>JAEEGF010955043.1_pt1 | contig 69214 bp, 57 predicted proteins | sample 9134171 | NCBI WGS metagenome assembly JAEEGF01 (sample SAMN16246542, study PRJNA631951) | gut metagenome | biome: gut microbiome; feature: rumen; material: AP-attached | host: Bos | place: Iran: Karaj | collected 2018-10 | reverse complement strand
GGCTTCTCCTGTGCCTTAGCCGCAAGAATGATGCCTGACTTTGTGGTCTCTTCAGCCTCGAGCTGCTTTAAAACAACCTTGTCTCCTAAAGGTCTCAATTTCATAACTATCGCCTCCGTGTTTTATTATCCGGCTCCGTTATTGCGCCGGCTCTTTAGATTGTTAGCAATCTATCGCTTCGAGTGCTAACTACCAAAACTCATTATACAGACTCTCGCGGAAAAAACAAGACTAAAAATATAAAATATAAATAAAAAGATACCCTGCTTCCGGCAGCACCGGTGCAGGGTACGTATCAGAGTTTTACTTCCGCCGAGTCAAGCTTGAGTATGGTCCTGATCACGGCGTCCTTGGAATTCTTCCAGGGCGCGTCGACATTGCGGTAGTCGAATTTGTCTGTATACCACTCGATATCGTCGCAGACGCGCTTCATGTTTTCTATGAAAAGTCTGTCTATAAGCTTTGTGAACGCCTCAAGGTCACGTCCCGAAAGATATCTCGGAGCAGCCTCGTAGAGCATGCCGTAATGCTCGCAGCAGAAACCCTTGCTGTTCTCAAACTTGCGCCTGAAGCTCTCCTCCTTGCGGTATAAATAAAAGATCGTATCGATGTATCTGTCAAAGGTCCCGTCGATGCGGCTGCAGATATAGCAGCTGTGGCCGAGCTTACGCATATAGGCTCCGACGGCCGATTCCTCGGACTTTCTGAAGAGTCCTCCGGCAGACGTCCTGCCCTTTTTCTGAAGCTTCTCGGTCTCGGCGATCATGGTCTGTGTGTGGGTGTGCAGCATGAGCGCCAGTCCGAGGCGGTTCTGCATCTCGTACATCATCTTGACATGATCTGGACAGAAACCGACCTTATTGGTCTCCATGCGGACATCGTCCTCCATGTATGAGGGACCCATCGTGAACTCAACGGCATTCCTCTCGAGCTGCCTGTACATCACGCATACGGGGCACTCGCATTCGGAATCGAACGCGTCGTTTACCGGGATAGCATATAATTGTTCGTCCATCAGATCTCTCCGTTTACAATGAGCTCTTTGAGATTTCTCGCGAGGTCCTTGATCCTGTTATTTGTCGTGGTATTGGCAAGTATCTTGGACGCCCATCTGAGCGCCTCTTCCTTCTGACCGGTCTTTCCGCAGAGCGCTGCGATCAGGTAAGTGGTTGTCGACTCATCCATGCCGCACATAGGGAAGCTCTCCTTTGAGAATGCGTCCATCAGGCCGTCTCTTGCCTTTGCGAGGCAGTCTTTTTCCTCGGCGAGCAGGTTCTGCTCCTCGACAGCCTTATTGGGCGTGTCCGCGGGAAGGTTCTGTCTCTTGCCCCTGAGCAGCCATGCGATATGCAGGCAGACATAGGCGCGCTCGCTGACCTTTGCGCGCTTGACCACGGTATTGACGAGGGCAAGCTTATATCTGGCGATGGCGTCGTCGTAGCTGTATATTTCAGGCTCTTCACCGAGTCCGGTGAAGTTGGCCGATATCTGCTCCCTGATGAGCTTAACCTGACCCGAAGGCATGGGGCCGAAGGTCTTCATCATCGATGCATAACCGCAGATCGGGCATGATACGACTCCGTATTTGTAAACGTCAACATCCGCGTAAATGCAGCGAAGATCGGGATCTCTCGCGATCAGCTTGGGCATCTTGGCGGTCTTGATGGTCTTGCACTTAAACTCGGTGTCGCATACGGGACACTTCATGGTCTTTGCGAGCAGGAAATCCGCTTCGTTGATCTGAACGGGCTCGTTTTTCTGCGCCTCGGGCTTTTTCTCTTCTTTTGTATCGCCGTACAGATCCAGATCCGCCATCTTTCCGAGACCCATGGACTCCAGTCCGGCCAGTAATTTATTGTCCATTTGCATACCCCTTTTCACGATTCTGTGCCTGAGACATAACCGAATACACGTTCCGGCACATATTAGATGATAGCACAAAAGGGGACGGCATACAAGCCGTCCCTAATTTAATTCTCATAGTAAATATGCTTTTCGATGATGAGATATCTGCGTCCTGTTTCCCTGCAGGAAGCGATGTCGACCGCAAAATACTTTTCGCCGCGGCAGTAGACAAAGCTGTCGGGAACGGCCTTTTTGCCGCACATCACATCCTTCGCCGCCTCAATGCACCCGGTCATGCCGTTGATCTGCCAGGGCTGATAGCTGCCCTCCTCACCGGCCTGCACGGTCTCATAGATCAGGAACGCCCTGTCCATCATCGAGTCGCCGGAGAGCTTTTTCTTGGGTGCCGTGCAGTCGAACTGCCTGCACCATTTAGTGTCATAGATCACGTCTTTGATCGTGTTGACATGACCCCAGTCGGTCGTGCTGTTCATGCGGTTAATTACGATATTTCCGAGCGCGACCCTCGCCTCGTATCCGAGCGGCTCGGTCTCGCAGTAGATAACGCAGGACAGGTATTTTAAGTCTTCCTCCGAATAGTTGTCCGACCATTTTTCGTTCGAGAAAGCGGTCTGTTCCTCTCCCGCAGTCAGCCCCGAAAGCGAGCTTAAAGACAGAGGAGCCGCCTTAGCCGGACGCGCCGCAAAAGACGCGGTAAGACCGAGCGCCAGCATTATAACAGCCGCCGCCCCACGAATGCCCTTTGACAATGATCTCTTTTCGCCGCGTAAATGCATCAGTCCTCCGTATCCTTCGAATAGTAAATATGCTTTTCGATGATCACAAAACTCCATCCGTTCTCCATGCAGGTCTTGCTCTGCGTGGTCAGATGCGAGTTAAAATACTTGAAATCGTCAGGTACCGTCTTCCATCCCGAAAGCGCGGCCTTTGCCGCCTCCTTGCAGGCCGTCATCGCAGTGATCTGCCAGTCCTTGTATTTGTCCGGATCCATGCTGTCGTAAAGCTTGAGTGCCTTTGCCAGCGATCCGTCCTTTACGGGGCTGAACTGATAGCCCCATTTGTGATCGTAGATAACCTCCTCGATCGTGGAGACATAGCCGTATTTGTCCTGATCGTTCATGCGGTTGAGCACGACATTTCCGACCGCGACCTTGGCATCGAAACCCATGCCGTTGGCTTCGGCATAGATAATAGCGGACATCAGACGCAGCTCCGCCTTGGAGAAATTCTTTTTCCACGCGGAATCCTTGTATCCCGCCAGATACTCCTCCTCGGGCAGGTCAAATCCGAGATTCTCGATCGCGGTTTCCTTATCCGCCTCCGAAAAAGCCCCGATATCGAGCGAGCCGAGAGCCGGAGACGCGGCACTTACCTTTACGGTACCGCCTGCGGCCGCAATAAAAAAGGCCGCGCCCAAAAGGGCGCAGACCGCATTTTTAACTATTCTTTCAAACAACATGCCGGACCCCTTTGTAACAAATTTGTAACAATTATAAGGTCACCGGGCACTTTTGTCAATTCCCGCCGTTATTTGCACGCCGTTCGGCCAGCAGCAGATCCACCATTCGTCCGTAGCTCTTAGTCCCGTCTGTCTGCTTGTTTGCCTTAAGATAGGCGTTATTCATGCTCTCGCCGATCTCGGACGCCACGGTGTCCTCGAACTGCTTCCAGTACTCTGAATTGTTGACCATATCCGCGACCATCCCGTCGGAATACAGGGCACGCACATGTCCCCAGCGCTCGGGAGAGTCCGCATACAGCTGATTTGCCGAGTAGGTCAGAGCCAGCATATATCCGGAATACTCGAGATCGGGTTCGCCCGATACCGCGCATGCCAGATAGCCGATGAAATTCGCTTCGTCCTCACGCATGAAACCGCGCAGATGGCTGAGCTCATGGCACATCGTCACGGCCTGCGGATAGTCGGGTATATCGACATTGACATTGGCCTCAACGGTCCAGGGGAAATATACTCCGGTGAAGTTGAACTCGGACATTACCCTCGAAAAGAAAACAGCTTTCGGTTTCGGGAAATACCCCTTCATGACCGGGTACCTGTCGGCGAGCGCGTACATCGCCGAACGGGCCGCCTCCTTTAATTCCTTTTGCGAAAGATATGAGTTGTATACCTCATCCTCCGCAGTCATGCTGCCGTTCTCCACTGCTTTTGCCGCCGCCTTTTCGCGCGCCGCAGTTGCCTTTTCCGCCAGCTCCAGGCAAAGCCCTTCGAGCTCATCGACCGTGGATTTCTGCACCTTCAGTCCCGAAAAAGCCGAGAACTCGTATCTGTAGTAGTTTGTTCCGCAGCCGAGCATATACCAGGAAAAGATAATGCCGAGCAGCACGATCGCGAGTCTTAAGACCTTAAGTCCCTCCACTCCCGTTTTTTTGACGATCATGCGTATGACCGCGGCCGGGATCAGTGCCGCAAAAAAGACCGGAACCGCGATCACGAGCAGTTCGGCCAATGATATCGGTATGAGTCCCGTAAGGAACGCCATAACGTTCGAATATACCCTGTATATGCCGCGCGCGAACACATACTCCGCGGCATTCGGCACAAAGCGCGCCGTTACATACATTGCGGCTCCCGGCAGCCATGCCAGGAGCCACAGATTTTTCTTGGATCTTATGAATTCTTTCATTTCAGTGCATTAAGCTTGTCTGCATTCTTCATCATCTCATTGACGATGCCCTGAACATCCTTGACGATCATCTGATTCTGTTCCGTAGCCTCTGTGGTCGTCTGGGAATGAGCGGTAACCTCCTCGGTTATCGCGGATATGGTCTGAATGCTGTCAACGATCTTCTTGTTGGCTGATTCGAGATTCGATACCGTAGCCGAAAGCTCTCTCGAATCGGTAGTTATCAGGTCTGCGTTCTGAGCGATCTTCTCGAAGCTCTCTGCGGTCAGCTGAGCCGACTCGTTCTGAACGTTGTTGCTCTCAACCAGCGAAAGGATGGCGGAAGCCACATCCTCCATCTCCTTGGTGAGATTGGAGATAAGATTGCTGATCTCCTCGGTAGCGGACTTGGTCTGTGATGCCAGATCCGAGATCGATGAAGCAACAACCGCGAATCCGCGTCCCGCTTCGCCTGCGCGCGCCGCCTCGATCGAAGCGTTCAGCGCGAGCATACTGGTCTGTGAAGCAACCTTCTGGATCATCTGAACGATGGTCTCCATCTGGTCGGTGGAACTCTTGAGTTCTTCAACTTCCTTTACCGCGCCGGTTCCGGCTTCATCCGAAAGCTTTGCCTGGCTGATGAGCTTTTCGATATTGCCTCTGCCTTCGCTGATAGCGTCGGCAGTGTCCTTCGCGTTGATGCCGATATTCTTCGAAGCCTCGGCAACCTTTTCAATCTGAGCCTGTATCTCTTCGGTCTTTACCATCTGGGTCTGTACCGAATTGGCGGTCTCTAAAGTACCGGACTGAACCTCGTTCATCGAAGTCATGGTCTCGGCGCTCGATGCTGAAAGCTGTTCCATCTTGCCGGAAACAACCGCAACCTCGTCGGCCATCATGTCCGAAACCTCGGATATCTGTTTGAGCATGGCGGCGGTTTTCGTGCTCGCTTCATTAACAGCCTTTACCTTCTCTTCGGTCATCTTGACAATAAAGACGTTGGCCATATAGTTAAAGGTTACTACAAGAACCGTAGCCGCTATCTCTATCTCAAGAGCAGCCATCGACTCATTGGTAAACCCGACCCTTGAAGTAAATACAAATGCATGGATGATCGCGATCACCGCAATTCCGATCGAAACAAGCTTCGAAAATGCGAGGTCGATGAACAGCGTAACTACCATCAGCATCGGGAAGGCATAGGTAAATACCATCTGTTCGGGGCTCACGAAACAGTTTACCGTATAGAAAACGGCATATCCTATTCCGACTACATGCTTGATCAAAGTTGTGTCGGGATTGCGTGCATAGAGAATATGCGCCGCTATCATGGGTCCGAGGTCAAGAACCATCAGGAGCAGGAATATGGGTAATGTCTTGCTGCCCTTAACGAGTTCCAGGGTATATGCCGCGAGCAGGATCAGCGTGATCACGGTAAAAAGCTTGCGGCAAAGATTGTTGGCCTTCCGGATGTCTGACATAGATTGTCCTCCTTGTTCACTTTTCAAATTAACAACTCGCCATTCCTATTACCGCTTATTATACAGTATTGTTTCGCTTTTGTAAATATATTTATCGTGTTTTCACAAATTACAAAGTCGAATATTTTTCTTTTTGGGCTCTTATTCCGTAACCTCACTTATTCGAATCCGAAGCCTTCGAATACGGGCCTGCCGGAATACTTACGCGCCGCCGTCTCTCCCCTTACAACGCTGAGCGCGGCCTCTGCCATGGCCTCCTGCTCCACTTCGCCGGGATAAACCTCTATCGGAGCGATATGTCCGCAGCGGTCCTTCACAAAATCAACGATATCGGCAAAGCGTACCAGGCCGCCGGTCAGCAGGATCGCGTCCACTTTTCCGCGAAGGACGGTGCTCATCGCTCCGATAGACTTGCAGAGCTGATAGCACATGGTATTCCAGATAAGAGTCGCGTGTTTGTCGCCCTCTTCGACCATTTTATGTATCGTATCGGAATTCGAGGTTCCGAAATGACTAACAAATCCGCCCGCGCGTGAGAGCATGATGCGAAGGTCGCCTGTAGTATGTCCGGCATCGAGGAAATCGCATACTTCAAGGATCGGTATGCTGCCGAGTCTCGTGGGCGTGAAAGGTCCGTCTCCGCCGGCGCCCTCGGTGCTGTCAACCATTTTGCCGTGTTCATGCGCGGTGATCGTGATCCCGCCGTCGATATGGCAGACGATGAAATTGCAGTCCTCGTACTTTTTGCCAATCTTGGCCGCATGGATCCCCGCAATGCCCTTCTGGTTGAGCACATGGGTCTGCGGTTTGCGGTATATGCCCTTTATTCCGGTGGGTCTCGCGTAATCGCAGAGCTCATCGACATTCGTCGGATTGAGCGTATACATTTTGCCGCCGAATTCGGTGCAGAGCTCATACGCGATCATGACTCCGAGCTTTGCCGGATGATTGCTGCCGCCGACAGCCTTTTTCGTATCGTTGTAGAGTCTCTCGTCGATCTCGGTAACACCCGCGGGCTGCGAATAAGCGCTGCCTCCGCGTCCCACGAACACGTCGATCTCGGAAGGCGAAGTCCCGTGCTCCGCGAGGAAATCAAGTATGACCTTTTTCCTGAATTCGGTCTGGTCGTTTACATGGGGAAATTTGAGCAGTTCGGGAGCGTCATGGAACAGGCTCTCGGTGTACACATTTTTGTCATCCTCGAAAAGACTGATCTTGGTCGAAGTCGATCCGGGATTTATAACAAGTATCTTTACCGGCATATATTCTTTCTCTCCTTTTTCCGGGATGCCGGGGCATCCCTGTTAAACAACCTTACGCTCTGATAACGGCGGTGAGTATGGAATTGTATTTATTCTCGGGCGTATCCGAACGCGAGGTCATGACAACGGGTATGTCGGTTCCGATGATATTGCTCGAGGAAACGGTATTCATCATGTAAATGACAGCCTTCAGCATCAGGTTTCCCGAATCGAGGTCGGGCAGCAGAAGGATATCCGCGCATCCGGCAACCTCGCTCTCAATGCCCTTATGTTTCGCGGATTCGGCCGAGATCGCGTTGTCGAGCGCCAGCGGTCCGTCCACGATGCAGTCCTTTATCTGTCCGCGTCTGCCCGCAACCGCGAGCATTGCGGCGTCGATCGTCGAAGGGATCTTGGGATTGACGATCTCCACGGGTGTGATGACCGCAACCTTCGGAAGCTCACAGCCGAGTGCCTTTACGAACCTGACCGAATTGTTGATGATCCTGATCTTCTCATTATAATCGGGGGCGATCACAACCGCGCAGTCGGTAGCCGTGATCAGCCTGTTGTCATATTCAAAAACGGTAGCCTCGGTGAGCATGCCTTTCTCGGGAAGGAAACCGTAGCTCTTGTCGAGGATCGCGCGGAGATAGTCCCCCGACTGCATCAGGCCCTTCATAGGCATGTCCGCCTTACCGTCCCTGACCCTCTCGCAGACGATCCTGATCGCCTTTAAGGGATCGGGCTCATCGGTGATATCATAATCTCCGGGGTTCTCGCCCATCTCTTTGAGAAGCTCTTTGGTCTTTTCGGCGTCGCCGACCATCTGCGCCTCTATAATGCCGTTCCTCTGCGCGCGGATCACCGCGTCGAGCGCAATGTCATCGGCGCTGGCCGCGAGCGCGAGCTTTACTCTCCTGCCTCTTGCCAGAACAGCTTCCTCAACCTCTTTAAAAGTCTTATACATAAGCAACTCTCCTCTTTTATGCTTTAATCTATTAAAGTATATCGGACTATATTATACGTTACAAAAACCTGATTGTAAACAGAAAACCGCAAGCTGCGCAGCAAAAGGACCGGTCCGGGAATCCTTCTCCGGATACCGGCCGGTCCTTCGCATATTTTCAGCTTTTTGTTTATTCTTCGTGCTTATCTCCGGTTACATAGTCCTTTGTAATATCTGCGGCAAGAGTACTATGCCCCTCAGAAATACCAACCTTTCCTCCGACGGCATCAAAGGTCTTATCTATAGTGAAATTGACAGCACCCTTCTTGGCTCCTTCGCTGCCGGCCTTGAGCGATTCTTCAAGGCTTTTGCCTCTTGTCAGTGAATCGACGGTGGCAGAGAGACCATCACCCGTAACATTGGCGGCTCCTTCTGCGGTAAATCCGACCAGCCCGCCTCCTTTTACACCGGTTCAAAAGTCTAGGACTTTTTTTAGACAAAAATAAGGCTTTGATGGAATGGAAGAAAGCTGGGCTGGATATCATTCAGACAGGAACGGAATCAGATCAGACAGAAGCGGAATCGAAGAAGACATGAGTGGAACCCGTGTAGACAGGCAATGGAACTTTCGCAGACAGTTCCCGGACATATAGCAGACAGCCCAAATAATGGAGCTGTTCCAAGATTCTGAGCCAGAGGGGTTAAAAGCAGCCACCCGAAGGGCTTGTCCTTGACTGGGTTCTCAGCGGGTGCTACACTCCCCGGTCCCGACGGCTGGGTAAGGTGGCGCTGTTCCTGAGTTCATCGCCGTCGGGGTGACTACTCCAAAGCACCCGATGAGGTTCATGTCAAGGATGGCGGAAACTACCGGTATACTTTATTTCCCACGCAAAACATACCGGCATATACATATATCCCGGCTGTATCTCATCAAAAAGGATTGCTGCCCGGAGGGTGAGGGAACCTCGTCGTCCGAATTCCCAGGCCTTTGACCGCCGACAACAATCCTGGTACTATTATAATCCATCCAGTTTCATATGGATAAGCTGATTTCTGTTATTCTTCCCCCAAAATACTCATTACGTCAGTGACATAAAACCATCTATAACAGCTTCAAAAAAGTTCATTCATTTCAAACACATATCCCAACTGCTCATGTTTCCGCCAGGAAAGGGGATCTTTTAATTCCTCGTATTTTTCAGCCGGAAGAGCTACGATAAACTCATGTGCCTTTTTAATCTTTTCTACAATCTCCTTTAGGCGACTTATCTGTATGGCCGCTGTCTCTTTTGATTCCTCCCACTTACAAATGAGCCTGTCCAGAAGGTTCTGATCCCTGCGTATTATCCGCAAAGGATCGATAAGCCGCCTTCCTTCGCGCTTCCTTTCAGCCGCCTCACGACGCCTCTCAGCTTCGTCATCAGCATATCTGCGATGCACCTTCTTCAAATCCCCGTTCGTCATCATCACACTCGCAGGAACGCCGAAATAACTGTCAAGCGGGTAGATTCCGGTAGTGGCATACTGATAGAATTCCGCCGGGGTAAGGGCAGCAAGATCATACTGATAGTGCTCCGTGTTGTAGGCATTGATATAGCCGGATATCAGATTTTTCGCATCATCGAATGTCCGGCACCTTGCCACCATATCCAGTATGGCAGTCTTTAGCCTGCCGAAGAAGCTTTCCATAGGCGCATTGTCCTGTGAGTTTCCACGGGCAGATACAGATTGAACGAAGCCATCATCCTCCAAAAGCTCCTTAAAGGTTGTTGAAAGGTACTGACTTCCCTGATCCGAATGGATGTAAACAGATGCATTGTGTTTTAACTCGTCACCGTGTTCTTCCAACATCCGCTCATAGGCGTTCTTTACAAGATCAGCTGCCATATGCAGTCCGATATCCCAGCCAAGATTTTCTCTCGTGTATCAGCTCCAGTTCACCGTTCTTGTAAACAGGGTATCCTCCACTCTTAAATGATGTTATCAGAGTTTCCAGAAAATCATTTCCGGTCTTATCTATACCAAGATTGTTTTCATCCAAAAGCTGTTGAATGCCCTCCGGATCTCCGCTTCGCCACAACTTATAAAGCTCAATCCGAAAATCTGTCTTTAATACAATTTTCCTCTCGTCAACCTTATACACTCTTGGATTTCGTGAGAGTTCATTTACATCAAGGCGAAACCACATGACTGCACCTCCATGACCGCAAAATAAAAAAGCACCCGGATGACGGGCACCTCAACTGTCATGTTGAAGTCCATCATCTGGGTACCAGCCTATTTGGAACGAACCCGGCCGCCTGAAGCTTTTGCTTACTTGTATTCCTCGCCGTTCATAAACTGCTTGATATTATTTGCCAACTGTCTGTATTTTGTATCATCAACGATCTTCCTCGGTACATAGCTTGAGGAATCTTCATATCTGGGCTTGTCGATACCTGTATGAAGGGTAGCCGATTTCTCCCATTGTTCCTTTCGCCACTTGTAATCAGCGTCATATTCGGCCTGCTGGTCGAGAACCTTCTTTCTCTCTTCAGCGAAATCCTTCAAAAGCTGGTTAGGAATCAACTTTGCACGTTCAGCCATAGCAGCCTTCTCAGCATCCGTATACATCGAGCTCGCAGTCTGGCTGCCATACTTGCCTTCTATGATCTGATCCCGGTTGGTATAATTTGTAAATCTCTTGTTTGCGCCGACAGGTGCTGCCTGTCCTGTAGCACCTGAAACACCTTCGCCGCCTGATGAATTTGCATCCTTGATGCCTGCAGCGAAATCCTTTACAGTATTAATCTTCCAGGAATCTTCATCATGGGTGAGTTCTCCGGCAATAGAAACAGTAGTATCTGTTAACCCTTCCACCGAAGAATCCACTGCAGTCTTAATGCCGGATTCCATAGCGCTTACGGCATTTCCGGTTTCAGCATATGTACCGGCCATCTCTCCTGCAGTCTTTCCGGCAATCTCACCTACAGTATCTCCAAATTCGTCAATTCCGGTAACCTTGCCAACCAGATTGCCGGTGAGATTCTTTGTCACGTCGTTTGTGAGTTCGGAGGCAGTTGTTTTTAGTCCGGCATTTAAGCCATTCTTTATTGCTTCATCAGTATCTCCGGTCTCGCGTAATGTTCGGAACGTCTCCTTAACTGCTTCACCGGCGCCCTTGGTAATACCACCTGCATTATCGGTAAATATATCCAGAGCAGCATCCATGGTATTCAGAGCTGCTCCCTGGGCACCCGCTGCCAAGTCATCCGCGTTCATAGCCAAAGGATTCTTACCGGCAGTAGCCTCGGCAAATCCGGTCCCAGCACCCTTGGCAAGCAGGTAGGTCTCATAAACCATCTGCCCGGGTTCTCCCGCGATCTTTGAGCCGATCTGCAGAGATGTGTCAGAAAACTTAACCGTATCTTCTGCAAGTCCCTGATATGAACCTATATCTGCGTCCTCGTACGTAGCCTGAGCATTTTTTACATAATGGGCATTCTGCTTGTTGATAATACCCTTTCTAAGCTCCCAGACCTTGTTGAAGCGTTCGGGATCACTCGGATCGATACCCAGTTCGCGGAAATAATGTTCAATCTTTAATTCATCACCGATAGCACCGTTTGAAAGCGCCTCACGATAACGTTCCGCATCGAAGTCAAGAGCGGCTTCTTTCGCTGCCTTTGCAAGCTCTGCCCTGACATCATCTACCTGATATTTCAGACCTGTGCGTTCAAGGAAGTCCTCCACTCTGTCTGTGGAATCCATGCCGTTTCTCTTCAGGAAATCTTCAAGAGGCTCTTTGCCGTCCCATGTGCCGTATTTTTCTTCTGCTTCCTTTCTTATGCGGTTTTCTTCATCCTTCGCCGCCTTTTCCTTAGCCGCCTTGGCTTCTTCGGCTCTTTTTTGTGCCTCTTCCCTTTCACGCTCTTCCCGCTGCATTTGCTCATATAATTCCGGATCGTCTTCGGGATGCATCGCATCAGGGTCATTAAGCGCCTGCTGCTTTCTCCACTCTTCGAGCGCTTTACTAGCCTCTTCCGCTTCTTCCTGTCTTTTTTTCTCTTCGTCCGCAAGCTTCTGCTTAAATGCTTCGTACTTGTCTGCTTCTTCCTTTTTCTTCTTTTCCAGGTCGCTTAAGCCATCTTTGTCTGCAGCCTTTTCTTCGTCTTTCTCTTTATCTTTCTCTTCGGATTCAGACTCTTCATCTTCTTGGGCTTCAGGATCCTGCTCAGCGTCTTCTTCCGCACCTTCTTCTGCATCATCCTCCGAAGCCTCTGCTTCAGGCTCGTCCTCATCTTCCGAACTCTCTGCTTCAGTCTCAGATTCACCTTCGGATTCATCCTCAGTCACGTCGGCATTATCCTCGGATTCAGCTTCAGGCTCATTGCCGGCATTGGACCCTTCTGTTTCGGAATCAGTACTGTCACTTTCCCCTGTAGTCTCCGTTTCCGTATCAGTATCCATACCGGAAGCGTCATCTTCCGTGCTTTCAGGCTCCTCAGGTTTTTCTGGCTCCTCAGGTTTTTCTGGCTCCTCGGGTTCTTCAGATTCCTCAGCTTTTTCTGGCTCCTCGGGCTCTTTGGGCTCCTCAGGTTCTTCTGGTTCCTCGGGTTTTTCTGGCTCCTCGGGCTCTTCTGGCTCCTCAGGTTTTTCTGGCTCCTCGGGCTCTTCTGGCTCCTCAGGTTTTTCTGGCGCCTCGGGCTCTTCAGGTTCCTCGGGCTCCTCGGGCTCTTCTGGCTCCTCAGGTTCCTCGGGCTCTTCGGGTTCCTCAGGTTTTTCAGGTTCTTCCGGTTCTTCGGGTTCTTCGGGTTCGTCCGGCCCCGTTTCATCAGGCTCTGACAGCTTATCTCCCCCTTCTCCGCTTTCCGGATCCACTCCGTCGGGCACGTCTTTAAGCAGGGAATTCCCATCTGCATCAGTGCTTAATCCTTCAACAGCAGCTCCGAGAATATCCGCCGCTCCTTCCGCCGACGAACCCAGGATACCGCCTGCTGCACCACCGGCCAGTCCTGCTGCTGTTCCGAGCAGGGATGTAAAAGTACCGACGATCGCCACACCTACCTTGGTGGAAGGCTGATCGAGATAGTTCGGGTTATGAACCAGTTCGTGGCGAATAACACGGTCCATATAGTCCATATCGCCGTCCCTGTCAAAATCCATCAGATCCGGGAAAGGCTGGCCATGCTTATTATAAGAATCGCCGGAATAAGTAAGTCGACCGTGATAAGGAACGTACTCCACAGAATAATCGTCATCATCAGCGATAACCGCAACTGCAGGAAGTGCCATGATCATGACCAACAGCATCGCTGCTGCAACCCCCTTGCCGCCGCTTTTTCCGATCGTCATGGTAAGGATGATACCTGCCGCTATGACAACTATTCCCAAAACCAACATAAGCCAGCGGAAGCGGGCAAAAGTTACGATAAAGCTCAGCGCAAAGCCTGCGCTCATACCGTTCAGCGCTTTTTTGACGGCCTCTTTGGAAGGCGCCTTACCCTTCGAAAGCTTGCCAAGAACAGTGAACACTGCAGAGAACAGAATACCTTTCTGTTTTCCTGCCGCGAGTGCGGCTGTTATCGCGCCCACCACTGCTGACGCGCAGTTTACGGGCGTCGAGGTCACATTGAAGAACCAGCTAAGCAAAAGTCCTGCTCCGCCGCCCAGAATATAAGGTATTACCGCGCCGATCCCTGCCTGCGCTGTGGTTTTCGCTAATGCTTTTCCCATGTCAGCAAAGGGATTCTTTTTCTCGAGAATCGAAAGCACGATCGTATTCACAAGAACAGCGAACATCGCTTTGCCGCAGATTCCTCCTGCCGCGCCAATGATCCCGCCGTATAATCCGCCGTTGGAATAGGTCAGCGTATAGAGAAAGCGCAGGGGTTTCAGGTTCAGTCCAAATCCTGACATGATCGAGAATACGATCCATATCAGCGACATGACAATGCTGGGTATCAGCTTCTTAGGGTGTTTCAGCAATTCTTTGACTTCTTTTACGATCTGAGACCATAGTCCCCCGGTTGCTTTTGCTTCTGCCATATGCGACCTCCTTGTGAATAATAAGTTGTGCCTCCGTTCACATTATACTACACAAATTCGCATTTTAACAGTAGTTTTCAGCAACTTTCTACGCATTTTTGCAATATTTCAAAAACTCATTCCGAATTAGCGCCCATGCTTTTCCCAGAACTCCTCGTCTTTGTCTATCTCCCGTTGTATCAATCTTTCTATACGTTTAGTCCTTTTACAAAGCAAAGGAATATTGGGCAAGGCGGACTTTATCAAGGATCCCTCCCTTACAGGAGCGACGTTTCTAATCCACTCATGCTGCATTCTTTCGTTAGCGTCCTTGCGTGCGCTTTCAGGTATCGAAGAATATTTGAAGCATTCAACCGGCAGTTTTGTGTATCCAAAGATATCCGTTTCAACAACCCATACTTCGCTCTCTCCTCCGTTCATCTTGTGTTGCCTGCAATAATCCCAAGGGAAGGACAAGCATTCATTGTACATAATTACCTGCTCCACCGATACCTCCCGGTATAGCGACATCCAGCTTCCATAACAATTATAAATGCCATCGTGCGCATATGAAGATAGAATATTTACCGGGAATTCTATCATCTTTTCCCCTTTTAGTATCTGCGGAACGATCTCTTCAGTCTCAAAGCTTCGAAGTGACCTGTTAACTTTCACTTTCCCATCAACAACTTTGTCACTGTTCTTCAGCTCATTCTGGGTAAACTCATAAAGATCACAGAACTCTTTGTATGCACCCTTAAACTCTTCTTCGGAAAGATTCCCGAACTTTCTCTGGAATCCAAATAACGAACCTTTTAAATAATGCGGCTCAAACCCAGGTATTCTGTGGATCCCGAATCTCCTCGCGGCAAAATACTCTATCAGAGCTCTTCCGTAATCACCCGTATCAGTATTCAGATACCCGTTTATGTGATAACATTCGAGATCTCCAAAAATAGCCGCATAAAGCAAAGGGCTTTTAATTTCGAACTCTTTCATCAGCGTTCTCCTATCTCAAATATGTCGCATAAGTCTCCATTTCACATCCGGCCACGCTTCTTGATACAGATGCGGATACCGGCGTAAGGTCCCCAAATATCATGCTTAAAAATGACCGCCCAAGAGACTTTGATGCGGGCGTCACACATACCTTTATCTCGTCACCGACCTCCATGAGATATGCCCCGTACTGTTCCATCTCATTTATGATCGTAGTCGTGTACGTCTCTTCTTCATAATCCATTACATTGCCTGTAAAAATACCGCCTACATACTCTGGCTCATGGATCAGCTGCGTATGGACAATCTCGATATCATAAGTACCGCCGTTTGAATTAAGCTTTTTGACGAAGGCATGGTAACGTTTGGCATCGATATAGCCTTTGTTCGATACTGTTTCAGCAAATTCTTCGGTAATTGCTTCCATGTTCTGCTGTGTAAGTTTATCAAACTGATAGGACTCCCATACTTTGGGAACGATAAAAAGCACTACTGCCAGTATGAAGATATCAAATATGAATCCGATCACATCCCTACTCACAGCAGCACCTCCTTCGCCTTATTATAGGTGTTCTTAGCACTGATCCAGTCTCCCGGATAAAGTGCCTTTTTCGTTTCTGTCTCGAATATCTCTCCTGCTGGAATATCCTTAAGAAAAGCCATCATCAGGGCAAACCTTGCCCCGCCACGGTCCTTTATGCGTGTGTGGCTTAACTTCCCACGGCTTATCATATCGAGTATGCAGTCCTCGATATTGATATCCTCAATGAAGATTCCTGCCTCTGCGCCTTTCTTCAGGTCAAGAAGCGCTTCCCTGGCGGCATCAGCAAACGGATCTACTTCTAAAGTCCTGAAATATGAGTAAAGCTTCAGTTCTTTCTTTAATGCGCTTTCCTCATCACCCTCACATCTGAAAAGCTCTGCCGGCATTTCCAAAAACGATCTGCCTAAAAAGTTAAGGAATCCGATCTCCATGATCTTGTTATAGCATACTGCAAGACGGGGATCCCTTTGAATTTCCAGATATGTGCGTCCGTCAGAAAAAGGGCTTTTCGAAAAAAGGTTTACCGCAGCTCCCGCCAAGCATATAAGACTCAGTGCCAGCAGGCTGATCAAAACATATCCGTCAGAAAGGATTTTCTGATAATCCCCGTTGCATAGCAGAAGTCTTATACAGAGAATGGCAAAGCATACCATCCCAACTATTGTCTCCGAAACTATCCCGCCGATAATAATGCCTTTTGCATTTGAGAGCTTCTTAACCGTAGGCCCCATGTATCTCGGCTTCATCACGCACTGACCTCTCGGCTCGCCCTTATGGAACCTGATCTGTACCTTCCCATCCCTCTTTTCAATATATAACCCGAGGATCCCGAAAAACATGAAACGATATCCGCAGAAATAGCCCGCGATCAGGTGCCCGAGCTCATGGATTATCAGCTCCAAGAGCATCGAAACGATGACCGCAGGTATGATGAAAAGAATAAGGCAAGTCAGTTCATCAAACATCAGTATCCGTTATACTCCACGTAAGATATATTCCCGTCAGTGTCAAAATGCAGTGATTGCCGGTAGTGAGAAAAAACAGGAAATGCATAGTTCGAGATCAGCGCCGGGGTGTAGGTGTCGGCACTTATCGCCGTTCCGTCTATCACGATATCGTTCTGAAGGCGGGTGGATAAGAGCACGATCAGGTCCGAGTAAGTCACTTCATCGGGAGTAACGACAGGATCCGCAGCTGACTCATACGCAAGGTCTGCATCCCCTGCGCCCCCGCTTGCGACCACTTTTGCAAGATTGGTAAGCCTTCTCGTTCCGGCAATAACAAGGATAACCGCGATAGCTAAAAGTACAACACCGAGAGCCTGTTCGAGTACGGTTTCTATTGAACTCATATCCGCAGCACCCCCTTACCGTCCTATCACGGCACCGGCCGTGAAGACTGTTCTTCTGATCCTGGTCGTGATGAAGAGATCCGAGAGCCGCTCCGAAGCGCTCTTTCCGCGCCTTGTTGCCGTGATCGTAAAAGTATCGCCTTCAGAAAGGGGTATCGCACCTGAGCTTTCGAGCCGTTCCAAGATACCGGAGCTGTAGACCATATCATGTATCTGCGTGGCTTCTCCCATGCCTCCCTCATCATCCGCGACTTTGGCAAATCCGACGCTCACATCGAGGTCAAATCCCATGCCGGATTGCGCAAGGTACGAGGAAAGCTCCGTATAGTCCTTCTTCGTCAGCTCCTTGTTTAAGCGCACCCTTCCGCATATCTCCGACAATTTCATATCAACGCTGTTCTCTATCGACTGAAGCGTCGAAGAGGCATATGCGCGCACGGAAAGAAAGAGGATAAAGATTATCGCTATCCCCGCAGCGGCATACCTGCCTATATCGGCAGAAGACCTGTTCCTTCTCTTCATCGCATTTGCCTCTCTCAAACCAACAGCCCCGTCTCTTTTTTATAGTCGGGGCCAATACTCTTTTAATTACGTGATCTTTACTTCTGGGTGAAGGTGATGCCGGTTACTTCGCCGTTGGTATTCGCCGATACAGTTGACGAGAACATGGCCGCCTCATTCACGTGATCGTTATCGGAAACTCCGGGATCGGTGTAAGCACCCGTATAAGCCTTACCGGTCGCATTTGCCTTTGTCTTTACCGTTACGGTGATCGTTGAAGAAGCATACTTGTTGATGGCATTGATTACTTCGCTGCCCTGTACGGTATTTGCCGACGATATCTCTTTATCGATCTCATCAAGAGACATTTCAGGTAAATCGGCTGCTTCTGCACGCAGGGCATTAAAGGCATTCATAAAGTCTTCCCTTACAACCGGCTCAGGTAGTACCGCTTCAAACGGAAGCCCCCTTACCTGCTTGCTGCGCTTCATAAACATGCGGAACGCAGTAGGGAGATCCATTCCAAGCTGTTCATATATTTCAGTAACTTCCTGTTTCAAGGCTTTATCTGCTCTAAACTGAATAAGAACCTGCTCTGCCATATTAATTCCTCTAATATAATCTGTGACCGGTATTCCCCGCGGCTATTGTATATTTCGCACTAATTATCGTATTATTTTGTCTCCGTTTTGGTGAAGATGTAAAAATTCTCCCTCTCACTGGTAAAGGATTTACATTTACTTAATCGTAATAGTAACCTAAAATTTAATTGCTCGGGCGGACGTTTTAGTCGTACGCGGGGCAAAAACTGAATAATAGTTTTTATCAAAAGGAGGAGTAGTATTTATGAAGAAAATGCTCGCTTTACTGCTCGTAGTGGCTATGGTACTTTCACTCGCAGCATGTAAAAAGACCGAGGAGCCCGCTAACAACGGCTCAAGCAACAACACCAGCAACACCTCAACCGACACCGGTAAGACAGACAACAAGACAGACACCGGCAAGACCGATGCCAAGACTGACAACAACACCTCTACCGAGGAAAAGACCACCATCACAATGTGGTGTATCGCTACCGAGTCCGACTCGAACCACAACGCTTATGTAAAGGCTATCGAGGAAGTTACAGCCAAGTATCCCAACGTTGATTTCCAGTGGGAAGCAATCGAGAACGAGACCTACAAGACCAAGATTGCGGCAGCTATGGCAGCTAACGAGACACCCGATATCTTCTTCACATGGTCATGCGCATACCTCGGTGATTTCGTAAACCAGGGCAAGGTATACTGCCTTGACGATACTCTTGCTAAGTACAGCAGTGAGCTTCCCGAGAGCATGCTCGGCAACACCACTTACGGCGGCAAGCACTACGGCGTTCCCACAACCATGAACATCGTTGCTCTTTTCGCCAACATGGATCTCCTTAAGCAGGCAGGCTGGGACAAGGTTCCGGAGAACTACGACGAGCTCATCAAGTGCTGTGACGATCTTCTTGCAGCAGGCATCATTCCTTTCGGCTGCGCAGGCGGCGAGACATGGTGCGTTACCGAGTATCTTGAGCCCATCATCCAGAAGACCATCGGTTCCGATGCTCTTAACGATATCTTCGTTAACGGCGCTACCTATGACAATGCAGAAGTTGCCAAGGCAGTTGACACCTTCCAGATGATGATCGACAAGGGTTACTTCGATCCCGCAGGTGCTTCCCTTCCCAACGACGATGTTAAGCAGAACTTCATCGACGGCAGAACCGCTTTCTATCAGAACGGTACATGGAACTGCGCAGACTTCTCAAAGGCGAACGACGGCACATTCCTTCCCAAGGTTAAGGTTACTGAGTTCCCTGTGATCGATTCCTCGAAGTCGAAGCTTGGTCAGCTCATCGGCGGACCTTCGGATACTCTTGCAGTTTCCGCTTCGTCTCCCAACGCAGCTCTTGCAGCTGAGTTCGCAGCAGAGCTCGGCAAGGCTATCTGCCACTATGGTTACCTCGACGGCTGCGGCCTTCCCGCTTGGACTCCTTTCTATGACACCAGCGAGATCAACCCTCTTACCGTTGCGGTTTCTGAGATCTGCAAGAACGCTGACAGCTACGTTCTCTTCGGTGATACCGCACAGAGCGCAGTTGACAAGGAGCCTTACCTTAACGCAGTTGCTAAGGTTTACGGCAAGGAACTTGACGGCGCAGGCTTCATCGCTGAGTTAAAGAGCTCTATCAGATAATCTCAGTTTTCGGACTGAATAAGCTTTAAATGACAAACGGCCTTTCCCGTGTCTCCCAAAAGGGATGGGAGAGGCCGTTTTTTTGTTAAAACCACACTTCTTACTCATTAGAAGGAAAACACCATGCGTAGAAAAAACCAAACCCTTACCGTTATACTTTTTCTGCTTCCGGCTCTCGCGCTCTTCATCGGCGTCCTGATCTACCCGATCATAAGCTCGGTTCACCACAGCTTTTTCGAGTACAGGACCTTTGACGATGCCGGCGCATTTGTCGGATTCCAAAACTACATCGATCTGTTCAACGATCATTACAGATTCGGCAAAGCCGTATTAAACGCGCTGATACTGGCAGCGCTCTCCGTATTTATCCAGCTGCCCCTTTCGCTGGGCCTCGCACTCATGCTGGGTAAAGGAATTAAAGGCGAAAGATTCTATCTCTCGGTATACTTTATGCCCGTGCTCATTTCCGCGGTCGTTATCGGTATGCTGTGGGAAAAAATATACAATCCCATTTACGGTATCATCACCAAGGCTTTCGAGTTCTTCAACCTGTCGGGTCTTCCCACCGAAGGACTGCTGGCCAACAAGAAAACGGCTCTGCTCGCGGTATTCATACCGACGATCTGGCAGTTCGTCGGCTATCACATGCTCCTCATGTACGCCGGAGTCAAGGGTGTATCTCCCGAGCTTCGCGAAGCCGCAAAGCTTGACGGCGCTACCGACGGACAGGTAAACCGTTACGTTGTCATTCCTTCGATCAAGAATGTCATCAAGGTCAGCATCATTTTCGCGATCACCGGATCCTTAAAGAGCTACGATCTGATCAAAGTCTTCGCGAAAGACGCGCGAAACCTGCCATACGAAGTACCAAGCCTGCTTCTTGTCCGTTACGTATTCGGAAACTACGGAGGCATAGCGAGCGCGATCGCCGTTATGATGATCATAATGTGCTTCTTCTTCGCCATCCTCATAAACAGGTTATTCAAGGAGAGAAATCCATATGGCAAAAAATGAAATAACAGCATTCAATCCGGAATTATATACGGTCAAAAAAACGAACAAGTTCGTGAAAGCACTGATATATGTTGGTCTCGTCGTATGGCTTCTCATTGACCTGTTCCCTATTTACTATCTGCTCACGTTCTCGCTGAAGGACAAGAGCGAGATCACCGGCCAGAATGTTATCGGGCTTCCGAGAAAATGGCTCTGGGAAAACTACACCCGCGTTTTCAACATGGGTAAGAAGACCGGCAATCCTCCGGTCAAGCATTTCTTCGCGAACGGCAGCCTTGAGAAATGTTTCTCGAACAGCGTATTTGTAGTTACGCTGGCCATTGCTCTCGCGCTTATCGCCGCTCTCATGGCGACCTACGCGATCACGAGGATCGTCTGGAAAGGCAGAAAGACATTAAACAGCATTTTCATGCTCGGTATCACGATCCCGATGCATGTTGCTCTTTATCCGATCTATTCCACACTCAGCAAGATCCATATGTTAAAGAGCTATACTGCGCTCATCATCCCTTACGCGGCGTTCTCGGTATCCATGGCGATACTTGTCTGTACCGGTTTCATGAACGATATACCGACGGAGCTTGACGAGTCCGCCTGCATCGACGGCTGCGGCCTCTGGGGCACATTCTTCCACATCATCGTGCCTCTGATGAAGCCCGCTCTCGCAACGATGGGCATCTACATTTTCCTGCAGTGCTGGAACGAGTTCATGTTCGCGAGCGTATTCAGCGATGAGGCTCACTACACACTTCCGGTATTCGTTGCAAACCTCAAAGGCGCAAACATCACCGACTGGGGAATCGTCGGCGCCGGCCTGGTGCTGGCCACTTTGCCGATGCTGCTTGTTTATGTGTTCATGAGCAGGAGGATCCAGGAAAGCTTTATGGTAGGCGCTGTAAAAGGATGATTTGAATTTGCCCGGCAAAAATGGTAAAATATCTGCAGAATGTATGGGGGCACATTGATTCATGACAGATACGGGGGCCGGCAGCAGTAAACTGAAATCAAGGAAATCGATGGTATCGGGCTTGAGGATCATCATGCTCCTCATAGTCTTGTTATTGTCGGTTTCTTTTTTTGTTTCGGTCTTCTATATCGTCAACAAGGAGCGCCGGGAAAATATCACGCGTGAGGCCGTCACCACCCTCAACACGCTTTCCGAGAGTATTTCTTCCGATGTTGAAAGATATAAGGAAATTTCCCGACTTGTCATGATGGACGACGGTCTGGTCACGTTCTTAAAGGCGACGGGTACTCCCGTTGACGCCGTATTTATCAATGACACGAGAAGCAGCATCATGCGAGTTCTCAATCCCACGACCATGGTGGATTCGGTTTTCGGTTTCAGGGATGACGGCATATACATCGTATCGAACCGAAACCGTTATTCGATGGATTTCTCTATAATAAACGATCCCGAATGGAAGCAGGCTATCGAAGACCAGAAGGGCGGCGCCGTGATCTCGGTCAACGCCGACGGCGGCATCTCCAGAGTCGTCGGACGCCCGCTCGTCAGCATCGGTCGTACCGTATATGATGTTAACACCCAGCAGCGTATCGGTATGATCATCATGAACATATCGAGCGCGTTCATCGACAGAAAGCTCATACCCATCACCGGCAAAAAGGTTGCGGTGCTCGGAACCGACGGTTTGCTGCTCTCAGGCGATGACAGCGTGTCCGCCTATCTTAACGGTATTGATATAGGCAAGGATATAGTGCATAAGGATATCAGGGACGGCAGCCGCGCTCTTCTCCTGTCCGTATGCCGGATACCCGATATGCCCGTCTGTATCGCTGTTGCGACGCCCATTGAAAACGGCTTTGTTATGTACGGAACGATATATGTCCTGCTCGGGCTGCTGTTCGTGTTCATGTTCGCGATCGCGATAGCTGGTATGTACATCACGCGCAATATCACAAAGCCTATCTCCGACGTTACCCAGGCCCTCGATGATACCAGGGAAAAGGGTACGCTTAAAAAAATAGACATAGATATCCCGCCAAATGAGATAGGTGTCTTAAAAGACGCTTACAACGGCATGGTCGAGCGCGTGAATGACCTTTTCGACAAAGTCCTTGATAACGAAAAAGCGATCCGCCGCGCAGAGATGCGCATGCTCCACGAACAGATAAAGCCGCATTTCCTGTATAATTCGCTTGAGACCATCGGATATCTCGCGATGGAGGCCGGCGCGGAGGATGTTCACAGGGCTCTGGAGACACTCGGCAGCTTCTACCGCAACTTCCTGAGCAAAGGCGAAAGGGAGATCACCTTAAAGACCGAGCTCAGCATCATAAAGGATTATCTGGCGCTTCAGAAGCTCCGCTACGGCGATATCCTGACCGATGAGTACGATATAGCCGAGGATACGCTCAACTGCAGGATACCCAAGCTCATACTCCAGCCGATCGTCGAGAACAGTATCTATCACGGCATCAGGCTGAAAGGCGAGATGGGGCTGATCCGCATATCCAGCCGTTTCGTTGACGGACTGCTGCATCTGTCAGTATATGATACGGGTATCGGCATGCCGCAGGAACAGATAGATGAGATACTTTCAAAGAGGCAGTACAACGGCGACACCGACTCGTCCTTCGCCGATATCTACGATACTTCGGACAGTTTCGGTCTGTGGGGAACGATCGAGCGTGTGCGCGGCTTCTGCGAAAATGACGATGTCGTGAGCATCAGGAGCGAGCAGGGTGAATTCACCGAGGTAGAGTTCGTGATAAAGCCCAGGAGCCGGTGACCGCGACACTATAAAAGAGGGGAGAAACAGGATGTACAGAGTTATGCTGATCGATGATGAGATGCCGGTGAGGAAGCTGATGCGTTCCTCGATCGACTGGGCATCGCTCAATATGGAGGTCGTGGGGGAGGCAGCCAGCGGTATCGAGGCGATCAATGTCATAGACGACATGCGCCCGGACATTGCTTTTGTCGATATATCGATGCCTTTCATGAACGGCATCGAGTTTACGGAAGTCGCCACAAAAAACTATCCCGAGCTGATCATCATAATCATGACCGCGTTCGACAAATTCGAGTACGCGCGCAAATGCGTGAGCCTTCCGGTTTTTGATTATATGCTCAAACCCATGGTCCGCGACGAAGTCGTCGAGACGCTTCAGCGCGTAAAGACACGGCTTGATGCGCGTCTGGGCGACCGTAATTCCCTGGTGTTCGGTTCGGCTGACGCCAGCGACGACCAGACCGGCGATGACGCTTCGGTCAGTGACCGCATCATGCGCTACATCGAGGCCAATTACACGGATTCCTGCCTCAACCTGACTTCGGTCGCGCAGCAGTTCGGTTTCAGCTCCAGCTATCTCTCCCGTAAGTTCAAGCAGGAAACCGGCCGCAATTTCCTCGAATACCTGACCGAGTGCCGCATGAAAAAGGCCATCGAGCTGGCCGAGAAAAACGAGAAAATGTACAAGGCTTCGGCTGCCGTCGGCATACCGGACCCGAATTATTTCGGACGGTGCTTTAAAAAGTATACCGGCAAGGGCTATTCCGAATACACAAAGCAGTAAAACAGATTGTCAACCATTGCCATCTTTCATGGTTGACAATCTTTTCTTTTGTGCTATACTTACTCCCGTCGACAAAAACGCATCAAGCGTACACACCATGGTATGAATCTATGAATACAAAAGAAAAGCTTCTCGGTTTATTGGAGAACAATACGGAAAAATATCTCTCCGGCGAAGACATTGCGGAAACGCTCAGCATCTCGCGTACCGCCGTCTGGAAAGCGGTCAACGCGCTGCGCTCGGACGGCTGCAGCATCGAAGCCGTATCGAACAAGGGCTACCGCCTGGTTTCCGATGCGGACGTACTCTCGGAGAACGGGATCAGAAGGCATCTGGACGCTTCGATCGCCGATATCGGGCTGAGCGTATACTCTGTCACCGACTCGACCAACATACGCGTTCGCGAAGCGGCTTTATCGGGTGCCCCCGAAGGTTTTGCGGCCGTTGCCGGTTCACAGACCGCCGGACGCGGAAGGCTCGGCAGATCCTTTTATTCCCCTGCGGGCACAGGACTGTATTTAAGCCTCCTGCTGCGCCCTGCGTCACTCCCTTCGAGGCAGACGATCAAGATCACCACTCTGGCCGCCGTGGCCGCGTGTGAGGCCATAGAGGCCGTCAGCGACCGCAAGGCGATGATAAAGTGGGTAAACGATATCTTCATCGACGGCAAGAAAGTCAGCGGGATACTGACCGAGGCCTCGTTCAGCTTAGAGAGCGACTCGGCCGAATACGTGATCCTCGGGATAGGTTTCAATATCCTGACACCCGAAGGCGGTTTTCCCGACGAGATAAAAAATATCGCGGGATCGATCTTCGACACTCCTCAAAAGGACATCAGAAACCGTCTCGCCGCAGAGTTTATCAGCCGTTTCATGACGGCCTACAGGGCCCCTCGTTTCGGAGGCTACGAGGAGAAATACCGCGCACGGAGCCTGGCTGTGGGTCACACAGTAAACGTATTGCTGCCCGACGGACCCAAAGAAGCTTATGTTCTCGATGTGGACGATGACTGCCGCCTGATCGTAAGATATCCCGACGGCACCGAAGATTCGCTCTATTCGGGAGAAGTCAGCATAAAGCTGCCGGCACGCTTATAAGTCCGGCTCCGGCGGCAAGCCCACGGGCCGGTCCCCGGCAAACACAGAATACAGATTAAAGAGGCTATAAAAATGAATACAGCGGAAACAGTCACAAAAAGCGGCGTCAAAGGCCGCACCTACGCAATTGCGGCAACTGCAGTCATGGCCGCGGCGCTCTGCATCATCGCGCCTTTTTCGGTTCCGATCGGTCCTGTTCCGATCTCGCTCGCCACTCTCGTGGTTTATCTCGCGGCATATGTGCTCGGCTGGAAGATGGGCGCCGTAAGCGTCCTGATCTATCTCCTGATCGGCACGGTCGGCCTGCCCGTATTTTCGGGATTCTCGGGCGGCTTCGCAAAGCTCGCGGGCCCCACCGGCGGATACCTGATCGGATATGTTCCGCTCGCGCTGATCTCGGGACTTTTCATCCTGCTTTCCGAAAAGCTCCGCCGCAGACCTGCTGCTGCAGCCGGGCAGACCGCAGCAGCAGGTAAAGGCAGAGTATTCGATTTTATCACGCGCCGTCTGATCGAGCTCGCCGGCATGCTTATCGGCACCGCCATCCTCTACACGCTCGGCACCGCATGGTTCTGCATCCTCTCGGGTTCAGCATTATCCAAAGCCATGACGCTGTGCGTGCTGCCCTTTATCCCTGGCGATCTGATCAAGATTTTTATCGCGCTGGTCATCGGACCGGAGCTTCGGAAACGGATAAAATAGGACATCTCGCGAACAAGTTCGCTCGATGTCCGTTCACTCGGCCCTCAGCGCTTTTCAAGCTCTTGCACCACTGTATAAAAGCCTGCTGTAAACCAATGGTTTACGCAGGCTTACATACAGTGGCACAGGTGCTTCGCACCTCTGAGGGCTCTCGCTTATCGCTCATATCTTCCAGTTATTTCTTCCGGCCTCTTTGGCCCTGTACAGTGCCTCATCTGCACGGGCGAGAGCTGCCTTTACGTCCTCGTCTTCGGGGCTGAAATACGCAAAGCCCATCGAAGCGGTGATCTTGCGTTTTCCTTCGAGTTCGGGCAAATTGATGCCGCGTACCGCATTGATTATCTTATCCGCAACATCGGGCTGGTATTTGGGCGCCACATTGTTCAGCACCACGATAAACTCGTCTCCGCCCCAGCGGATCACCGAATCTTCCTTTCTGACAGCACTCTTTACAGCCTTAACAAACTCCTTGAGCACCAGGTCGCCGACATCGTGTCCGAAATTGTCATTGAACTGCTTAAAGAAATCGACGTCCATTATCAGCAGCAGCATGTATTCACTGCCCGACTGATATGCCTCAAACGCGTCGGCCATCGCTTTTTCACCGAAAAGACGCGAGCCTGCGCCGGTAAGAGCGTCCTTGTTCAGCTTGTCGCTGAGCTCTCTGTTCTTTTTCTCGTATACGCCGATCTTCGATCTCCTGTAGCTGTACGACATGATCAGGAAGAATCCGATCCATGTGATGGCAGTCGCTATCAGGATGATCGTCTGATACATTCCGAAGCTCTCCTGCGCCTGCTTACGATAATGATACAGATCGTCGATATTCACGCCCATGCACACGATCCAGTCATATCTGTCGTAGAGGCGCGAATACGTTACTTTCTCGGTGACTTCGTCGGAATCCAACTTTTTGAAAGCATAATTGAGATAAACGGCTCCGTTGGCCTTAACGCCCTCGAGCTCCTCTTCGTATGCCTTCATGCCCATCTCGTTGACAACCTCGGTGGAAAGGTACGAACCCTCGGTATCCGAGAGATTGGGATGTATGAGTCTGATCGCGTAGTTGTCTCCGCCGTTAAAATCAAGAACCTTCTGGACCCACATATAGGTCCCGTCGACATGCGTTTCGGAATATATCTTCCTGCGTGCGATATCGGTCAGCTCCGCCTCGATATCGGCATCGCTCACGCCGCTGTCCCGGAGATTATCAGCGCACACATCGAGATAAGCGATCAGGTTGTCGACATTTTCCTTCAGCATGCTCATCTTCATCTCAAGCGCCGTGCTGTAAGTCATTCTCGCGCTGACTGATGTGATCGCCCTGGAAAAAAGTATAACGAGCAGGACGGAAACCAGCACGCCCGCAACGGCCTTTCTGACCGATTTGTGGTATTCGCTCTGCAGTTCATCCGAAGTATCGGGGAACCACGGAAGACAGCGGTTTACCCTCCTGCAGTATTTCTCGTATGCCGTGCCGAATCTTTCCCTGTAAACCTTCTCTTCGGTCTCACGCAGTATCAGCGTCATATAGAGCCAATAGAGCATTGGAAGCAGGAATGCCAGGTAATTGGCCGTCAGTATCAGCGCTCCCGAATTGATCAGCAATACGGACGAATACAGCGGATGTCTGACCCATGCGTATACTCCCGTGTGGAGCACCCTGTCCGCGCACATGTTGGTGGGCTGTTTCGCGACCACCAGCAGGCGGTACAGCATTACGACGCCGAAAACAATCGTGACGCCGCCTATAAACCAGGCCACCGACACACCTTTGTCAAGATTTGCGAATGACAACTTCTCTATGAGGTTCACGCAGAGAATCGCTGCCAGCGTCACTCCGCACAGAATACTGATAAAAATGATCCCGGCGCTGCTGAGCGCCTTTTGCTTAGTGTTGTCGTTCATGTCAGGTTATGGGATTCGATCTTTCCCACTGCATCCCCTTTCCTCGCGTGAATGCGCGCGATTCTTCAATCGGCATGGGCTTTCCGAAGAAATATCCCTGAGCCCTCTCGCAGCCGGTCTTGCGCAGGAACTCGTAATGCGCCTCCGACTCCACGCCCTCACAAAGAGGCGCAAGTCCCATGGCCTTCGAGCCCTCGATGATGTAGGTCATCAGCATGGCTGTCTTCGGATTGCGGTCGAAGCATCTTAAGAATACCAGGTCGAGCTTCAATACGTCGAAATCATACTCCGCAATAGTGTTCAGCGACGAATATCCGCTGCCGAAATCATCGAGCCAGATATTGTAGCCCATGTTGTGCATCTTCTCGCACTCGGTCTTGATAACACCCTCATTGTCGTTAAGAGCGCTCTCCGTGATCTCGAGATCTAGGAAATTGCGGGGTATATTGAAGCTGTCACGCGTTTTCTCGACCGATCCGAAGATATCGCAGACATCGAAGTCCATTCGCGAGATATTGATCGAAACCGGCACGACCGGCTCGCCCTTATCGATCAGCGAGCGGAGGTCTTCGCATACCCTTCTCACAACATATCTGTCCACAAGATATATCAGATGCGCCTGCTCCAGGGTCTCGATGAAATCGCCGGGAGAGAGCATTCCCATCTTCGGGTCGATCCAGCGTACCAGCGCTTCATAGCCGCAGATCTCACCGCTCTTAACCCTGATAACGGGCTGGTAGAACACCTTGATATAGCCCATTTCGAGGGCCTCATCGACATGATCCACAACATACTGCTGTTTGCGCAGCCTCTCACGGAGCATGTCGTCGTAAACACAGAAATTCACATCGTGCCTGCCCTTTATGCTGTTGCAGGCAAGTCTCGCATGGTCGCAGGCCAGGCCGATTTCGGAGCGCCTATCATCCAGGTAAAAGATACCCGCCTTCATCCTCACGCGCTTATTTACATCGACTGAACGAAGCATCGTCTTATAGACCTGATCGACTTTTTCCTCGACATACTGCCTGTCTCCCTCGGTGCAGACAAAGAAATGGTCGTCGGAGAAACGGGCGATCGTAGCTCCCACAAAAATGTCGCGCAGGCACTTGGCCACATCGCAGAGCAACTCGTCACCCTGAGTGAATCCGTGCCTCTCGTTATATAATTTAAAGTTCGGAACATCAAAATGGATAAAAGATATCTGGCGCCTCCTGCTATCGGGCGACATCAGCATCATCTGGACCTTGTGATAAAAGAATGGCATATTGAAAAGGCCGGTCAGCTCATCGGTCTCCCTGTTTGCCGAAAGGATCTCCGCCTCCGCGAGGGAATTGCGGTTTTTGTTCATGAATTCGTTTTGATCGACATCGACGATGAATACATAGAAATAGCTGTTATGCTCATCATAATGCAGCAGATGGCCGAAGTCCTCGATATATCTGACCTCGCCCTTTTTCGTGATGATACGGTATCGGACGTAATCATGCCGCTTCTCTCCGAACACGGTCTGCGCCTGGATCTGGTTTTCGATCTTGTGCAGATCTTCGGGATGCACCATGCCTTTAAAGGAACCGCCGACATACTCAAAAAACTCATCGAAAGTCTCGCAGTCGTAAAGACTTATAACATTCTGATCCGCAAACAGGATCTTTTCGTCTTCCTCAGCCTCATAGACAAAGAATCCGCCCGGAAGTCCGGAAGGGATCACTCCGTCAGAGCCGTATCTTTTTGTTTCGTCCACCATCAAATACCGCCTCCCTCTCCAATGATCACGGTCTTTGCATCCGATGTGCACCCAAACACACACCACATATACAAAACTCCTATATTATCGTACACCTTTTCAGGGTGATTTTCCAGCAAAAAATCAGTATCGGCAAACAGTTTTTCGTAAGCGACACGATTCGTCTATTCCCTTGAACTTTCCCGCATTTTCATGTATAATAGAATTCTGGTTTTACACGTTTTATCAATAAGGAGGTCCGATTATGTTGTTTAAGAAAAAAGCAGCCGTTCTGATCATAGCCATGACGCTGGTTTTAGCGCTGATCGCGCCCGCCGCGGGTGTACAGGCATATACACCGCCGGCACAGGCAGGAGAGATAATTCAGGCAGACGGCGTAAAATACATGGTTCTCTGGAGAGGTGAAGGCAACAGATCCGTCCTTATTTACGACTATCCGGACGTCAGCGCCAAGACCGTAACCATACCCAAGACCGTAAACGACGGCCTGTACGAATGGAAGGTTATCGGCGCTCTGAGCGGCGCGTTCAAAAACTGCACCACTCCGAAGACTATCGAGATCCCCAAGGATACCAATATCAACTGGTATTACATGTGTCCCGACGCGTTCATAAACGGCGCTAAACAGACCATCAAGGTATATCCCGCAGACGGCGAGTGGAACACGCTCTATCTGATCCTCGAGATCAACGGACCGAAGCCCGCTTTCCTCGCGTCAAAGATATATGAGACCTGCGGCGTTTCCTCTTACGCGTCCTACACTCCCGTTGCCAATACCGAGGATACTCTCTATGTGACCGTTCCCGCCGGAACCTACACGCTTGACAATGCAAAGGATCCGGGAAAGGGCGCAGAGATCAGGGTTTATTCGAACACCACCCTGTATCTGAAGGGCGTAACCTTTAAGCGCGGCACTACCGATGCCGCCCTGAAAAAGCATATGCTCACGCTCGGCACCACCGACCTGAAGATGGCCGACGGCAGCGTTAATGCCAAGAAGTACAACGGCGGCAGCAATATCCAGATCCTGTACGGAACATTTGACAACGGAACAAAGCCCGGCGCAAACAATATCTGCCGCGGCTCCCATCTGTCCGGTGTTACGATAAAGGGCACCACCTTCAAGTATCTGCCCGATTCGCCCCTGACCGACGGTATGACGAACTCGCACTGCATCGAGCTGGCGGGCGTTAAGAAATTCACGATCAAGAGCTGCAAATTCTACAACAACTCGAACTGCTTCTTCAACAATGAGGCTGTCCAGATCGAGTCCTGCGGCTCCGATCCCACCGCGCAGACTCATACCAATGTCGCCGCTCCTCTCGACGACACCCAGACCAGCAACGTCACGATCACCAAGTGCCGCTTCGAGGGCTTCAATTACGGCTGCGGCAGCAACCACCTCAGCGTCAACGACTGTTACAAGAACATGAAGTTCACTTACAACACCTTCATCGGCTGCCAGAAATACTGTGTCTGCCTCTACAACTACGACACAGTCACGATCGCCTACAACAAGATGAAGAACTGCAGCACGCTGATCCTTGATCCCAGCGACCACAAATCGACCAACATCAAGACAAAGAAGAATAAGACCGTGAAATAATAAAACATTCAATAAACAGACACGGGGACGGTTTTCTGTCTGCGAACTGCGCAGACAGAAGAACCGTCCCCGTGTCTGAATTAATCCTTCTCTTTATCAGTTTACGGCTTCTTTGCCGGTAAGCACGTATTTCTTTTTGATGGCGTCCATATAGAGCCGCTCCACACTGTTTACAAAATTCGCCGTGGAGAAGCGCTGCGCCTCGGACACCGCGTTAATCGACATATTTTTCCGCATCTCGGGATCGGCGATCAGCTTTTCCACATGGGCACGGAACTCCGACTCGTTTGAATACTGCCAGCCGTTCACTCCGTCCTTTACCATGCCCTCGAGACATTCGTCGTGCCTGCAGAGCATCGGAAGCCCTGCTGCCATCGCCTCCACATAGGTCAGTCCCTGCGTCTCGCTGGTCGAAGCATTTACGAAAACATCGCCGATATGATAGTACTCTCCGACCTTATCGGGAGAGATCATGCCGGTAAATCTGACCTTATCGTTAAGGCCGAGCCTTTCGCAATGCTCCTCGATATCTTCCCTGACGGGACCGTCGCCGACTATCAGCAATCTGACGGGCAGATCCCTGCACCCGGCCATCATATCGAGCAGCTCGTCCACATTCTTTTCCTTGGCGAGGCGTCCTACATAGATCAGTCTTAAGTCCCCGCCGTCGAGCCCATACTCGGCGCGTCTCTCATTGATCCAGTGTGCAGCGGGCATATGTGAGTATCTCACGATGTCTATGCCCGAAGGAATGATCGATACCGGAGTGCTGACCCCGTATCTCTCGAGCAGCCTGCCGACCTTATAGGAAGGCGCGATCACGGCGTCCGTATTGTTCAGTACGTGGCGCGAGAATCTGGATACCAGGAAAGTCCCCAGCTTTTTCGAAGGACAGAAATAATGTGTATAGTCCTCGTAAACCGTATGATATGTATGTACCAGCGGAGCTCCGCAGGCTCTCGCGATTTTCTTCGCGCAGCCGTAGGTCGAGAACTCACACTGAGAATGAACAACATCCGGATTCCATCTGATGATATCGCGGAAGAAATTGTGCGGTATCTTCAGGCGGATCCTGGTGCCGGGATAAACCCAGCCCGAATTAAGCGAACCGATATAGTATACGCCGTCTCTCTCATAGGAAACGGTATCCTGTGCCAGAGTGAGGATACGGACCTCATGTCCGCTGCGCTCCAGCCCGTTTTTGATATTGATAACGGAAGTCACCACTCCGTTTACCAACGGCTTATACAGATCGGTAGTGATCAGTATCTTCATAGCCGCTCTCCTTATACACGTCCGAGCTTCCTGCCGAGGCGGAGGGCACGAACAAACTCCGGGGTGCCGAGATTCCATGCGAAATCAGCGATCATCACACCGGCTACCATGTCAACAAATACATGCTGTTTTGTGAATACGGTCGAGAGGCAGATCAGGAAGGCCAGTACAAAGGCCGATGTCTTGATCCATGTCGGAACCTTCTCCTCATCCCTGATCGCGAGAAAGCAGATCCAGCTCTCGAGACAGTGTATCGACGGGAACAGATTGTCCGGACTGTCGGTAGCATATATGAAATTAAGGAGCGTCTCGCCCAGACCGCTGCCTGTTACCGCAGGTCTGACATTGGTGGTGGGGATCAGTACGAAGATCACTCCGCACAGCATCTTGGCCGCCACGTCAGTAATAACAAGTCTCCAGCATCTGTCCCTGTCACTGCGGCAGATCAGGAAATACGTTAAATACCAAAAAGGAAAAGCTATAAAATAGATGATCGAAAAAGCCGGAATAACGGGAATGACACCGTCAATAGCTCCGGTCATGTCAAGATAATTTCTCCCAAGCCAGGCATTCAGCATTCTGGCTCCGTAATAAACTACCAGATTGGATATTACCAATAGAGAAAGACCCACAACTGCATAGGGAGGCAGGAACTTACGACAGGCCTCCTTAAACTTTGCTGCATTCATTACTCATACTCCCTTCCGCTGCCGTTCCGGCAGCACGACTCACTGCGCCCCCGCGCATTAACTCAATACCCCCGGAGTGCGGCGCCCCGCACTCTCGATTACATATTTAACCACTTATTCGATTAAGAAACAAGACATAAACAGATTAAGATTTGATTAAAAATATCATTCTTTCTGTTTTTTGAGCTTTTCAAACTCCGCTTTCATCGTCGGATTGTCCTTTGTAAGCTTTTTTACGGAGACCTCATCGACCTTATTGTTCGCGATGCGCAGCTGGTTATCCGACCCCTGCAGCTCCTTCTTTACCTTCTCGAGATGCTGTATGGTCTTGTCGATCTCATCGATCGCCTTGTCAAAATGATCGTGCGCGATCGCATAGTTTCGCCCGAAATCATCCTTAAACTTCATAAGATTGTCTTCGAATTTGGTGATATCGATGTTCTGGTTCCTGACAACGGCGAGCTCCTGTTTGTATGAGAGCGCGTTCATTGCCGCGTTGCGCAGCAGTGTGATGATCGGGATGAAGCACTGCGGCCTTACCACATACATCTTGTCGTATTTGTAGGAAACGTCGACGATGCCGCCGTTATACAGTTCACTCTCGCTCTCGAGCATGGACACGAGCACCGCGTACTCGCAGTGTTTCTCCTTGCGGTCCTTGTCGAGTTCCTTGAAAAAATCCTCGTTCTTATGCTTGGTCGAGGTCTCGTCCTGCTCATTCTTCATCTCGAACATGATCGAGACGATCTCGTTGCCGAGCTCGTCGTTTTCGCGGTAGATATAGTCACCCTTGCTGCCCGTGCGAGCATCGTTGTCCTTTTCGAAGTAGGCGTTCTTAAAAGCGGTCGCCCTCAGCTGGTTAAACTGTATCTCACAGTGCTGCTCGAGCGTCTCTCCGAGCATCTTAACGGACATTTTCGTCTTAAGGTCCTTATAGAACTCGATCTGCGCGTTTTTTTCGGAGACGATCAGATCGTGTTTTTCCTTTTCGCCGGCCAGCTGGCGCTCCAGATTCTGCTTTTCTTTCTCAACCTTGCCTACGGCCTCGAGGATCTCGATCTTTCGCCTGTTCTCCTCCTCGGCAACGGTCATTTTGAGGCTGTTTACCTCTCCCTCGTACTTTCTGACCGCATCCTGCACGGCAAGCTTCTGTTTGTCGGCCGCGGCGTCGACGGAAGCCTTAAGCCGCTGATTCTCGGCCTCAGCCTTTGCCAGCAGTTCGTTCAGCTTTTTGACTTCTTTGCCGTACTCTTCCTGAGTTTTTAGCCTGATATCGCTTTCTTTTGCCTTCAGATCGACCTCATGCTTTTCCGCGAGATGGTGCACAAGTTCCTCAACCCTCTCATCCACCTCGCGCTTAAACTCGCCGTCCCTGATCTGCTTAACTATCGAGTCAAGCTCGCTGCCGTCAACCGTAAATGCCTGTCCGCAATGCGGGCATCTTAATTCTGCCATGTCTCCTCCTTACCTTACCAAACAACTCATTCTTCACTGAAATCCGTATCCATCGCGATCTGCAGCGTGTACCCCGGGAACTCTTTCTTTACCTTCTCTGAAACGGATCTGTAAACCTCATTGCGGTCTTTTGCGTCAAAGCTTACAACGATGTCGAAGCGGACCGTTTTCTCCGCCTTGTCGAGATAAAAGCCGTGCATCTGCAGCACATAAGGCTCATCCGCCATGATCGCGGCAACGCGCTCCCTGGCGCGGACCGCGTCCGGATCCGTCGTATTGTAAGAATACACGCCTATCGCGGTAAGTATTACATCATGATCGTTATAGACCTGTACCTGTATCCTGCGCAGCAGCTTGTCCAGATCGTCGGCCGAGAGGGTATCGGGCACCTCGATGTGAACCGAACCGTTATACGAATCGGGGCCGTAATTATGCATTACGAGATCGTAGACTCCGTGCACCTCGTCAAATCCAAGGATCGTTTTCTTGATGCTCTGCGCCAGTTCGGCATCCACGCGCTCTCCGAGTATCTTCGAGAGAGTCTCCTTAAGCATTTCAAAGCCTGCCTTTATGATCCAGGCCGCGATCAGCGCGCCGAGCCAGGCCTCCAGGGAAACACCGAATATCAGATAGATCGCCGCAGCCACCAGCGTGGTCACCGAGATGACCGAATCAAACACGGCGTCGTTGCCCGAATTGATCAGCGCGTCCGAATGAACCCTTTCTCCGACGCCCTTTACGTATCTGCCGAGCAGGAACTTTACTATGACCGCGGCGCCGACGATGATCAGCGCGGCCGTGCCGTAGTCGGGAGTGACGGGGTCGATTATCTTTTTGACCGATTCGGTAAATGCGGTGATGCCCGCATAGAGCACGAGCAGCGAGATGATCATCGCGCTCAGATACTCTATCCTGCCGTATCCGAAGGGGTGCTTTCTGTCGGGCTCCCTGCCCGCGAGTTTGGTACCGACTATGGTTATCGCCGAGCTCGCGGCATCGGATATGTTGTTTACCGCGTCGAGCACGATCGCCACGGAATTCGCCGTAAGTCCGATCACTGCTTTAAAGCCCGCAAGCAGTACATTTGCGACGATTCCCGTAATGCTCGTCCTGATTATGGTAGTGTTGCGGTCGTTGTTCCCGTTCATGATAGCGTTCCTCCTTTTCCTGCTGCCTCGCAAACCCTTTTATATGATTTTATCCTTATCTCAAAAAAGTGTCAAAGCAATCAATTAAAAAAGGAGAGCTCCCGCTCTCCTTATACTGTGACAATCCCTCAGATTGCCGGCATAATCAGTTTCCTCCCTTACTCCGCATACAGCTTCAGTATCTCGGCCTGCGCATCCGGGTACAGGTCCGCGTTGTGGACCTGCTCGATATCGAAGCTTCCGTCTCCCTTGAAATAATATCTGGTAAACCCGCGGATCAGCTTAGTGTCCCGCTTTGTGGTGACCATGTTGTAGCTCGAATAACCCGAAGGCACATTGTAGGACAGGATCACGCCCTTGTAGCTCAGGACAAAATCGTTGACATGGTCGTGGCCGCAGACGAACAGGTCGGTTGAGCCGGCATCGAGGATCGCGTCAAAGAAATGACTGTTGTGGCCCGAGCAGCAGATCGTCTCGCGGCGCTGGCCCATGATGATATAGTCGCCGTTCGCGTTTTTCACGTTGTAGTCCGGCACATCCATCGTGGGCTCGGTCTCGCCGGTCAGCTCATTGTACGCGATGGTGTACTCGGGCAGCGCGATGTGGTCAAATACCGTCGACTTTATCTGCCTGCCCTCCGCGTCGTTGATCGCGGCGACTGTCTCGCTGTACCATTTTATCTGGCTGTCCTTGACATAGTCATAGTCGTTATGGTCCTTGTCGTCGAACTCGGCGTCGTATTTGATCATGTCCTCTTCGCTCATGTACGCGCCGCCGTCGATAAAGTACAGGGAGCGCGTCACGCCCTTAGAGTTCGCGAGATTGATGACGTGATTGCCGCTGCCCCAGACCTTTTCGCCGTCGGAAGTGCGCTTCTTTCCCGCCTCGATCAGGCAATGGTCGTAGGACGCGAATACCCTCACCATGTACGGGCGTGTGTCGCTCCAGAAATTGTCTCCTTCATGGTTTCCGAGCACCAGATCCCAGTAAACGCCCAGTTTCTCCATCACGCGGGCAAGCTGCCTGACTCTGCGCCAGTTGAGGCCGCCGGTGATGTTGTCGCCGACAAAGACCACCAGATCGGGCTTTTCATTTACGACATTCCTGATGATGTACTCCATCGTCACGTCGCTCTTTTGCTTTTTCATATCCAGGTGCGTATCGGTAAATCCGATGACCTTGAAATCATCGTCGAGGATATTGCCGGCAGCGTCCTTTTTCACCAGCGTTTTTACGCCGTTCCTCTCCTCGACGAATACATTGTAATCGGGATTCTTCACGAGCAGCGACTTGTCGATAGTCTGCACGGGAGGCATGATCCACTGTACATATACCGCCGCGATGATCATCGCACAAAGTAAGAATACAAGAACTCCGATAAGTATCTTTTTCTTTTTTGTCATATTCTGCCCCCTTCCGCCGGCCGCTTGAAATCAGGCACAAATTCCTTGCCTCCGACCGTAAATGCTCCGCCGTATTCAAGACAGCAATCGTACAGGCTGTATGAGACGGTTTTTTTCTCCTTTGAAAACTCCAATCGCCTGCCGGCTGCCTGCGCCTTAAAATCTTCGAAACTCAGATTGTCGTCAACCTCAAATACATAGTAATGCGGTCCCGCAGCCCTGTTGATGAGGTCATATTCCCCGCCGAAATACCCTGCAGGAACCTTTTCGTCCGCGAACATCGCCGCGTCATTGTTCGCGCTCTCATCCGCGGGCACAAACGACACTCCCGGATCGGTCCGGACGCATACATTCACGTTGCCGGTCCTTGCGAGGAGTATACCCTCTCCCGCCCGCGTAAGATCGGTCTCGTCAAACAGCCTCACGGGGAAGAACAGATGCGTGTACTTAAATCCCCTCTTTGCGCGGTTCATGTCGAATATGCACATCGCGACATTCCTGTACGCCGCAGCCCTCGGCGCGATGCCGCTGCCGACCCAGTAGCCCGGCGAGCCCGTTTTGCCGCGCTCCGAAAACGGATTGGTAACGCACAGGCTGATCCTGTACGAAAGATTCACCGCCAGGACGTTCTGCTGGAAAAGCACCTGTCCGACGCGGTAGTCAAATGCCGCCGAAACGGAATAATCGTGACGCAGATATGTGTAAACCCTGCCCTTTTCCATCGCCGCGCCGTCAAATCCGACGGGGACGCATCTCTTCATGAGCCTAAGCAGGCCGGATCTGTACAGGAACGGCTTTGCGAAAGGCCTGAGGCTCTTTAACATGCCGTTTTCTATCAGCCCGGTCTCGTTCAAGTACCGCATGCTGCGGCATATCACCCTGTAGTCCGAAACAGCCCCCGCTTTAAACGCGAAGCGCACGTTCTGCTGTGAGTAATCCGCCAGCCCCTCGCTCTCATATTCATCTATGTCGACGCCCTGCATCAGCGCGATCTCGCGGTCGTCCTTATCGGGCAGCGCTTTCCACTCATCGGGTATCGTAAACAGCGGCTTTCCGTCCTTGCTTTTAGCCTTAAGCAGCAGGACCATGCAGCCCTCTTTTTCCTTAAAACGCGTCACGTTCTCACCGCGCATCGCCATAGTCTGAGGCTCGATGTAGCTTCCGATGTCCGCGGAAACCTTGTTGTCAGCGTAAGCGCGGGCACAGGCCGGATTATAGACATATCCCCCGCTGTAAAATGTCTGTGACAGTATATCGTAACACATCATGAGCAAAGCCCTGCGCGCAGCTTCCGCGATCGCGTTGACTTTTGCAAACTGCACGAGATTGGCCAGCCCTGCCATGGTTTCAGAATAATAGTTGTTGCTGCCCCATTCGGAAAAACCGTATTTGAGCATCTCCGCAAGACCGGCTGTCAGCTCTTTTTTCGCATGACCGAGATGATACTCACAGCCTCTTTCATCCCCGAAAACCGCATCAGGAAAGAGCTGTGCCAGCAGGTATTCGGTTCCCGCCGCGTACAGCCTGTGGTTCTCGGTCCATGTGCACATGCTGTGCCCGCCGCAGTCTTCATACGGAAAATCGAGCAGCGCCCGCGCGATGTCGTCGTAGAGATCCCCGGGCAGCGCATCGCCGAAGGAATACAATATCCTTACCAGATATGCCGCACGGAAATCGGCGCAGTCCTTCCTCGAGCGCACATAGTTAAGCAGAGCTGCCCCCAGCTCTCTTATGCCCGTCTCATCCGTACCGCCCTGCGCCAGGTATTCGAGCAGGTTCGAGGCCCGCTGTCCGTCCGCGCTCACATAGCGGTATGAAGCGCTCCTGTCCTTCATATACCGATCCTTTCCTGTGGTTTACGGTGATCTGCGGTGATCTTTACGGATTGCTCCGTGCTGCGCACTCTCGCAATCCTCCCTTCATTCGCAATCCACGGGGTCCCTTCCCCTCTATCACATCCCGCAGCTTACATGCCCATGGATATGATTGTATCCCGTGCCCATGAAATGCTGCATCCTGAAGTGATACGGGTTCGAGAATCGTTCCTTTGTGAATTCATTCTCGCAGGCGTCCGCGTCGCCCCATATCCTTACCTTGCCCTCCTCGGGATAGTAGACCATAACGGTCTCGCCGGGATGGTCGATGACCTTGCCGCTGCGCACGGTATGGCCTCCGATATAGCCGAGCACATTGCCCTTCGCGTCGAGAACAAAGCCGTTCTTCTCTCCGTCGGTGCAATAAAATTCGTGCTGTCCGTCGCCGTTGAAATCGATCGGTGTCGCTTCATCCCCTTTGAACGGGAGCGGATCGTCGAGGGGCTCGCCGGTGACCGCGTCGAAATAGAAATCGGTGGGCTCGGTATCCACGATCGAATTATTGATCACCTTACGGTTGATGCGCATGGCCATCGCGACCTTTCTGCAGTCGGGTCCGATGTTTGCGAGCCAGCCGCTGTGCATGTGTCCGATGTCGGGAACGCCTGTCCACGCGCGTTCGCCCTTTTCGTTATAGGTTACGACTCTCGGAACACCCTCGCGCTCATCATCCTCGCGGCAGGTGAAAATGAATTTCCTGCCCGAAGCCCTGTCAACAAAAGGCATAACGATGTCCGAATGCCCGAAATATCTGCCCTTGTCCCCGCAGAACAGCTCATGTCCGTCGTCGAGGCTGATCAGACGCTCTCCCCAGAACATCTCGTCCACGCCGTCCTCGTCAAAATCGAGGATCGGGCAGAGATGACTGGCCCTCGCGCCGCCGTCGCCGTAAGGTATCTTGATATCCCAGCGCTTTTCCATGTCGGGATTGTAGCCCTGCAGATACATATCGCGGTAGGTTCCCTGCGCCGTAACGAGCACAGGCGTACCATGCGCGTATCCGCCCGTGATGTAGAAACGGTAAGAATGCGACATCGTGTCGTCGATCGTATTGTCGGGCCATTTCCACTGTCCGGTGGTCTTGCCGCTGACCGGATCTATGCGCTCGAGTACCCTCGCATTAAGGCTGAAGGGAAGGTTCGGGTTCAGATTGTTCAGGAACCAGATCTCATCCACTCCGTCGCCGTCCAGATCAAATGAGATAAAGGGTGTGTACCAGACTCCCGGGATTACGCCCCATCCCAGATCCCTGGTCCACATAGGCACACCGTCCTCCGTGTATAATGACATCTTCAGCGTGTCCTTCGGATAGTTAAACTCCTCGGGCCAGGGGTCCAAATTCCCCTGCGTGGAATAAACAAACAGCACGGCCTTAGGCATGCCCTTTCCCAGTGCTACGGGCACGGACCTGATCTGGCCGAGTTTAGTGTTCATATCGTATTCCTTTAAGCATGTAATATTCATATTCTCCCCTTCTCCCGTATTTACCGGGTTTGATAGTTAATCCGGTCCCTGTCGTTCCTTTGGTGCCTGTCACCTGCTGAGGCAGGTGACAGGCATCAAGTGTACTTCAATCAAGAAAGATCGGATTCGTGTATGCCGACCGCCCCGCAGCATCCATAACTTCAGCGCGGACCAGCTTTTCCGTACCTTTGAGTTTAGTCACGAACTCAGTCACGTGACGTCCGAGCTTGCGCTGATACTGCCTGAAATGCCCCATGATCCATATCCTCTCGCACGGAGAGCAGACCACATGCACCTCATCGTCCTCCACATAAAAATCATATATCTGCGGCCCTGTAGAAGTATAAAAGCTGCCTGTAAACAACGCCTCCATGATAGCCTTTGAGGATCTGTCCCGCGCCTTGACCACGGTAAAGCCTCCGAACGAATCGCTGTACTGGTCATCGATCGGCGCATGGTTATGATTGTCGTCGGAGCCCGTGCCCCACAGCTTTACACCGCGATATAGCATTTCCGACCAAAATACACTTCCGTCACCCGTATTTTCCAGCCATTCGGTGCCGTAATTAATGATCTCAACGGCATGGTAAGGATTCTCATCCTCTATTTCCGAGCTCCAGAGGAATGACCAGTGAGGATGGTTCAACTGCACAAAACAGCCCTTTTCGCGCATCTCATACGCGAATTTGGCTGAGGCCGTTCCGGTCCGTTCGGGCAGATCGCAGCGGGTATTGGGCTTTATCGCCTCTATCGAGTCCTCCCAGAGGTAGTGCACATGGATATCCTTGTCGTCTGTCGCGTTCGAATACAGCTCAAAGCCCTGGATCATCGTAAAATCCTTGTCTGTCATGGCCCGGGTATCCGTATAAAATTGATGGTCGGAAATGCACAGAAAGTCATAACCGTGATGCTTGTACGCCTCCTTCATCTCCTCCGGCGTCAGGCAGCCGTCCGAATTGGTCGTGTGGCTGTGCAGATTGCCCTTGAGCCACAGCGCGTTCGGGTCCTGTAAAAAAGTTGTTTTCTTCATAACTGTCTCCTTGTCAAATATTTTAACGCGTGTTAAAATATCCTTGTTAAATCATACTCTCTTTGCAAAGAATATGCAATACCGTTTGGTCTATTTAATCCCGCGGGCACAGCCTGCGGAAGAGATGAGGTAAATTATGAACGATAACAGACTTCCCGCATCGGCAGACAGGTATATCCCCGACCGTGACGCGCTGCTCTCAGCTCTCAGCGAAGCGGCGGATACGGTCTGCAGCCGCATAGATACCGGTGATGCCGCATTTGACGGCAAACTGCGCGCAATGTATAAAAAGTGTTTCATGGATACGGCTGAGCGCACTCTGCTGCTGCCCGGCATGGAATCGAGCGACCATGCGGGGAACACTCATACTGTCAGTGATGAGGTTTTTATCATAACCGGCGACATTAACGCGATGTGGCTGCGAGACAGCAGCGCTCAGGTCTGCCACTATATGCCTTTTGCGGGTATGTATCCCGAGGTCGCGGGACTCATCGCCAGCCTGATACGCCGCCAGCAGATATGCATCCTGCGCGATCCGTATGCCAATGCCTATCTCGAATGGCCCGGCGCTGTGTCCGAATGGAAAAATGACCGCTGCGGCATGATCGCAGGCGACTGGGAACGCAAATACGAGACGGATTCGCTGAGTTATCACATCCTGCTCGTAAACAATTATATCAGATATACGGGTGATACTTCGATACTCGATGAGCGCGAACTCAAAGTCCTCGACCGGATCATCTCCCTCTGGGAGCTCGAGACCGATCACGAAAACCGTTCGGATTATACATTTGAGCGTACGCGCAAGAACGGCATGTACGCCGGTCTCGCGCGCGGCGGCCGCGGCACGCCTCTTGCGCGCACCGGTATGACCTGGTCAGGCTTCAGACCCAGCGACGACCCCTGTGAATACGGCTACAATATCCCGGAGAATCTGTTTGCCGCGACGGTTCTCAAATACATAGAGGGTATGTTGTCTTCGCTCGCCTCACGTGCCGGGGCACTGCGCCGCTCTGTCGAGGACGGAGTGAATGAACACGGAACGATAAACCATCCGGAGTTTGGAAAAATATATGTCTACGAGACCGACGGCATGGGCAATCACATTTTGATGGACGACCCGAACGTCCCGAGTCTGCTCGCCCTGCCGTATCTCGGAGTCTGCGCGCCTGATGACGAAGTCTACCGGAACACCCGGCGTTTTATCCTGAGCGATCGCAATCCCTGGTATTACAGCGGTTCCGCGGCATCGGGCACCGGCAGTCCTCATACACCCGAAGGCTATATCTGGCCGATCGGCCTGATCATTCAGGGCTTTACTTCGACAGATCCCGATGAGCGAATGTCACTCCTTCGCACGCTCGTTGAGACCGACGCCTCCACGCTTTCCATGCATGAGTCCTTCGATGTCAACGACCCTGCCCGCTACACCCGTTCCTGGTTCGCCTGGGCTGACTCGCTGTTCGCGGAGTATGTGGTCTGGCTGTTCCCGTGAAGACATGGGGACGGTTCTTTTGTCTTCAAATATTAAGTATCCTCCTGAACATTGCAAAATACTCGAGCACACTGCCGCCGTCGGTGACCTTACCTTTCTCAAAATCAGGACCAAAGCCTATGAACACGGGCTGCGGTCCTTTTTCGGGTCTGTGTCCGTGCGCCGAATGCCCGAGTCCGGGCGCTGCAGGAGGCTCAGCATATATCGCCTCGCCCTGCCATTCATCGGAAAAATGATATCCTTCGGCGGCTTCGATAACAAATGAGAAATCTCCCTTAAGCCCGTATGCGCGGTCCGTTTCGCACGCCGTCATGACCTCGCCGATACCGGCGTTTCCTTCATCGCGCCATCTGTGCAGCAACTCAGTTACTCTCCCTGTAAGCTCAGCGTCCTCCGGCCTGCTCACATAGATCTGCGCCGACAGGTCGCTGCTGTGCGCGTACGCCTCCCAGCCGGTCACATGTCCCACGTCATCGATACTTATCAGACCCTCATCCGCAAAAAGCTTATTCAGTCTTACGATCTTTGAATACGGCAAATGCCCGTGATCGCTCAGTATCACAAAATCGGTATCCGCGTATATCCCGGCATCCTTCGCCGCCTGTATCAGCCGTCCGATCCATTCCTCGCTCTTTTTAACGGACGCCGCAACATACGGCGAAAACAGCCCTGTCCTGTGCCTCTCCGAATCAACATATCCCGGATGCGTCAGCAGCAGATCCGGCTTATAGCGCCTGATGATCTCGCAGGCACAGTCGATCTGTATCTCATCGTATTCCGGATGCTCCACGTGCGACATCGTATGCGACGGAGAGATCGCCCTCTCCATGATCCCCTTCAGGCACTCTGTCATCCCTATGTTCAGATACCCGCGGATCACATCACCGCCGGCATTCTCCAGATCCTTATCCATCAGCTCGGGAATAAGAAAATCGATCTTATCCCCCGCATTGGCCGTAACCGGCCACCGGCAGGCGGCAGTGACCGCCCCCGCTGCGTGAGCAAGATCGAATATAGTCTCACATTTGATCTGCGACAGATCGTTGTACCAGGGCATGTCTGCCGAACCGGGCGTAAAGACCGTATTTGAAACGATCCCCGTAACGCCCGCAGGCTGCCCCGTAATTATCGAGGCATGCACCGTATGCGTCAGTGAAGGATAGACCGTGCGGACATTTTTGATCAGACTGCCGCCTCGGATAAGCTCCGCAAACAGCGGCAGCTCGCGCGTATCCGCGATATCTTCATACACCAGCGCATCCACGCTGATCACAACCAGATGTCTCTTCCCCATATTCTCTCTCCAACCCTTTTCTGACACCGCAGGACACAGAAGACACGGGGACGGTTCTTTTGTCTGACGGTTCGCAGACAAAAGAACCGTCCCTGAGTCTTCCCCTTGTCTTCAGGACTTACTCTGCTGTACTCCCGGTCACTTCCCGCAGCGCCCTTACCGCTGATGTAAGATCAAACATATCCCCAAAAGAAGCGCAGGATCCCTGCGCGTTATCACAGTACTTTGCGTACGCGCCGCGGCAGGCTTCATACCCCTCGCCGCTTCCCGATTCAAAATCCTTAAACATCTCCAGCATCTTCGCAGCGTCATATGCCACAAATGTCTCGTCCGCCAGCTCCTCTTTGTTCGAGAGCGCATAGACCGCGCAGTACTGCATTACTTCGGGATATTTCTCCCAGTCGACGTCCCTGACGCCCTTCATGGACTCCAGCGCGTCCGCATAGCCCATGTTCATGTGCGATGCCCGGTAGTCTGAGCTCTTTGCGAGTCCCAGTAGGAATCTGTACGAATAATTCGGCGCATTCTCGAGCCATGATTCTTTCGCGACCCAGACGCCTTTAAGCATGCCGTCCCCGTCAAAGCAGTCCGGAAAAACAACCTTTAGCCCGCTGTCCGGCTTTATGAGTGCCATATCCTTTGCTGACAGATACGTGATGTCAATGCCCTGTTTTTCCAGCGAGATCTTGTCTATCGCATCCTGTGCCGATTCCGCGAAAAACACATAATTCGATATTTTCTGGAACCCGTTTACCGTATTCGTCAGATACAGGCTCATGCCCACGGTCGACATCTCCACGCCTACATTGACGTATTTGTTCTCTTTTGCGCAGCCCGCGCAAAGTAATACGGTCAGGGCTAAAACAACACACAGCGCCGTAATCATCCCCATTCTCTTTCCATGTCCGGTCATCGTCTTCATGCTTCGGCACCTCCCTCCGCTTTGTGCGCAGCGTCCCACTCTGCCTGGCGCTTCGCCCTCATCTCATAGAGCTCGGCAAGGATCTTTTCCTTTCGTTTGCCGGTGTAATTGTCGAAGGACATTATAATGCCGGGAACGATATTGCCCACGATGCCCGAGAGCGTGATCATATAGAAAATGCCGTTCAGTGTCTTTGTGGACTGAACCACACTGATCGTCGTGCCGCCGAAGGACTTGGCGCTGACATAGCCGATGATAACCAGAGCTGCAGGGAAGAGAAGGCTCTTCCACAGTCCCCCGAGTCTCGTCGCTGTCGAGCGCACCGCAAATACCATGGCCTCGGAACGCACAGGCTCACCGTACTTTTTCCAGGTCATGTATTCCATGTAATCGGTCGAGTCGGCGAGCAGGATATTTCGCGAGGAACTCATCGCGCCGTTCGGCAGTCCCGCGAAGCCTACGATCAAAGCCACCACAATCAGCGAATTGTAGCCGACGATCAGGAAAATGATATACAGGATGCCTGTCCAGAAATAGCCGTACATGATGATGTCGCGCGACGAAAGCTTATTGCCGATGAAAGGCACCGCGGCGATACCGATGTACGAGAGCGTCGCGGAAATAGTGCCCGCGACCGAAGCCATCCAGAACGAACCGAGAGTTTCAAGATAAAAGTAAGCGAGTCCCGAGTAGCATACCTGCCTTACCGAATCGACGATCTGTGAGAAGATCAGGCACCACATCGGGCGGTTGAGGAGCAGCGCCTTGAAGTTCATGGCGACAGGAGCCTCTTTTCTCCATGCGGCCGCTGTTTTCTCGGTGAGCGTAAAGTAAGGCACCACCATCATCGCGAAGCCCACAACTCCGAAGAATATCGCGAACAGCAGATAGATCAGGGCCTCTTTTTCCATCCAGATCGCCACGAAAACAGGGATCAGACCGCTCGGGAGCATGCCTCCGAGCGTCGAGGCAAACTGCGCCACGGTATAGAAATTTTTCCTGTCCTTGGGATTGGTGGTCATTCTGGCCGATATGGTCGAAAGCGCCATATCGTAGAAGCCGTCCGTGATGCAGTAGATCAGGTAGAATACAAATACATAGACGATCCTGGCCGAGAGTCCGATGCCCGGAACCACGAACAGCAGGATCGAAGAAACCGCCAGCGGCAGAGGCATGACGAGCGAGAACACCTTCGCGCGGCTCCTGCCGTTTTTGCCCTTTCGGTCGAGAATAACGCCCGCGATGGGATCCACGATGATATTGGCTATCTTCGCGACCATCTCGAGAATGAGGACATACGACGCCGCGATACCCATGAAACGAGTCAGGAACAGCGTAAGCGCATAGGCCTCCACATCCTGCGCCATGGAATTGCCCATAATGCCCGCAGAATAGCCGAACTGCTCCTTGATCGTAAACGTAGGATTGTTTACGACCTTGCTCCAGCCGGCTTTAAACTTTGATAAGAAACCGCTTTTCTCTTTTCCCATTTGTCACCCCATACATTGTAAAAACAGCCTGCGTGCCCCAAAAACATATATCACGGTCTGATGTCCCGCGCCGTAAAGCCCTCTATGAGAGCCAGCAGCGCGAGCGCCTGTCCGTAATGCATCTTGACCAGCGGTATGTCGCGGTAATGCTGCAGTGTCCTGCCGACATTCGTGCCGTAGGAAACGCGTGCCAGCTCGCCGCTCTCGCTGATATTGTCCAGTATCGCGTCCAGTGCCCGGTTTCCGCACTCCTTAAAGGAATCATCGAGGTACCCCATCCTGATGCCCTTTAATATGCCGTAGCAGAATCCCGCAGTGGCTGATGCCTCCAGATACGAGGTTTTATCCGTGATCAGCGTGTGCCATAATCCCTCGGGGCTCTGATATTTGCGCAGCGCCGCCGCCTGGTTTTGCAGGAGTCCGAGCGCAAATTTCTTTTCGGGCCCCTCAAGCCCCATGATATCGATATAATCGGGAATGAACACGGTTATCCAGCAGTTGCCCCTGCCCCAGAGAGCGCCCGCGAAATGTCCTCTGTCGATAAAGCTCCAGCCGTGATACCACAGTCCCGTAAAGCTGTCGTAGAGATACTTCGCGTGCAGCATGAACTGATACTTTGCTTCATCGAGATAATCCTGCCGGCCAGTCATCCTGCCGTATTTGGTCAGGAACAGCACGGTCATGATCAGCGTGTCGTCCCAGAGCTGCTGATCGTTCTCGAGCTCAGCATGCTCATGCTGGATGCCGCCCTCCTCGGTGCGCTTCATGTCGTGCATGATCCACTCCGCCCACTCGTCCATGATCGCCCTGTACCTGTCGTCGGGCCTTTTCTCATGGAGAAAAGCCATCGTGAGGAGCGGGCAGACGGTATTGACATTCTTATCCGGCAGGCCGATACCGATCCTGTCGTCAAACCACTCCGCGATCATGTCCAGATATCTCTCATCGCCGGTGAACTCATAGATCTTATGCAGGCCGTAGAGCCCTATCCCGTGCGTCCAGTCCCATGCACCGAGGCTCTTTGCCTCAGCGGGCGTACGTCCCAGGCTTTTTACCAGGTTGTCGATGTATTTCTGATCGATGCTGTGCAGAAATCCGTGCAGATTGGCGCAAACGGCCTCAAACACTTTTACATACTCTTCTTTAGTCATTGTCTTTTCTCCGATAGAGTCGCACTTCGTTTACGTCAATTATTATACACGTGTTAAATTATTTTCGCAACCTGAAAATACACAAAAGGAGCATATTCTTACGCTATGCTCCTTTTACATATTTACTCGTGTTCAGTTATCCTTTTTAGGTTCGGAAAGAGTTCCGCGCTCCACATATTCCGCGGGAAGCTCGATATGATTAACGACCTCCGCTCCTTCTATCAGATCTATCAGGGAATTGACCGCGGTGGACGCGATCTGTTCAAAATTGCAGCTCATGGTCGTAAGACCCGGCGTCAGGTATTTCGACACGGGTATATCGTCAAAGCCAATGATCGAAACATCACCGGGGATGTCGTATCCGAGCTCCTTTAACGCGTTCATCGCGCCGATCGCCATAATGTCGTTGGCCGCAAAAATGCCCGTGGGCTTCTTGCCGGTTTTGTCACCGAAGATACGCTTCGTCTCGTTATATGCCTTTTCTTCGTTGAAATCGCAGTCGATCTCGGTCAGCGACTCGATCTCGTCCTTATGCTTCTGCAGGGCGGACATAACGCCCTCATGGCGCCGCATGGCGGGCAGGCGGTGTCTGTTGCAGCCGATATAGAGTATCCTTTTGTGGCCGCGCTCCACGAGCTTTTCTATCGCGAAATAGGCCGAAACCTGGTCGTCCATATTGACCGCGACGGTATTCTTATATCTCGAGTCGCGTTCCTGGTTAACCAGCACGATCGGATAACCGTGCTTCCCGATGCGCTCGATATCCTCGTTGCCCGTGTTATAGCCGAGCAGGATCGCGCCGCGGATCAGCTTGCTGTTGAACAGGCGCTCGATCGATCTGACGTCCTTCTCGACGTCTGTCAGGCTCACGAGAGTCTTATATCCGCGCTTTTGCGCGCTGTTTACCGCCAGATGTATGAGTTCGGTCGCAAAATGGGACGAAATGTTCTTGCTCGCGCCCGAATAGCTCTCCGAATAAGCCGATATCAGGCCGATGATCTGCTCTTCTTTTCCGACGAGGCTGCGCGCCTTTGAGTTGGGCTCAAAGTTGTACTCCTCGATATACTTCCTGATCTTTTCTTCGGTCTTGGGCGATACCCCGCCGACTCCGTTGATAACCTTCGAGAGTGTGACTCTGGACACGCCTATTATTTTTGCCAGTTCTTCTGTCGTCATACGCTTTGCTCTCCGAATCCGTTTTAACAAACCTTTACAGTAAGAAAGTAAGGATATTCTACTATATCCGGCGTATTTTCGTCAAGCAAACTAACACGTGTTAACCCGTCAGTCGGTCGGCCGCCGGTAGAACTGTCCGATCACGCGGTCCGTTTTGATGACATTCACGAAGGCCGCGGGATCCGCCTCCTTTACCGCGCTGACCACGCGTCCCGCTTCGGCGCGCGAGACGACCGAATATACCACAGTGTGCTCGGCGTGCTTGTACGAACCCTCGCAGTCTATGATCGTGGCGCCGTGATGGCTCAGCTGCGATATCTGCTCGCTCACTTCGTCCGGCTTGTTCGTGACGATGAACAACGTCATCTGCTGGTATTTGCGGTAGAGCGTGTGGATCGTCGCAGTGGACGTAAACTGGAATATGATCGAGTAGAGCGCCTTATCCGGGCTGAACAGCAGTCCCGCCGCGACAAGTATACCCGCGTTGATCAGCAGTGTCACATTGAACGAATCGATCCCGCGCTTTTCCGAGAGATAGATCGCAACGAAATCCGTGCCGCCGCTGGTCGCGTCCATCAGCAGACAGATGCTGATCGCGGTACCGTTGATCAGGCCTCCGAAAACGCTGATCAGCAGCGTATCCTGTGTGATCGAATAAGCCGGTATCAGGTCCGTCAGCAGGCTCGTAAGCAGTATAAAACCGCAGGACAGCAGCGTGAATCTCTTTCCGATGTACCTTAACCCGATATAGATCGGGATCGAGTTGATCAGGACATTGATCAGGGTATAGGGTACCGTTAGTCCGAAGAACTTCGCGAATATCTCCTGGGTGAGCAGCGTAAGGCCCGTGGCGCCTCCCGGGAGCAGTCCCCCGGTATGTACGAAGGTGTTGATGTTCAGGGCCATTACACACGACGCAAAGGCGATTATGAGGACCCTGAAACCCATGCGGTCCCTGAGTCTGCCTATACCCTCTTCACTGCCTTTCAACTTAGTCATAATTCTTAACCCTTTCGGTATTTAGGTGCAAAAGCTGCCACACCATACAGGCGCGGCAGCTGTTTGCCGGATCTATTATTTTATCTCATGCCCTTGTCGTAAGGAATACCCTCAGCCTTGGGAGCTCTGGACTTCTTCGAGGTAAGGATCAGGACTATCATCGTTACCACATAGGGCAGCATCAGATAGATGTACTCACTCGACTTAACGCTCCTGAAGCTCGGAAGGAACGGGATACTGTCGCTGTAAGAACCGATGATCTTGAACAGCGCGAAGAACAGCGAAGCACCGAGGATGCTGAACGGCTTCCAGTTACCGAAGATCATAACAGCCAGCGCCAGGAAACCGTATCCGGCAACGGATGACTGGAATCCCGAGCCCGCCGCCACAGTGAACGCAAGTCCTCCGATACCGCCGAGGCAGCCGGAGATGATAACGCCCGCGTATCTCATCTTGAATACGTTGATACCTACCGAATCTGCAGCCTGGGGATGCTCACCGCAGGCACGGAGCCTCAGACCGAACTTGGTCTTATAGAGGAGCACATACGCTGCGATAAAGAGGATCACCGCGATGATCGTGGTCAGGTAAAAGCTCTTGAATATAAGGTTCTGGAAGAAGGTATCCGCCTTCTCGATACCGAAATTATCCTGGGTGATACGTGTCCAGGTAGGGATAAGGATAGTGGTCTGGCCCTGTCCCTGAACCGCCCAGGTAAGAACGATCGCGAACGCGGGAGCCAGCATGTTGAGCGCCGTACCGCCGATCGTCTGGTCGGCTCTTAAGTTGATCGACGCAAATGCGAGCAGCAGTGAGAATACCGCGCCCGAAGCCGCGGCTACGAGGATCGCGATGAACATGCCCAGCTGGGGATGTGCCGCGCCGAAGCCCGACTTGTCCAGTCCCACGAGGGTAAGGCAGCTGCACAGGGCACCGACGATCATGATACCTTCGAGAGCGATGTTGATGACACCGCTTCGCTCGGAGAACATACCGCCGAGAGCCACTAGGAGCAGAGGAACCGCGAACAGTACGGTAGCGCCGAGCAGGTCGGCAAGAATATTAGCCCAACTCATTACTGATCGCCTCCTTCCCCATTATTGACATCCGCATCCGAAACAGGAACCGCCTTTTCACCGGTGTCCCCGGGTGCCGGTTCTCCGGCAGGCTCTCCCGCAGGTACTCCGACAGGCTCTCCTGCGCTCTCTCCCGTTTTTTCTCCCGCGGGCGGGGCAGGCGGAGCGGCCTTTATCGCTGCGGCGCCTTCGTCGTTTACATTGCCGGTATCGCCCTTGAAATACTTGCCGAGGATGTTCTTAACCAGCAGCGAGAACGCGGACAGGTAAATGATGACCGCAATGATGATATCGATGATCTCTTTCGCGTATTCGGGCTGGAGAGCCTCGCCTCCGACCTGGATATACGAAATGAACACAGCCGCGAAAATGATGCCTATCGGGCTCGAAGCACCGAGCAGGGCAACGGGGATACCGTTGAAGCCCATTGAAAGGAGGGACTTAACGATAGTGTACTGCGCCGTGCCGCTCAGGTAGTAAACGCCGCCGCCGATACCGGCAAGCGCGCCCGAGATGACCATCGAAAGAACGATATTTCTCTTTGCGTTGATGCCGGCGTAGATGCTCGCGTCCTTATTGAAGCCGCAGGCCTTGAGCTCATATCCGAAGGTCCTCTTTTCGAGGATGATATAAATGATTATCGCGATGATGATCGTAAGGAATATCGAGATATTCATGTAGTTCGAACCGAGCAGCTTATCAAGTCCGGCCTTGGGGATGATAGCTGAGGGGTTCGCCGAAGCCAGCGCGCCGGTACGGTCCTTGTTGGACGCGCCCCAGAAATCCGCCAGCATCTTGGGCATATTGTTGAGGAGCAGGTTTACCATGAAAAGGCCCAGCCAGTTGAACATGATCGAGGTGATAACCTCGTTAACGTTGAACAGCGCCTTGCAGATGCCGGGGATGAAGCCCCATACCGCACCGCCGATCATGGCTGCGATAAGGCATACCCACCAGGGAAGCTGGAGCTGGATACCGCACACGAGAGCGCAGAAAGCGCCGACCGTATACTGTCCGGTAGCTCCGATATTGAACAGACCCGTCTTAAACGCAAAACCTACGGAAAGACCCGTCATGATAAGGGGAGCTGCCTGATACAGAACCTTTGCCAGCTTGTCCGCACGCGAGAAACCTGCGGTAGCTATGCTTTTGAGTCCGCCGAGAGCATAGGGCGGATTGAACGCGATCAGCAGGATGAATCCGATGAGCAGACCCGCAACGATCGAGAGGACGGACGCAAGAATGCTTATAAAAGTCTTGCTCTTGAAAAACTGTTTCATTAAGCACGTCCTCCTTCCATGGTCTGTCTCTTTGCTCCGGCCATGTAAAGACCGAGCTCCTGCACCGTAACCTGTTTGGGATCGAATTCGCCGACGATCTCGCCCTCGTACATTACGAGGATCCTGTCGCTGACGTTCATAACCTCATCAAGCTCGAGGGAAACGAGAAGAACAGCCTTGCCTTCGTCTCTCTCCCGTACGAGCTGCTTATGGATGTATTCGATGGCACCGACGTCAAGTCCGCGTGTGGGCTGGACCGCAACGAGCAGCTCGGGCTCTTTGCTGATCTCACGTGCGATGATAGCCTTCTGCTGGTTGCCGCCCGACATGCTGCGCGCGGTCGTTATCGGGCCCTGTCCGCTGCGTACGTCGAACTCATCGATAAGCTTCTCCGCATAGTTGCGGACAGCCTTTTTATCTATGAAACCGTGGTGCTGGAAGCGGGGCTCCCAGTACTGCTGGAGCACCAGATTCTCTTCGAGTGAATAATCAAGTACGAGACCGTGCTTATGTCTGTCCTCGGGGATATGGCTCATGCCCAGCTTTGACTTCTCACGGATCGAGGCATTGGTAATATCCTTGCCGAGGAGTTCGAGACGGCCTTCGGACATCTTCGTAAGGCCCGTAATGCCCTGTACGAACTCGGTCTGTCCGTTGCCCTCGATGCCTGCTAGACATACGATCTCGCCCGCATGAACCTCGAGTGAAACGTCATTGACCGCGTTTTTCTTATGGAGCTTTGAAGGAACGGTCACATGCTCTGCCCTGAACACGAGCTTGCCGGGCAGGATGTCCTTTTTGTCGACCTTGAAGTTGACATTTCGGCCGACCATCATCTTCGAGAGTTCCTCTTTGGTGGTCTCGGCAACATTAACGGTACCCATGTATTTGCCCTTGCGCAGTACCGTGCAGCGGTCCGCAACAGCCATGATCTCGTTAAGCTTATGGGTAATGAAAAGAATTGACTTGCCCTCAGCCTTAAATCCGCGCATGATCTCCATGAGCTCGTCGATCTCCTGGGGTGTCAGAACTGCCGTGGGCTCGTCAAAAATAAGTATCTCATTGTCGCGGTAGAGCATCTTGAGTATCTCTACTCTCTGCTGCATACCGACGGATATATCTTCGATTAAGGCATCAGGATCAACCTTGAGGCCGTATTTTTCGCTTAGATCGATAACTTTCTGTCTGGCTTCCTTTTTCTGCAGGAATCCCATCTTGTTGGGCTCTACGCCCAGAATGATATTGTCAAGTACCGTAAAGCACTCGACCAGCTTAAAGTGCTGATGCACCATACCGATGTGAAGAGCGTTCGCGTCGTTGGGATCGTTGATCTTAACAACCTCTCCGTTCTTCTTGATGCATCCTTCCTCGGGCTGGTAAAGACCGAAAAGGACACTCATGAGTGTGGACTTGCCCGCTCCGTTCTCACCGAGCAGCGCATGTACCTCGCCCTTCTTCAGCTGAAGGGTAATGTTGTCATTCGCAATGATTCCGGGGAACCGCTTTGTGATGTTCAACATTTCAATTACGTAATCGCTCATACCCCATATCCCTTCTTAAAAACAGAGGATGCTGCGCTAAACGCCGTTTGTCGCAACATCCTCCGTATTAGTATTGATTTTTCGACATCTCGTCGGAAGATATCCGATTAATTATCAGTTCTGGTAATCAACTGCGATAGCAACCGAAGGAGCTGCGTCGGTAGCGTTCGAGATAGCGATGCTGCCGTTCTTAACCTTCTCAAAGAGAGCCTTGTACTCGTCAACAGTGAAGTTCTTCATGCTCCAGGTAGCGGTAGGAAGGCCTACGCAGCCCTCAACTGCACCGAGAACAGAAGTCTTGCCGCCAAGATCTGCGGGCCATGTTCCACCGTTCTTGTAGAGATCGGTAAGAGCAAGAACTACAGAGTTAGCCAGCTCCTTCATAGCTGAAGTGATGATGGTAGCGGACTCAGCGGACTGGTCAACGTCAACGCCGATAACCTTCTTGCCTGCTGCCTCAGCAGCTGCCGTACACGAAAGGTAGATACCGCCGCCGCAAGAGAATACAACTTCTGTGCCGTCTGTGTACCAGCCGGACATCTTTGTCTTGATATCGTCTGTGGGAGCGAATCCGCCGCAGTACCAGTACTTAACGGAAACGTCGCCTGCTACGCCGAGCTCATTAGCTGCTGCGTCAGCGCCCTGAACGAAGCCGTAACCGTAACGGATAACAGCGGGAACATCCATGCCGCCTAAGAAGCCGAGCTTGCGATAGCCTTCCTTAACTGCCGCATAACCTGCAAGGTAGCCTGCCTGCTCCTCTTTGTAGAGGATGTTGTGGGTGTTGGCTGCGGTCTTGTAGGTAGCGTAGTCAGGTGTGTGGGGCTCACCGTCAAGGAGCAGGAACTGAACTGATGAATACTGATCCTGTACCTCATAGATGGCATCCTCGAAAAGGTAGCCGGGGCAAACAACAACCTTAGCGCCCTTGTCGATAGCCTGCTTGATGGTCTCTACACGAGCCTCGGTAGAGTCCTCAGAGGGACGATAGTAGTTGTAGGTCCTTTGTGTGTCTTCAGCGTACTTCTTAACGCCTTCCCAAGCGCCCTGGTTGAAGGACTTGTCATCGATGTTTCCTACGTCTGTTACGAGAGCGATCTCATAACCGTCAGACGCCTTCTTGTCGTCTGCCTTCTTGCATGCGCCGAGTGAAAGAACCAGGCACAGTACAAGAACGAGTGATAAAATTTTTTTCATTACTGTTTCCTCCTAGAAATATTCGCAGGGCAAGCCTTCGACATAAAAGTCAAAATGTTTACCCTGCGAATAATTATAACATTCCGTTAATTGAAAAACAAGAGATAATGTATTTAATTACAGTTCAAGGCTTCCCGCACAGATAAGTTTTCCGCTTATTCTGTCAAAAAGCAAAATGTCGTTTCCGCTGATGCTCACCTTTGCGTCACTGCCGATGGCATAAGTGTCGTTTCCGAACACCACTCCGGTGATCAGGTACTCGCCGATCCTGAGTTTTAAGGTCGACTCCATACCTGTGGGCATCGCGCCGTAGATCGTCGATGCGAGCTTTCCGTCAGCCGAAAGCTTTACAGCCTCGGGACGGATACCGATCACGTAATCCTCCTCGGTCGGGATGATCTCGTCGGCCACGCTCTCGTCCTCTTCGGTCACCTTCTGGACATGATACTTGAATACCTCGTCCTTATTGGCCTTTTCCACCGCGCCCTTCTGTGACAGGCGCTTTGCGGTCTCGGCCGCTTTCTTATCCGCCTCTTCGTTGCGGCGCTTCTTCCACTCCGCCATATTGAGAGGCTCGGAAGGCACAAACCTTGCCTTTACGCCGTCAAAGATATCGAGCGAAACGCTGCCGTCCGACTGCGCGGTCCCCTTGCCCTCGACAAAGTTGATTGAAGGATTTCCTACGAAATCCGCAACGAAAAGGTTGCCGGGTCTCGAATAAACGGTAAGGGGCGCGTCGTACTGCTGGAGCACGCCGTTGTTGATGAGGCATATCCTGGTCGCCAGGGTCATGGCTTCCATCTGGTCGTGCGTAACGTAAACGAAAGTGCTGCCTGTCTCAACATGGAGTCTCTGGAGCTCGTATCTCATCTCGAGACGGAGCTTCGCGTCAAGGTTTGACAGAGGCTCATCCATAAAGAGCACCTGGGGCTCGGGAGCCAGAGTTCTGGCGATCGCCACTCTCTGCTGCTGTCCGCCCGAAAGCTCCGCGGGATATCTGTCCATGAACATACCGATCTTAACGATGCGGGCGCATGCGCGTACCTTCGAATCGATCTCCTCTTTGCTGAGCTTTCTCTTCTCGATAACTGGCTTGCCGCCTTTCGTTACCTCGAATCTGTCGTTGAGTTCCTTGCCCTCCGCCTGATAGTGCGCTTTGATCGCCGCGAGCTTTTCCTCGTAAGCGGTGAGCTTTGTCTTTGCCGCCGCGGTGGGGTCGGCTGCGGTGTGTATACCGAGTCCGAGCAGTTCCTTAGCGGAGAATACCGAGATATTGTAATTGTCGATCAGCTTTACCTGCGCCTTTTTCTCGTCGAGCTTGCCGTTCTTTCCGACGCACTCTCCCACGATCTCCTTTATCCTTTTGCCGTTCGAGAGAGCCCTCGCGATGTCGGCGGTCTGCTTTGCCTCATCATCGAGAACGGGCAGCTCTTCGTTGATGTTCTTCAGACCGAAGGAGATATTCTCATAAACGGTCATGTTGGGCCAGAGCGCGTAGTTCTGGAACAGGAAACCGACCTTTCTCTTGTTGGCGGGAACGTTGATGCCCGCGTTCGAGTCGAATACGACCCTGTCGCCGATCGTAATGCGTCCCTCGGTGGGTGTCTCGAGGCCCGCGATCATACGCAGCAGCGTTGTCTTACCGCAGCCCGAAGGCCCCAGAAGGGTTACGAACGAATTATCGGGGATGTCGAGGCTGATATTGTCAACTCCGAAGAACTTTCCCCAGCGTTTTGTAATGTTTTCCAGTTTAATCCCGGGCATGATCACTTACCTCCTATACCGCTGTCAAGGCTTGCGCCGGTCAGCTTGTTAACCAGTGTATTGAATACCAAGATCGTTAAGATCAGGATCAGGTTTATAGCGCTCGAGAATGCGTATAAGCCCATTTCGTCAAAGTAGTCGAGCGTCGTTGAAAGGATGAAGCCCTGCGTACATAAGAGCAGGAACAGCGACAGCTCTCTCAGGCACGTCATGAACGGGAGCAGATATCCGCTGATGATCGAGGATTTCTGTATCGGGATGATGATCTTCGTCATGCGTTTTATCCATGATGTGTTCTGGATGATCGCGGCCTCCTCAAGCTCATTGCTTATCTGCAGCATCGAGTTCAGCGAGCTTCGCGACGCGAACGGTATGTATTTTACAACGCCGGCTATGATCAGCAGCGTGTAGGTGTTGAACAGGTTGATCTTCTCATTCGAGAAGAGGATGAAGAATGCCGCGCCCACAGCGATCGAAGGCATCAGATAAGGCAGGAACGCAACGTTGTTCACGTAGTTCGCCCACTTGTTGCGGCGCTTCTTTGCCACCGCGTATCCGATCAGGGTACCGATGGTTCCGGCGATCAGCGCGCAGGCAACAGCCAGCATCAGGGTGCCGAAGAAAGCGTGCCAGATCGTGCCGTTGTGCAGGATACCGGGCTGGCCGTACATGCCGTTCTCGGTGATGTTCTCGTTCGTTACCCACCATTTCGTGGTCAGGTGCGCGAGATTGCCCGTGTAGAGGAAGCTGTAGTCACCGGGGTTCGGCAGGAAGGTCTCGAGTGCGAAAAGCACTATGGGCCAGATGCTCGTAAAGAACGTGATCACGATGAAGATCGCGCCGATGATGTACTTGCCGGCCTTGCCCACGCGGATCTTTGTGAGCTGTCCCGACTTACCGGTAACCGTCGTGTAGTTCTTGCGGCTCTTCAGGCTCATCTGGTTCATTCCGAGGATGAGCACGCCGAAGATCATCATGATGATCGCAAGTATCGACGCTTCACCTGTATAGGTGCTGTTCATCGAAATGTACTTGGTCGACAGCGTCGTGAAATTCAGGTAATGAGGTACGGGGTAGCTTCCCATCGCGCTTCCGAACACGAGAAGTATCGTGGAAAGTATCGCGGGTTTGATCATCGGGAGAGTTACCTTGAACATGATCTTCCACTTGGGCGTATCGAGTATGGTCGCCGCCTCTTCGAGGTTCGCGTCCATGTTCTTGAAGATGCCGCCTATCAGTATGTAGGCGAAGGGCGCGTAGTGAAGGCCGAGAACCATAGCCGAGGGAAACAGTCCCTGACACCACCAGTTCGGCATACAGAGTCCGAACAATGAGGCGAGCAGACCGTCCGAGGTGCCTGTCACCTTATTCGAGTAGAACATGTGCTGCCATACAACAGCCAGTGTCCACTGAGGCATGATATAAGGGAAAATGAATATCGAGCTTAAGTACTTTTTGAACTTCATGTCGGTCCTGGTCACAAGGAACGCGAACAGGCCGCCGAAGATAATGGAGATCACGCAGGTCAGTACTGAGAGCAGCACCGTGTTCAGGAGCGGATTCCACAGATTGATCTTTGCCATTTTGCTGGTGAACAGATCAATGTAATTCACCAGCGTATACCCCGTGGTCTTGCCGGTCAGATGCTGGTCGATCGTTCCGGGATGGATCTTCAGGGTATCCTTTATTATCGCGACAATAGGGGCAACCGTACTGAAGGTCAGCACTATTCCGAACAGCAGAAGTATGATGTTCTGCGGCTGGGAGAACCAGGTCTTAACCTTGTTTTTAAAGATGGCCCTCTTGTCCTTTCCGGTAGTTGACATCATGGTGCAGACTCCTTTTTTGGATAAGACGAACAATAGCTTTTTTTAAATACGGGGATGCCGCTTTTTTTCTGACGACACCCCCGGGTCTTGCCCCTTTTTAAGAGGCTATGGAGTAACATTTTATTGGATAAATCAAACTTATTCGGGCTTATAGTGATCGAGCACGTCGATCCAGCTGCCTACTGAGAACGAAACGTCCGAGCAGTACTTGGGATCCTCGAGAACGAGCTCACCCTTGCCTTCGCCAGTCCACCAGTCATATCCGCGGTCGTTCTTTGCGGGGAACTGATCTCCGCCGCCCTGTGAATGCTGGAACTTAGCCTCGATCTCAGCAGCAACGTTGGGGTTCGAAGAATATCCGCCCATGTCCTTGCCCCAAGCCTCGAATCCGGCCTCACGGCAGGTCATGAATGCGATGAACGCGCATGCGGTCCAGGGGAGAGGACTGTTCTTGGTAACGAACAGATAATGGCAGTAGCCGTATCCGCCGATGCCGGTGTAGCCGTCCTGATATGCGGCAACCTTGATGTTGTTGAGCGATACGGTAGCGGATTCCTCAACGGAACGAAGCTTTGAGTAAACAAGAAGTCCGGACTGATCGGTAGCCGAAGCGTCTACAAGGGTATTGCAGATAGGGCCGTCATCGGTCTGCTCGTTGTAGCTGTTAACCCAGAGCTTGATCCATGCAAGAGCGTAAGCGCCGTTTGCGCCGAGGCCGAGGTCCTTTGCGTCGGACTGCATAGCCTGGATGGTGGGCTCGAAATATGCCTTCTTGGTCGCGTCAAGCTTGTCATATGCAGCCTTCAGCCAGCCTGCGTACTTGTCCTGGGTGAGCATCATGAGGAAGTTCTTTCCTACGATCTCGGAATCAACGCCCATGAACAGGGGATGAGAACCTTCGTAAACGAAATCCCAGCAGTTGGTGTAGGTCGCGGAACCTGTGCAGTTGTACATGAATACCTTGTTCAGGGTCTGAAGAGGAAGGAAACCGGTGAACTTGTCGGCTGTGGTGCCGTTGGCCTCTGCCCACTCCTTGGGAACGAAGGTCTTAAGGATGCCGGTGTCAACCATCTTGGACTGGATCTGATTGCCGTCCTGGATAAGAGTCATCGCGAATGTACCGGTGCTCTTTAAGGAATCGGAGGTCAGCTGCTCAAAGATCTTGTTGTTCTTGGGCTGCTGCCACTCAAAATTAAGAGTATAGTTAGAATCGATAGTCTGAAGATACTCGATGAAAACAGGGAGTGCCGACTTGCCGCGGCTGGAGTTGCCCACGCCGTAGAAGGTCTTTCCGTTAGACTCTTCGATAGCCTTCTTTGCAAGCTCATCCATGGTCATGCCCTGAGCTTCTTTGATGATCTTCTCAATTTCCGAAAGCTCTCCGCTGCTCTTCCCCGAGCCGCCGTCTTTCGAACATCCCGCAAATGACGCAACAGCCATTGCAAGAACCAGCAGTAACGCTAAAATTTTCTTCATAATGTCCTCCTTTTATTTGCAGCCCGTCCCACGGGTCTGCCTGATAAGGACATTTTAATTGTGCATTTTGTATTTGTGTATGGGGTAAAACCGACATTATTTGTAGATTTTGTACATAATACAGACACGGGACAGAATTGCGAAGCAATTCGCAGCATTATGTATGTACATCATTCAAGCCCTTTCTGCTGATATTCCGAGGGTGACTTACCCACAAGCTTCTTAAATGTATTCGAGAAATACGCGATATCCTGATACCCGACCTTTTCCGCCACCTCGTAGACCTTTACGAGCGGGTCCTTCAAATAGTCCATAGCCTTGCGGATGCGGACGCGGATCAGATAGTTGTTGATGCCCGTATCCGTCTCTGCCTTGAACAGCCTGCCCAGATGTCCCTCGCTCACTCCGAGCCTGTCGGCGAGCACGCCTACCGCGAAATCGGGATCGTTGTAATGCTCGTTGATATAGTCGATCGCCGCCTTGACATATCTGTTGTCCGTGTTTTTTACGACATTCAGCGGGATCAGGGTCTCCTCGAGCTCCTTCGCGGACGCGGGTGTGTTCGGATGCAGATGCAGGAGTTTCTGCACAGAGGCTTCGAGCTCGCCCTCCCCGAAGGGCTTTAACAGATAGTCCGATACTCCGAGCCTTACGGCCTGCCGCGCGTACTCGAACTCATCGTAAGCGGTGAGAAAAATGATCCTGATGCCCGGCAGCTTTGCCATCAGCTGCTCCGCCAGTTCGAGTCCGTCCATTTTTGGCATGCGGATATCGGAAATGACCAGATCCGGCCTCGTCACCTCGGCCGCCTCGAGCGCCTCGATGCCGTTGGACGCCTCGGCCACCACCTCGCAGCCTATCAGCGCCCAGTCGGTCTCATTCTTTATTCCCATGCGGACGTATTTTTCGTCGTCCACGATCATAACTCTCGTAATCACTGCATATCCTCCCGTATTATCCCTTTATCGCGTTATCCGTTCCCGTAAGTGAGTAAGGCAGCACGACCGTCATCAGCGTGCCCCCCTCTTCGGGCCTTGCGGCGCTCACTCCGTAACGTTCGCCGTATGTGAGCCTGATTATGGTATTGATATTGTTCAGCCCGAGATGTCCCGACAGAGCCTCCGTGTTCTCGCTCTCGAGCGCGGCGATCATCTCGTCGCTTATCCCCATGCCGTTGTCCCGGACCGTTATCTTCAGTTCTTCGCCCGTGCCTTCGTTCGCCGGATACTTTTCCGCGCAGATCACGATATGGCCGTCCCTGCGTCCTTCGAGCCCGTGTATTATGCTGTTCTCGACCAGCGGCTGCAGTATGAGCTTGGGTATCACCGCGTCGGCGCAGTCACCGATATCGACGCTCAGGTCGAAGGAATCGTCAAACCGGATCTTCTGTATCTCGCAGTAATTGCGCACCATCTCGATCTCCTGGGCGAGAGTGCAGAATTTGTCGCCGGAAATGCTCATCCTGAGCACCGCAGCCAGTGATGAGGAAAGCGTCGCTATCTCGGGCACCTGGTTGGCCTTTGCCACCCATTTGATCGTATCGAGCGTGTTGTATAAGAAATGCGGATTCAGCTGGGCCTGCATCATCTGCGTACGCGCTTCGTTCACGCTGCGCTCGGCCGCTACCTGCTCTTCCATCGTTTTTTTGAGCTGACCGGTCATCTTGTTGAAGCCGGTCGCCAGCTGCCCGAACTCATCCTCGCGGTTCAGGTCTATCTTTACGTCGAAATCGCCCTTTCTGAAGCGTCTCATCGCCGAAGAGAGCGTATTTATGGGCTTTGCGACAAGGTTCGTCATCCTCGATGCCGCGAAAAGGCATACCAGGATACTGATCACCACCAGGAAAACGATGATCCTGTAGCCTGCGCGCACCGCCGATTCCTCGAGTGCGGGAGGCGTGATATATACGCAGAGCAGGCCCTGTTTTTCGAGCTCCGAGATATAGATATTGTTCTTTGCTCCCGCGTCATAATCAAAGCCCGCGAACAGATTGCTCCTGATAAGCGCCAGCGACGAATAATCCTTTGCTGTGCCGATCAGGCAGAACGGGCGCAGGAAACGGTTGGTCAGCATATATCCGTCCCTGGAGTTGACCAGTCCGGACAGCTGCGACTCTATCTGCGCGTTGCCGATGCGCACGATCACGAAACACTTCGGCGGCCATGTACTCTTAAAAGTGATCGAAGAGATCATCTTTGCGATCAGAAGATCGGACCTTTCGGCGGATGTATTTGAAGGATCGAGCGCATAAACTATGCTTCCGTCCTTTTTCATGGCCTCCGCGGCTTCTTTCAGTACTGCGTACTCTTCGGGAAGATTGGCGTGCAGGCCTCCGCTGCCGGTCGTATAGAGGCACTCGCCGTCCCTGTAGATATCCACGACCGCAAAATCCCTGATCCCGGCAGTCTCCTCATAAAGTATCGAATATACTTCCTGTGAATCGTCCTTACCGCCGGATACGATATCTCTTATCGTTTCGTTGGACGCAATCGACTCGATGACCGTCTCCGAGAGCTCGACCATCGTAAGTATCCGCTCGCTGATGATCTTTGCCTGCTCCTCGTCCTGACGTCCGTGATCGGCCCTGATCCTGGCCTGGAAGCCCTGAATGGTAAGAATGCCGCCGAACAATACCAGCGCCAGCGTAACGGCCAGAAATACTATGAACAACTGTCTCCTGAAGGAGTGACGAATGAATCCTTTCATCGGCCGCCCTCCTTATTCAGAGAGTCCCAGATCTCAAATACCGCTTCTTCGTCCTGCGCCGACCTGACAATGTCAAATTCGGCTCTTTTGATGACGCCGAAGCTCTCCGCGGGATCGATATCGGTCCTGACAGTCCTGCGGCAGAACTCATCCATGGCGTATTTCTGCGTATCGAGACCCACGACAAAATCGATGAAAAGCCCCGCGTTGTATGAATGCGGCGCGTTAACGACCATGGCGACTCCGTCGGGCACAGTGCTCGTTCCGTCCTCGGGATAGACCATGGAGATATCATACCCCGCCGCGATCCCCTTGAGCGCGGTCTCTTCCAGTGTAACGCCCACGGCAAACCTGCCGTTTGAGACGGAGGGCACGATCTGTCCCGACGAGCTGAGTACCTTCCCGTCGAGAAGTCCTATGAATTCAGGCATGAAATCGGCCGACGCGCGGCCCGTGATCTGGGAGAATGCGGAGAGGATCGTATAGCTGGTGCCGGAATTATGCAGGTCCGCAAAAGCGATCTGTCCCTTCCATTTTTCGGAAAAGATGTCGCTCCATCTGCGCGGCGCCTCTTCGGCGGAGACCAGCTTATTGTTATAGACAAAAACGAGGGGGAGCTCCGTAAAGGGCGTCCAGAGATCCTCCGAAGATAAGTATTCTGCGTCGAGCATTGCGCGCTCTTTTGTCTCATACGGAAGAAAGAGGTCCTTCTGCGCCTCAAAGCTCTCGATGCCGCCTCCGAACATTATGTCGCAGGCTCCCGAAGCCGAAGCGTTTCTAACCTCCTCAAACATTTCCGCGGTTCCTCCCGCATGGATCTCGACCCAGATCCCCGTGCGGTTCTCGAACTCGCGTATTATGGGTAGATACACCTCCTCTTTATGCGAGGTGTACACGATGAGCTGTTTGTCGCCGGGAACGCGGTACTTGGCGGATATCTTCGCCACCGCGTCCTTTCTGGCGGATGAACAGCCTGAAAGCAACAGCAGCATTGCTGCCGCTGTTGCCAATATCCTCAGTATTCGCCCTTTATACATACAAATGAAACCGGGTAATGCAGCGATTACCCCTGCTGCTTATCATTTCCCGAGATTCTTCGGTCCGAAGCCCATGGGAAGTATCTCCTCAAGCGTATATACAAGATACGCGTCCTCGCTCTTGGCAATGATAACGTAGAACTTCTTCGGATCGCAGAACTCCATCATAACCTGTCTGCAAACGCCGCAGGGCGCACAGTAGTCCTTGATCGCATAATCGGGTCCGCCTACGATCGCGATCGCCGCGAATTCCCTGATGCCTTCGCTGACCGCCTTGAAAAATGCGGTACGCTCGGCACAGTTCGTCGGAGTGTAAGCGGCGTTCTCGATGTTGCAGCCGGTGATGATATTGCCGTTTTTCGCCAGCAGTGCCGCTCCGACATTCCAGTGAGAATAGGGCGCGTACGACATCTTCTGTGCCTTTATCGCCCTGTTGATCAACTCCCTGCACATCAGATCGCTGATGCGGTCCACTGCGGGAGAAGTGTTTCCCTGTCCCTTGAGCGCCGTTCCGGGTGCTTTTGCGGGAAGATCGAAATTATCTTTATACTCTTCCATGATGTAAACCTCCAAAAAACACTATAGACTTAATATCCCGAAATATTTGTCTCCGCTTTCGCGATCTTAACGAGTCTCGAGGTGCCGAGTCTCGATGCTCCGAGCGAGATGAACTTCTCGGCATCGTCAAACGACGAGATGCCGCCGGCTGCCTTCATCCTGACATTGGGGCCGATATTCTTCGAGAACAGTTCGATGTCCTCGAATGTAGCTCCCGCCTTTGAGAAACCGGTCGAAGTCTTGATAAAGTCTGCGCCTGCCGCGGTAACGCGTTTGCACATCTCGATCTTCTCTTCGTCGGTGAGCAGGCAGGTCTCGATGATAACCTTTAAGATCCTGCTGCCGCAGGCTGCCTTTAAGGTCCTGATCTCGTCCTCGATCGCGTCGAACTTTTTGTCCTTTACCCAGCCGATGTTGATGACCATGTCGATCTCATCCGCGCCGTTCGCGATGGCGTCTTTGGTCTCGAACTCCTTGACTGCGGTCGTATTGTACCCGTTCGGGAAACCGATGACCGTGCAGACAGCCATCTTATCGCCCAGATACTCCTTTGCCTGCTTAACGTACGACGGAGGGATACATACCGATGCGGTGCCGTATTTTACGGCGTCATCGCAAATTACTTTGATCTCCTCCCAGGTAGCGGTCTGTGTGAGCAGTGTGTGGTCCACTGCCTTAAAGATCTTCTCTCTGTCCATTTTCATTCCTCACTTTCTTCTTTTTTGATGAGCTTTTCCAAAAACTTAAACAGCCACTCTATGAGCAGCGTGGCGATCAGATAAAGGATCGCCGTAAAAAATACCGAAAAGAACGGATACATGGTACGGTGTCCGATGCCGTACATAACTTCGGTCAGATCGTTGACCGCGATGTATCCCGAAACGGCGCTCCACTGAAGTATGTGCACCGCCAGCCGTTTGATGTCCCAGAGCGAATTCTCGAGCGCCTGCGGAACAACCGCCGAGAAATAGACCCTCTCCATCCTGACCGCGATCGTTTCGGAAACCTCCTCGCGCATCTTATTTACGGTGCGCTCAACGATCTCGCTCAGATGTCCTCCGCCCCAGAACCCAATCGCGATCCCGGCGATTATCGCGGCCGATCCGCTGCCGCCGCCGAATACGCAGTAATAGAGCAGCCACATGATCAGGATCACGGGTACGCTCCTGAACACAAAGCACAGACCGCGTCCGATCGACGATACGATCTTTTTCTCGAAGCACATCAGGTAGCTGAACAGGCAGCCGCAGCCGGCCGCAACGATCCACGCGATGACCGTGACCGCCGCCGTTACGAGCACGCCCTTCGCGATCTGATAATATGCCCCTCCGGAGATCAGGTTATTGTATACGGCATTAAAGATATTGGTGATAAATCTCATGTCCTGCCTCTTTCTCTCTATTTGATGTAAATGAAATCATATTTCTGTACGTCCAGGTAGCCCTCGCTCATTACCCAGCCCCTCGCGCTCTCGGTCGTTATGCGGCCCGCGCCGTAGCTGAAGATAATGTCTACCCTGCCCTTCTGCAGCGATGAAAAAGCCGTCTCGTTATCGAGCACGATGAACTTTACCCTACGCTGCAGTATCTGCGCAACTTCGTCCATCAGCGCCACGCAGAATCCGTAAGGCCTGCCGTTCTCATCGAGCAGCTCCACCGGAGGCACCGCTCCGGTCACGCCGACCTTCAGCACCTTGCTCGTCCGGTAGAAAACCTTATGTATGCTGTCGTTTACGACCATGTCCTTCTGTCTGAACTTGGGCGTGCTCTCATCGGTCGCGTGATCGATATATGTATCCGTAAGCGTATCCAGTATCCCGTCCGCGCGGATATAGTCGAGCGCGTCGTTTATCTGTCCTATCAGTTCTCTGCCCTTTTCCGTGTCGGCAGCCGCCATTCCGAATGAAAAGCGGGGTTCGGCGGTATTCTCTATCGCCGCCATGTCCGAAGTATCGAGCCTCGCCAGCGTCTCGTCCCGCGCAGTAAGATAATCCGCGGTGACATCTGTGGTCCATATAACATCCGCCGAGCCGTTCTTCAGCGCGTACAGGCACTCGTCCATGCTCTTGAGGCCCTTATACCGGCCGAGCTTTCTGCCCGTCAGGCTCCTGAAGAATATCGCCGCGCTGTTGTCCGGCATCCTGCCCGAAACACCCACCATAGACGCGCCTTTCAGGTCATCCGCGGAAGCGATCCTGCCGCCTTTCCCGGGCGCCTTCTTAAAGCCGAAGCCCGTCAGCAGCAAAAGCAGCACAAAGCAGACAAGGATCGTAAGCCATTTTGATTTATTCGTCATATGCCCTTAATCCTCTCATTCTATCGAAATTCCGATGATCTTCTCGCTCCTGGTGGCCAGCACTACCCTGTTGCCGAAAATCACCGGCGTAGCCTCGATACCCGAGCCGAAGTTCCGCCTGTCGAGTACCTTGCCGTTCGCCGCGTTGATGAGCAGCAGGTCGCCGTTCTGGCAGCCCTGCAGCAGATATGCCCTGCCCGCCTGCGAAAACGTCAGCACGCTCGAACTCCAGGAATACATATCGAGATCCAGCGTCCACTCCTCTTTGCCAGTGTGCTTGTTTAGCGCTACGAGCATGCCGCCTTCGATCTCGGGAAGCTTTGATACGGAATAGAAAATGTAATCCGAAACTATGCCGCTGCCCGGAACTCCCGTCGAGAGCACGCCTCCCGCATAGCCCTTTACGGTATGGACCTCGTAAGGCTTTTTCCAGATGATGCTGCCGTTCATCGCGTTGATCTTGTAGATCGCCGCTTCGCCCATGCTGTGCGAATTGTAATTGTATTTGAGCGTGGTCGCGATGTAAACGTATTTGTTCGGGCCCTCTGCCTCAAATATCGGCGAGGAATTGATATCCTCGTTGAGCTCCTGAACCCATACCATCTTCATCGTGTTCAGGTCGAGACAGTAAAATGTGCCCGCGTTGTCGCCGATGTAGAGATATCCGCCGCAGACCGCCGCGCTGCACTCGCTGCCCCACAGGTATCCGCTCTGGGAATATTTGCCCTCTATCGTGAATGTATAATCGACAAGATCCGAAGGCGCGATGCTTAAGCTCCCGCTCGCCCGGTCATAGCTCGTGTTCAGGCGCATCGTATAGATGACGCCGTTCTCGCCGGGCTGTATCAGGGTATCGGTCACAGGATCGATAACCGGTGAGGAATCGTACGCGTGCCATGTTCTCGGCGCAAAATCGTCGTTATAGCCGCCCTCGTAGAGCAGAGTGCCGTCGATCAGGCTGTAGATGTAAAAGCGCTGGCATACATTCTCGCCGAACTGTCCGGTCTGCGCGTCACCCGAGCCGCAGAACAGCAGCGGAGTGCCGTCGGGATAGAGCGAAGCCGTGCCCTTGAACGTCATGCCCACATATATGGCAGGTCTCGTCTCCTCGCCCGTCTCTATGTCGAGGAAATGTATGCAGCCGTCCATACCGGGATAGATGACCTCGGTGAGCCCCTTTTTATTTTTGGCGGAGTCAAAGAGGTTCATGGTCAGTTTGACATCCTCGTCCCAGCGCACGATGACCGGCTGTCCGGTCCAGCCGTTGCCGGACCAGTAGTCGACGCCGTTGGATTTGAGTACCTTGCCCGTCGAATAAGTCCAGCCGCCGGGCGTAAACTTCTCGCTCTCTATCGCCGCATTGCCGACTGAGGTCATCGACCTGGTATAATTGCCGCGGAAGGTCAGCAGGCCTTTGATGCCCTTAAGTCCCGCAGCGAATTCATACGAGAAATCTATCGGCGCGGTCCTCGAAAAACTGCCGGTTTCCGCTCCGTTGACCCTCAGCCGCTCAACGACCTTATGCGCCGCCGGGTCGGTCTCATCGGTGCAGTATGCATTCATGCGGTCTGCGCCTTCGGCGGCAGATGAGTTGTATACGACATCAAGACTGCCTGCGGTGTCATGCATGTAGTTGTAGAAATACTTGGGATTTCCGACCTTTACCAGGGTCTTAAAGCCCACGAACATCAGGATCAGCACGAGCACGGCCACAGCCGCCGCGATGCACTTGCCCCTGTTCTTTTTAATAAAGTCAAGTATCTTCATATCCTAAATCCTTCAGAAAAGCTTTCCGAGCTCGCTCACGTGCCCGATGCCGATCAGCCTGATCCTGTCGGTCTTTATGCTGCGCGCGTTGACCGCGGGGAGTATGCACGTCTCATATCCGAGGTTGATCGCCTCATTGACGCGCGCCTCGGCCTGGGAAACGCCCCTTACCTCGCCCGTCAGGCCCACCTCGCCGAAAACGATCGAATTCTCGGGAAGAGGTCTCGATTTGTAGCTCGAGATGATCGCCATAACAATGGCGAGATCTATCGCGGGCTCGCCCACTCTCATGCCGCCCGCCACATTGATATATGCGTCGCAGAAGCCCAGAGACAGTCCCAGTCTCTTTTCCAGTACGGCCAGCAAAAGGTTTACTCTGTTGTAGTCCGCACCGTTCGCCGTCCTGCGGGGCATATTGAACGCGGTC
>JAEEGF010245631.1_pt1 | contig 69246 bp, 57 predicted proteins | sample 9134171 | NCBI WGS metagenome assembly JAEEGF01 (sample SAMN16246542, study PRJNA631951) | gut metagenome | biome: gut microbiome; feature: rumen; material: AP-attached | host: Bos | place: Iran: Karaj | collected 2018-10 | reverse complement strand
CGGATATTGGCCTCGTCCTCGAGAACAAGAATTTTTTTCATCTATTTCTCCTCCTCTGCAGAGTAAGGGCATATACATAATACATATTATAACATACTTCTTACAAAAATGGTAGACAAAGTTTCAGAAAAATTCTCAAGATTTTGCATAGTAATGACAGCGGCCCGCGTCACACACCACAAAATCTGCAATAGCGGTTGATTATTTCCGCCCGCCCTGATAAAATCCAAAATATGAGCGAACGAAAAAAGACCGTGATCGGCATCCTGGCCCACGTGGATGCGGGGAAAACCACCCTGGCCGAGGCCATGCTGTATCGCGCGGGAAAACTGAAAAAACTCGGCCGAGTGGATCATCGGGACAGCTATCTGGACACCCACAACCTGGAACGGCAGCGGGGGATCACCATTTTTTCCAAGCAGGCCCGGTTATCCCTGCCCCTGCGGGATGTGACGCTGCTGGATACGCCGGGGCACGTGGATTTTTCCGCGGAAATGGAGCGGAGCCTTCGCGTGCTGGACTGCGCGGTGCTGGTCGTCAGCGGCACAGACGGGATCCAGGCGCATACCGACACCCTATGGCGTTTGCTGCGCCGTTACGGTGTGCCCACTTTCCTGTTTGTGACCAAGCGGGATCTGCCCGGCCCGAGCCGGGAAGCGCTGATGGACGAGCTGCGCGGCAGCCTGAGCGACGCCTGCGTGGACTTTTCGGCGCGGGACGCGGATTGGCGGGAGCAGCTCGCGCTTTGCAGTGAACAGGCCATGGATCGGATCCTGGCCGGGGAGGAGCCGGACGACGCGCTCCTCGCGGAGATGCTTGCAAAAAGGGAGCTGTTCCCCGTTTTCTTCGGCTCCGGCCTGCGTCTGGAGGGCGTGGACGAGCTTTTGGACGCGCTGGATCGTCTGGCTCCCCACACGGTGGACAAGGGAAGCCTTGCCGCCCGCGTGTATAAGATCGAGCGGGACAGCCAGGGCGGCCGCATGACGCTGCTCAAGGTCACCGGCGGCGTGCTTCGGGTTCGCGCGCCTGTACGCTATCGGGACGAGCAGGGCGTTCAGCACGAGGAAAAAATCAATCAGATCCGTCTGTATTCCGGCGCCAGATTCGAGACGGCGGAGGCGGCGGAGGCGGGGGAGCTCTGCGCGGTGCTTGGGCTGAGCGGTACCTGGCCCGGGCAGGGGCTCGGCGCGGAGCCGGACGGCGCCGCCGCCGTGATGGAGCCGGTGCTGAGCTATCGCCTGCTCCTGCCGGACGGGCTGGATCCCCTGGCTTTCCTGCCCAGGCTGCGTCTGCTGGGAGAAGAGGACCCGCAGCTCCACATCGCTTGGAACGCCCGGGCCTCCGCCATTGAGCTGCGTCTCATGGGGCGCGTGCAGGCGGAGATTTTCCGGAGCCTGGTGCGGGAGCGCTTCCAGGTGGAGCTGGGCCTGGACAAGGGGCATATCCTGTACCGGGAAACCATCCGGCAGCCCGTGGAAGGCGTGGGACACTATGAGCCTTTGCGTCATTACGCGGAGGTGCATCTGCTGCTGGAGCCGCTGCCTCTTGGGAGCGGGCTCGTCTTTGACAGCATCGTGCCGGAGGATGAGCTGGATCGCAACTGGCAGCGCCTGATTCTGACGCATTTGATGGAAAAGCCGCATCTGGGCGTGCTGACCGGCTCGCCCGTTACGGATATGAAGATCACCCTGGCCGCCGGCCGCGCCCATCTCAAGCACACCGAGGGCGGTGACTTTCGCCAGGCCACCTATCGGGCGGTTCGGCAGGGCTTGATGCAGGCGGAGAGCGTCCTGCTGGAGCCCTACTACGCCTATACCCTGGAGATCCCGCCGGATCAGGTCGGACGTGCCATTTCGGATCTGCGAACCATGAACGGCAGCTTCGACAGCCCGGAGGAGGCGGGAGAACTGCTGCGCCTGACGGGCGAGGCTCCGGTCTCGGCCATGAACGGATATCAGGAGCAGCTTTTGAGCTATACCCGCGGACGCGGCCGCCTTTCCGTGCGCCCGGCCGGCTACCGGCCCTGCCGCGATCAGAAAAGGATCGTGGAGGAGCTTGCGTACGCGCCGGAGGCGGATCTGGAAAACACCCCGGATTCCGTCTTTTGCGCCCATGGCGGAGGCTTCCCCGTGAAATGGAACCGGGTTTTCGAGTACATGCACCTGGAAAGCTGCCTGAAACCGGCGAAAGCGCTGACCGCGCCCTTGCCGGCGCGCCGCTGCCTCTCCATCGACGAGCGGGAGCTGGAGGCGATCATGGAGCGGGAATTCGGCCCCATTCGCCGTCCCCGGTACCAGGCGGCACAACGGAACGAAGCGCCGTCCACCGGCGCCGCGCCGCGAAAACGCGAGTATCTGATCGTGGACGGCTATAACCTGATCTTCGCCTGGGACGAGCTGAAAAAACTGGCGGCGGAGCGGCTTGACCTCGCCCGCGCGAGGCTGATGGATCTGCTGGTCAGCTACTGCGGCTTTACCAGGAGCGAGCTGGTTTTGGTCTTCGACGGCTTTCGTACCCCGGGAAACCCCGGCTCCCGAACGGCGTATCACAATATCCATGTGGCCTACACCGCCGACGGAGAGACCGGCGACGCCTTTATCGAGCGCATCGTGGACGAGATCGGGAGAAACTACGATGTGCGCGTCGTCACCAGCGACAATCTGATCCGCCTGTCCGCTCTTCGCTCCGGCGTGCTGCGTACTTCGTCCAGGGAGTTCGCGCTGGAGCTGGAATGGGTGCTGCAGCAGATCGAGGAAGTATTGAAACAGAGCAATCTTGGCGCTCACACGACGAAATTGAAGGATGGAAAACAATGAACTGATCCGTCGGGCGGAGGATCTGTACGCCCGCTGCCAGCGCAGCGGCAGTCTGACCCACACCGGCTTCCTGACTCCTGCGGAGCAATATCGGCTCACCGTCTGGGCAAAGCATAGTGGCGCGCGCCTCTGCTTTTCCGGCGGAGGAGAAAACTGTGAGCGGGCGCTTGCCTTCTTCCTGCCGGATTGGATGGAGGAGGACGCCCTGGAGCCTGCGGACTATCTGTGCGCCCTGCGCATCACCGCATTTTTCGGGGAACCCGGCCATCGTGACTATCTGGGCGCGATCCTCGGCATGGGGATCGGGCGCGAGTGGCTGGGCGATATCCGGGTGGCGGGGAATACGGCCCATGTGTTTTGCCTGCCCAGTGTGCTGCGGCACCTGCTGGGCATCGAGAAGGTTGGACGTGTCAGCGTGAAGGCGGAGGAGCTGCCTCTTGCCCAGGTTCCGGCGCCCGAACGGGAGGTGAGGGAGCTGAGCTTTTCGGTCATGAGCATGCGCCTGGACGCCGTCGCGGCGGGGATGTTTCAGCTCTCCCGCGCTTCGGCGGCCCGGCAGATCGAAGCAGGAGCGGTCAGCCTCAATTACGAGGAATGTTTGAAGACCGACCGGATCGTAAAGGAGGGGGACGTGCTCTCCCTGCGCGGCGCGGGAAAGGGCAGGATCCTCGGCACCGGCGGCACCTCCCGGAAGGGGAGACTCTATGTATATGCGGAAATCTATTGCTGAAGCATAATAAACAGGAGGAAAAATCCATGAGAGCCTATGAGAGATTCATGCAGTATGTCCAGGTGCACACGGCCAGCAGCGAGGAAACGAGCTGCACCCCCACGACGAAGCGGCAGTTTGATCTGAGCCGTCTGCTGGCCAGGGAGATGGAAGCGATGGGGATGGAGCGCGTCTGTGTGGACGAGCACGCCTATACTTACGGCTTCCTGCCTGCCACGCCTGGATACGAGGACAGGCCCTGCATCGGCCTGATCGCCCATCTGGACACCATCCCGGACTTCTCCGGCGAAAACGTGAAGCCCACGCTGGTGCCGAACTATGACGGCGGGATCGTCCCCCTGGGCAAGAGCGGGCGCGTTCTGGATCCTGCCCGGTTCCCGCATCTGAAAAAGCTGGTGGGCCACACGCTGATCACCACCGACGGCACCACGGTGCTGGGCGCCGACGACAAGGCCGGCATCGCGGAGATCATGACCGCCTGCGAGCGGATCCTGACGGAGAAGCTGCCCCACGGCCGCATTGCCGTGTGCTTCAGTCCGGATGAGGAGGTGGGCCACGGGGCGGCCCTGCTGAATCTGGAGAAGTTCGGCGCGGATTTCGCCTATACCGTGGACGGGGGCGAGGCCGACGAGGTCAATTGCGAGACCTTCAACGCCGCCGGCGCCTCCTTTGAGATCCGCGGCTTCAACATCCACCCCGGCTCCGCCAAGGATCAAATGATCAACGCCGCGCTGGTGGCCATGGAGATCAACGCCCTTCTGCCCGCGGCCGAGCGGCCCGAGCACACGGAGGATCACGAGGGCTTCTTCCACCTCACCGAAATGAGCGGCACGGTGGAGAAGGCGGAGCTGCATTACATCATCCGCGACCATGACGCCGCCACCTTTGACGCGCGGCAGAAGACTCTGCGGCAGATCGAGAAGTACATCAACGAAAAGTACGGCGAGGGCACCGCAAAGCTCTCGATCCGCCAGCAGTATCGCAACATGTTGGAAAAGCTGGACGGTCATATGGAGATCGTGGAGCTGGCGGAGAGGGCCATCCGCGCGGCCGGTCTGACGCCGGTGCGCGTTCCCATCCGCGGCGGCACCGACGGGGCGCAGCTCAGCTACCGGGGGCTCCTCTGCCCCAACATCGGCACCGGCGGCTACTGCTGCCACGGGCCCCACGAGCATATCAGCGTGGAGAATATGGATCAGATGACGGAGATCCTGCTCCATCTCGTTCGGCTGAACCTGCAGTAAAGCGATAGGGGAGGGCTTCCCATGAACGGAAAGCTGGGCGCAAGGAAATGGGCCACGTTGCTGCTGATCGGCCTGTTCGGTCAGTTCGCGTGGACCATTGAGAACATGTATTTCAACGTATTCCTCTACAAGACCATCTCCACCGATCCCGGCTATATCGCAGCCATGGTGGGCTGGTCTGCCGCGGCCGCGACGCTGACCACCCTTTTGATGGGGGCGCTGTCCGACCGGGTGGGGAAGCGAAAGGCCTTTATCTGTTTCGGTTATATCCTCTGGGGCTTTTCCACCGCGGCCTTTGGCTACGTGACGCCTGAAAACGCCGCGCGGCTGTTCCCGGGGGCCGAGGCTGTGGCCGCCGCCGCGATCCTGGTAGTGGTGCTGGACTGCGTGATGACCTTTTTCGGTTCCTCTGCCAACGACGCCGCCTTCAACGCCTGGGTCACGGACAACACCGACGCCGGAAACCGTGGCCGGGCGGAGAGCGTGCTGGCGGTTTTGCCGCTGCTGTCCATGCTCATCATCTTCGGCGCCTTTGACGGACTGACCCAGCAGGGGAAATGGCGCACCTTTTTCAACATCTTCGGTCTGGCGGTCTCCGCCGTCGGCCTGCTCTCTTTCATACTGGTAAAGGACGATCCCGCCCTCAAGCCCCGGCGGGAAGGAAATGTGCGGGAGCTTCTGTACGGGCTGCGCCCCGCGGTGATCCGGCAGAATCCGGAGCTGTATCTGTCGCTTGCGGCCTTCTGTCTGTTTTCCGTGGCGGTGCAGGTCTATTTCCCGTATCTGATCATTTACATGCAGTATTACCTGGGCTTTGACGACTACGCGATCGTGCTGGGCGTGGTGCTGATCCTGGCGTCTGTGATCAGCGTCCTGGCCGGCCGCTGGATCGACCGCGTCGGCAAGCTGCGCTTTTCGTTCCCGGCGCTGGGCGTGATGTTCGTCGGCCTGCTCGCTCTGTACCTGGTACGCAGCCGCCTCGGCGTGATGATCATGGGCACGGTGATGATGGGCGGCTACATGATGCTCATGGCGGTGCTCAGCGCCAACATCCGGGACTGGACGCCGGAGGGGAAGGTGGGCCATTTCCAGGGCATCCGCATGATCTTCCAGGTGCTGCTGCCCATGATCGCGGGCCCCTCCATCGGCGCCGCGGTGATCCGTTCCAATCCCAAGACCTATGAGGAACTGGGCCAGATTAAAACCGTTCCCACGCCGGGGATCTTTCTGGCGGCCGCGCTGGTGCTGCTGCTGGTGCTGATCCCGGTTCTGCTGCTGAAAAAGAGGGAGAAGCGGTCTTGAAGGAGGCGTTTAGGCATTTTGCCGCGGAGGAGGAGCCGCGAAGCTTCCGGCGGCTCGGCGCCGGCCATATCCATCAGACCTGGGCAGTGGACTGTGAAAGCGGCGCGCGCTACGTGCTGCAGCGGCTGAACACCCGGGTCTTCGCCGCGCCGGCGGATATTATGGACAACCTCGCCCGTCTCGCGCTTGCGCTCCGGGGACGGGAGGACGCGCCCTTCCTTCGTTTTCTGGATTGCCGGGAGAGTGGAAAGCTGTATACCGACGGCGCGGGCGGCGTCTGGCGCTGCTATCCCTTCGTCCCGAACAGCGTCGCGCTCTCACAGACGGAGGACAGGGAGCAGCTTTTCCAGGGCGCCATGGCCTTCGGCCGCTTCGCGCGGGCCCTGCGGGATTTTCCCGCGGCGAGCCTGCACGAGCCCATCCCGGATTTCCACAATACGCCCGCGCGCTTTCGTCAGCTTCGCGCGGCGCTGGCCCGGGATCCCTGCGGGCGCAGGCGCGCGGTGGAGCGGGAGATCGCCTTCGTGCTTGCGCGGGAGGAGCGGGCCTCTCTCCTGCAGCGGCAGCGCGAGGGGGGCGAGCTGCCCCTGCGCGTGACCCACAACGACGCCAAGCTCGGCAATGTCCTGGTAGACGCGGACAGCGGAGCTGCGCTGTGCGTCATCGATCTGGACACCGTGATGCCCGGCCTTGCCGCGTACGATTTTGGCGATTTGGTACGCTCCGGCGCGGCCGGCGCGGCGGAGGACGAGCCGCAGGAGAGCCGGGTCTTTCTGGATCTCTCGCGCTGCGAGGCGCTGTGCGGCGGCTACCTTTGCGGCTTCCCGGAGCTGGATGCGCGGGAGCGGGAAAGTCTGCCCCTGGGCGCCTATACCATGACGCTGGAGTGCGGTCTGCGCTTCCTCACGGACTATCTGAACGGGGACAAGTATTTTGCCGTCGACCGGGAGAAGCACAATCTGGATCGGGCCCACACCCAGTTCAAGCTCGTCGAGGACATGGAGGCCAAGTGGGACGACCTGGTGCGTATCGTCCGGGAGGTACCCGGGGAATAATTCGGAATGCGGAATTCGAAATCTGATATTTGCGATAAGGCAGGGACGCGGCGATTAAACCGCGTCCCTTGCCCGTTGTAGCTGCGATCCGGAGCATGTTCCCCCGGATGGTCCTGGTTTTGCGAGCCCAAGGGGCGCGTCGATGGATCAAAAGAAGAAAAAAACAGCTCCCGTTTTACGCCGCGGGAGCTGTTTTCGTATGCGTTTTTTTGAATGTGACGGGTCGAGCGGGGGAGTGAGCTCAGCCTTGCCAGATGTTGCTGCGGTTGATGTCCTTGAGGGTGGCGGTGCCGCACATGGTCATGGTGGACTTGAGCTCGCCCACGATCTTGTCCATGTAGACCTTGAAGCCCTCTTCGCCCGCGCCGTAGATGGCGGTGAGGATGGGACGGCCGATCAGCACGCCGTCCGCGCCCAGAGCCAGAGCCCGGAACACGTCCACGCCGGAGCGGATGCCGCCGTCCACCAGGATGGTGATGCGATCCTTCACCGCGTCGGCAATGGCGGGAAGCACCTCGGCGGTAGAGGGCACGCCGCCCTGCACCCGGCCGCCGTGGTTGGACACCACGATGGCGTGGGCTCCGGCCTCCACGGCCTTGCGGGCGCCGGCCACGGTCATGATGCCCTTGATGATGAAGGGACGGCCCGCGTAGTCGATGATCTCCCGCATCTCCTCCACGGACTTGCTGCCCGCGTTGGGATTCATGGCCTTCAGGAAGGGCAGGCCCGCGCCGTCCACGTCCATGGCCACGGCGAAGACGTCTGCCTGCTCCACATAGTCCAGCTTTTCAAAGACGAATTCCTTGTTCCAGGGCTTGATGGTGGGGATGCCCATGCCGCCGACCTTCACCATGTCCCGCACGGAGCTCTTCATAATCTCGGGATCCACCCCGTCGCCGGTGAGGGCGGCCACGCCGTAGTTGGCGGCGGCGGGTACCAGGATGGAGTTGTAGGTGAAATCGGTGTGCTTGGGCCCGTAGTGCATGGGCAGACCGCCCAGAGGCGCGGCGAAGATGGGCGCGGCGAAGCGGTGACCGAACATTTCAAAGGAGATATCCGGATCCACGTTCTTGCACAGGGTGTCCATATTCACAAAGATCTCCTGCCACTTGTCAAAGTTGCGGGAGGCGGTGGGGCCGGGATATTTGCAGCCGGGGCCGGGCATGGCGTTGCCGCAGGCGCGGCCGTTGCAGACGGGGCAGGCTTTGCAGTAGGGGCCGACGCAGTCTCTGGCGGCGGCAAGAACTTCGGCGTAGGTCATGGGGGATCCTCCTTGTTATGTATTTCCTGTTTCGATTATGGGGTTACGCTTTGCTTTTGTCAAGTGGTATTCCGGGCAGATGCATCCGAAATTACGCCGGTTCCGTCGAAGGCGGGGATCATCTCGTCCGTGGCCGCGTCCAGCTCCTGCCAGTAGCCCGAGAGCCCCCGCTTCTCCATATAGGCGATCAGGCGCTGGTTGGTCTCCGCGTCTACCTGGGCCTGCAGCTCCGGAAAGCGCTCCAGCCCGGGCATGGGCGTATACTGGCTCATGAGGGAAAAGAGCACGCTGCCCTCCGGGAACTCCTCCGCGGCAAAATCGATCACGTCCATGGCGTTCATATCCTGGCCCGGCAGGATCAGGTGCCGGATCAGCACGCCGCGGCGCAGGAGCCCGTCGCCGTCCAACTCATAGGGTCCGGTTTGCCGGAACATCTCCCGGATGGCCGCGGCGGCGACCTGGGGGTAGTCCTCCGCCAGGGAATAGCGTCGGGCCAGATCGCTCTTCCAGTATTTAAAGTCCGGCAGCCAGACCTGCACCAGACCCTCCAGCCGCCGCAGGCTCTCCACGCTCTCATAGCCGGAGCTGTTCCATACCACGGGGATCCCCAGCTCCAAGCCCTCCAGCGCCTGGGCGATGGGCCGCACGAAATGGGCCCCGGTGACCAGGTTGATGTTGTGCACGCCCTGATCCCGCAGGCGCAGCATCACGTCCCGCAGCTGCGGCACCGCCAGCAGCTCGCCGCCCTGGCCCCGGCTTATTTCCCGGTTCTGGCAGAAGACGCAGCGCAGATTGCAGCCAGTGAAGAAGATCGTGCCGGAGCCTTTTGTGCCGCTGATGCAGGGCTCCTCTCCGAAGTGGGGAGCGGCCCGGGCGACCCTGGGGAGAGCGGGGGAGCGGCAGATCCCTCCCGGCCGATTGCTTTCGCGTTTTGCCCCACATTGACGGGGGCAATCGTTACAAAAAACGTCCATTATGACAATTCCTCGGAATCTTTTTCACTTTTTGGCATATTGACCAGAAAACCCGGCAATTCCGGGATGGATTATACCCCGAATTTGTGAATAATGCAAGAATCAAACAAAAATGTTAAAAAGTTCAGCTTTTTTTGAAAAAATGTGCTAAAATAACCATGAAAAGGATAAAGTGATACCGAAGCGGAGGTGAAAGCGTGCTTGACATCGTGCTGGTGGAGCCGGAAATCCCGCACAATACCGGGGCCATCGCCCGCACCTGCGCCTGCACCGGAGCCAGGCTCCACCTCATCAAACCCCTGGGCTTTGAGATTTCCGACAAATGGGTCAAGCGCTGCGGACTGGACTACTGGCATTTGGTGGACATCTCCGTCTATGAAAACCTGGAGGACTACTTCGCCAAGAGGGGAGAACGTGGGCTCTGGCTGGCCACCACCAAGGCGCCGAGAGCCTATGCCGAGGCGGATCTCTCCGGCGACGTGACCCTGATGTTCGGCAAGGAGACCGCGGGACTGACCCTGTGGCTCCGTGAGAAGTACCGGGACCGCTGCCTCCGCATCCCCATGATCTCGGAGGCGCGCAGTCTCAATCTCTCCAATTCCGTTGCCATTTTGGCCTATGAGGCTCTGCGGCAGCAGGGCTTTCCGGGCTTGATGGGTACCGGCGAAATGTCGGTACGATAAATCTGTCCATATTCTATTACAAGAGGAGGATACAAGATGAACTACAACAAGAAAACCATCTACGACGTCGACGTGAAGGGCAAGAAGGTCCTGCTGCGCTGCGACTTCAACGTCCCTCAGGATAAGAAGACCGGCGAGATCACCAGCGACAAGCGCATCGTCGCCGCGCTGCCCACCATCAAGTATCTGCTGGAGCAGGGCGCCGCCGTCATCGCCTGCTCTCATCTGGGCAAGCCCGTCGCCACCTTTGACAGCTACGTGAAAAAGCAGGTGGAAAAGGGCAAGAACGCCGAGGACATCACCCGCGAGGAGTGGGAGAAGTCCCTGAAGAAGCTGACCCTGGCCCCCGTGGCCAAGCACCTGGGCGAGCTGCTGGGTCAGGAAGTGATCTTCGCCGCCGACACCATCGGCGAGGACGCTCAGGCCAAGGCCGCCGCGCTGCAGCCCGGCCAGATCATGCTGCTGGAGAACCTGCGCTTCGACAAGGGCGAGACCAAGAACGACCCCGCCTTCGCCAAGAAGCTGGCCGACATGGCCGAGCTCTACGTGTCCGACGCCTTCGGCACCGTGCACCGTGCCCACGCCTCCACCGCCGGCGTCGCCGCCTACCTGCCCGCCGTCAGCGGTCTGCTGGTCAATAAGGAGCTGGCGATCATGGGCAAGGCCCTGGAGAACCCCGTCCGTCCCTTCGTGGCCGTGCTGGGCGGCGCCAAGGTCTCCGACAAGATCAACGTCATCAATAACCTCCTGGAGAAGGCCGACACCATCATCATCGGCGGCGGCATGGCCTACACCTTCAAGGCCGCCCAGGGCTTCAAGATCGGCAAGTCCCTGCTGGAGGCCGACCGCATCGACTATGCCAAGGATATGATCGCCAAGGCCGAGGCCAAGGGCGTGAACTTCCTCCTGCCGGTGGACAACATCTGCGCGGCGGAGTTCTCCGCCGACGCCGAGCCCGTCCTGGTGGAGGGCGACATTGCCGACGAGCTGATGGGCATGGACATCGGCCCCAAGACCCGCGAGCTCTTTGCCGCCGCCGTGAAGGGCGCCGGTACCATCGTCTGGAACGGGCCCATGGGCGTGTTCGAGTTCCCCTCCTTCGCCGAGGGCACCAAGGCCATGGCCCGCGCTCTGGCCGAGAGCGGCTCTGTCACCATCGTGGGCGGCGGCGACTCCGCCTCCGCTGTGGAGAAGCTGGGCTTTGCCGACAAGATCACCCACATCTCCACCGGCGGCGGCGCTTCCCTGGAGTTCCTGGAAGGCAAGGAGCTGCCCGGCGTGGCCTGCCTGCTGGATAAGTGAGTTTCTAGTTTTTAGTTTTAGTATTTAGAAGACGAGGAGTATCGAGATGAACAGAAAGTACCGTAAGACCATCATTGCCGGCAACTGGAAGATGAACCAGCTCGCCTCCACCATCAAGCCCTTCATGGAAGAGCTGAAGGCCAACATGCCCAAGACCCGCGCCTGCGACGTGGTGCTCTGCGCTCCCGCCGTCATGGTTCCCGCCCTGATCCGCGCCGGGAAGGATTGCAAGGTCGTCGCCGGCGCCCAGGACGTGTCCAAGTTCGAGAAGGGCGCTTACACCGGTGAGATCTCCGCCGCCCAGCTGGCGGACATCGGCGCCAAGTTCTGCATCGTCGGCCACAGCGAGCGCCGCCAGTACCACGGCGAGGACGACATGCTTGTCAACGCCAAGGCCAAGGCCCTTCTTGCCAAGGGCATCGCCCCCATCATCTGCGTGGGCGAGAGCCTGGAGCAGCGGGAGATGGATCTGACCATGGAGTACGTCGCCTATCAGGTCAAGGCCGCCCTCTCCGGCATCGACGCCACCCAGCTGCGCCGCTGCGTCATCGCCTATGAGCCCATCTGGGCCATCGGCACCGGCAAGACCGCCACTGCCGAGCAGGCCCAGGAGGTCTGCGAGGGCATCCGCGCCGTTATCCGCAAGATCTACGGGGCCCGCCCCGCCCGCGCCGTCAGCATCCTCTACGGCGGCAGCATGAACGCCAAGAACGCGGCGGAGCTGCTGGCTCAGCCCGATATCGACGGCGGCCTCATCGGCGGCGCTTCCCTGAAGCCCGCGGACTTCGCCACCATCATCGCGGCCACGGCCCAGGAGTGAACCCATGAGCAAGAAGGCTGTATTCATCATTCTGGACGGCTTCGGCATCGCCCCGCCCACCGCGGGCAACGCCATCGCCCAGGCGAAGAAGCCCAATCTGGACAAGCTCTTTGCGGAGTATCCCTGCACCCGGCTCCAGGCCAGCGGTCTGGACGTGGGCCTGCCCGAGGGGCAGATGGGCAACTCCGAGGTGGGCCACACCAACATCGGCGCCGGCCGGGTGGTGTTCCAGATCCTGCCCAAGATCACGCAGGAGATCCGGACCGGCAAGTTCTTTGAGAACCGGGTCTACATCAAGGCCATGGAAGACGCCAAGGCCAACGGCAAGACCCTGCATATTATGGGTCTGCTGTCCGACGGCGGCGTCCACAGCCACATCACCCATATCTTCGGCATCCTGGACATGGCCAAGTCCAGGGGCGTGGAGAAGGTTTTTGTCCACTGCTTCCTGGACGGCCGCGATGTGCCGCCCACCAGCGGCGCAGGCTTTGTGAAGGCTCTGCATGAGAAGTGCCGGGAGCTGGGCAACGCCCGCATCGCCACCATCCAGGGCCGCTTCTGGGGCATGGATCGGGACAAGCGCTGGGATCGCGTGGAGAAGGGCTACCGCGCCATCGTCTGCGGCGAGGGAGTCCCTGCGGAGGATCCCGTCAAGGCCGTGGAGGACAGCTACGCCAAGGGCGTGACCGATGAGTTCGTCGAGCCCACCGTGGTCTGCCCCGAGGGCGCGATCAACCCGGGCGACAGCGTGATCTTCATGAACTTTCGTCCCGACCGGGCCCGTGAAATGACCTGGGCGCTGAACCTGCCCGATTTCGCAGGCTTTGAGCGGCCCAAGCTGGTCTATCCCCTGAGCTATGTCTGCACCGCCCAGTACGACGAGGCCCTGACCCTGCCCATCGCCTACCCGCCCGAGACCATTGAGAACACCATCGGCGACCTGATCAGCGCCAGAGGGCTCAAGCAGTTCCGCGTGGCGGAGACGGAGAAGTACGCCCATGTGACCTTCTTCTTCAACGGCGGCGTGGAAAAGCAGTTCGAGGGCGAGGATCGCTGCCTGGTGCCCTCTCCCAAGGAGTTCCCCACCTATGACCTGATCCCCCAGATGAGCGCAGAGAAGGTGGCGGACAAGGTGGTGGAGGCCATCGCTTCCGAGCAGTACGCCCTCATCGTCTGCAACTTCGCCAACTGCGATATGGTCGGTCACACCGGCGTCATGGAAGCGGCTGTCAAGGCCGTGGAGACCGTGGACGCCTGCATGGGCCGGATCCTGGCCGAGGTGGAAAAGCACGAGGACGTGGTGCTGCTGGTCACCGCCGACCACGGCAACGCCGACGTGATGTTTGACGAGACCGGCAAGGTCAACACCGCTCATACCACCAATCCCGTGCCCTTCTGCGTGCGGCAGAAGGGGATCGAGCTCCAGCCCGGCCGCCTGGCCGACATCGCCCCCACGATCCTGAAGCTCATCGGCATCGAGCAGCCCGCCGAAATGACAGGCAAGTGCCTGATCCTGTGAGCGCACAGGAATAAACACAAGAAAAACTCCTCCGAAGAAGACTTGAATCTTCGGAGGAGTTTTTCTACGAACTACGAACTACGAACTATTTCTCGTGTACCCGCTTGCCGCTGATGTGCTCGGGGATCAGGGCGAAGCAGAGCACGCTTGCGCCGGACTTTTCCACTTCGTATTCGACGTATTCCCTGTCGTCTGTGAAGCAGTAGGAGATCCTTCGGCTGATCTCCAGCGCCTCCTCGTGATCCCGGACGATCTCCACCCGTCCGAAGACGACGACGCTGTTAAAGTAGTACGACCAGCCGTCCTCCGAGAGCTCCGATCGCTCCATGACGCAGTAGCTGGCCCGGGGCTCCCGCCGCAGGGCGTCGATCTTTTGCCCGGTGGGGCCGCTGTGGAAATAGAGCTTGCCGCTCTGCGGGTCGTACCAGTGGTTGTGCGGTACGCCGTAGGGGTAGCCGTGATCCCCGATCAGGGACAGCACGCCCCGCTTTTCCCGCCGAAGGATGCTGATACAGTCCTCCTGCGTCAGCGCCTGTCTGCTCCTTGCCAGAGGCCGGAAAGCGGGGGAGGGCCGGTCCAGCTCCCCGGCCAGGATGGAGTAAACGACCAGGTCGCAGAATGGATCGCTGTTGTTGCTGCCGCAGCGGCGCAGCACGCCCTGCCTTTGCATGCCGGCCTTGCGCATGACGGCGCCGGAATTGGGGTTGTTGGCGTCGTGCTCCGCGAGGATCTGCCGAAAGCCGACTTCGCGGATCAGATATTCGATCGCGGCCCGCAGCGCCTCCGCCGTGAGCCCCTGGCCCCACCAGCGTCTGCCGATGCAGTAGCCCATCTCCGCCCAGGCGTATTTTTCGTTCGTCCGAACGACGGACATGCTGCCGATGGGCTCGCCCAGCTCCTTCGGGACGATCGCCCATTGGTAAAACGCCGGCTTTGCGCTCTCCTCTTCCCAGAGAGCGCAGATTTTTTGGCTGCTCTCCGGGCTCTCGTGGGTCGGCCAGGTCAGAAAGCGCGTGACCTCCGGATCGCCTGCCCAGTTGCGGAACATGGCCTCGCCGTCCGAGGCGCGGAAGGGACGCAGCAGAAGCCGCTCGGTCTCCAGAATCCGGGTTCCTTTATGCTCCATGGGATCATCTCCTTTGAAGGGAGTATAGCATGAAAAGCGGATACTGAAAAGAGTTAATCCGAACCTTTCGGACAGATGGAAGGGGTCAAAAAAAAGGAGGATCGCGAAGGGGACTTTTCCCTTCACGATCCTCCCATGTCGCTTACCCCACGGAAACGGCTTCTTGCCGACATCAGCTGCTTTGCGATGATTCAGTCTTTTTTGAGCCCCTGCATAAAGCCGTTCAGCGCGGTGCTGTGGATATCCCCGGCAATGACGTTCTTCTCCTGGATATAAAGCGTGACAAGCACCGTTTGCCCCTCGTCCGGGTAATTGGTGATCCGATAGGTGACCTGATGGCACTGTTCTCCCAGATGGCGGCTCAGATCATAACCCTGATCGAGCTGGATCTGGTTGTAGTCCGCAAAGCTGCCCTCCAGCGCTTTGGGGAGCTGCACCGTGCGCAGATCCTCTGTGGATGGGTCGATCTCCCACCCCAGATCCTGCAGAAAGGTCTGCCGCCCCTCTGTTGTCGAGACGTCGGATCCGCTGCGGCAGCTACGAAGAAGGATCACAAGAAGGAGAATCGCCGCTGCGATGAACACGATCCGCAGCGCTTTCTTTTTGGTAAATGTGGATTTGGCGTCTTTCATGATCGTCACCTCGGGTCAAGCATATTCCGGGAAAAATGGAGATATGCGCAGGGGATGCGGATTGGCTCGGGATTCGTGAAAAGCCCCCGGTTTACGACAATGAACACCCGGAGTGGGGAATCTGTACCTATATTGAGAAACAAATCGGATAAAAATGGTTGCGTTTTGGTAAAATTTCTGCTATTATATAGAAACCGAAACCATGGGCGCTTGCGGGAGGTTATGATGGCGAAGCTCAGATTGGATAAGGCTCTTGCCGATCAGGGGATTGCCACCCGCAGCTCGCTGCGGGATCTGATCCGCGGCGGACGGGTGTCTGTGAACGGCGTGACGGAGCGAAGCCCGGAGCGTCGCGTGGACCCTGTGCTTGATCAGATCAATCTGGACGGTAGGGAGGTCAGCTCTCTTCGGTTCCACACTTACATGATGGATAAGCCCTGCGGGATCCTCACGGCGACGAAGGACGGAAAGCAAAAGACGGTATTGGATCTGCTCCCGCCGGAACTGCGTCGGATGGGCGTTTTTCCCGTGGGACGTTTGGACAAGGACACCAGCGGGTTGCTTTTGCTGACAAACGACGGGGATTTTGCCCATCGCGTGATTTCCCCCAAATCCGCCGTGGAAAAACGCTATTATGCAAGAGTCGAGGGCGAATTGGATCAGGCAGACGCAGAGGCGTTCCGGGAGGGGCTGGTGCTTCGGGACGGAACCCGGTGTCTGCCGGCAAAGCTGGAGCTTTTGGGAGAAGGCCGCTGTCTGGTCACCGTGATGGAGGGGAAATACCATCAGGTTCGGCGGATGCTGGCCAGCAGGGGCGCGCCGGTTTTGGAGCTGCGACGGCTGTCCGTTGGTGGCCTGACGTTGGACGAGAAACTGGGCCCGGGTGGTTGGAGAGAACTGACGGAGATGGATTTGTGCAGTCTGTTCAGTCAGTCTTGTATGGGAAATTTGTCAAAAAATCAGTAATATTTATGCCGTTTTTGAGCGTTCCAACTACAAAAACAAAAAATTTAACAAAAAAAGCGTTAAGTTTCTATTGAAAATCACAAACAATGGAGTTATGATGGACTAAAATATTTACAGGGTTCTTGGCATTTTCACCAGAAGGCCGAGATCGCTGCAAACAGGGGGAAGAGAATATGTCCGGCAGAATTTTCCAAAATGTGATTATTCAAATGAAGGACGCGGTCGACCGGCCGATCGGTGTGGTGGATGAGCAGGGCTTTGTGGTGGCCAGCAGCGAACTGGCTATGATCGGATCCCGGCTGGATGATTTTCACGCGTTTACGGTGGAAAATGCGGGCGCGGTGCCCGTTTCCGCTGAAACGCGCAGCTACTGCGCGCTCTCCGCGGACAGCGGCAAGCTGGAGTTCGCGGCATTTGTGGAGGGCTCCGATACCATTTCCCGCACGGTCTGCGCGGTGGCGGCCGTCGCGTTCAATGAGGCCAAGAACAATTTTGAAGAGAAGCACAACAAGGCCGCCTTTATTAAGAATATCATTTCTGACAACATCCTGCCCGGCGACGTATACGTCCGGGCAAAGGAGCTGCACTTCATCACCGACGAGCCGCGGGCCGTGCTGCTGATCCGGCAGATGGACAACGCGGATGTGGCCGCGGTGGAGACCATCGGGAAGCTGTTTCCGGACAAGCAGAAGGATTTTGTCCTGAACGTCAACGAGACGGACGTCGTGGTGGTGAAAACCCTTCAGAACCCGGAGAATCAGGAGGAGATCCAGCGGATCGCCCGCGGGATCGAGAACACCCTTCGGGAAGAACTCGGGATTCGCTGTGTCATCGGCGTCAGTACCAACGCCAGACATCTGCGGGAGCTGGCCGACCGTTACAAGGAGGCCCAGGTCGCCATCGAGGTGGGCCGTATCTTTGATAGCGACAAGACCGTCATCCATTACGAGAACCTTGGTCTCGGGCGGATCATCTATCAACTGCCCACCACGCTCTGTGAAATGTTCCTCAACGAGGTGTTCAAGAAGAATCCCATTGAGACTCTGGATGACGATACGCTGGAAACCATCAATCGGTTTTTTGAAAACAATCTGAACGTTTCCGAGACCTCTCGAAAGCTGTACGTCCATCGGAACACCCTGGTTTACCGGCTGGAGAAGATCAAGAAGATCACCGGCCTTGACTTGCGGGAGTTTGATCACGCAATTGTCTTCAAGGTCGCCATGATGGTGAAAATGTACCTCGACTCTCTCAACAGTTTCAGATATTGAGAAAGTCGGTTGTCATATACATATATGGAATGATAAAAGTGGGGGAACGCTTGTTTCCCGGATCCTATCCTATGGAGGAGAACTATGGTTCGCTTTGAAAAAGTCAAGATGACCTACGACAGCAGCGGCACTTTGGCGCTGGACGGCGTAGATCTGAAGGTTGATGAGGGCGAATTTGTCTTTCTTGTGGGGCCCTCCGGCTCCGGAAAGACGAGCCTGATGAAGTTGATCACCGGTGAGGTTCGCGCAGACTCCGGCCGTGTCATTGTCAACGATTTCGACATGATGCGTATTCGCCGCCGCAAGCTTCCGAAAATGCGCCGCACTTTGGGCGTGGTCTTCCAGGATTATCGCCTGATCGAGAACATGAACGTGTACGACAATGTGGCTTTCGCCATGCGTGTGGTTGGAGCCTCTGCGAGAGAGATCCACCGCCGCGTGCCTTATGTGCTGGAGTTGGTGGGGCTGGAAGGTCGGGAAAAGCGTCTGCCCAACGAGCTGTCCGGCGGCGAGCAGCAGCGTGTGGCCATTGCCCGCGCGCTGGTGAATAACCCCCGCATGATCGTCGCGGATGAGCCCACCGGTAATCTGGATCCGGTGCGCAGTCTGGAGCTGATGCTCCTGTTCGAGAAAATCAATGAGATGGGCACTACCGTTCTGGTGGTGACCCACGAGAAGGAGCTGGTCAACGCTTTCGCCAAGCGCGTCATCACCATTGACGGCGGACATGTTGTCAGCGACGGAATGGATGGGTATTTCAGTTATGGGAATCAGTAGAGGCGGATACTTGATCCGCGAAGGCTTCAGGAGCATCAAAACACATAAACTGATGTCTTTCGCGACGATTACGATTATTATGGCCTGCCTGATCATCATGGGCAGCGTGGCCCTGCTTTCGGTGAACATCAACGAGCTCATCAAGGACCTGGAGAGTGAGAACAAGGTCGTCGCCTTTGTTGACGCGCAGAATGAGAACCTGAAGGATCCTGAGCAGGCGAAGCTTTTGGAAGATGTGATCCGGTCTGTTCCCAACGTGTCCGATGTAAAGTTCGTCTCCAACGAGGAGGCCATGGACAATTTCATGAAGAACTACGATCGCACGCTGATGGAGGGGATTACAAAGGATACCTTCCGCCACCGCTTCGTGATCGAACTGGAGCACATCGACAAGATGAAGGAAACCCGGGAGGCCTTGACTGAAATTCCCGGCATTGCCAAGGTGAACGCCCAACAGGATTTTGCGGACACCTTTATTAAAATCCGCAATATTATTACCGGCGTCTCGATGGCCCTGATGGTTGTGCTGGTTTTCATTTCCATGTTCATCATGTCCAACACCATCAAGCTTGCCACCTTCAGCCGCCGGGAGGAAATCGCCATCATGAAAATGGTCGGCGCCAGCAACGGCTTTATTCGACTGCCCTTTGTGGTGGAGGGCCTGGTGTTGGGCCTGCTTGGAGGCGGACTCGGTTTCCTGGCCCAGTGGGGCCTTTACGATTTGATCACCGGCAGTCTCGCGGAGGCTTTGAGCGGCGATCTGCTTGCTGCCGTGCCGTTTAAGTCGCTGATGCTCCCGATCCTGGTCATTTACCTTGGCATCGGCGCGATCATTGGTGTGTTCGGCGGCATGAACGCCATCAAGAATTATTTGAAGGTTTGAGCGCTTCTGAAAAGGAGTAGGTTATGAATCAGAAAAAAGTGATCTCCATCCTCGCGCTGATCATGGCGATCATTATGGTGATTTCTCTGGTGATTTCCATCTTGCCTACCAACGCATACGCGGTGGAGCAGGAAGATGTGGATGAGATGGAGAGAGCCGTGGAGGAAGCGACTGCGCTTGCAGAAGAAGCCCGAGAACGGGTGGAAAGGCTGCGCAGCGAGGAAGCCACGGCTGCCGATCAGAAGAGAGCGCTGGAAGAACAGAAAGAGACAGCCGAGAAGGCCATTGACGCGATCTCTGAGCAGCTGATCTATCTCGAACAGATCAAGCGTGAAAAGGAAGACGAATACCAGAGCGCACTGGATATCGAAAACCAGCATCTGGCCCGCTATCAAACGCGCGTGCGCGCCATGGAGGAGGACGGGAGCCTCAGCTATCTCGCCATCCTTGCCAACGTCGACAATTTGATTGATCTGCTGTCTGCCATCGAGGACATCAGCGCGATCATGGAGAACGACAAGCTTTTGGAGCAGCAGTATCTGGAATCCCGGCAGGAATGCGCGCGGATCCTGGGCGAATATGAAGCGCTGTGCCAGGAGTGTCTGGAAAAACAGACGGAGCTGAAGAAAGAACTGGAAGAGATCAAGCGTCAGCTTTTGGACGCCGAGGTGGAGCTGGAAACCTTGGAGGAAAAGGTTGAAGCCGCGCTGATCGAATATGAGCAGGCGCAGGCCGTGCAGTCCGCCGCCGAACAGGAGGCGCTTGCGATCATTGCGGCCTATAACGCCCAGAAGCAGCAGGAGGAAGAGGAACGGCAAAACATGGATAACAACGGAGAAGGGACGCTTCCCGATATCCCGATTCCCACCCCTGTCCCCACTCAGCCGCCCGCTCCCCAGCCTACGGAACAGCCCGCTCCCCAACCCACGGAGCCCCCGGCTCCCCAGCCTACCGACGCACCCGCGCCTGATCCCACCGGCGAACCGGGCGGGGAAGGCGGAGAAGGCGGAGAAGGCGGAGAAGGCGGAGAGACCCCGGTGCAGACGCCGGCCCCCACGCCTGCGCCCACCCCGGCCCCGACCCCTGTTCCCACCCCGGTCCCCACTCCGACTCCCAGCGTCTCTACGGGTAGCTTTGTCTGGCCCGTGCCCTGCAGCAAGCGTATCACCAGCCGATTTGGCAACCGCGTCGACCCCTTCACCGGCGAGATCCGCTATCACAGCGGCATTGACATCGACGGCTACGGCAACGACGGCAACAGCATCATTGCGGCGGACGGCGGCACGATTGTCACCTCTACGTATAACGACGGCTACGGCATTTATGTGATCATCGACCACGGAAACGGCTATATGACCCTGTATGCGCATATGTCCGGCTCCGCGGTCAGCAACGGCCAGCAGGTTGAACAGGGACAGACGATCGGTTATCTTGGACATACCGGCCGCGCTACCGGAACCCATTGCCATTTTGAGGTGTTCCTGAACGGCGGGCGAATCGATCCGGAACAGTTTTTCTCCGGTATGACCTATTGGAACTGCTGAAAGGGCAGTATAACCCATGAGAAAGAGATACGTTTCCAAGATCGGCTCTCTGGCGCTGATCCTGTGTCTGATGCTGAGTATCCATCCGGGAGCCGCGGAGGCGGTCACCCAGGAAGAGATCGAGGAGCTTCGGGCCGAGCGGATCGCGATCGCAGAGGAACACGATAAAAAGCAGGCGGAGATCGACGAGTTGGAGGAGCAGAAGGCCAGCGTCCTTGAGCGCAAGCTCGCCATGGATCAACGCAACGAACTCACCCGACAGGAGATCGAAAATATCGAGCAGGAGATCCTGATTTACGATCAGTTGATCTTCCAGGAATATCAAAAGTGGGAGGATGCCAAGCAGGTTGAGGATGAACAGCTCGCGCGGTATCAGACCCATGTGCGAGCCATGGAGGAAAACGGCGAGATCGGGATTCTGGCTCTGATCCTGCAGTCCAACGATCTGGGCGAGCTGCTGACCGCCATTGACGACGCGTCCAGCATCATGCACCGCGACCGGGAACTCCATGACGCCTACATCGCCGCCCGGGAATACACCGAGGAGGTCAAGGCTGAGTACGAGCAGATCAAGGCGGAGCTTGAGGATTCCCGCGCGGAGCTGGAACAGCAGAAAATCGATTTGGAGGCTGAAATCGCCGAGGCGACCCAGATGATCGCCGCGCTGGAAGAGGATATTGAGGCCAGAGAGGCGGAGGCCCATGAGCTGCTGCTGGCGGAGATCGCCGCTGCAGAGAAATTGGATCAGGCCATTGCCGAGCGTGAGCGTGAGCGTGCCGCCGAGGAAGAGCGCAGACGGCAGCAGGAGGCCGCCAACAACCCCGCCCCCAGCGGCGGCGGCTCCGGCGGCGGTTCCGGTTCCGGCGGCGGGAACTCCGGTGGCGGCTCCGGCGTCACGGGAACCGGTTCCTTTGGCTGGCCTTGCCCGGGCTGCTATTATGTGACAAGCCGCGCCGGCAACCGCTGGCATCCGATTTTCAATGAATGGCGCTACCATTCCGGTTTGGATATCGGCGCGGGATACGGTTCTGCGATTGTTGCTTCCGACAGCGGCGTCGTAATTCTGGCCGAGGTCAACGGCGGCTACGGCAACTGTGTGATGATCGACCACGGCAACGGCTACTACACGCTGTATGGCCATCTCTCCGGCTATGCGGTGTCCTACGGGCAGGAAGTGTCCAAGGGACAAACCATCGGCTATGTGGGCGATACAGGCTGGGCTACCGGACCGCATCTGCATTTTGAGATCCGTTCGGGCAGCACCAAGTTGGACCCGGAGGCGTTCTTTGACTGCAGCGGTCTGACCTATGCGCCTGACGCCGGCGACTGAAACATGCAATACCGCGTGCCGGGCAGTTTTACTGCCCGGCTGCGCCATACCAAGGATGAGTGACAGGACAGGAGGATTTCTATGAGAAATCTGCTGATGGAATTGCTTTATAGCCTCGGCCGCGCGATCAAGAGGCTCTTGAACATCGGGATCCAAACAAAATATGTGATTCTGATCTGCGCTGCGGTGGGTGGCGTTACCTATTTCCGTACCCACGACACCGTTGTAAACGAGGTCGGCGGCAAAGAGAATTTCGTGGAATCGAAGCGCTATGTGGATATCAAGAATTTGATCATAGAGAACTATATCGGCCCGTCCGATCCGAAGGCCATGGGAGACGCTGCCGCTCAGGCGCTGGTAAAAAGCCTGTACGACGAAAAGAGCTACTATATGAGCGCGGAGGATTACCAGGCTTATCAACTCAATTCCGCCAACGAGTATTCGGATATCGGTTTTTCTTTGGTCACTGACGATTCCACGGGCGGCTTTAGGGTCGTCACGGTCTTCCCCGGCTCTCCCGCGGCCCTGGGCGGCTTGCAGCCCAATATGGTCATCACGGCGGTGGACGGACAAAAGCTGTCCGGAAACTATACGACTGACGACGTGCGCTCCATGATCCGCGCCAAGCTCAACAGCAAGTTCGTTCTGGAGATCGACGGAGGAAAAAACTACATCGAGGTGGACTGCACCAATCTCAATGACACCGCGGTAAACAGCCGTCTGGAGAAAACCGGCGCGGCTTACATTCAGATCTATAATTTCGAAGCAGGCAGCGGCAAGCAGGCTGTGGACGCCATTGAGGGTCTTTTGAAGCAGGGCGCCGATTCGCTGGTGATCGACGTGCGGAATAACCCCGGCGGTCTGCCGGAGGAGATTCAGATCCTGCTGGACTATCTGCTCCCCGAAGGACGTATTTTTTCACTGAAATCCTCGGATGGAACGGTACAGGTCTATGAATCGGATTCCACCTGTCTGCATATGAACACTGTGGTTCTGATCAACACCGGCACCAGACGAGAAGCGGAGATCTTCGCGGCAGTACTGCGGGAGTGGAACTGGGTCACGCTTCTGGGTGAGCCGACCCCCGGCGACACCCGGATGCAGGAGACTATCCCGCTGCAAGACGGCAGCGCGATCCGGCTTTCGACCAAGTGCTATCTCACCTCGACGAATGTGGACATTGCCAACAAAGGCGTGGCCCCTGACATTCAAATCAAAAACGATGACGAGTCCGCAACAGGTACGACCGAGGGCACGACCGGAGGCGAAGACGGCACGGCAAGTACCTCCAACGACAGACAGTTGATGGAGGCCCTGACACTTTTGAGTTGACATCCCTGCCCCGGATGGATATAATCATAGACTGCCGACACTGGGCCGCCGGGGGCCGGATCGGGCAAAAACAAGGTAAGAAAAGGAGACCTGCATTATGGCCAACGCCAATAGATTTAAAATGAGCCAGGACCGCCTGGACGCTCTGAAGGAAGAGCTGAATTATCTGGAGACCGTCCGTGAGAAGGAAGTGGCGGAGCTGATCAAAGAGGCCCGCAGCTTCGGCGACCTCTCCGAGAACAGTGAATATGACGAGGCCAAAAGCGAGCAGGGAAAGCTCTATTCCAAAATTGCCGAGCTGAAGGTTCTCATTGAGAACGCGGAGATCGTGGACAACATCGACCATGACGCGCCGAAAGATACCGTCACGCTCTCCAGCAAGGTTCGTGTGCTGGACGTGGACGAGGATGCGGAGGAAGAGTACGAGATCGTCGGCTCTCAGGAGGCCAACCCCAGAGAGGGCCGCATTTCCGACGATTCTCCCGTGGGTCAGGGCCTGATCGGTCACCGTGCCGGCGAGACTGTGAGCATTCACGCGCCGGTGGGCGAGTTGACCTTCAAGATCCTCAAGGTGGAGAATAACTGATTAGGGAGGATCCCCATGAACGAGAATCAAAACCGCCGGCCCGAGGTCGAGCAGGAGCTCAGCGAGATCCTGCAGGTCCGTCGGGACAAGCTGGCAGGCCTTCGGGAGGAGGGGAGAGATCCCTTCCGTCAGACGCGCTTTGAGCGGACCGCGTATTCCCGCCAGATCAAGGAGAACTACGCCGACTACGAGGGCAAAACCGTCTCCGTCGTGGGCAGGATGATGTCCAAGCGCGGCATGGGCAAGGCCATTTTCTGCCACATTCAGGACGATCAGGGACAGATCCAGCTCTACACCCGTTCCGATGCCGTCAGCGAGCAGGAGTTCAAGGACTTCCGCAAGTATGACATCGGCGACATCATCGGCGTCACCGGTTATGTGTTTAAAACCAAGACGGAGGAGATCTCCGTTCACGTTCAGAGCGTGGTGCTGCTGTCCAAATCCCTGAGGCCTCTGCCGGAGAAGTTCCATGGGATGACCGACCGGGAGCTGCGCTATCGCCAGCGCTACGTGGATCTGATCGTAAACCCCGAGGTGAAGGAGACCTTTGTCAAGCGCAGCCGCATCCTGCGGGAGCTGCGCGCCTTCCTGGACGGCCGCGGCTTCCTGGAGGTGGACACCCCGGTGCTGACCCCCTTTGAGATCGGCGCCGCCGCCAAGCCCTTCTACACCCACCACAACGCCCTGGATATGGATATGGTCCTGCGCATCGAGACGGAGCTCTATCTGAAGCGCCTGATTGTGGGCGGCATGGAGCGGGTCTACGAGGTGGGCCGCATTTTCCGCAACGAGGGCATGGATACCAAGCACAATCCGGAGTTTACCACCATCGAGGTCTACCAGTCCTATACCGATTTCCACGGCATGATGGATCTGGTGGAGGACATGATGAAGCAGGTGGCGCGGAATGTCTGCGGCAGCCTTGTGGTGCCCTATCAGGGCCATGAGATCGACTTGGAGCACTGGGAGCGCCTGACCATGATCGACGCGGTGAAGAAGTACTCCGGCGTGGACTTCCGCGACTGGGAGACCGACGAGGACGCCATCGCCTGCGCCAAGGCCTACAATGTGGAGCTGCCGGAGGTGCCTACCAAGGGCGCCATCCTGGCCGAGTTCTTCGACGCCTTCGTGGAGGAGAAGCTGATCCAGCCCACCTTTATCTACGACTACCCGGTGGAGATCAGCCCCCTGGCGAAGCGCAAGCCGGACGATCCCGCCTTTACCGAGCGCTTTGAGTATTTCATCAACGCCACCGAATTCGGCAACGCCTTCTCCGAACTGAACGACCCCATTGACCAGCGGGGCCGCTTCGAGCGCCAGGTGGCCGAGCGCCGGGCCTTCAATCCCGAGACCCGCGCCCAGGTGGACTATGACTTCATCAACGCCCTGGAGTACGGCATGCCCCCCACGGGCGGTCTGGGCTTCGGCGTGGACCGACTGGTGATGCTTCTGACCAACAGCGACTCCATCCGCGACGTACTGCTGTTCCCGACCATGAAGCCGGAAAACAACTGAACAAAAAGTTTGCAGCGCAGCGCCCGATCCGGGCGTTGCGCTGTTACCGGGTCAACCATACCCCGGTGGAAAGATAGAAAGAATGAAAGAGTTTTTGGGTATCGGCGGCTATCAGAGAACGCCGGAGGGTGCGCTTAGCTGGCAGCACCTGACTTTCGTGGGACTGCTCATGGCGGCGATGCTCGTATGCGCCGTCTTTCTCGGCCGCAGAAATCGCGGAAGGGACGAAAAAAAGAAGAATCGCGTGATGATCGTCACGGCGATTCTGATCGACGCCATCGAGATCTTCAAGCTTGTTGTGTTCTGTACGCGCGGCGAGGGGATCGTGGAAATGCGTACCAATCTGCCGCTGTTCCTCTGCAGCATTCAGCTCATCACCATCCCCCTGGCTGCGTTTTCCAAGGGCCGTGTGCGGGAGGCCGCGCTCGATTTCATCTTTGTGTTTGGGCTTTTGGGCGGACTGCTGGGCACGGTCGGTGCGTTTCAGAATTACAACGCCTATCCGGTGCTGGGGATCGAGAACGTCGCCTCCGGACTGACACATTCGCTGGCTGGCTTTGCGTCGCTGTATATCGGTTTTTCGGGGCTTGCCAGCATGGAGAGACGCAATATCCCCATTACCTTCGGTATCCTGTTGTTCTTCGTGGCGGCTGCCTTTCTTGCCAATTCTGCTCTGGACTATAACTACATGTTCCTGCGCAGAGGCGACGGCACGCCCTATGACATCCTGTACAATCTGGTGGGCGGAAGCCCCGTGCTGTACCCCATCGGGGTCGTGGTTCTGTTCCTTATTTATATCGCGGCCTTCTATCTGGTCTTCTATCTTGTGAAGCGGAAAAAGACGGAAGCGCTTGCCTCTTAAACTGTAAAGCTACCAAAACAGCGTCGTACAAGGCGCTGTTTTGGTTTTTGCGAGAGTATGATCTGCCCGGCAGCTCGCGCGGGCTCAACGCTTGTACAAAGCCCTGATCTGTGATATGATAAGCCGGAAGGGGGGAGAAGCATGGGTGAAACACATAAAGCGGGATCGGCGATCCTGCGGATCCTGCTTGTCTTGCTGACGGTGCTGTTCAGCGCGGCGATTCTCTATCGCGGCAATGGGACGCGGCCTTCGGCGGAACCGCCCGAGCCGTCCGCTCTTTCCCCGGATCTCACAGACTCGCCGGCAGCATCCCTTTCCCCGGTGATCCCGACGGAAGCGCAGATGTCCCTTGCGCCGGAGCCAACGCCGACGCCGCTGCCGACGGAGACGCCGGAATACCGACCCATTGTTTATGACACGCGCAGCTATCAGCTTGTGACGGACATGGTTTTCGCCTACCGCCATCAGGTACAGGATCGCGAGCAGATCATCGCCGCGGATGTGGAAGCCCTGAAGGCCCACGATCCCCGTCTGGGAGAGACCTGGGGCGGGATCATGGAATACTGGGACTATGTCAATTCCCGCATGGAGATCCGTTTTGACAGACTTCCGGACGACCTGCCCGCGGACGACAGCCTTTGCATCGTGGTGCTGGGCTTTCAACTGGAGGAGGATGGGAGCATGTCGGCGGAAATGCTGGGCCGCTGCGAGCTTGCGCTGACGGCGGCAAACCAGTATCCGCGGGCCTATCTTCTCCTTACAGGCGGCGGGACCGCCAAACAGCATCCGGAGGTCACCGAGGCGGGGGTGATGGCGGCCTGGTTTCGCCAACAGGGGATCTCGGAGGAGCGGATCATTCTGGAGGATCTCTCCACCACAACGGAAGAAAACGCCGTGTTTTCCCTGCGGATCCTGACGGAGCGCTATCCGCAGATCCGTGGACTTGTGATGGTGTCCAGCGATTATCATCTTCCGGTTAGCTGCCTGCTTTTCACCGAAGCCGTCCTGCTTTACCGCTGCGAATACGGCTGGACGCCCTATGAGATCCTGGACAACCTGGGGCTGCGCGGCTACGGTCTCAACGAGTACAAGAATCCCGCCGAACAGGCGCTGTACGTCTGGGCGGTGGCGGATCCCCAAACCTGAGGAGGTACCCACATGCAGTTTTTGTGTTATCCCAAGTGCAGCACCTGCCAGAAGGCCCAAAAATGGCTGGACGAGCACGGCATTGATTATGAGCTCCGCCTGATCCGGGAGGAGCGCCCATCCGCGGAGGAGCTGAAAGACTGGCAGCGCCGCAGCGGGCTTCCTCTCAAGCGCTTTTTCAATACCAGCGGTCTGGAATACAAGTCGCTGAAGCTGAAGGAGAGGCTTCCCTCCATGCGCGAGGAGGAGCAGCTCGCGCTGCTTGCCACAAGTGGTATGCTGGTCAAACGCCCGCTTCTGGTGGGGGAAGATTTCGTTCTGGTCGGCTTCCGGGAGGCGGAATACGCCGCGGCTTTCACGCGATGAAGATCCACAGCCTGTACCATGCGCCGATACCGGACTTTCTTCTCCGGCTGGCCGAAGCGCCCGAAATGCGAAGACTCAAGCACGTGGGTATGAACTGCGGCTGCGAATACACGGCCTTTCCGCGTTTTTCCGGGCTCCGGCCTTACTCCCGTTTTGACCACAGTCTCGGAACGGCCTGCATCGTGTGGCATTTCACCGCCGACCCTGCCCAGAGCGCCGCGGCGCTGTTTCACGATATCGCAAGCCCCGCCTTTGCCCATGTGGTGGATTTCCTTTACGGCGATCATCTGCGGCAGGAATCCACCGAAAGGGGAACGGAGGAGATCATCCGCGCTTCCGAAGGCATCAGGCAGACGCTGTCCGATCTGGGGGTGGAGCTGGACGACGTGGTGGACTATCACCGGTATCCCATCGCGGATAACGACGCGCCCCGGCTTTCCGCGGATCGCCTGGAGTACACGCTGGGAAATCTGGAAAACTACGGCCTTCGGGATCCGGGGACGCTTTGCGCCTATTATTGGGACCTGAGCGCGGCGGATAATGAAGAGGGCCAGCCGGAGCTCTGCTTCCGGGATGAAGCGCTTGCGCTGGCCTTTGCGCATGACGCCCTGCGCTGCTCCAAAATCTATGTTTCCGACGAGGATCGTTATGCGATGCAGATGCTTGCGGAGCTGCTGCGTCGGGCTTTGGAGCGCGGCGTGCTGACAGAGTATGATCTCCTGCAGACCGAGACGCATGTGATCGCGCGCCTATGCGCCGATTCGGTGTGCGCGGCTGAGTGGGAGTGCTATCGCGGCCTGCATGAGATGCTTCGGGAGGAAGCGTCGGCACCGGTCTCGCTCCGGCGTGTGATCCCCGCGAAAAAGCGCTGTATCGACCCCTTTGTTGCGGGGAAGGGCCGTGTTTCCGCGTTGAATATTGGCTTTGCCCGGGAGCTTGCCGCCTTTCTGTCAGAACCGCAGGATCGCTGGCTCTGCGCCCGCTGACGCCTTAAAAGAACATGAAAAGAACCGTACGGATTCGTTTTGGTGCGAGCCCGTACGGTTCTTTCTTATTTCATGCCCAGGAGAAAACGGATCCGGCATTTCTGCAGCGGACGCAGCTTGGGATACAGTGCGTCAAGGCTTTGCTGCAGCACGGCGCGGCACTGCTCCAGCTCCTCACGGCGAATGACGTGGGGACTGAAGGCTGCCTTTTCCGCCGTCTGCACCAGAAGCACCGGCAAGTCCTGATCGGAGGGCAGAGCGCGTTTTGCGTAGCGCCAGCAGGCGATCGCGGCCCGCCGTCCGTCGCTGCTGCGGATCTGGGATAAGTAGCGCATCCGCGCAAAGGCGTACCAAAGCAGCAGCAGTAGGGGAAGAGCCAACACACAGAGGAGCAAGGACCAGGGGAAGGGCCGTTTTTCCACAGGGGCGGCAGGAGCCGCTTCCGGCTCTGCCGTTAAATCCGGCTGCTCCGTCTCCGTCTCCGTATCCGGCGTTTGGGTGGGATTGGGTCCAGGGCCGCCGTTCTGGGATGGCCCGGAGGATGCGGAAGGTTCTTCAGAACTGGGGGGTGGGGTTGGCATTGGCGTGGAAAGGGGGCTTTCGGCCTGCGTGGCGAAACCGGCCTCGGTCGTGACCTCCACCGGGATCCAGCCGACACCGCTCCAGTAGACCTCGACCCAGGCGTGGGCGTTGCCGGCGATCACGTCGGTATCCGTGTTCGCCCGAGCGTCGACCAGAAAGCCCTCGACCACGCGGGCGGGAAGGCCCAGCGCACGGTAGAGCACGGTCGCGGCGGTGGCGTAGTGGATGCAATAGCCCCGATGAGATTCGTTCAAAAAGTAAATGGCGTAATCGTCGGATGGATAGACCTCCGTCTGCAGATCATAGGTTCCGATTAGACGGATATAGTTGGCCACCTGCTCGATCCCTTCCGGCGTGTCGATGTTGAAATCCGCCTGCGCGCAGATCACCTGCGCGGCCCTGCGGGTCGAATCCGGAAGCTGGGTGTAGTTTTCATAGGCGTAGCGACGATAGAGCGCTTCGTTTTCGGCGGCGTCGGCGGGAAGACGCAGCGCGCTCACCTGTCCGCGGTAATCGGTGAAGGTTACGCGATAATTGACCTTGCCCTCCGAGGGGACAAAGGAGTCGGAGTTCCCGGATACTGCCGAGTAATAGGGCAGACACAAGGCGTCCAGATCCAGATAGGTTCGGATCTCCAGCGCCCTGGATCGTGCGGTGGGCACCTGTGCGGCCGCAAAGGCGGTCAGCGGCAGAGAGGAGCCCTCCAGCAGATCTTTTGCGGCGGCCCAGCCGGTTCCGGTATAGTCGCCGTAGGATTTGGTGCGCAGATACAGAGGCCCGTCGGTTTCGGCCCGCACCTGCAGTACCTTCAGCTCCGCATGCTCCAGATCATAGGGATGATCGAGCTGCATCTCGTTCTCCGCTCCGTCCCAGGAGGACTGGAAGCGGGAGCGGGCGACATCCTCCTTTCCTTGCAGCTCGGGGTCGGAGCTGAAGATCTGGGTGGGACTGCTGCGCCCGGTCAAAAGTTCAAAATATTGACTCAGCCGCTCAAAACGCTCCAGCAGCTGAGCGTTTTTGGCATCGAAAACATAGTCCTCCGGCTTGTGGAGCGTCAATAGTCCTCCCAGAACCAGGCACAGCGGGAGTATAGCGCAGACAAGGCTGCGTCCGGTGTTGCCGTTGATCTGATAGCTGCCGCCGGTGACCAGGATCAGAAACCAGAACAGCAGCAGCCCCGCGCAGGCGAGGGCGGGCGGCGTTCCGTTGACCAGAATGCAGGCGATAAAGATGGGTACAGTCCCCAGCATGGAAAGAGAGATCCGCGCATTGCGTGCCGTAAGTGCGGTGATCAGGTACGCGCCCATCAAAAAACCAAGAAAAAGCAGGATCAAATTGTGGCTGGATGCGGCATGGGCATAGGAATACACGGAACCGGGATGCACAACATGGGAGTAGTAGGCACCGGTGAAATGATCCAGTAAATCTTGAAGCTGCGCGCCGGTGTTGCGGCCCAGAAGCCGGAATGCGGCATAGAGCAGCAGACCGGACAGAGGCATACCGATCCAGATCCCGCGGGGAAAGGAGCCGGCGACCCAGAGCAGGACACAGGCCGCGCCGAGCCAGAGATACAGGACCTGATCGGCCTGCAGAGCAAAGCTGTCGATCAGCAGGGCGATCATGGAGAAGATTGCCAGTAGCAGCAGGAAGAGACTGGAGAGGCGATTCAGAAAACGGTTCATTCCACGCGCACCTCCCCGTCGGTAATGACAAAAACGCAGCGTGCGGCGGAGGCGTCAAAGGGGCAGGGCTTGTCGATGGGGTTTGCCAACAGCGTGCATAGAGCGTCGATGGTCTCGGATTCATTGGAGATCTCATAGAGGCTGTCCGACACGATGATATGGGGAATTTCCCGTTGACAGAGCTCCATCGAGAGCCAGAAGAGCCGCTCCAGACCCTGATCCTCTTTTCCGATCCGGCTCAAAACCAGAAATACGTCGTTCATGGCGCTTTCCAGCGGTTCCCGGACAATGACCTGATCGGTTTTGGAGCTGAGCTTCCAGTGGATGCTGTTGACGGTGTCGCCCGGGCGGTATTCCCGCAGCTCGTGATCCTCGGAATATCCGCCGCCGTATTTGGGCTTCATCTGGGCGGAGGGCTGCAGCGCCAGCTCCAGATCCGGAGGAGGCGTCGGGGCCTTGGCCTCCGGCAGAACGGTGCAGACCAGCGGCTCCGGACAGCGGCGTCGGATGGCGATCAGGCCCAGCAGATCCCGGCATTCCACCCTTGTCAGACGGCAGCGGAGCTGTCCGCAGTATTCCGTGGGCAGGGGGAGCTCACCCTGGCTTGTGACCAGATTCAGATACCGGAAGCGTTCCTTCTTGACTTCGCCCGTAAAGCGATTTTCCACCTCTACCCAGACGGAAACTATCCGGATCGGCAGCAGGGAGGGACTGTGAAAGCGCAGCACAAGAAAGCCCTCACGTCCCTTGATCAGGGTCGGGGGGGCCTCCGGTTCCAGCCGCAGCCGAAGCATGGACGGCAGGGAAATCAGCAGCAGCGCCGGCGGGACCGCCAGCACACAGGCCAGCAGATAGGGGCCAAGCCAGCCCACGTAGGCCATCCGGAACAGCCAGATCGCCCCGAGGACTAACAGGTAGATCAGAAAGGAGAGGGTAGGCATGATTCAGCGGATGGCGGGCGCAGGGACAGAATCATAGATCTCCTCCAGCACCTGAAAACGGCCGGGAGCCTGGGCCAGCTCCGGCACCCAGATCAGACGGTGCTCGATGCAGTCGGAGAAGATAAAGCGGACGTCACGGGGCAGGACGTAGTCGCGCCCCTGGATCCAGGCGGTGGCCTTGGCGAGGGCGGTCAGGGCGAGAGTCGCCCGGGGGCTTGCCCCCTGCAGGATGCGCGGATCGGTTCGGGTCCGCTCACAGAGCGTGACAATGTATTCGATTATGCTGTCCTTGATATAGACGGAATCGGCGGATTGCTTCAACTGCAGCAGCTCTGTGTGGGTCACGATCTGGGACACGTCCTCCGTGCTCATGCCGGCCTGCTTCCGCCGTACCATTTCGATGGCGTCCTCGTGCTCCGGATAGCCGATGGACAGCCGCAGCATAAAGCGATCCATCTGGGAATCGGGCAGCATCTGGGTACCCTTGGCGCCAGTTGGATTCTGGGTGGCGATGACGATGAAGGGCTGCGGGACGGGGTAGGTTTTGCCGTCGACGGTGACCTCGCCCTCCTCCATGGCCTGCAGCAGCGCGGACTGGGTTCGGCTCGTGGCGCGGTTCAGCTCATCCGCCAAGAAAAGGTTGCATAGGACTGCGCCCTTCTGATAGCGCATTTCTCCGCTGCTTTTATCGTAGATGGAAAAGCCGGTGATATCGGAGGGGAGCACATCGGGCGTGAACTGTACCCGGTTGTAATCCAATCCCAGAGCCTTGGAAAGGGAGACGGCCATGGTGGTCTTTCCGACGCCAGGGATATCCTCCATCAGGATATGGCCGCCGGCCAGCACGGCCAGCAGAACCTTGACAAGCACCTCGTCCTTGCCGACGATGGCCTTGCCGATCTCCCGAATGATCTGTTTTGCTTTTCCGACGGAATTGATGGTATTCATAAAAACCTCCCTGAAAAGGAATCATGTCACTATACCACAAAAACGCTCCGCTTACAAGCCCGCGAATCAAGCAAACCTTCACGGAAATCTGATTAAATCTGAATCTTTCTTAATATTCTTGAATCAAAGCGCTCCGGGGTGTACAATTATGTCGAAAAGCGAAGACAGAAAGGGGACGGGACGTCTTGAAGATTACTTTTTTGGGCGCAGCCCATGAAGTGACGGGAAGCTGCACGCTTCTGGAGGTCGGGGATAAAAAGGGCCTGGTGGACTGCGGCATGGAGCAGGGGAAGGATCTGTTCCAGAATCAGGAGATCCCATATCCCGCAAAGGATCTGGACTTTGTGCTGCTGACCCACGCCCACGTGGATCACTCCGGGAAGCTTCCGCTGCTCTATAAGCAGGGCTTTCGCGGCCCGATCTATGCCAGCGCGGCCACCTGCTCGCTCTGCGACATCATGCTGCGCGACTGCGCAAACATCCAAATGTCCGACGCGGAGTGGAAAAACCGCAAGGCGCAGCGCAGCGGGGAAGCGCGCGAGGAGCCCCTGTACGATCTGGACGACGCCATCGGTGCTATCGGGCTTTTCCGCCCCTGTGATTACGGGAGCGTTGTGCAGATCAACGACTGCGTCTCCCTCCGCATGACCGACGTGGGGCATCTCTTGGGCTCCGCGGCCATCGAGCTCTGGCTGACGGAGGGCGGGGAGACCCGTAAGATCACCTTTTCCGGCGATATTGGCAACCTGGATCAGCCGATCCTGCGGGATCCGCAATTCGTGGAGGACACAGAGTATCTGGTGATCGAGTCCACCTACGGGGATCGGCTCCATGCGGAGGATTGGGTCGATTACGTGTCCGAGCTTGCCTCCCGCATCCAGGCGACCTTGGACCGAGGCGGGAATATGATCATCCCCTCCTTCGCGGTGGGCCGCACCCAGGAAATGCTGTATTTCATCCGGGAGATCAAGGAGCGCGGACTGGTGCACGGACACGGGGATTTTCCCGTCTATGTTGACAGCCCCCTTGCCATTGAGGCGACCTCCATTTTCCTTCAGTGCGATACCCAATTCCTGGATGAAGAGATGCGGAGTCTCATTCGCGCCGGGGTGAATCCCATTGTGTTCCCCGGCCTGGAGCTGACGGTCAGTGATCTGGAATCCAAGGCGATCAACGACGACAAGACCCCCAAGGTGATCCTTTCCGCCTCCGGCATGTGCGACGCGGGCCGTGTACGGCATCATTTGAAGCATAACCTCTGGCGCCCGGAGTCCACGGTTCTGTTCGTGGGCTATCAGTCTGTCGGAACACTGGGACGGATCCTTGCCGACGGCGCCAAAAGCGTCAAGCTCTTCGGGGAGGAAGTTCAGGTACGCGCGCAGATCGACGTGCTTCCCGGCATCAGCGGTCACGCCGATCAAAAGGGGCTCCTGCGCTGGTTGGGCGGCTTCCGGGAGAAGCCTCGCATGGTCTTTGTCAACCACGGGGATCCGGATTCCGCGGACGCTTTTGTCAGCCTGCTTCGGGAGGAACGCGGCTATCAGGCCTATGCGCCGTACAGCGGCACCTCCTATGATCTTCGCGCGGAAGAGTTCCTGCTGAAAACCGAGGGGATCCCGGCGGAAAAGAAGGGCGCCTCCGGCAAGAGGATCAATCCCGTGTTCACACGCCTCATCACGGCCGCCCAACGGCTGCTGGACGCCTGCAAAAAGCTGGAGGGACACGCGAACAAGGAGCTGGCGGGACACGCGGATCGGATCGAAAAGCTGGCTGCCCGGGTGGAGCGGGATATATGAACCCGGGATGAAAAGAATTACGGAAACAGAGAAAAAGCATAAGTCTCTCGGTTGACATAATTATTGCTCTGTGCTAAGATAAATTGAGAGTTCCTTCCAGGGGGGAGATCATATGAGCGAATTGATTTTCAAACCGGAGGATGCCATCGGAAAGAGGCTTTTGGAGAAAGATAAACAGGAGCTTCTGCAGTTCGTCGCCCGGCTCTGCCTGCACCTGAAGGCGGAGGTGGGTTCCCGCGCGTGGCGCGGCGGCATTTTCCCGGATAATATTTGTGAGAGCGAGACGGATGAGTTCGCCATTGGCCCTGCCAAAACCGAAAAATGGACCGGCCAAGAGCTGGAATTCGTAGCGCCGGAGCTATATTGGCACGGAGAGACCAGCCCCGCCGCCGACGTCTATTCTCTCGGCCTGCTGCTGTATTACGGGCTGGGAGAGGGGCGGCTTCCCTTCGAGACGGCCACCTCCAGCGGACAGCTTGCGCGGATGAGCGGGAAGGTCCTTCCTGCGCCGCGCTGCGCCGGAAAACGGCTTGCGGAGGTGATGGAGAAGGCGACAGCCTTTCAGACCGCGGATCGCTATCAGACGCCGGAAGAGCTCCAGATCATGCTGGAGAGCTGCATGGACAACAAGTATCTTGCCGGGAAGGATGGTGCCTCTACCGTATTCGGGAAACCCGAAGGGGAACTCAGCGAGATCGAGCGGATGATGGTGGAGATCATGGAGAGCGGGGAAGAGCCCGCGTCTGAGCCGGAGGTGCCGCCTGAACCGCCTTCAGAGGATCTGAGCCTTGAGGAGAGGGCCGGGTTGGAACGTCCGGAGCCGATTCCGGTGGAGAAGGAGAATGTCTCCGAGTTGGTGGAGGAGTTTTTTGGAAGCCTGAGCGACAAGGATACTCAGGAGCGGCAGACTGCCCGCACCGACGGTTCAGATCCGGAGGAGGCGGAGGATGTACGCGTTTATGAGCCAACCCATGAGAAAAAGGATCGTCAGCCCATCCCCATCCTGACAGAGGAGAAGAATCCGGAGCTCGCGCCCGTCGTGCTGCGCCAGCAGCCTCGTTTCAGCCGGAACATGACCGATCCGGCACAGCAGCAGAAGGTCGCGGAGGAGGTCAAGACCCGCCGCAGCAGACGTCCGCTGTTCGTGGTTTTGGGACTCTGCGTGCTGCTGGTGATCGGCGCTGTTGTTGCCAAGCCCTTCCTGGAGCAAAGCATGCGCAGCCGCCGGATCGCCGCCAACGCGGGCAATCCCACGCCTGATCCGACGCTTGTGCAGGATGATACGGTGTATTTGATCCCCGACCAGCAGGGGAATGGAGAGACTGCCGGCCAGGTTGAAGAAACTTTCGCGCCCCTTCCCCGATATGAGATCGTCCTTTCGGACATGACCTGGACGCAGGCCCAGGCGGCCTGCCTGGAACAGGGCGGGTATCTGGCCGTTATTTCCTCTCAGGCGGAGCTGGACGAGATCACGAAGCTGGCCGAGGAGCAGGGGATCTACCATCTTTGGATCGGCTGCAGACGGATCGATCGGGAAAACGACGTCTATGCCTGGGAAAACGGGGAGCAGGCCAGGATCCTCCGCTGGGCCGATGGCGAGCCCTCCTATGAGTGGGGCGGTATGGCCGAGGACTATATCATGCTGGATCTGGAGGAGAACGGCTGGGTTTACAACGACAACAGCAACGACCCCGCCAACACCTATCCCAACCGTTACCACGAGCAGATGGGCTATGTGCTGGAACGCAATCCCTGAATGGAAGCATATTTGAAAAAGCCGCCTTTTGGCGGCTTTTTCTTTCTATTTTTTCCCTTGCTTCGGTTTTTGCCGGGTCTTGCACCGATACGTCTGTTCAATCGTTCGGAACCTTTGACAAGCAATTAACAGGATCGTTAGAAACTTGTCTAGCTAAACGGGAATTTTTCAGTCTGTAGCTTATAGACAATTGTCGACGCCGTATGATAGAATACCATATATAAGAATCAAAACGAGGTGAAGCTTATGATCCACACGTTTCATGGCGGCGTGCATCCCGATTATATGAAGCGGCCGGATATTCCGGTCACGGTCATCGCGCCGCCGCCCCAGGTCGTGATTCCTATGATTCAGCACATCGGAGCCCCTTGCAAGCCCCTGGTGCAGAAAGGGGATCTGGTGAAGATGGGCCAGAAGATCGGTGAAAACCCCGCGCCTGTCTCCGCCCCCGTGCATGCCTCCGTATCCGGCAGGGTCGTTGCCGTGGAGCCCCGTCCCCATCCCCTGGGCGACAGCATCCTGTCCATCGTTATTGAAAACGACGGCCTGGACACGCCCGATTTCATGGAGCCGCTGAGCAACAATCAGCTCAAGGATCCGGATGCTATTTTGGAACGTATCCGCCAGGCGGGCGTCGTCGGCATGGGCGGCGCCATGTTCCCCACTGCTTTTAAGATCAGCGGCGGTATCGGCAAGGTGGATAAGCTCATCATCAACGGCGCCGAGTGCGAGCCTTATCTGAACGGCGACCATCTGACCATGCTGAACTTTCCGGAGCAGCTGCTCAAGGGCATCGAACTGGTGCGCATCGCCAGCGGCGTGGAAAAGGCCTATTACGGCATTGAAGTCAACAAGCAGGACGCCATTGATCTGCTGAATTCGCTTCACCCGGAGAAATATGGCATCGAAATCGTGCCCGAGAAGGTCAAATACCCCCAGGGCGCGGAGAAGATGCAGGTCAACGCCGTCACCGGGCGGGAGGTCAAGCCCGGCGGTCTGCCCTCCGGCGTGGGCGCCAACGTGGTCTCCACCCGCACCTGCTACGCCATCTACCAGGCCTGCTACGAGGGCAAGCCCGTGATCGAACGCATCGTTTCCGTGGGCGGCAGCGCTTTGAAGGAGCCGGTCAACGGCTTGACCCGGGTCGGCACCCCTTTCGGCTATCTGGCAGAGCAGTGCGGCGGCTTTGTGAAGGAGCCCCGCAAGATCGTGTTGGGCGGCCCCATGATGGGCATCTGCGCCACCAGCTTTGACGCGCCAACCATCAAGGGCACCTCCGGTGTTCTGTTCTTCACAGAGGAAGAGGATCGCCATGTGGACGAGCCGACCTGCATCCGCTGCGGCAAGTGCGTCAGCGTTTGCCCCATGAAGTTGGAGCCGGTGTTCATGTACATGTACTACACCAAGGGCGATTACGAAATGTTGGAGAAGTACCATGTGATGGACTGCTTTGAGTGCGGCAGCTGTTCCTTCAACTGCCCCGCCCGCATGCCTCTGACCCACGCCTTCAAGACCGCCAAGCTAATGTTCCAGTCCAGGTCTGCCAAGGAGAAGGCCAAAGCAGCTGCAAAGGAGGCACAGAAATGAACGAAAAGAAAGAACGCATCATCTTGGATGTTGCCTACCAGCCACAGGTTCGCACCAAGACCGACACCCGGCGCCTCATGCTGGATGTGATCCTTGCGCTGCTGCCTGCGGTGGTCGTGGCGATCATCCAGTTCGGTGTCAATCCGCTTTTTGTTATCGCCTCTTCTATTTTTTCCGCCGTATTCTTTGAGTGGGCAATGCGCAGGCTCCGCAAGCAGTCCAACACCATCGGCGACCTGTCCGCTGTGGTCACCGGTCTGCTCCTGGCCTTGACCCTGCCTCCCTCCGCTCCCTGGTGGCTGCCGGTCATCGGCACCTTCTTTGGAATCGTGGTGGTCAAGCAGCTCTACGGCGGCATCGGCAAGAACTTCCTGAACCCGGCCTTGGCCGGCCGCGCCTTCCTCCTCGCTTCTTACGCCATGCTGATGGGCCGCTATCCCGCGACCGCCGCGCTCAAGGGCGTGGAAGGGGTGGATGCGATCTCCGCCGCTACCCCGCTTCACTATTTATACGGTGAAGAGGCCATGCCGGCCTATTACAACGTCAAAAGCATGTTCCTCGGCACTGTTCCCGGCGCGATTGGTGAAATCAGCGCTTTGGCGCTGCTGATCGGCGGGCTCTATCTGCTCGTCCGCAAGGTGATTTCCTGGCGGATCCCCGTCTCTTTCCTGGGCTCCGTTGCGATCCTTACGCTGATTTTCGGCGGCAGGGACATGGGCCGGGTCGATTTCATGGTGTACAATCTGCTGGCCGGCGGTCTGGTGCTGGGCGCATTCTTCATGGCGACGGATTACGCTACCAGCCCCGTTACGCCGAACGGGCAGCTTCTCTACGGTGCCGGCTGCGGCGCCATTACGGTGTTGATCCGCTATTTCGGCGGCTTCCCCGAGGGCGTCAGCTATGCTATCCTGCTGATGAACCTGTGCGCCTGGGCCATTGACAAGGGTTTCCACCGCCGCCAGTTTGGTGTCAGCAAGGAGGACATCGCGGAGGAGAAGGCCGCGAAGAGGGCGGAGAAGAAAGCCGCAAAGGAGGCTGCAAAATGAAAAAGATTTTGAAGCTCACCGTTGTGCTGTTCCTGATCTGCGCCATCGTGGCCGGCGTCCTCGGCGTGGTGGATAGCATCACAAGCGGGCCGATCTCCGCCTATCAGACGGCGAAATCCAACCAGGCCAAAATGGCTGTGCTCCCGGTCGAAGCGCCTGAAGGACAGGAGCTCTATAAGGAGCTGGATCTGAAAGCGCTGGATCAGCCCACCACGATCACTGCCAACGGCCAGAAGGTCAAAATCCTCTCCGTCTCCGAGGCGACAGATGGCTCCGGCTACGTGGTGGAGACTGAGTTTTCCGGCGCACAAGGCACCATTGTGATGATGGTCGGCGTGGATACGCAGTTCCACTGCACCGGCATTTCCATCACCAAGCATTCTGAGACCTCCGGCCTTGGCGCCAACGCTGCCAGCACGGCTGATGTGGGTGTGAGTTTCCGTTCCCAGTTCATGGGCGTGGATGAGAACGTTCAGCTGAAAAAGGCCGGCGGCGAGATTGACGCCCTTTCCGGCGCCACCATTACCTCTCGCAGCGTGACCAACGCCACCGCCGCCGCGATCCTGTATGTGAAATCCATCCAGGATGCGAACTAAGGAGGGAAGGCTATGAACTTTAAGAAACAACTCAAAGAGGGCGTTATTACCAATAACCCCATTCTGGTTCAGCAGCTTGGCATGTGCGCCACCATGGCCATTACCACCTCGCTCTTCAACGGCGTCGGCATGGGGCTTTCGGTTCTGATCATCCTGACTTGCTGCAACGTGGCGGTCTCCGCCGTGCGCAAGTTCATCCCCGACGAGATCCGTCTGGCTATCTTTGTGGTCATCATCGCGGGCTTCGTCACCATCGTGGATCTGCTGCTGCAGGCCTTCATCCCGGCGCTCAGCGAATCTCTGGGCGTGTTTATCCCGCTGATCGTGGTCAACTGCATCATCATCGGCCGCGCCGAGGCTTTCTGCCAGAAGAATCCAATCGGGCCTTCCTTCGTGGACGGCATCACCCAGGGTCTGGGCTATACCGTGGTACTGATCGTGATGTGCGTGATCCGCGAGCTTTTGGGCAAGGGTCAGTTCGGCGGCGGTCTGATTGACCTCGCCAAGGGCATCACCCTGGACGGAACCGGCTCCGGGATCCAGATTTTCAAGTCCGATTACGGCGCCTCGATCCTGACGCTGCCGGTCGGCGGCTTCCTGACGCTGGGCTTCATCTTTGCAGCCATGCAGGCCGCGCTGAAAAAAGCCGCAAGAAAGAAAGCGGAAGCGACGGAAAAGGAGGTTGAAGAAGCATGAGCGTTACCGAATACATCTCCATCGCCATCGGCGCGATCCTGATCAACAACTTCATTTTCTCCCAGTTCCTGGGCTGCTGCCCCTTCCTGGGCTGTTCCAGCAAGGTGGAAACGGCCTCCGGCATGGGCTTGGCCGTGGTCTTTGTCATGGGCCTGGCCTCCGCCATCTGCTATGTGGTCAATGAGTTCATCCTGGTTCCTCTCGGCCTGGCCTTCCTGCAGACCCTTGCTTTTATCCTGGTCATTGCCGCCTTGGTTCAGTTTGTGGAGATGTTCCTGAAAAAGGCCGTCCCCAGTCTGTACTCCGCTTTGGGCATTTATCTGCCCCTGATCACCACCAACTGCGCGGTGCTGGGCGTAGTGCTGCTGAATGTGCAGAATGGGTATGATTTCCTTGGCTCCGTGATCTACGGCATCACCGGTGGCATCGGTTTCATGCTGGCTATCGTCCTTTTTGCCAGTGTGCGGGAGAGGATCCAGTTTTCCGATTACCCTGAGTGCTTTGAAGGCTTCCCCATCTGCTTGATTTCTGCCGGTCTGGTGGCCCTGGCCTTTATGGGCTTCAGCGGCATGAAGATCTTCTAAGGAGGGCTAGTCGAGATGAAGATTCTATATGCTGTCCTCGTTCTCGGCGCTCTGGGCGGCGTCTTCGGCGCACTGCTTGCCTTTGCCGCCAAAGTCTTCCATGTGGAGGTTGATCCCAAACAGGCCGCCGTCCGTGCCTGTCTGGCCGGCGCCAACTGCGGCGGCTGCGGCTACCCCGGCTGTGACGGCTATGCCGCCGCGGTGGCAAAAGGGGAGGCCCCCTGCAACAAGTGTGTGGCCTCCGGCCCGGAGGCTGCCGCCAGGATCGCCGAGATCATGGGCGTTGCAGCGGGCGATGCGGAAAAGATGGTGGCCTTCGTGCCATGCTCCGGCTGCACCGACGTGGCGGAGCTGCGTTTTCACTACACCGGCCCGGAGGATTGCCGCGCCGCAATGCTTTTCGGCGGCAAGAGCAACAAGCTCTGCACCTTCGCCTGCATCGGCATGGGCAACTGTGCCAAAGCCTGTAAGTTCGACGCCATGCACGTGGTCAACGGCGTGGCCCAGGTGGATCGCTCCAAGTGCGTGGGCTGCGGCGCCTGCGTGGACGCCTGCCCCAAGGACATCGTAAAGCTCATCCCTGAAAAGCAGAAGATCATGGTGGGCTGCCGCAACCAGGACAAGGGCGGCCAGGTCATGAAGATCTGTCAGGTCGGCTGCATCGGCTGCATGCGGTGCCAGCGGGAGTGTCCCGCCGACGCCATCCATGTGGAAAACAATGTGGCAAGCATTGACCCGGAGAAGTGCATCCAGTGCGGGACCTGCCTGGAGGTATGTCCTCGCCATATCATCCAGAAGATGGAGCCATAAGACAATTGCTCCACAGAAAACCGCATCCGCTGGATGAAAAAGATGCGCGAAGCGACGCGTATGCCAGTTACATAGTTTATGCCCGCAAAAAAACCACCGGCTATGCCGGTGGTTTTTTCAATATCGACCGATTCAGATCGGCTTTCCGTTCAGCATGGCCTCTGTCAGCTTTTCTCCCGAATAGCGCAGCTTCAGGGAGAAGAAGGGCGCGTTCTCGTCCAGGAGCCGGAGAAAGATCCTGTCTCCCTCCCAGATCGGAAGCGAGAGCAGCCTGTCCCGGTCGATCCACTCCAGCACGCCTTCGTCGCAGTCGTTCCGAAGCTTTCCCTCCCAGACGTCCGCGGTAAACAGATGCATGTACTCCGTGCCCCACTCGTCGGAAACAAAGGTGACAATGCCGCGATAGCGCCAGCGTTTGAGCGTGAGGCCCGTCTCCTCCCAAACCTCCCGCAGCAGACAGTCCTCCGGGCTCTCACCCTCCTGGAACTTGCCGCCGATGCCGATCCACTTGTCCTTGTTTTCGTCAACGGTTTTTTTGACCCGGTGGAGCATCAGATAGCTTCTGTGCAGCTCCAGATAACACAGCGTCGTGTTTCGCATGTGACCCCTCCCGAGAATAACGGATTTGGATCCCGACTTCGCTTCAACGTGATTTGGCGCTTTTGGGGGATGTGTTGCCTCTGTTTTTTCTGTTTAATCCCATTCTTTCGGCGTTTTTGCCCGCGTTTTTCGTCCTGTCCGGCGCTTTCGGGCTGGAGTTCTCGGTATCCCGGCTCAGCCACAAGGCGCTGATCGCGGCCGTAAGAGGAATTGCCAGGATCATGCCGATGCTGCTGGAGATGCCGCTGATGACCTCGATGGAAAGATATGCGGAGGTGTAAAGCTGGTAAAAGCTGAGGTCCATGGAGTAAAGATACAAAATGGTAGTAAAGCTGCTTCCGATGAACGCCAAGATCAGGGTGTTGGTCATGGTGCCCACCATGTCCCGTCCGATATTCATGCCGGAACGGAACAGGGCGCGGAAGCCCAGCTCTCCGTTGGCGGTGTGAACCTCCTCCAGGGCGGAGGAGATGCTCATGGCCACGTCCATGACGGCGCCGAGCGCGCTGACGATGATCCCGGCGACCAGCAGGCCCTTCAGTTCAACACCGGAGCCGGATTGACGCAGGAGCAGCAAGGCCTCCACGTTTTCCGCCCGCAGGCCGTTCACGCGGCACAGGCTTTGCGCGAGCAAAGCAAACAACAGGGCAAAGGCTACGCCGGCGATGGTGCCCAGCGCGGCGCAAATGCTTTTGCGCTTGACGCCGCCCAGGATCGTAAAGCTGATCACGGCGACGTACACGCAGACCAAAAATACGCTGGGGATGGTCGGCGCGCCGCGCAGCAGCAGGGGAAACAGGATGTAGAAGAGGGAGGCGACGGTGATCACCAGCGCAAGCAGTGATTTTGCGCCGGTCTTGCGCCCGATCAGGATGGTAACGAGGAAGAAAAGCGCAACGATCAGGATCAGAGCCGGCAGACGGTTATACTCGTATACGGTGGCCATGATCGTTCCGTCTCTGTAGGAATTGATGATCATGGAAACCTTGTCGCCCTCCTGAACCGGCACGCCGTTCAGAGGGCCGACGTCGTTAAAGACCTTCAGTTCGATCCCTTCGTACTGACCACTGGTGACCTTCACGATCAGAAGCTGACGGCCGCGATATGCGCCGTCGGAGGCTTCGTCCGCAGAGCCCTGGTCACTGGCGACCATGGTCACGATTCCGCTTTCAAATTCCGCGTAATCCAGGGGTGCCGGCCCTTCTTCCTTGTCCTCCCGCAGGGAGAGCCGAAAGAGGAGGAACAGCAGAGCGGCCAGGAACAGTACGAGAAGAGCGGGCAAGTTCCGCCGCAGCCAGTTTTTGTCATTTCTGTCGATTGAGGCTTTCTTCATGATACGCCTTCTTTCTCCGGTAGGATCATCAAAACAAAAGCCAATGCGTTGGATTACAGCATAGCAAGATTTCAAAAAAGTGTCAAGTCATGCACCCTTTGGTACTGCGGAATTGAGGGTTTACATAAGCCAAAAGTTCGGAAAAACGCACAAAAATGGGGACTAAAATGCGTGGAAAATACTCAAGGATTTTTTCGTTTTTTCTCTTTTCGCCATCCTGGTTCTTGTGGTATACTTACTCTGTAAATTTGTGCGCAGGAGAACGCACATAATTTGTAGAAGGAGGTCACTTCATGAAGCATCGGAGGACAAGCAGATTCCTCGCAATTGTCCTGTTGGTCGCCATGACGCTTTCGCTCATGCCGACCACCCTGGCATTTGCTGAGGAATCCTCGACGTGGACGCAGACGACGTTGGACCAGATCACGGCCGACGATACGGTTGCGATCACGATCACTGCGAATGGCACGACCTACGTATTACCTACGGCGGCGGTGACTAGCGGCGCCCCCGCGGCACCGGTCGTTACACAGGACGGAACCACGCTGACGCTTGGCAGCGCGGCTGACTACGGCTGGACGATCGAGCCACAGGCGGACGGCACCTACACCATCACCGGCCCCAACGGCGGCATCAATCTGATCAACAACAACAAGGGCGTCCGAATCAACGGCACATCCGCCGCCTGGACCTTTGACGCCAGTGTTGCCCGTTTTCAGACTGCTGACACCAGCGGCAACCAGCGCTATCTGAGTGTTGCCGTGCAGCTTGATACGCCGGACTGGCGCAGCTACAAGACGGACAGCACGTATTCCGTCGGCAGCACTACCCTTTGGAAGCTGAGTGACAGCGGCGAGACGCCGGAGCCCACCGATCCGCCCGAGCCCACGGAGCCTCCCGTGGTGACCATCACCCGAATTGAGGACGTGCTGGCTGCGGAGAGCGGCGAGTTCACCGTCAAGGGCGTGGTGACCCTGGTGGACGGCAAAAACATCTATGTACAGGACGAGACCGGCGGTATCTGCCTGTTTTTTGCGTCTGCTCCCACGGACATCGCCCTTGGCGACACCCTGATCGGCAGCGGCACCCGCGCTGCCTACAAGGGCCTGCCCGAGCTGAGCGGCGCGACCTATGAAAAGTCCGAGGGTCTGACGCTGGAGCCCAAGACCACCACGCTCGATGCCATTACCAGTGCGGACATCTGCACCTATGTGCACATCGAGAAGCTGACGGTCACCTCCGTGGACGGCAACAACACCTATGTAAAGGACGACAACGACAACAGCTTCCTCCTTTACAAGCCGGTTGCGGATCCCGCCCTTGCGGTGGACGACGTGATCAACTTCACCGGCGCGGTGGGCATCTTCAACACCACCCTGCAGCTGCGCAACACCAATGCGGAGGAGATCACGCCCTGGACCGCTCCCGAGCCGGAAGTGGATCCGGGTCTGGTGATCCTGTTCACGAACGACGTGCACTGCGGGATCAAGGACGGCTGGGGCTACGCGGGCCTGGCCGATCTGAAGAAGAGCCTGGAGAACGAGGGGAACACAGTTCTCCTGGTCGACGCGGGCGACCACGTGCAGGGCGGCCCCATCGGCACTCTGAGCGAGGGCTCCTACATCATTGACATCATGAACTTTGTGGGCTATGACCTGGCGATCCCGGGCAACCACGAGTTCGACTACACCATGCCGAAGTTCTTCGAGAACATGGGGCAAGCGAGCTTCCCGTACGTTTCGGCGAACTTCATGAACTATGTTGACGGCGAGCCGACGACGCCGGTGCTGGACGCTTACAAGATCTTTGAGGCGGACGGCAAGAAGGTGGCCTTCGTGGGCCTGAGCACGCCGGAGACGATCACGAAGTCGACGCCGACCTACTTCCAGGACGGCGAGGGTAACTACATCTACGGCTTCTGCCAGGACAAGACCGGCGAGGGCGTGGTGAACGCGGCGCAGGCGGCGATCAACGCGGCGAGAGACGCGGGCGCGGATTACGTGATCGTGGTGGGCCACATGGGCATCGACGAGCAGTCTGCTCCGTGGCGCGCGACGGACATCATCCCGCAGCTGAGCGGTGTGGACGCGTTCATCGACGGCCACAGCCACAGCGTGATCAACACGCAGCTCCTGGGCGCTGACAACAAGGTCGTGCTGCACGGCCAGACGGGGACGAAGCTTGCGAACATCGGCAAGCTGAGCTTCCTGGAGGACGGCAGCCTGAAGATGGAGATCCTGCCCGCATCTGAGAAGGTGCAGGACGACGCGGATACCGCGGCGTACATTGCGGAGATCGAGGCGCAGTACAACGAGCTGCTGGAAGAGGTCGTGGCCTACACCGAGTATGACCTGGTCATGAAGGTGGACGGCGTTCAGGTAGTCCGTATGGGCGAGACCAACCTGGGCGACCTGTGCGCGGATGCGTACCGGAACGTGCTGGACGCGGACATCGCGTTTGTGAACGGCGGCGGCGTGCGCGCGAACATCCCGGCGGGCGAGATCACCTTCGGGCAGATCCTGAACGTGCATCCCTTCGGGAACGCGGCCTGCCTGGTGGAGGTCACGGGTCAGCAGATCCTTGACGCTTTGGAGCACGGCACCCGGAACTGCCCGACGGCCAGCGGCGGCTTCCCGCAGGTATCTGGTCTGAAGTATGAGATCCACACCTCGCTGGAGCCCAACGTGACGCTGGACGAAAGCGGCATGTGGGCCGGCACGGCGGGCAAGCCCTACCGTGTGCAGAACGTGCAGGTTCTGAACAAGGAGACCGGCGAGTACGAGCCTCTGGATCTGACGAAGACCTACCGGCTTGCCTCTCACAACTACATGCTGAAGAACCAGGGCGACGGCTACGCCATGTTCGGCACGAAGAACGTGACGGTGATCCTGGACGAAGTGATGCTGGACAACAAGGTCCTGATCAACTACATCCAGAGCTTGCCGGGCGACGGGACGCATGAGCATGTTGTCGGCGAGGAGTACGCCGATCCCAACGGCCAGGGCCGCATCACCATCGTCCCCGAGGAGCCTGAGGTCGAGGTGACCGAGCTGGTCAAATTCGACACGGCCCCCGAGAACGGCGACCAGATCGTCATCTTCTATCCGGCCGGCTCCGAGGTGATGACTGCTACCGCCAACGGCAAAAAGCTCAACGGCACGGCGGCCACGCCCGAGGACGGCAAGATCGCACTCACCGAGGAGATGGCTCTGCTCACCGTCAGCGTGAGCGACGGGGTCTACACCTTCGCCAACCAGGAGGGCAAGTTCCTGACTTCCGCCCCCACCGGCAACGGCCTGAGCTTTGCCGACGCCGAGTCCGACTACTCCAAGTGGACGCTGCAGCAGCAGGCCGACGGCACCTGGTATGTGCTGAACGTCAACGCCAAGTACAACGACAAGGTGCAGGCCCTGGAGTACTACAGCGGTTTCACCACCTTCAGCGTGAAGGACGACAACGCTGCCTACAAGTTTGAATTCTACGGCATCGTTGACACCACCAATCTGCCCAAGCTGAGCGAGGCTCCTGTGGACGGAGCCCAGATCGTGATCTTCTACCCCGCCGGCAGCGAGGCTATGACCTCCACCGCCAGCGGCAAGAAGCTGGCCGGCGAGGCGGCCACACCCGAGAACGACATTCTGGTCCGTACCGAGACCATGGCGTTCCTGACCGTCAGCGTGACCGATGGGGTCTACACCTTCATCAACCAGGAAGGCAAGTACCTCACCGCCGCCCCCACCGGCAACGGCCTGAGCTTTGCCGATGAGGCTTCTGACTACTCCACCTGGACGCTGCAGCGGCAGGACGACGGCACCTGGTATGTGCTGAGCGTCAATGCCAAGTACAATGACAAGGTCCAGGCTCTGGAGTACTACAGCGGTTTCACCACCTTCAGCGTGAAGGACAACAACGCGGCCTACAAGTTCGACTTCTACGGCATCAGCAGAGGCGGTTCCTCCGAGGAGCCCCCTGAGCCCGGCGACGACAGCATCAAGGTGGGCACTCTGGTCACCGATCTGAGCCAGCTCACCGACGGCGCCACCGTGCTGATCTACAGCCCCACCCACAAGACCGCGGCCAGCTCCGTGCCCAACGGCGACTGGTACATCAAGGCCGTCGGCCCCGTGACCGACAGCTTCACCGCGCCTCTGGTGTGGACCGTCACCGTGAACGAGGACGGTACCTATAAGTTCGCCAACGGCGACAACGTCCTCTCCGCCTGGCTCAAAGACAACTACGTGGAGCTGACGGTGAATCCCAACTACAACGCGGAGACCGTCTCCACCTGGAACCTGGCCCAGTGCAACGCGGCGACCCATACCTGGTACGTCTCCAGCAGCAGCCTGACCCTGAACGACAATCCCTGCTATGTGGAGGCCTTCCTGAAGAACGGGACCGAGGTCTTCTCCGGCTATGCCACCAACAAGCCCACCGAAGCCAACTACGGCCTGCAGTTCTATCTGGTCGATCCCAACGACGCCTCTGAGGAGACCGACGACGGCACCTGGGACAAGGTCCTGAACAAGGGCAGCCAGTACGTGGTCTACAACGCCAGCGCCGAGGGCGTTCTGGGCCTGCCCAACGAGATGGGCAACGGCCTGACCAACGTGCCCGCCACCATCGAAGGCGACAAGGCCGTCGTCACCAACGGCGCCCTGGTCTTCACCGTGGCGGACAATCCGGGCCGCTACTACATCTTTGAGGTGGGCGGCAAGTACCTTGCCACCAACAACGCCGAGGAGCTCTTCCTCCAGGATGAGATCGACGAGTACACCAAGTGGTATCTCACTAAGAACAACTCCGGCTACATCCTCTACAACAAGACCGCCAACTACAACGGCAACCCCGTCTGCATCGAGTTCTTCTCCGGCGGCTACTCCGGCTGGACCTTCAAGTCCACCGATGCGGACATCTTCCGCTTCAACTTCTACCCTGTGGCCGACGGCACCGCTGTGGTCAACGGCGTGGCCCAGGTTCCCACCGTGAAGTTTGCCTGCGAGGATTCCCGTTACATTGAGCAGGATTACGAGGTCAAGTTCACCCTGGACGATCTGGCCCCCGAGATCACCAACATTGACATTACCTACACCGTGGGCGAAGTGACCAATGTCGTCAAAGAGTATACGGTGGAGGGCAAGACCTACTCCTTCACCATTCCTGCCAGTGAGCTGGATGGCCAGGGCGTGGTTGCGAGCTTTACGCTGACCGTTCAGGTCACCAACAGCTATGAGCTGGCCTACCAGGGCGTCAAGACCGTCGCCATCCTGGACGAGCCCTTCATCGGCAAGCTGACGCCTCCCGCCAACGCCCAGACCCTGGACGAGAAGCGGCCCGTCATCTCCGCTGAGTTCGGCAACGTGGGCGAGAACGCCGTCTTCAGCATGACGGTCAATGGTGAGACCGTTGAGGCTGTGTTTGAAAATGGCGTGCTGAGCTATCAGGCCGACGCGGATATGACCGACGGCCGCTACACGGTGGTCGTGGCTGTGGCCCGCGCCGACGGCAAGACCGCGGAGAAGACCTGGAGCTTCTATGTGGGCAAGGCCCAGTTCCAGCTCTACTTCGGTCAGCTCCACTCTCACACCACCTACTCCGACGGCTCCGGCTCTCTGGAGAACGCGCTGGAGTACATCAGCAATATCCCCGAGAGTGCCAACATCCAGTTCGTGGCCTTTACGGACCATTCCAACTACTTCGATTCCACCTCTGCGGCGAACCCGGAGGCCGCTCTCTATGACGTGAGCCAGATGACCGCTGCCAGCCTGCAGACCTGGAATACCTATAAGAACACCGTGGCCGATTTCAATGCCACGCATCCCGATCTGATCGCCATTGCGGGCTTTGAGATGACCTGGTCCGGCGGCCCCGGCCATATCAACACCTTCAACACCCCGGGCATCGTTTCCCGCAACAACAGCACCCTGAACAACAAGACCAATGACGCCGGCATGAAGGCCTACTACGCGCTGCTGGACAACGAGGCTCTGGTCGACGGCGTCAGCCAGTTCAACCACCCGGGCAAGACCTTCGGCAACTTTGTGGACTTCTCCTACTGGGATGCCGTCACCGACAGCCGCATCTATCTGGTCGAGGTCGGCAACGGCGAGGGCCAGATCGGCGCCGGCGGCTACTATCCCAGCTATGAGCAGTACATCATGGCGCTGGACAAGGGCTGGCATGTGGCCCCCTCCAACAACCAGGATAACCACAAGGGCCGCTGGGGCAACGCCAACGACGCCCGCGACGTGCTCTACACCGACGACTTCTCCGAGCAGGGTATCTACGAGGCGATCCGTCAGTACCGCGTGTACGCCACGGAGGATAAGAACCTGGAGATCCAGTACACGGTCAACGATCAGCCTCTGGGCACCATCTTCTCCGAGGTTCCCGAGGAGCTGCACTTCGTCGTCTCCCTGTACGATCCCGACAACAGCGATTCCATCACGAAGGTTGAGCTGGTTGCCAACTCCGGCGCTGTGGCCTACACCTGGAACGATCCCACCGAGATCGGCACCGGCCTGCTGGAGGTCACGCTGAATCCCACGTATTCCTACTACTTCGTCCGCGTCACCCAGGCTGACGGCGATCTGGCCGTGACCGCGCCTGTGTGGGTGGGCGAGAGCCTGAAGCTTGGCATCTCTGCTGTGGAATGCGGAACCTCCACGCCCGTTACCGGCGAGGAGTTCACCCTGACCACTACCTTCTTCAACAGCGAGGCCAACGCCGCCACCATCAAGTCTGTGATCTACACCGTCAACGGCAGTGAGGTCATCGGCACCGACACCACCGGCGGCACCATCCCCGCCAGCTCTACCAGCGCGGTGGAATTCAAGTACACCCCGACCAAGGCGAAGATCATGACCATCACCGTGACGGCCGTTGTCGAGCTGGACGGCGTGGAGTACATCTTCACCAAGGATATCGAGCTGCAGGTGAAGGACGCCGACTCCCTGGTCTACATCGGCATCGACGCCTCCCACTACAACGAGTATGTGGCGGGCAACTACAAGGACAGCATGGGCAACTTCGGCGCGCTGGCCGGCGGCTACGGCGTGCGTACCGTGGAGCTGAAGACCTCTGAGGAACTGATCGCCGCCTGCGGAAATGAGAAGTACGTGGCCATCATCTTCACCGCGCCTTCCCGCCGTCTGGCTGCTGCTCAGTCTGATCCGAAGACCTATTCCGAGGATGAGCTTGCGGCCATTGCCGAATTCAACGCCAACGGCGGCCAGGTGATCGTCTGCGGCTGGGGCGACAACTACGAGAACTTCAGTCTGCCTGAGGGCACCAAGCACATGGCCGAGACCCAGAACGAGCTGCTGGCCGCCCTTGGCTCCAACATCCGCCTGGGCGACGACGAGGTCATGGACGACGAGCTCAACGGCGGCCAGGCCCAGCGCCTGTACTTTGACGCCTACAACTACGACAGCTACCTGATGGACGGCGTCATCGTCGATCCCGAGCATCCCAACGACCGCGAGTACAGCGAGGTCTACTCCAACTACGGCGGCTGCTCCGTGTTCTTCGAAGGCGAGGGCGTGCCCGGAACCGTGACGCCCATCGTCTACGGCCATGCCACCACCTATACCAAGGACTGCGACAACGACGGCAAGAACGAGCTGGTCTATCCCTACGGCGAGGGCAACCGCGTCGTGGTGCTTGCCAGCGAGCAGCAGGAGGGCAAGGGTCTGATCATTGTGGCCGGCGCGGCCTTCATGTCCAACTTCGAGGTGCAGGCGGCTGTCTCCAGCGGCTCCACCGACGCGGACAACCAGAAGAACTACGCCAACTACAAGATCTGCGAGAACCTGGTCAAGGGCTTCAACGAGGTCAAGATCACCCCGATCGCCGAGGTTCAGGCCCAGACCGAGATCGGCCTGGTGTACACCATCGAGGGCGTGGTCACCTCCAACGCCTCCGGCTACGACAAGGATACCGCCTTCTTCGACTGCATCTACGTTCAGGATGAAACCGGCGGCGTCTGCTGCTTCCCCGTCTCCGGGAACTTCAAGATCGGCGACGTGGTGCGCATCACCGGCTATGTGGACTTCTACCAGGCCGAGCTGGAGCTGCAGGTCATGAGCATCGAGAAGCTCGGTGAGACCGACCCCGTGGAGCCCAAGGTCGTCACCGCCGCCCAGATCAACGACAAGAGCGTCCTGGGCAGCCTGGTGACTCTGAACGGCACCGTGGAGAGCTTTGAGTATGAGAACGACCTGATCCAGACCATCATGGTCAAGGACGCCGAGGGCAATATCGCCCGCGTCTTCATCGACGGCTACATCACCACCGCTGAGGATGTGAAGGATCTGACCGTCGGCTGCCAGATCTCCGCCACCGGTCTCAGCTCCTACGACGACACCTGGAAGGATACCGAGTACTTCCCGCGCATCCGTGTCCGCAACCGCGCCGATATCATCTGCACGATGGCTGTGGCGGAGAACGCTGTGACGGTCGAGGGCAAGAGCCTGTCTCTGAAGGGGAAGATCGCCATCAACTTCTACCTGGATGTTCCCGAAGCGCTCCTTGCGGATGAGGCTGCGTATGTCACCATTGGCGATGAGACCTTCGTGATTGCCGACGCCAGGACCACGCAGTTGAACGGCAAGACTGTCTATGGCTTTACCACTTACGTGAAGTTTGCTCAGCTCACGGAGGAGCGCGTTCTGCGCGTGTACACCGGCGAGGGAGAGCTGGTTCAGATGCTGGATGTCAACAAGACGGATCTGACAGAGACCGGCTGCATCTACAGAGCGCAGGATTACATCGAGCTGGTTCGAGAGAACAACGACGACGAAGCGCTGCTGAAGGTCGTGAACGCCCTCTCCGATGTGGGCAGCCTCTCTCAGCTTCAGTTCAACTACAACGTGGACAACCGCGTTGATGTCGTGGGCGATCTGGACGCGGTCACCGCAGAGGATCTTGCCGAGTACGCCCTCGTTCTGAACGAAACGGAAGGCACCGGCATCACTTACTACGGTTCCAGTCTGCTGCTGCAGGAGAACACCACGATCCGCCATTACTTCTCGGTCAGCAGAGGCATCAGCCAGTATACCTTCAAGGTGGACGGAAAGACGGTCACGCCTGTAAAGAAGGGCAGCTACTACTACATTGAAATCACCGACATCGCCGCAAAGGATCTGGATAAGACCTTCCATCTGGAGGTCAGCTCCAAGACCGCGGGCGTGGTGATTACGCTGGACTACAGTGCTCTGAGCTATGCGTACAAGCAGATTGCCGCAGGAAAGACCGGTACACTGATCGACCTGCTGAAGGCTTTGGCTCTGTACAACGCGGCTGCCGACGAGTTCTTCACCAGGTAAAACGGAGCAATTGACGATTCCGAAAGCTTTCCAAAACGCATAAACCCATAAAACGCCCGGGAGAAATCCCGGGCGTTTTTCATGAAAAAGCTGAGCATTGACAAGTACCGTCGAAAGCAATACAATAGACACACTTTGGGAAAGGAAGGTTCCGTATGCGGCTCGTCCCGCGCGGAGCTTTTGACCTGCTATGAAACAAGTGTCCCCCAAAAAGAAGATTCTGCTTGACCTGGCGCTGATTGCCGGTCTCCTTCTCATTTCAGGAATCCTGCTGCTTTTTTTGCGTGACAATCGAGAGGAAGGCGGCGTGGCGGTCGTGCGCGTGGAAGGGAAGACCGTTGCCGAATACCCTTTGAGCAGGTCGGGGGAGTATGAATTGAACGGCGGGACGAACATCCTGGTGATCGAAGATGGCTACGCCTGGCTGCGCGAAGCCAACTGCCCGGACAAGCTCTGTGTCAAGCAGGGCAGGATCCATTATACCGGAGAGGTGATCACCTGCCTGCCCAACAAGCTCACCGTCACCATAGAGGGCGGCGAGTCCAACGGCGTCGATCTTGTAGTGGGGTAAGCCTGTGAAGACGAAGAGAATTGCGCTGTTGTCCATGGCCGCGGCGCTGGCCATGGTGCTCTCCTATCTGGAGAGCATGATCCCCGCCTTTGTGGCGATCCCCGGCATCAAAATGGGCCTTGCCAATATCGCGGTGATCTTTGTTCTGTACAAGCTGGGCTGGAAGGATGCGGCGGTCATATCCCTGGTGCGGGTGCTTGTGGTGTCCTTCGTGTTCAACAGCAATCCCAGCACGGTGTTTTACAGCTTGGCCGGCGCGGTTTTGAGCCTGCTCGGTATGATCCTGCTGAAAAAGAGCGGCCTTTTTTCCACGGTTGCGGTCAGCGTAATCGGAGGTGTACTGCATAACATCGGTCAGATCGGCATGGCCTGCATCTTGATGCAGACAAACGTGGTCGTCTATTATCTTCCCTGGCTGATCCTCAGCGGAACGCTGGCCGGCATTGCCATCGGCGTGGCTGCGTCCATCCTTATCCGGCGGATTCAGATAAAACCATGAAAGGCCCCTGCCGAAGGAAGGGGCGAGCCTAAAGGAGCCGTCCATGAAGCTTCTGCTTATCCTGATTGCGGTGATCCCGGCGGTGATCCTGCTTGTCCAGGTTTACCGCGCCGACCGCGTGGAAAAAGAGCCCATTTCCATGCTGCTTGGTTTGCTTTTATGCGGCCTGATCGCCGGGGAACTTTCGGCCCTGGCGGAGCAGGCGGGGTCTTTTTTCCTGAAACGCCTGGTTCCCGAAGGCACGGAGCGATACAGCGTTTTCCTGTGTTTCGGCGTTGTGGCGCTGTCGGAGGAAGGCTTCAAATATCTGCTGCTAAAGCTGCGCACCTGGCGATCGAGGGAGTTTAACTGCTCCTTTGACGGCGTGGTCTACGGCGTCTTTCTATCCCTGGGCTTTGCCCTGTGGGAGAATGTACGTTACGCTCTGTATTTTGGCATGGGGACGGCCCTGGCCCGCGCGGTTACGGCGGTGCCCGGCCATGCCTGCTTTGGCGTGTTCATGGGCACCTGGTACGGGTTGGCCAAGCGCTGGTCTCTGCGCGGCTGCGAGGGGAGGAGCAGATTCGGAAGATGCCTTTCTCTTTTGATGCCCCTTCTCCTGCATGGCGCCTATGACTACATCGTTGCATCGCATCTGGATGATTTGGGCTGGCTTTTTTTGTGCTTTATCCTCGCGCTCTACCTGATTTCTGCGGGACTTGTACGACGGATGTCTCTTCGTGATGTGCACATGCAGCGGCAGGAAGAGAACGAAACACTTTTTTGATCGAACGAGAGGAATCTCGAAATGCGGAAGCGATATATCGGGGATCGCAGCTTTTATCGTCGGCTTTTTGCCGTCATGCTACCGATCCTGCTGCAAAATCTGATAACCAATTTTGTCAGTTTGCTGGATAATGTGATGGTGGGCCAGGTCGGCACGGAGCCTATGTCCGGCGTGGCCATCGTGAACCAGCTTTTGTTCGTTTATAATCTTTGTATTTTCGGCGGCCTCGCGGGGGCCGGTATTTTTACTGCGCAGTTTTACGGCAAAGGCGATGCCGAAGGCGTGCGCAGCACCATGCGGGTAAAGCTCTGGTTCGCGGCGCTTGCGGTAGGGATTTGCCTTGGCGTGTTTTTGCTCTGGGGGGAAAGGCTTATTTCTCTATTCCTTCACGAGGGAGAGGAAAAGCTGGATCTGGCAGCGACGCTTCGACACGGAAAGGCTTATCTGGCTGTGATGCTTGTGCAGACGGCGCCCTTTGCGCTTACGCAGGTCTATTCCAGTACGCTGCGGGAGACGGGGGAGACGGTGCTGCCCATGCGCGCAGGCATTGCGGCGGTGTTTGTCAATCTTGTTTTCAACTACATTCTCATTTTCGGAAAGCTGGGCGCGCCGGCTCTCGGGGTTGTGGGCGCTGCAGTTGCAACGGTGATTTCCCGTATTGTGGAGTGTGGGATCGTAGTCGGATGGACCCATCGTCACGCAGAGCGGATTTCTTTTATCACGGGGCTCTATCAAAGCATGCGGGTGCCGGGAAGGCTCCTGCGGCAGGTAATCATTCTCGGCGCGCCCCTTCTTCTCAACGAACTGCTCTGGTCCGGCGGCATGACCGTTCTGAATCAGTGTTACTCTTTGCGCGGCCTGGAGGTGGTCTCCGCCTTCAATATCTCCAGCACGGTGGGCAATCTCTTTATATGCGCGTTCATCGCCATGGGGAATGCGATTTCCATTTTGATCGGGCAGCTGCTCGGAGCGGGAGAGCTGGAGCGCGCAGTGGACGAGGATCGAAAGCTTATTGCCTTCTCCCTTGCGCTTAGTGTGCTGGTGGGGCTGCTGATGGCGCTGGTCGCTCCATTGATCCCCCGGGTCTACAATACGACCGATACCGTTAAGGCTCTTGCTTCAAAGCTGTTGCTGGTTTATTCGGCGGTGATGCCCCTGATTTCCTATACAAACAGCTGCTATTTCACCCTGCGCTCCGGTGGGAAGACGGTCATCACCTTCGTTTTTGACAGTATGTTCGTCTGGGTTGTCTGCATCCCGGTGGCTTATGTGCTTTCCCGCTATACCGATATGCCCATGCTGTCCATGTATCTTATTGTCGAACTGCTGAATCTGATCAAATGCGTGATCGGTTATTACATGGTGAAGCAGAAAAAATGGGTTGTCAATTTGGTGGGGAAGTAACAGAGTATGGAGATCGAAAAGCAATTCTCTCTCTGCTCCCTTACACTTGTTCCATTTAGACCTCCATCCTGCGGCACAGATCCCGCCGCAGACGTTCCAGGATACGCTTCTCGAGGCGGCTGATATAGCTTTGGGAGATCCCAAGCATATCAGCCACCTCTTTTTGCGTGTATTCTCGTCCTCCGGGCAGTCCGAAGCGCAGCGTGATGATTTTCTTTTCCCGCTCGGACAGGGCCGCGACAGCCTCCAGCAGCATTTTCTTATCCGCGTCGTCCTCCAGCGGTCGGGAAACCTCATCCTCATCCGTTCCCAGAATGTCGGAGAGCAGCAGCTCGTTCCCGTCCCAGTCAGTATTCAGGGGCTCGTCAAAGCTGACCTCTGTTTTTTGTGAGCTGATCTTCCGCAGGTGCATCAGGATCTCGTTCTCAATACACCGGGAGGCATAGGTGGCGAGTTTGATGCTTTTTCCGGATTGAAAGGTGTTGATCGCTTTGATGAGACCGATGGTGCCAATGGAAATCAGATCCTCGATGTTTACGCCTGTGTTTTCAAAGCGTTTGCTGATAAACACGACAAGACGCAGATTGTGCTCGATCAGGCAGCTGCGCGCGGATGGATCTCCGTGCTCCAGCGCCCAGATCGCGGCCTCTTCTGCCTCTTTTCCGAGCGGAGGCGGCAGAGTCTCACTGCCGCCGATATAATACACCGGCGGCTCATCCAGACCCAGTATTGCCAGAAGATGACGGGGAAAAGCACGGAGCAGAGTTTTCAAGAGCATTCAAATCCTCCTTTATAATATCGCATCGTAGCCGTCTCCGCAGGCTTGGGGGGAAAGGGCGACAAGGTGGGAGCTGCTTTCCTTACCGTCGATCCAGATTCGGTCGGGGCGGAAGGCGGGCAGAAGGCCGCCTCCTCCCAGACTTCGGAAGGGAATCAGGCGAAGCCGCCCCGACAGCGCGGGGATTGCGGCGGATACTTCGAGAAGCTCCACGGGGCCAAGGCTTTCCACTAGATCTGCGTACTCACCAATGAGCGGGCGGAGTGCGGTGGGGCTGGTCACCAGAACGGGATCGCCGCTGGTCGGGTCGGAAAGGGCGTTGCCGCTGTCGACAAGGGCGCGGAGGCAAAGCTCCCTGCCGTTCAGGCTTAGACGGACCTCTGATCTTGGGCTGTTGTCCAACCTGCTCCGCAAGCAGCCCCAGAGCCGCAGGATCCCGTAAAACAGCAGAAAAGACGACAGCAGAATTTTGGGCGAAAAGACCAGACGACCGCTTCCGCCGAGGCCGAGGGCGTAGAGAAAGCCTCCGAAGGCCGTGCTGACCAGAAAGAAACCCAACAGGCATTTACCCGGCCGCGCATCTGAGCCAAAGGCAGCCAGAATTATCCCAAGGGCGGCCAGGAGCTTTGCAGGGAGCGTCTTGAGCAGGGGAAGAGAGGGGAAAAGAGCGGCGCAGGCATAGAGGGCACCAAGGAGCGCGGCGAGAGCAAAGCGCCGCCGCCTCATACGGAGTCCGCACAGACGCGCTGTGCACAGACACAGCAGATAATCCGCTGCGAAATTGATTAGAAAGGCCAAGTCCAGATAGACAATTTTCATGGCGCTATTATAACGCTGCAGGAAAATAGATTTTGTCATTTAGGAATTGTCAAAAGGACAAGGCTGTGGTAAAATCATTCAGGAAAGAAGCACGCAGAAGGGAAGGACGCATATGGATGCCATTTACAGACGCGTTTTGATCAAAATCAGCGGAGAAGCGCTTGCCGGGGAGAAAAAGACAGGTATCGACTTTGCGTTCGTATCCCGTGTCTGTGAAACTGTGAAGCGTGTTGCGGAGCTTGGCGTGCAGGTCGGCATCGTGATCGGCGGCGGTAATTTCTGGCGCGGCGTCAAGGACGGCGCCGGGAAAGTGGATCGGGTCAGCGCGGATCGGATGGGCATGCTGGCCACCGCAATGAACTGTCTCGCCGTGGCGGACGTGCTCAAGCAGCTCGGCGCCGAGGCCCGCGTGATGACGGCCGTGGACATCCAGGGCGTGGGCGAGCGCTATGACACCCGCCGGGCCATCGAGTATCTGGAGCAGGGGAAGGTCGTGCTCTTCGGCTGCGGCACCGGGATGCCCTTTTTCTCCACGGATACCGCTGCGACCCTGCGGGCGGCCGAGATCCACTCCGACGCGATTCTGCTGGCCAAGAACATCGACGGCGTGTATTCCGATGACCCCCGAAAAAACCCCGATGCGGTGAAGTTCGACGAGATCACCTATGACGAGGTTTTGGCCCGGCGTCTTGCCGTAATGGACAGCACCGCCACCAGCATGGCCATGGACAACAAGATCCCCGTGATCGTGTTTGCCCTGGCGGATCCGGATAACATCCTGCGCGTTTTGGCCGGTGAGAAAATCGGCACAACCGTCAAATAAGCTGAAAGAAATCGATTCATACTATACAGGAGGGATTATCATGTCTGACTATCAGGAATATGAACACAAAATGAAGAGAACCTGCGAGGCGTTGAGCACGCAGTTGGCCACTATCCGCGCGGGCCGCGCCAACGCAGCCGTTCTGGATCAGATCCAGGTGGACTACTACGGTGTTCCCACGCCGATCCAGCAGGTCGCATCCATTGCCACCCCCGATCCCCGCTCTCTGCTGATTCAGCCCTGGGACAACAAGCTCCTCAAGGGAATTGAAAAGGCCATCCTTTCCTCTGATTTGGGAATCAATCCGCAGAACGACGGGCGCTGCATCCGCCTGGTCTTCCCCCCGCTGACGGAGGAACGCCGCCGTGATCTGGTCAAGCAGACCAAGAAGTATGGCGAAGAGAGCAAGGTCGCCATTCGCAACATCCGCCGGGATGCCATTGAAAAATTCAAGAAACTGCAGAAGGCGTCCGAGATCACGGAGGATGACTACAAGATCACGGAGAAGGATCTTCAGAAGCTGACCGACGACTTCATCAAGGAGATCGACAAGATCACCGAGAAGAAGGAAAAAGAGCTGACCCAGATCTGATGGCAGAGACGAAAAACGTAAGGCAGCCGGGGGAGAACATCCCCCGGCATATTGCCATTATTCTGGATGGCAACGGCCGCTGGGCCAAACGCCGCGGGCTGCCCCGGACGGCTGGCCATGCCGTTGGAGCTGAGACCTTCCGCAGGATCGCGACCTATTGCAAGGACATCGGCGTGGAGTATCTGACGGTATACGCCTTTTCCACGGAGAACTGGAAGCGGCCCGAGGGCGAAGTGAAGACCATTATGCGCCTGCTGAACAAGTATCTCGAGGAAGCAATCGACACCATGGAGCGGGATCATATCCGCATGAAGGTCTTTGGCGATCTGAACGGTCTCACCGAGGAGCAGCGGGAGCTGGTGGGCAAGACTGACGAGATCTCCCAGCGCTATCAGGGCTTCCAGGCCAATATCTGCCTTAACTACGGCGGACGGGACGAGATCGTACATGCCGTCCGGCGCTACGCTTCGGATCTGGCCGCAGGCAAGGTCGACGGAGAGCTCACGGAGGAGCAGTTTGGAAGCTACCTCTATTCCGCCGGCATCCCCGACCCCGATCTGCTGATCCGTCCGGGCGGGGAACAGCGGATCTCCAACTTCCTGCTGTGGCAGTGCGCCTATTCGGAGTTTTATTTTACGGACGTGCTCTGGCCGGATTTCACGCCCGCGGAGCTGGATAAGGCCATCGCTGTATTCCAGAAGCGCGATCGGCGTTATGGAAAAGTGAAGAGTGAATAGCGAAAAACAGGGCGCTTCACCAAACCACGCTGACGCGCAGGGAGGGAAACATGGGAACAAGTATCCAAAGTCGCCTCGTCGCGCTGGCGGAGCCGGATTTTGCCGCCTTTACGGCGCGGCTGAACCCCTCGGTTCCTGCAGAGACGATTCTGGGGGTGCGGACCCCAGCCCTGCGCGCCCTGGCGAAGGAACTGCGGGGGAGTGAGGAGGCTGCGGCGTTCTTGGACGAACTGCCCCACGCATATTTTGAAGAGAACTGCCTGCACGCTTTCCTTCTGGAGCCGCTGCGGGACTTTGACGCCTGCCTTGCCGCTGTGGAGCGCTTTCTGCCCTTCGTGGATAACTGGGCGGTCTGCGACCAGATGAATCCGCTGGCTTTCCGGAAGAACAGGACCGAGCTTTTGGAACATGTACGCCGCTGGCTCGCCTCTGAAGAAACCTATACGGTACGCTTCGGCGTTAAGCTGCTGATGAACCATTTTCTGGACGAGATGTTTCAACCCGGATATCTGAAAATGGTTTCCGTAATCAAATCAAAAGAATATTATGTAAACATGATGCGGGCTTGGTATTTTGCCACAGCCCTGGTTAAACAGTGGGACAGCACCCTCCTTTTTCTACAGGAGCGGAAGCTGGATCCCTGGACGCATAATAAAACCATTCAGAAAGCGGTAGAGAGTTACCGTCTCTCGCCGGAGCAGAAAAAGCTGCTTCGTGAACTGCGCATTAAACGAGAGTCCTGAATTTGATATTGATATCTCATTCGTACCTTCCTTGCGGCGGATCGGTGCTTATCACTTCCTTCACACGGGAGGAGTAAAACACCGTAGTTTCAAACCAGGCGCGGCGCTGAGAAGTTGACGCAGGGGACGGTTCAGGCAAGCAAGGGATTTCGTTTTTTACTTTTTTCGCGTAAATAAGGAGTAAAGTATGGTTCGATCCATTTCCATCCTGGGCTGTACCGGCTCCATCGGCCGGCAGACGGCCGCCGTGGCGGAGCACTGCGGCATCCGCGTCGCGGCCCTGACCGCAAACCGCAAAATCGATCTGTTGGAGCAGCAGGCGAGAAAGTTCAGGCCTTCCTTCGTCGCGCTGTACGACGAAGAAGCGGCGAAGCAGTTTCGTATCGCGGTGTCGGATCTTCCAATCCGGGTCGGTTCCGGCATGGCAGGTCTTGTCGAGGCCGCGACCCTGGCCGAGAGCGACTGCGTGGTGACGGCAGTTTCGGGTTCCGTTGGACTCAAGCCCACCCTTGCCGCCATCGACGCGAAAAAGCGCATCGCCCTCGCCAATAAGGAGACTCTGGTCTGCGCCGGGGATCTGGTTATGGCCCGGGCGCGGGAACGCGGGGCGGAGATCGTGCCCGTGGACTCGGAGCATTCGGCCATCTTCCAATGCCTGACGGGCAGGGGAGCGGGAGAGCTCAAAAAGATCCTGCTCACCGGCTCCGGCGGCCCTTTCCGGGGCAGAAAGCGGGAGGAGCTGGAAGCTGTCACCCCCGAGGAGGCGGTGCGCCATCCCAACTGGAGCATGGGCGCCAAAATCTCGGTGGACAGCTCCACTTTGATGAACAAGGGCCTGGAATTTGTGGAGGCCATGCACCTCTTTTCTGTGAAACCCGACGACATCCAGGTGATCATCCATCCCCAGAGCGTGATCCATTCCATGGTGGAGCTGGTGGACGGCACGGTGATCGCGCAGTTGGGCGTTCCGGACATGGGCCTGCCCATCCAGCTCGCCCTGACCTACCCGCAGCGTCTGCCCTCCATGTTCGAGCATCTGGATTTCTGGAAGCTGCGTGACCTGAGCTTTGCCGAGCCGGATTTGCCGAACTTTCCTTGTCTGCGGCTGGCTATGGACTGCGCCCGGAAGGGCGGCACGGCCCCCTGCGTCATGAGCGCTGCCAACGAGGTCGCGGTGCACAAATTCCTGCGGCATGAGCTGGGCTACAACCGCATCTACGATGCGGCCGCAGAGGCCGTGGAGCGTGTCGGCGTCACGTCTGCCGCCGATCTGGAGACGATCCTGGCCGCGGACGAGGCAGCCCGCGTCTTTGTCAAAGAGCATTATTGATCGGAGTATCGGAATGACCGCATTGTATATTATCTTTGCCGTTCTCATGTTCGGCGTGCTGATCGGCATTCACGAATTCGGGCACTTTATCACCGCGAAAGCCTGCGGCGTAAAGGTGGAGGAGTTCTCCATCGGCATGGGCCCGGCGCTATGGAAGAAGAAAAAAGGGGAGACCCTGTATGCGCTGCGCTCGATCCCTCTGGGCGGATACTGCGCCATGGCCGGAGAGAATGACGCCTCGGAGGATCCACGGGCCTTTCTCAATCAAAAACCGTGGAAGCGGATCCTGATCCTCTGCGCCGGCGCGTTTATGAATTTCGTTTTGGGTCTTTTGATCCTGTTTCTGCTCTTTGCGGGATGGAAAGGGATTCCCGCCCCTGTGCTGTCCGGCTTCCGGGAGGGATGCCCCTATGAGTCGGAGGATGGCCTTCAACTGGGCGACCGTTTTTATCGCATCGACGGGCATCGGATCTATGACAACGCGGATGTGACCGAGTACCTCAGCAAGGGCGGCGACCGTTATGATATCGTTGTCGTTCGGGACGGGAAAAAGGTGGAGATCCGGGATTTCTACATGGTTCCGATTGAGTACGAGGGGCTGGAGAAGAAGGCCTTTGGATTCAACATCGGTGATGTGCTGAAGCCCACACTCGGCAACAAGCTCCAATATACCTGGGACACCGCGATGCAGTTCAGCCGTATCGTCTGGGTGAGCCTGGGAGATCTCATCCGCGGCAAGGTGGAAATGAAGCAGTTGGGCGGTCCCGTCGCGATCGTGGATGAGATGGTCACGGTTGGCAATCAGTCAAAGAGCGTCAGTATCGCGCTGCAGAATATCTTATATTTCACGGCGCTGATCGCCATCAATCTCGCTATCATGAACATGCTGCCGATCCCTGCTCTGGATGGAGGGAGAGTGTTTTTGCTTTTGATCACCTGGATGATCGAGAGCCTGACCCGAAAGAAGCTGGATCCAAAGTACGAGGGCTATATCCACGCTACGGGTATGATCCTCCTGCTGGCCCTGATGGCCTTTGTGATGTTCAACGACGTCCTTCGCATCGTACAGCGCTGAGCAGCTCTGATATGAAAAACGACCTGTCATGCTTGCATGACAGGTCGTTTTTATGGGAGAGTAACATCCAGAGTCTCGATGCCGTAGTACTGGAACAGGCGGAGGGAGGCCTCGTCGATCCGCTCGCCGCAGATGAGAATGGGAACAGCGGGAGGACAGGAGACGCTGGGGGAGGCGAGGATCCGCCCCAGGGAATCCGAAGCCGGAATAGTCTCAAAGGGAGACAGAAGCGCCTGCCGCGGGGAAAGCACAGGAACAGGCGCCTGCAAAGGAGGCGGCGTGCTTTCAATGCGGGGACGAGGCGGGATCGAACAAAGGACATCGGTTAGCTTCCGCAAAGCCTCCTGCCGGATTTCCGGACTGATCATCAGCACCAGATGATCCGGGTCGGCATATTCCGGGATGATTCCGGCTTCCTGCAGGATCTGGGACAATTCCGGGCCTGTATATCCGCGTGCCTTTGGCCGGATCGTGAGCTTCATGGGCTCTTGCCCGCATAGCGTCCAAGTGTTTGCCCGGAGCGTGTCTTTTATGTGAGCCAGCGCTTCAGACGATTGACGAAGCCTGAGCGGATAATCGGACGCCAGCGCGGCGTTGACCAGATCCAGCGACTGAAGAATCAGATAGGATGGGCTGGTGCTGGCAAAAAGGGAGAGCGCCTGCTCGCCCTTGGATCGCAGATCCTTCGGACATGCGCGGCCGAAATGCAGGTATGCGCCTCCGGTCAGCGCAGGGAGCGTCTTGTGGGCGGAGTCGCAGCAGAGATCGGCGCCCTGATCCAGCGGGTGCAGGGATGGGGAGAGAAATTTCAAATAGGCTCCGTGGGCGTTGTCTACAAGAAGGAGCGCGCCGTTTCGATGGCAAATCTCCGCAAGGGGTATGAGCTCTGCGCAGTTTCCCAGATAGTCCGGGCTTGTTACATAGACGGCGGCGGGAGCGGAAGCCTCTGAGACAAAAAGCGACTCCAGCTCATCCGGGGAGACGCGGCAGGAGAGGAGCGTGTCTTCTGAACGCAGCCAGCGGATATCAAGATCCAGCAGGGCGGCGGCCTCCAGAAAAACCCTGTGCGCGTTGCGTCCGGCCGCGACGATCGGCCTGCGGCCATGCGTTTTTGCGTATATGACCGTCAGGTAAAGCATGGCACGGATGCAGAGGGAAGATCCTTCCGTGGAATAGAGCGTTCGGGCGCTGCCGAAGAGAGACGCGGCGTTTTCCTCGCTCTCCCGGATGATGCCGCTGGCCCGGTAAAGCACGTCCGCGCCGTCGATCTCCGTAATGTCCAGCGGCTCCGGCCCCAAAAGCGTGCGGCCTTTATGCCCCGGCATGTGCAGGCGGACCGCGCCGCTGTCCGCGTAGCCGCGGACGAAATCGCAGATCGGCGTATTCATCGGTTCTCTGCGGCGCGGGACACCGCCAGCATGATGGCGCACTCCATGCGCTTTCGGAAGAGTTCGCATCCCGCCTCGTATACCCCGGTGATGGAGCCGGTGGCATGGTAGGCGTTGGCCGCACATCCGCCGGAGCAGTAGAGCTTGGCCCAGCAGTCGGCACACTCGGGCTTGGCGTAGACGTTGCAGGCGGCAAACTCCGCCTGAACCTCCGGGTTATCCAGCCCGTGCCAGATATCGCCCAGCTTGAAGCGCTCCTCGCCCACGAACTGGTGGCAGGGGTACAGATCCCCCCAGGGGGTGACCGCCATGTACTCCGTGCCGGAGCCGCAGCCGGAAATACGCTTGTAGATGCAGGGGCCGCCGCTGAGATCGATCATGTAGTGGTAGAAGGTGAAGGGGCGGCCTTCACGATCCCGCTGGCGCATGAGCTCCGCCAGCTCCTCGTACTGCCCCTTGACGACCTCGATATCCTCCGGCGTCAGGGCGGAGGGATCGTCAGGGGCGCAGACCACCGGCTCCATGCTCAGCTCGGTGAAGCCCAGATCCAGCATCTGCCGGATGTCCGTAACAAAATCGGGGTTGGCGTGGGTGAAGGTGCCGCGCATATAGTAGTTCTTCCCGCCCCGGGCCTGTACCAGTTTTTGAAACTTGGGGACGATCCGCTCCCAGCTGCCGTTTCCGGCGTAGTCCACCCGGAAGCGGTCGTGGATTTCCTTGCGGCCGTCCAGGGAGAGCACAACGTTGCTCATCTCCCGGTTGCAGAACTCGATGACCTCGTCGTCGATCAGCATGCCGTTGGTGGTGAGGGTAAAGCGGAAGTTCTTGCCCGCCTCCTTCTCACGGGAGCGGGCGTAGGAAACCAGCTCCTTGACCACCTGCCAGTTCATCAGCGGTTCGCCGCCGAAGAAGTCCACCTCCAGGTTGCGCCGCTTCCCGGAGTTCTCGATCAGAAAGTCCAGAGCCCGCTTGCCCACTTCGAGGGACATCATGGCCCGCTCGCCGTGGTATTTGCCCTGGCTGGCGAAGCAGTAGGAGCAGTTCAGGTTGCAGGTATGCGCCACGTGCAGGCACAGGGCCTTGATGATGCCGGCGCTTTTTTCCTTGAATTTCCCGGCCATGGGGGCAAAGCTGTCAGGCGTGAAAAGTTGGCCCTGGGCTTTGAGCGCGGCGATCTGGTCATAGCAGGCTTCGATCTCCTTTTCGGGGAGAGCAGGGTATTTTTCCCGCATGGCGGAAACGACGGCGTCTCGACTCTCTGTCTCAAACAGAGCGATGCTGTCATAGGCCAGCTCGTCCACGGCGTGGACAGCGCCCGAGCAGATGTCCAGCACGATATTATACCCGCCCAGCTTAAACTGATGGATCATGGGTCATTCTCCTTTTCATGAAAAATGCCGCCATTCAAGATGGCGGCATTTAAGCATTTCCCGATTAGTCCTCGGTGTTCTCGCACTTCTGATTGGCGATACCGCAGCTGGTCTTGCAGGCAGACTGGCAAGAGGTCTGGCACTCGCCGCAGCCGCCGCTCACAGCGCTCTCGCACAGATTGCGGGTCTTCAGGGTAACGATATGCTCCATTTTGTGTTCCTCCAAAAGATTTATTCGGATTCCTTCTTTTTATACCACGCCCCGGCCCGCAAGTCAAGATGCGCGGGGATTTTTTGGCAAAGCGCGCGGAAAATGAAGAATTCTGAAGATCCATTAGGATTTCTTGCCCTTCGGAGAGCTTTCTGCTATCATAAAAAGGAGAGGAGGGACAATATGCGAAAGCGGTTGAGCGCCTTTTTGATCTGCGTTATGCTCTTTAGTCTGGTTGGCTGCGGTTCGACGCGGCGGGAGGAGCCATGTATTTCGCCATTTTCCCCTGTATCAGATCCGCCTTTTGCCGCGGAAGCGATGGAAGCGGTAACGACGGAAGCTCCGCTTGCTGTTCTATCGATTCCTGAGCCCCGATCCGATGAGCTGGTGCGGGTAAGGGATTACGCGCCCTCGATCTTCGTAGATCTGCGCTACGCGGGGGACGACAATTTTACCGGATATGCGATCTATGCCTTTCGGGACGCCTGGCTGCGCTACGGCACGCTGCAAAAGCTCTGTACGGCCCAGGAGAGCCTGAACGCCCAGGGCTACGGTCTGCTGATCTGGGACGCCTTTCGGCCACAGGAAGCGCAGTATCGGCTTTGGGAATTTTGCCCCGATCCGGTATATGTGGCGAACCCCTACGCCGGGCACTCCAGCCACAGCAATGGCGGAACGGTTGACATAACACTTGTCACGCCGGACGGACAGCCGGTGGAGATGCCCTCCGGCTTTGACGAGTTCTCCGCCCTGGCCGACCGGGATTACGGCGACGTGAGCTCCGCGGCGGCGGAGCACGCCCGGATCCTGGAGCGGGCCATGACGGAGGCGGGCTTTGTCCCCTACGCGGGCGAGTGGTGGCACTACGCCGACGCGGACGCCTACCCCTATGAGGATCTGGAGGCGATCCGCCTGCCCGCGGAAGGCCAACTCTTCTGCCCGGCGGGGGAGCGGGAACTCACCCTGCGCACCGCGCCGGATCCCCACGCCGCCGCCCTGGCGCAGATCCCAAGCGGGACGAGCCTCACGATCCTGGGCTATGCAAAGGGCTTTGCCCGGGTGGAGTACCTTGGCCAGCAGGGCTACGTCCCGCTGGACGAGCTGCAAAACACGGAACCGTAAGGAAACCCCGCGGCTCATTGCCGCGGGGTTTCAAACTGTAGAAAAAGCCGGTTTTCCTGCATCATGGCTGCGCGGAGCCGAAGGGTCTCGCCTCCGCACCTGTGCTTCCCCCAGCGGGGGAAGCTGGCACGGCGCGTCTCCCACAAGCGCCGTGACTGATGAGGGAGATGGGAAAACGCACATTTGCCGGGGCGCGGCTTCTCCCTCATCACCCGCTTCGCGGGAGCTTCCCCCGCTGGGGGAAGCACAGACTGTGCGCAGCATCAGGGCGTGTCCATGGTATGAAACACGATTTCGCTGTCGCCCTCCAGCCGCCAGAGCCATTCTTCCGGCAGAACACGATCAACACGATCCACCTCGATCGAATAGGCCAGATCATTATATGAGGTGACAGACATGAGAACGGCCAGATACGGCTCTTCCTCAAAAAAGGCGCAAACTGCACCATTAATATAACAGTTTTGAAAGGTTCCGTCGGGCTGGGCAACCAAATTGTGCAGGCCGGCTTCTTTCGCACTTTTTTGAGAGCGCACGGTGGAGAGAAAGGCCGAAATCTCTGCCGGATCCGTGATCCCGCATCCGCAGCTTACGTGTTTGCTTCTGCCGTCACATAGTTCCGCATAGGAGACGAACTCCAGTCGGCAGCAGTTTTCGAGGGAGAAATCAAAGTCCGGCAGGGAGGCTTTGCGATAAATGGCATACCATTCGCTGTTGGGCAAAACGCGGATCAGCAGGTGGTTTGCTGGGTCGTCCTTGATGGAGAACATGCCGGTCTGAAACGTACCGTGCAGATGGTGAAGCTCTGTGGCCTCTCCCTCAACATAAGCTACAAACTCTAACTCACCGAGATGATAGAGGATTCCTTCGTTGGCCAGGAACATATATTCCGTCCCGTCGGGGGAGATGAGAGTCCCGTCTTCGCGCTCGACAAAACGCGCGCTGCTCTCTGCAGCGGGTTGGGAAGAGCCGGCTTCTGAAGAATCCTGTGCTTGATCCGGGGGATTCAGCTCCTGCCCGGCCGGGCGGCGACAAAACAGCAGCCATGCGATCAGCCCCAGAATCAGCAGCAGGAGGATGGCGTGGGTCAGAAGCTGCCTGATCCACCTGCGCCGCTGGGGCGTGGGGGCGGACTCCCGCCCGTAGCGGCGCAGCAGCTCCTCGTCCAGCTCGCCGATGGACTGTAAGAGGTCGTATTCCTTCATGGGCACTCCTTTCTATGCGCCGCGGCGGGCCACATGGATGATATGCCCGTCCAGCGCGGAGAAGAAAAGGGTCACGGGACTTCTGCTCCAGGCCACCGGGCCCTTGTCCCAGCGCAGCTCCCAAATGTCGTTGCTGTAGCAGATCAGCCTCTGGGGCTCCCCGCAGTCCGGAAAGGCTTCCGACAGGCGCCAGGCGTATTCCATGGCGTCCTCCGGGCGGGAGAAATCAAGCCCCTCGGCGCGGGCGCGGGCGCTCTCCTGCAGCCCTTCGTCCGCATTGCGCATACTCTCCCGCGGCGCGTGGATGCCGCCGTTTTCCCGTACCAGACTCTGGCAGGGGGCGGCGGGAAACAGCGCGTCGCAGCGGTGACCGCTTAGCGCAGCGGGCGCCGTCGCAGGGGCGGCATTTTGCCAGATCTCCGGCAGCGCGTCGCGGACATTCCCTACGCATTTCTCAACGCAGATCACATGCCCATCGCCCGCGCTGCAATAGACTGTGAGATCGAGC
>JAEEGF010385762.1_pt1 | contig 69370 bp, 51 predicted proteins | sample 9134171 | NCBI WGS metagenome assembly JAEEGF01 (sample SAMN16246542, study PRJNA631951) | gut metagenome | biome: gut microbiome; feature: rumen; material: AP-attached | host: Bos | place: Iran: Karaj | collected 2018-10 | reverse complement strand
GCCGTCTTCTCGCTGCGCGGTAAGCCCCTCAACTTCTTCGGCATGACCAAGAAGGTTGTTTATGAGAATGAGGAGTTCAGCCTCTTGCAGGCCGCGCTTAACATAGAGGACGGACTGGACGGACTGCGTTACAACAAGGTGATTGTGGCTACCGATGCCGATGTGGACGGTATGCATATACGCCTGCTGATGATAACCTTCTTCCTGCAGTTCTTCCCCGACCTGATTAAGAAGGGGCATGTGTATATCCTGCAGACACCTCTGTTCCGTGTCCGCGGAAAGAAGACCAAGATAGGCAAGCAGAAGCTGAAAGAGATAGAGGCTGAGCTGGCAGCCCGTGAGAGCGATACGGCCTCAGAGGAGAACAACAAGAAGCGTCCCCGCCATCTGAGCATCACGCAGGATTTCGTTACCCAGTACTGTTACACCGAGGAGGAGCGCCTGCAGGCCATCGATGACCTGGGGCCTGATCCCGAGATTACCCGTTTTAAGGGTTTGGGTGAAATCAGTCCCGACGAGTTCCGGAACTTTATCGGTCAGGATATCCGCCTGGAGCAGGTAACACTGAACAAGAGCGACCAGGTAGCCGAGATGCTGGAATACTACATGGGTAAGAACACCATGGACCGCCAGAACTTCATCATCGATAATCTGGTGATAGAAGAGGACCTGGCAGAAGAGGAGGAGGAGGCGCATGAGTACACAGCCTGAACGGGTTCTTTTCCCCGGGTCCTTCGACCCCTTTACCAAGGGGCATGCTAATCTGGTGGAGCGTGCCTTGCAGCTCTTTGGCCATGTGATTATCGGCATCGGTTTCAATGAGCAGAAGCCGGGTTGGATTCCCGTAGAGGAACGTGTGGAAGCCCTTAGGAATCTGTATGCCCATGAACCCAGGGTGACGGTTGACAGTTACTCGGGTCTGACTGTTGATTTCGCCCGCCAGTGCGGCGCAACGGCCATTCTGCGCGGCATCCGTTCGGTAAAGGACTATGAGTATGAGATGCAGCTGGCCGATGTGAACAGACAGCTTACAGGCATAGACACCATCCTGCTGTTTGCCGACCCCCAGCTGAGCTCGGTAAGCAGCAGTGTAGTACGTGAACTGGTCCACTTCGGCAAGGACATCCGTCCTTTCCTGCCCGAGGGGCTGGATTACACATATAGGAAATAAGAAAATAAGGAAGATAAGAAGATGAAAAGAATGATTTTGGGCATGCTGGCATTATGTGTCACACTTGCAACATCAGCCCAGTTTTTCAGTAATAGCCGTCCTACGGAAAAGCAGGCCAACGACCTGCAGCAGAATATCCAGAAGCTGGTGATGGCCAGCGTAATGATCAACAACGGCTATGTGGACAGCGTGGATTCCAAGAAGATGGTGGAAGACGCCATCAACGGCATCCTCTCCAAACTGGACCCCCATTCGGCTTATACCAATGCCTCTGAGACCAAGAAGTTCACCGAGCCGCTGGCCGGCAGCTTCGAAGGCATCGGCGTGCAGTTCAATATGCTGGAAGATACCCTGCTGGTTATACAGCCCGTCCCCAAAGGCCCCAGTGCCAAGGTAGGCATCATGGCCGGCGACCGTATCATCAGTGTGGCCGATACCGCCATTGCCGGCGTGAAGATGAGCCGTGAGGAGATCATGCGCCGCCTGCGCGGCCCCAAGGGTACCATTGCCCACCTGGGTGTGGTAAGACAGGGCGTGAAGGAGACCATGTACTTTGACGTAAAGCGCGACAAGATACCCGTAAACTCAGTGGACGCCGCCTATATGGTTACGCCCCGGATAGGCCTGATCCGTTTCAACAACTTTGCGCAGACCACCCATCAGGAAGTGGTGGATGCCATCCGTAAACTGAAGGAACAGGGTATGAAGGACCTGATTATCGACCTCCAGCAGAACGGCGGCGGTTTCCTGCAGGCAGCCGCCGACATAGCCAGCGAGTTCCTGCCCAAGGGGGATATGATCGTCTATACCCGCGGCAGGAGTGTTCCCAGCCAGGAATTCCGCAGTACGGGTAACGGCATCTTTACCGAAGGGAAACTGGTATGCCTGGTAGATGAGTACAGCGCCTCGGCAGCCGAAATCCTCTCTGGAGCCATCCAGGACCAGGACCGTGGTATCGTGGTAGGAAGGCGCACCTTCGGAAAAGGACTGGTGCAGCGCCCCATCGACCTTCCTGACGGCAGCATGATACGCCTTACGATGGCCAGGTACTATACCCCCAGCGGCCGTTGTATCCAGAAACCCTATGAGAAGGGCGACCGCCTGAGCTATGCCAAGGACGTAATCAACCGTTACAACAACGGCGAGCTGACCAATGCCGACAGCATCCACTTCCCCGACTCGCTGCGCTATCAGACGCTGCGCGAGAAGCGTACCGTTTATGGCGGCGGCGGCATCATGCCCGACTATTTCGTTCCCCTGGACACCACCAAGTACAGCAAGTATTACAGAGAGCTTTCGGCCAAGAACCTGATAGTGAACGCCAACCTGAAGTACATGGACAAGAATCGCAAGAAGCTGGCCCGGCAATACCCCTCCTTCGAGGAGTTCAAGGCTACTTATCAGGTTCCGCAGGAGGTGATAGACGGTATCTTTGCCGAAGGCGAGAAGCAGAAGATTCTTCCCAAGGATGACGAGGATAAGGCCAAGGCCGTTGAGAATGCCCGGCTGATTCTGAAGGGAATGGTAGCCCGCGACCTGTGGGACATGAGCGAGTACTTCAGCATCATCTACGAGGATGATGATGTGGTGAAGAAGGCCGTGGAACTGCTGCAGAAGTAAAGTCCCCTTTCCCCCTGTAAGCGCCTATGATATTATATAATGTGGTGAATACGGAGATGCCCCCCATCCGTCAGCAACAGGTTTCTGACTGGGTGCACAGGGTGGCGGCCCTCCATCAGTGCCGTGTGGGGGATATTAATTTCATCTTTGTGGATGACGAGGAGATCCTGCGTGTGAACCGCCAGTACATAGGTCATGATTACTACACGGATCACATAGGCTTTGACTACAGTCAGGGCTCTACCATATCGGGTGATATATACATCGGGGTGGATACCGTTCGCACCAACAGCCAGAAGTACTCCCGTCCCTATCCCGAGGAGTTGCATCGTGTCATCATACACGGCGTCCTGCATCTGTGCGGCTTCAAGGACAAGACACCCCGGGAAAGGGCCCGGATGCAGAAAGCCGAGGACGAGGCTTTAGCTATTATGAATTATGAATTCTGAATTAGAATAAAGTGGAAGATTTCGATATCAGACAAGAAGGACGAACCAAGGAGAAGGACTTTGAGAATGCCCTCCGTCCGCTCCGCTTCGAGGACTTCAGCGGTCAGCAGAAGGTGGTAGAGAACCTGCGCATCTTCGTAGAGGCCGCCAAGTACCGCGGAGAACCTCTGGACCATACCCTGCTGCACGGTCCTCCAGGCCTGGGCAAGACCACACTCAGCAATATCATAGCCAATGAACTGGGCGTAGGCTTTAAGCTGACCAGCGGCCCCGTCCTGGACAAGCCGGGCGACCTGGCCGGTATCCTAACCAGCCTGGAGCCCAACGATGTGCTCTTCATTGACGAGATACACCGGCTCAGCCCCGTGGTAGAGGAATATCTGTACAGTGCTATGGAGGACTACCGCATAGACATTATGATAGACAAGGGTCCCAGCGCCCGCAGCATACAGATAGACCTGGCTCCGTTTACCTTGGTAGGCGCCACTACCCGCAGCGGATTGCTGACAGCCCCCCTGCGTGCCCGTTTCGGTATCAATATGCACCTGGAGTATTACGATGCGGATACCCTCCGGCGTATTGTCACACGCAGCGCCAGTATCCTGGGTCTTCCCATAGATGCCGAGGCAGCCGGCGAGATTGCCAGCCGCAGTCGCGGAACACCACGTATTGCCAATGCGCTCCTGCGCCGTGTGCGTGACTTCGCCCAGGTAAAGGGTAATGGTGAGATAGACTTGAAGATCGCCCGCATCGCCCTGGAGGCGCTGAATATCGACCGTTACGGCTTGGATGAGATTGACAATAAGATTCTGCTGACCATCATTGACAAGTTCAAGGGCGGTCCTGTGGGTATCAATACCATCGCCACGGCTATCGGCGAGGACGGAGGAACCGTTGAGGAGGTCTATGAGCCTTTCCTGATCAAGGAGGGCTTCCTCAAGCGTACACCCCGTGGTCGTGAAGTGACTGAACTGGCATATTCACACCTTGGGAGAACAATGGGTAGCCGGTACGGCAACCCATTACAGGGAGATCTTTTCGAGTAAGGAACAGTATATCTCATTCTTCACTCTTCATTCTTCATTCTTCATTTACAAAACATGGTACTGAATTACATTTGGGTAGGTTTCTTCCTCATCGCTTTTGTGATAGCGGTGGTGAAACTGTTGTTCTGGGGCGACTTTGAAGTCTTCCCCGCTATGATGGACGCCACATTCTCGTCTTCCAAGACGGCGTTCGAGATTTCGCTGGGTCTGACAGGCGTACTGTCATTATGGCTCGGCATCATGAAGATAGGCGAGAAGGGCGGAGTGGTAAACGCCTTGGCCCGGTTGCTGAGCCCCGTCTTCGTCAAGCTGTTCCCGGATATTCCCAAGGGCCATCCCGTAACGGGCAGCATCTTCATGAACATAGCCGCCAATATGCTGGGGCTGGACAATGCCGCCACGCCATTGGGCCTGAAAGCCATGGAGCAGCTGCAGGAACTGAACCCCAAGAAGGATACCGCCACCAATCCCATGATTATGTTCCTGGTGCTGAATACCAGCGGACTTACACTCATACCTATATCTATTATGGTATATAGGGCGCAGATGGAGGCGGCACAGCCCACGGATATCTTCATCCCCATCCTGCTGGCCACCTTCTTCTCCACCCTGGCAGGCATCATCATCACCAGCCTGTTCCAGAAAATCAATCTGCTGAACCGCACCATGCTGCTGACACTGGGCGGAGCCGCCGTAGCGGTAGCCGGCATCATCTGGGGATTCGGCCGGATGGATTCCATTATGATGAACACTGTAAGCGTCAGCGCTGCCAATATCATGCTGATGCTCATCATCATAGCCTTTATCCTGGCCGGCGTGCGCAAGAGAATCAATGTGTACGATGCCTTTGTGGAGGGGGCCAAGGACGGCTTCACCACGGCAGTCCGCATCATCCCCTATCTGGTAGCTGTGTTGGTAGGCATAGGCGTCTTCCGTGCCTCCGGAGCCATGGACATGCTCATTGACGGCATCAAATACGGTGTGGAGGCCTGCGGCGGCAATACCGACTTTGTGGGAGCCCTGCCCACCGCACTCATGAAACCCCTCTCCGGCAGCGGAGCCCGCGGCATGATGATTGATGCCATGACTACCTACGGAGCCGATTCGTTTGTGGGAAGGCTCAGTTGTATCTTCCAGGGCTCCACGGATACCACCTTCTATATCCTGGCCGTCTATTTCGGCAGTGTAGGTGTGGCCAAGACACGCCATGCCGTAACCTGCGGTCTTCTGGCCGACCTGGCCGGCATCATAGCGGCCATCGCCATTGCATATATGTTCTTCGGATAAGGAAGCCTCACCCCCAACCCCTCTCCGAGGAGAGGGGAAAACTAATGTCTAAAGTCTAACGTCTAATGTCTAATTTAAAATCCTTAGCAAAAGATACAGCTATTTACGGCCTTTCCAGTATTGTTGCCCGGTTCATTAATTATCTGTTAGTCCCTATCCAGACAGCTCGGTTTGCTGCCTCGGGTGGCGAATACGGTATCATAACCAATGTCTATGCTTACGTATCGATTCTGATTATTCTGCTGACCTTTGGTATGGAGACCACCTTCTTCCGCTTTATGAGCAAGGAGGGAGAAGACCCCAGGAAAGTTTATTCCACGGCACTGACGATGCTAATGACATCATCTATGCTTTCCGTGCTGTTGGTTTTATGCTTCCTGCATCCGATAGCCGCCGCTGCCGGCTATGCCGACCATCCTGAATTTGTGGCAGTGATGTTCGTAACAGTGGCTATTGATGCTTTTATGGCTATTCCTTTTGCCTATCTGCGCTATCTGCACAAACCGGTAAAGTTCGCCACGCTGAAGATTATCAACATCCTGCTGAATATCCTGCTGAATATCCTCTACCTTATTGTGCTGCCAAAACTGAAGTTGAATCTTTTCGGTATCTATGACGAGCAGTTCACTCTTAACGTTGCATACGTATTCTATATCAACCTTTTCTGTACCATAGCCACATTACTGATGTTGTGGAAGGAATGGGCTACGATGCCATTCCGGATTGACTGGAATACCTGTAAGCGTATGCTTGGTTATACATGGCCATTACTGGTGATGGGGGTGGCTGGACAGTTGAATCAGGCTGCTTCGCAGATCATATTTCCCCGTTTCTTCGATGGTACACAGGCAGAAGCCCGAGCTCAGTTGGGTATCTATGGAGCCTGTATAAAGATAGCCATGATAATGGTAATGATTACCCAGGCGTTCCGTTTTGCCTATGAGCCTTTTGTTTTCGGAAAGTCCAAGGACAAGGACAATCGTGAGACCTATGCCCAGGCCATGAAATACTATCTTATTTTCACACTTCTGGCCTTCTTGGTGGTGATGGGTTATCTCGATGTCTTGAAGTTCGTAATTGGTAAGAGTTATTGGGAAGGCTTGCGTGTGGTACCTATTGTGATGGCAGCAGAGATTATGTTCGGCATCTTCTTTAATCTGTCATTCTGGTACAAGCTCACAGACCGTACCATCTGGGGTGCTTATTTCTCAGGTATAGGCGCTGTGGTGCTTATTGTAATGGACATTCTGCTGATTCCCGGTTTCAGCTATATGGCATGTGCATGGGCTGGATTTGCCGCCTATGCTACCTCCATGCTGCTTTCCTATTTTATAGGACAGCACTATTATCCCATTGCCTATCCCCTGAAGAGCATGGCTGCGTATGTGCTCATGGCAGCCCTGTTCTATACGGTAATGCAACTTGTACCCCGCGAATGGCCTTTGCTGTTGCGTCTTGCCATCAACACGGTGCTGATATGCGCCTTTGTGGGACACATCCTTTATCATGATCTGCCCCTCAGGTCACTTCCCGTAATAGGTAAGTATTTCCGCTAAGGCTTTACTCCTTTGCAGCAATCCTCTCCAGCGTCTGATATACCTGCATCAGGCCGCGGGGAACATGGAAGCATCCCTTCCACTTGCCGCCCTTCAGGGTAAGCAGCACCTCGCCCCTGCGGTTCAGATAACCGAACCACTCGGGATACTCAGGATCCATGAAGTGGCTCCATACGTATTCGTGAACCCGCATGAACCATTCCAGGCATTCCTCCTTGCCCGTCAGCTCATAGCCCTTGATCATGGTGATAAGCGTCTCAATGTGTACCCACCACAGTTTCTGGTCCCACTCCAGCTGCTGCAGCGGACGTCCCAGCCGGTCCATGAAGTAGAAGATGCCTCCGTACTCCTTGTCCCAGCCGTGCTCCGCCTCGCGAAGGGCTATCTGAGCAGCCTTCTCTATCAGGTCCTTACGTCCCAGTCGCTTGCCCAGATCCATGATGAACCACATGGCCTCAATGGCATGGCCCGGGTTCAGCAGACGCCCCTCGTGGCAGTCCACCAGCTCACCGTCCTTGCTCACATGCTCCACTACCAGGCCCAGCTCAGGACGGTAGAATACATCCAGTACCTCATGCAAACAGATATCGATGGTCTCCTTCAGGAACTCAGGCGATAGCAGGTCCTCAATCTCCAGTGCCACGTTGCACAGAATCATAGGCAGGGCAAAGTCCTTCAGGGCACGTGCGCCCGGGGCAGCCTTGCTCCACTTGCCCTTCGGGTTATTGCGCTTGGCTAGCACAATATCAAAGGTCTTCTTGGCAATGTCGGCATACTCCTCCTTGCCCGTCGCCTTGTACAGCTGCCCGAAGGCAATGACCGCAAAGGTATAGGAGAATATATTGTACGGCTCCACCAGCGGACGGCCCTGGCGGTCCAGCGAGAAGTACCAGTTCAGCTGGCCGTCGTGTCCGTACTTCTTCAGGAACTCGGCGCCCTGAATAGCAGCGTCCAGCCATTCCTGCCTTTTCTCTACCTTATTATAAAGAGTAGCCAGCATCCACACCTCGCGGCCCTGCAGCCATATAAACTTGTCGGTGTCATATACCTCGCCGTTCCGTTCTATGCAGGTGAAGTACCCGCCGAACTCATTGTCAATACTGTTCTCCATCCAGAAGGGCATTACCCTGTCCAGCAGCTCGCTCTTATACTGAGCCGCCAATTTCTTAAAGTCAGGTTTCATGATATTAACTATTTATTTGCAATTTGATTATTATTTTTCACTCTTCATTTTTCACTCTTAATTTTTGCCCTATCGGGCGAAGTTTCTCACGCTCGGCAATGCTTAAACAAGTTTATCATTGCTCTCGCTTAATCGCAGCCTTGAACATTATTTTGTTCCCTCGCCTTTGGAGAGGGATAGGGTGAGGCTTACCAATACACTCACCACAATGCCGGTGGCACCGAACAGGAAGAAGTTGGCGTCCGTGAAGAGGTACATCATCAGCACCACCACCTCGCCGACGATAAAGCCAGTCAGCGCAGCGCCGCCCCAGATACGCGGGCAGAACACGGCCATTACGAACAGACCGCCCAATCCGCTGGTCAGCAATCCTAGGATGGTATTGAAGTAATCCAGCAGCGAGGTAATGTCCCATGTCGCCATCAGCAGGGCAATGCCCAGTCCTATCAGACCGCTCACAACGCAGGTCCAGCGTGCCACGCGCAGCAGCGCATCATCCTTGATGCCGGGACGGAAGCGCTGAATGAAGTCCACGCTGAAGGCCGTGCTCACACTGTTGATGTTGCTGGAGATGGTGCTCATGGTAGCCGCGAAGATAGCCGCTATCAGCAGTCCCGCTATGCCGGCCGGCATCTGGCTCATCATAAAGTACGGGAAAATCGCATCGCCCTGCTGCATGGTAATGTCCAGACTCTGCGGATGCGTCTTGTAGAAAGTGTAGAGTCCCGTGCCGATGAAGTAGAAAGCCACCGAGATGAACACACTCATAAAGCCGTTCACCAGGATACTGCGCCCGGCGCTCTTCTCGTCCTTCGTAGTCATGTAGCGCTGGATAACCGTCTGGTCGCTGGTGTAGGAAATCAGGTTGTTGGCAATGCCGCCGCCCAGGATGGCCACCCAGAAGGTAACCCGCCGGTAGTCCCAGCTCCATACAAACAGGCGCATCTTGTCGTTGTCAACAGTCATCTGCCAGGCACCCTCGAAGCCACCCTCGGTCTGGCTCCACAGATATACGGCCGCAAAGATCGCGCCGCCCACCAGGATGCACCCCTGCACCACATCGCCCCATATTACAGCCTCCACGCCGCCCATGGTACAATATATAATGGTAACCAGGCCCATCAGCACAATGCACAGATAGATGTCGATGCCCGTCACCGCCGTCAGCGCCAGCGAGGGCAGGTACAGCACCAGTGCCATGCGCGCTATCATGAAGATACAGAACAGCGTCGAAGCCATCAGTCGGGTAGCCGCATTGAAGCGCTCCTCCAGTATAGCATAGGCCGATGCCGCCTTGCTCCGGCGGAAGTAAGGCAGGTAGTACCAGATAACCGGGAAGCCCACCAGCGGAATCATCCACAGCATGGGGTAGTAAGTCCAGTCCGTAGCGTAGGCTTTGGCCGGGATGGCCATATAGGTAATGGCGCTCAGCATAGTAGCATAGATACTGATGCCCGCCGCCCACCAGGGCACACGGCCGCCGCCCTTGAAGAAGTCCTCCGCCCCGTTCTCCCTGCGCATGAAGTAGATACCCATGCCCAGCATCGCCAGCAGATACAACGCCAGCACCGACCAGTTGGCCAGACCGAAGTGCGTATCGTGTTTAATCTCAATGCGCGAGATCCGTGCCGACCTGATGCCCGGCATTGTCTCGCCTCCGCTGTAGAGCCAGCCGCCGTCCGTGGGCGTCAGGGCCGCTCCGGCACGCGCCAGGGCCGAGTCCCCCGGGATGACGGTCCAGGAGTCCGTGATGGTGTGATATACCAGCACCTCCTGACGGAACTTGTACCACGCCGGATCATGGCGCAGATACAGGCTGTCCTGCCTGCCCTGAATGGCCGAGAGGAAAATATCATAGTCCACACCGCCGAAGAACAGAATGTGGCTGTAGCCCGATGTAGCGCAGCAGGAGCCGACTATAGCCTGAGGACCGGTTTGGAGGGGGGCGGCAGGAGCCGTTTCCTGCCATTCCAGCGTCTTCAGATTCAGTTTCAGCCCACGGGTATATACAAATCCATTTCTTTTTAAGTTCCCCTCGCCCATGGGAGAGGGGTTAGGGGTGAGGCTGTACCCCCCGAAAATATACAGCGCCTTTCCTTCGGGCGCATTCTGCACTGCCATGCAAGGCTGCAAGCGGCCGTTAAAGTTCCCGTCTCTCTCAGTAGAGTGGCCTGGCAGTTCGCATAGCTTCACCCCCTCCTTCCCGTCGGGCCAGTCCAGGGCATAGACATCCCTGTTGGGCACACCGTCCGTCTGGCCGCCTGCCACAAAGATCTTTCCTGCGCCATAGCAGGCCGCAAAGTTGTCGAGGGGCTTGGGCAAGTTTGGGAGAGGAGCGGGGGTGACGGTATCGTCAGACCCGCTCTCTCCCAAACCCCCGATATACACCGTTCCCTCCGGCACCGTCACGCTGGCACCGTAAGCCTTCGGGTAGTAAACCTTCTGTCCCCCGTCGGCACACGGGATGTCCGGGAAGTTGCAGCCGCCCCATGTGTGGAGCTTTCCATTGGCCATGCCCGCAAAGTGGCCCGATACGGCCCTTGGCATCTCGCCGGCAGGCGTGACCACCACCTGATTCTGTCCTGTACACAGACCCAGGCCCAGGATATAAAGTATGCAGAGAAGAAATGTCTTTTTCATGATGATTTTCCTGTTTGTTTCCTTAATAGTATCTCTTTCAGCGTACATTTTTCTTTTCTTCTTTCTTGATTTCTTCTTTTGCTTAGGGGGGAGGATGGGGGGATTATGTTTTTCTTCTTGTGGTTTTTTTAGGTATTTATTCTACCTCGGTATAAAAGGTGGGGGCAGGCAGGCCCTGGGCGTTGCGGAGGTCGGCATCGGTGAAGCCGCTCCAGCCGTAGCGGACAAAGGCGGGACGCTTGACGGAAGGAGACGAAAGAAGTATCTTGTCGCCCTCTATCCGGATGTCGGCAGGATAGAACATGCCGTCGTAGCCGGCAATCTCGAATCCCTTGGTGCAGGTGAGGCCTTCGGCATGGTCGAAGTGAAGGCAGCAGGTGTTGCTTAAGCCCAAAACGGCGTAGCGCAGGGTAGGACCTTCGCTTTCCAGCGTGTGACCGTAGGTGTGCCTGAGCGCTTGCAAGGCCAGTCGCTCGCCTACAGGGCGCTTGTTGCGGTAATGAACATCGTTGGCCTCGCCAAGGTCGGTGCTGACAGCCATCCACGTGTCAGGCAACTGGGAAGCCAGCTGGCGCTGGCTGTTGCGGAAGGCTGGCCATGAGGGGCGGGGCAGGCTGCTGAGCTGAACGGTGTAGAAGGGTAGCACGGGCTGCTTTTGCCACTCGCTCCTCCAAAGGCGGGCAAACTGTTTCCGCCAGGACTGCTCAAGCAGGGTAAACAGACGCTCATGCAACTCCACGTTGTGGGCATTGCTTTCGCCCTGGTACCAGATGACACCCTTTACGGGCAGATGTCCCAGCGGGGCGATGGCAGACTCGAACAGGTAGCAGGGGTCGTAGGGATGGCGCTGCAGGGGATTGTAGGCGGGTGATTCCTTGTCGAGGGCATGGGCGATGTTCTGCGTCATGCGGCCGCGTGCCCATGCCTGACCGAAATCACCGTTGCGCCAGTCGCGCAGGATCTGTGGGAACTCCCATTCCAGTGTGGAGCGGTCAATCCAGGACTCTGTGGTGGAACCGCCTACGGCGTTGCAGATGATACCGATGGGTACATCAGGCAGACTGTCACAGAGCACGCGGGCGAAGTTGAAGGCTACGGCCGAGAAGCTCCGAACGGATTCGGGCGAAGCCGTCCTCCAGCCCTGGTAGTCCATGTGCCGCAGCTCATTGGTATAGCGCAGTACGCTGTCATCCCACTCCACGGCGTCCGTCCTGGCCCGTGCCGGCATATTGTACAGATGCAGGCGGCCGGCGAGACGCGCAGCATCAGCAAGGTCCTGTTCCAGGCTGTTGCACTGGTCCACACGCATCTCCATATTAGACTGTCCGCTGGCCAGCCAGAGGTCGCCGAAGTAGAGACTGTCGATGGTGAGTGTCTGGGGCTTGGCCTTTGTCAGGTTATCCAGATGATAAGGATACTGCCCGGGATAGTAGAACCGGTAGTGGTCGGGGTTCAGCGGCCTGGCAGTTATGGTGAGAGTATAGGGGCCGCCGGCCTGCATACTGGGCAGTTGGGCCGTCCATAAGCCGTCGGCCCGTGAGAAGCTTTCCCATTCCTGTATGAGTTTTCCGTCCTGACTCAGGCCGACGGTGATTCGGCTTCTGGCGTTGGCATGTCCTGCCAGCAGGATGGGCTCATCGCGCTGCATGACCATTCCGCTGGCATAGACGGGCGGCAGACTGAGGCCCCCGTAGTCGCCGGTGAGGGCAGAATAGACGGTCCGGGCCAGTATCTTCGCGCCTTCGGGATTGGGATGCAGGGCATCCGGGAAGAGGTCGGGCCGGGAGTGAAGGGGTGTGTGGAGGTCGATGATCTGTACTCCGGCTCCCTGCGCCACCTGTGCGATAGCCTTCTGAACCTGAGCGTGCCAGTCGCGTGTCCCGCTCTGGAAGCGCGGGTGACGGTCGAAGATGGGCGTCATCCTGCAGATCAGGATGCGTGCCTCGGGGTTCACCGTGCGGAAGGAGTCAATCAGCGCCCGGTAGTCGGGGATGAACTCCTCCTTCCAGTCGGGCCAGTCGCGCGGGTCCGTGTCATTCAGTCCCAGGTGGATGACCACCCAGTCGGCCTTGAAGTCCATAGCCCTGCGGAACTCCTCCTGCTGCACGTACGGCCTGTGCCCGTGAAAGAGCAGCGTGGCCCCCGACTTGCCGAAGTTACCTACCTCGTACCCGTCACCCAGCATCCGTTGCAGTTGGGACGGGTAGCTGTCTGTCTTGGGGTCGGCCAACCCGTAGCCATACGTCACACTGTTGCCTACGCAAGCCACCTTTACCGCCTTCCTGTCTGCCCAAGCAGCAGAAAGGGAGCAGAAGGCCAAAAGAAAGATGATAAATCTATTCTTCATTCTTTCACTTAAAACTCGTTGCAATGCTGGAAGAAGCCGATCTCGTCCAGCTCCTTCCTGAGCTGAGCCTCCTCCTCAGGCGTAATGTTCTGGAAGGGTGTTCGGTTAGGTCCGAGGTCGAGACCAATCAGTTTCATGATACGCTTGCCCCCTACGATGTTGCCCCGAAAGTGGCAAATCACATTGATGACCTCCTGGCTGTAGTTCTGCAGGGCACGCGCCGCCTCCAGGTCGCCACGGTTCCAAGCCTCGATGATGCCCACTAGGTTCTTGCCGTTATAGTTGGTGGTGCCGCCTATGCCGCCCTGGGCGCCGCCCATGGCCAGGCAAGGCAGGATGGTCTCGTCCTGACCATGCAGCATGTCATACTTGCCGTTCTTGTACAGTCGGCACTGGTTGTACTCGTACATGCTCTCGAAGGTATATTTGATGCCCGCGAAGTTAGGGATGCGGCCGTCCACAGCCTCCAGGAACTTAACCATGGGCAGGAATGCGCCGTTGAAGGCGGGGATGTGATAGAAGTAGAAGGGCAGCTCGGGCGCGCCGGCGGCAATCTCCTCGCAGTACTTCACCAGTTCCTCGATTCGGCCGATCTTGGGGAACGGGGGCGCCATGGCTCCGATGCCCCAGGCACCGATCTTCTGGGCGTGCTCGGCCAGGCGGCGGCTCTCGCGTACGCAGCAGCTGCCTACATGCACTATCACTTTGAAGCCCTCGGGGGCGGCGGCCATCCAGGCCTCGGCCAGCTGCATGCGCTCGTCGGGCGTCAGCATATAGCCCTCGCCGCTGCTGCCGTTTATGAATACGCCTTTCAGGCCGTTCTTCTGCAGCATCCGGGCATAGGCGGGAATGGGTTGCAGGTTCACATCGCCGTTCTCATAAAAGGGGGTGAACGGCGCATCGATAAGTCCGGTTATTTTTTCCATAATATTAATATTTTGTAATTAACGGTTTCAGGGGAGGGAGTGTCTCAGGCAGCCATTCCGGTGTGTAGTCCCTGTTGGTGTTCACGGTGCCGAACTCCAGCTCCGGTCCCCAGGTAGGACCCGCCTTCAGCGGCACGATGGTCTCATTGACCTTGGTAATCTCCACCTCGGCAAAGCCCAGACGCACGATGCCCAGGATACGGGCCGCGGCAATGCTGAGGTCGATGCAGTACTTGCCACCGAAGGGACCGCGGTCTGTTACGCGGACAATGACCTCACGGCCGTTCCTCAGGTTCCTGACCCTGAGACGGGTGCCGAAGGGGAATGTCCTGTGCGCACAGGTGAGACTGTCCTTGTGAAAGCGTTCCCCGTTGGCGGTAAAACGGCCGTGGGCATCGTACCATGAGGCTTTGCCCTTGATGGTCTTAGGCGACTTCTCGGGATGGGGATCAGCCCAGACCCGTTGCAGACCCAGGCATGCCGCAATACTGAGAGTCAGGCATATGAAAAGACAACGTTTCATGGAAGCGGTATCGTTTAGCGAGTGCAATTTCGGCCTTTTTTCCTGAAATGCCAAATTTTTTGATGCTTTTTTTCATTGTACATTGAACATTGAGCATTGAACATTGGTTTAATTTGAAGAAAAAATCGTAATTTTGCGCCGTTTTTGTGAGAATTGGATTCTATGAAACCCCGTAATATAGTGTTTTTTATCATCTGCCTGCTGGCAGGTCTGGCTTTGCTGAGTGTGCTCTTCCCCCGGGGAGGGGTCAGGATAGGCGGAACCACATTGCGTTTCCCCGCATTGGCGGAGGTGCTGGATGTGCCTGAGGAGCCTGCCGACACGGATTCGGTAGCGGTGCTCTCGCCCGAGGAAATCATGGAGCAGCGACTGGCTGCCCTGAAGACTGAGAAGATGGAGGAGTTTAACGCCTACTGCCAGAATGACCCCGCCCGCCTGTACCTGCCCGGTGATGACGAGACGTACCTGGACGCTTTCTTCCGGAAGATGCAGGATGCGGGCAGCAGACACCTGCGTATTCTGCATTACGGCGACTCGCAGATTGAGTGCGACCGTATCACCGGTATCCTGCGCCAGGAGTTTCAGGAGGAGTTCGGCGGCTGCGGCGTGGGACTGATTCCGGCCCTGCAGACGGTTCCTACCTATACCACCAGCCAGTCCCTGACGGGGGAGGCGGAGCAGTTTATGGCCTTCGGTCCTGCCAACCTGCGCGGTAGCGACGGATTCTACGGTCCGATGGCCAAAAGGACGGAGGTGACGGGGGCTACCGTCAGTATATCCGCCAGGGGCGGGAAGGACTACTCACATGCCGCCTCGTTCAATAAGGTTACCGTGCTGACCAGGGGCGCAGCCCGACTGACACTGACGGTGAAGGGGGATACCGTTGCCCTGGATTCGGCGGGCACGGGTGATATGTTCTTCTATACGGCCAGTCTGGGCAGGGGAGCCTCCTCGGCTACCCTCGGTGTACACGGGCATGCCTCGATTCTGGGCATCCAGCTGGACGGCTCTCGGGGTGTGAATGTGGACAACCTGCCGATGCGTGGCTGCTCGGGACCTGAGCTGCTGAAGGTGGACCGCGGTTCCCTGCGTCCCTTCTTTGCCCGCGAGAATGTGGGCCTTATCCTGCTGCAGTACGGCGGCAACAGCATCCCTTACCTGACGCTGAGGAAACTGCCCGACTACAAGGAGCGTATCAAGAGCGTGATTGGGATGTTCCGCCAGCTGGCACCTGAGGCCGGGATTATCTTCATCGGTCCTTCCGACATGGCCAATGCTGACAGTACCGGTGCGGTGAGAACCTATCCTGTCCTGCCTGAGGCTGTGAAGGTGCTCAGGGAGGCGGCCAACGAGTCGGGCGCTGCCTTCTGGAATATGTATGAGGTGATGGGCGGCAAGGGCAGCATGAGCAAATGGGTGAGTGCGGGTCTGGCCGGTTCGGACTACGTCCATTTCACTCCGTCGGGCGCCAAGAAGATGGGGCATATGCTGTATGAGACGCTGCAGTTCTACTATAAGTTTTACCGGTTCCGTTCAGGACAGGACAAGGTGGAGCTGCCTGAGGAGGATTCCCTGAAAACAGATACTGTACGATGAAGAGGCTGCGTGCTATCATACTGCTGGTGCTGCTGACGGCCTCGTGGGCCTGTCAGGCCGAACGGCTGAAGTGTGTGGACATTGACAGCTATGACCATGTGAACTATGATGCCTGCTATCTGCAGTTCCCTGCCGGGCATCACCGGTTCGAGGCGCTGTACCGCAAGATAGAGCATATCCGCAGGGGCGGCACGGGGGTGGTGAATATCCTGCACGTTGGCGGGAGCCATGTACAGGCCGGTATAATGAGCCATCGCCTGAGGTGCGACTTTGCGGGGATAATGCCCGGAAGGCCGCAGAGCAGGGGGCTGATGTTCCCCTTCAGGGCCGTCAGGACCAATGCACCGAGGGATTATGAATTCAGTCCGTCCGGTATATGGAAGGGGGTGCGCTGCCTGGACAGAACGCTGTCCTGTCCCCTGGGTCTGAGCGGTGCGGCGGCGATGACCTGCTCGGAGGACTGCGCGCTGGACCTGAGCGTGGATTCAGCCTTTGCCTTTCAGCGCCTGAGGGTGCTGGGCGAGGCCAGGGGCGGGGAGGTGCGTCCGTACATGGTGACAGCGGCAGCCGACACCCTGTGGGCCGGGCAGGCCGGCGGGGATTTCCTTTTCACCTTACCGCAGCCTGTACGCGAGTGCCGTCTTTGCTTCGATGGGCTGCAGGGCGACAGTTCCCGGTTTGTCCTGCGCGGCGTATGGCCCGAGCGGGACGGGGTGGGGATGACCTATACAGGCTGTGGCATCAACGGGGCGGCTGTTCCCTCGTGGCTGAGCTGCGAGCTTTTCACGGAGGAGCTGGGGCGTTTGTGCCCGCCGGATCTGGTTATCTTCGGCATAGGTATCAATGATGCTAACATCATGTCAACGAAATTCAGTGCTGAGGCCTTCAAGGAGAATTACAGGGAGCTCATCAATGGTATCCTGCGTGTGAGTCCCAATGCCGCCTTCCTCTTTGTCACCAATAACGACTGCTGGCTCAGGGTAGGCAAGCGTCGCCATGTGTACAATGCCAACGGTCCCGTGGTGGAGCAGGCGATGACGGAACTGGCCCTGGAGTTCAACGGGGCGGTCTTCAATCAGTTCCAGGTGATGGGCGGACTGGGCAGCAGCCGTGAGTGGGTGATGGCCGGTCTGATGAACAGGGACCATATACATTTCCTCTCGTCGGGCTACCAGCTGATGGCCGACTTGATTTACAATGCCTTTGTGCAGGACTATAATGATTACATCAGATAGAGCATGATATTGCAGGATTTCATACAGTATATTCAGGGCGTCTTCGCCTTCGACCCCGAGACGCCGCTGCTGTTTACGCAGTTCCAGTTCTGGGCCTTCTTCAGTCTGGTCTTCATGGCCTTTGCCGTTTTCCAGCGCCGTGCCTGGATGCGTAATGCTTACCTCTTTGCCGTGAGCCTGCTGTTCTACTACAAGACAAGCGGCGCCTTTGTGGGACTGCTGGTGCTGGTGACTTGCTCGGACTTCGTGATAGCGCAGCTTATATACAAGTGCAGGACGCAATGGAAGAGGCGTGCCTGGCTGACGCTGAGCGTGTGCATCGACCTGGGTATCCTCTGTTATTTCAAGTACAGTTACTTCTTCGCGGATATCATCAACCAGATGTTCGGCACGCAGCTGCAGGTTACCAATGTGGCGGGCAAATGGATGAATGAGCTGACGGCTACGTCCTACTTCGGCGTGGACAAGATTATCCTGCCGGTGGGTATTTCGTTCTATACCTTCCAGATTGTGAGTTATACGGCTGATGTGTATAAGGGGCTGGTCAGGCCTGTCAGGAATATCCTGGACTTCGGGTTCTACGTCAGCTTCTTCCCGCAACTGGTGGCAGGACCTATCGTCAAGGCCAGCGATTTCATCCCGCAGCTGTACCGCCGCTATTTCCTGAGCCGCAGGCAGTTCGGGATAGCGATATTCTGGATTCTGAACGGTCTGGTGAAGAAGATTGTGCTGAGCGACTACCTGGCGGTGAACTTCATTGACAGGGTCTTTGACAATCCGATGCTCTTCACGGGATTCGAGAACCTGGCGGCGCTGTTCCTGTATTCCCTGCAGGTGTATGCCGATTTCTCGGGCTATACGGACATTGCCATCGGTCTGAGTATGCTGATGGGATTCCATCTGCCCAGGAACTTCAACTCTCCCTATAAGGCGCTTAACTGCAGCAACTTCTGGAAACGCTGGCATATCAGTCTGAGCCGGTGGCTGCAGACTTATCTGTACATTCCCCTGGGCGGAAACAGGAATATCAGCTTCGGCACGCTCTTCTGGATAGCCGTACTGACCCTCTCGGCCCTGATACTGAGCGGAAACCTCTGGGTCAGCATCTGCGTGCTCCTGCTGGCTGTGGCGGTTATCCTGACTGCATGGTTCTGTCCTGACCGCCGTCGTAAGATATGGGCCAACCTGAACAGTATGATTACCATGCTGCTGGGCGGACTGTGGCACGGGGCCAGCATGAACTTCCTGATCTGGGGCGGACTGAACGGTGTGGGCATGGTGGTGTTCAAGTTCTGGCGTGACAGTCCGCTATGGGTCCGCTCGCTGGGTAGCTCGGTGGTTGTGGCGGTATTGTGGCTGCTGGCGACATATGTTCCCTCTCCCCTGTGGAACCTGTTCCTGGCATACGTCTCCTTTATCATGCTGAGCGCCTGGATCAGATGGGGGTACATCAGGCTGGACCTGCCCCATTGGTGGGGATGGCTGGAGCGCTCGTGGTGCATCCTGGTGACCTTCACGTTCATTACCTTTACCCGTCTGTTCTTCCGTTCGGGCTCTAACCTGGACCCTGCCATTGCCAATGAGACGGCCTGGAATACCGCTACCAGCATGGTAACCCGCATAGGGTCGGCATGGAGCGGTGATGTGTGGGAGATTGTGCGGGCATACAGCAGTGTCTTTACCTTATTTATATTAGGTATGGTCATACACTGGCTGCCCGAGGACTGGAAGCGCCGCTATAGGATAGGATTTGCCCGTCTGCCCCTGCCGGTGATGTGCCTGGTATGCGTGATTGCAGTGTTTGCGGTGTATCAGTTTGTGACGGCCAAGATGCAGCCGTTCATCTACTTCCAGTTCTGACGCCTGCGGGGGGCTGTGAGCACCCGTTTCATGTTAAGCGTTGCTAATCAGATGTGGCAGAAAGGTGAAAACTTGTTGCAAAAATGGTAAAAATCTGTTTATTGCTTGCTGAAGTCGGTAAAATACATTATCTTCGCAATAAAAATAGTAACTGTTTAATCTAAGAAGTAAAGACAAATGAAAGCAAAATTTCTTTTCTTTATGCTGCTGATGTCAGCAGTATGTGTAAACGCACAGAAACACGAGTTCGCTAACTGGAAACGCTATGCGCAGGCTAATACGGAGCTGGGCGCACCTGCCAAGGGTGAGAAGCGTGTGGTACTGATGGGTAACTCCATTACCGACGGATGGCCGGGCAAGAGACCCGAGTTCTTCAAGGAGAACAAGCTTATCGGCCGCGGTATCGGCGGTCAGACCAGCTATCAGTTCCTGCTCCGTTTCCGCGAGGATGTTATCAACCTGCAGCCCAAGGTGGTGGTCATCAACTACGGTACCAATGACATCGCCGAGAATACGGGTGAGTACAATGAGGACCTGACCTTCGGCAACGTATGCTCTATGGTGGAGCTGGCCAGGTATCACAAGTGCAAGGTTATCCTTACCAGTTGCCTTCCCGCAGGTGGTTTCAGCTGGCGTCCGGCCATAACGGATGCTATGGAGAAGATCCGTCACCTGAATGCCCGTGTGCAGGAATATGCCAAGAAGAACAAGATTCCCTACGTGGACTATTTCAGCGCCATGGTAACTGCCGACGGTAAGGAGATGCGTCCTGAATTCGCACAGGACAAGCCTGGTGTTCACCCCAATGTGGAGGGATACAAGGTGATGGAAGGCCTGTTGCTTCCTCAGATCCAGAAGTTACGTTAAGTGTGCTATAGTGTAAGTGCTGCCCCGGGCGGCACTTACTTGTGATTACCTAAAATACTGAACATGAACGAAAACAATTATTGCCTGATTCTTGCCGGCGGAAACGGAAGCCGACTGTGGCCTGTAAGCAGGACTACCTGCCCCAAGCAGTTTATGGATCTCCTGGGAACAGGCCGGACGCTCATCCAGCAGGCTTATGACCGCGTGGCACAGTTTATTGACCCTTCCCACATCTATATTTCTACTAATGTACAGTATCTCCCCCTCGTATATGAGCAACTGCCCCAGGTGGATGATGCCCATATCCTGGAGGAACCCATACGCCGTGGTACCCTGGCCGCTGTGGCTTGGGGAACGGTGGTGATAGCCAAGGAGAATCCGCAGGCCCGGATCTTCGTCTCGCCCTCTGACCATCTGATCATGAGGGAGACGGAATTCCAGAAGGATGTCCTCTCGGCCCTTGACTTCGTAGGCAGCCATGAGTGTCTGCTGGTGACTGGCATGCATCCCACCCGTCCTGAGACGGGCTACGGCTACATGCAGATTGATGATGACCAGCAGGTGGGCGAGCGCTTCTATCCCATCAAGTCCTTTACCGAGAAACCCAACGAGGACTTTGCCAATATCTTCCTTCAGGAGGGTAACTTCTACTGGAATACCGGCCTTTTCTATTTCAAGGTGAATGTGATGCTGCAGAAGCTCTATGAACTGATACCTGAGTATCAGGTGGAGATTCCGCGTATGATGGCTGAGGCGGAGTTCGGCGAGGCCAAGTCCGCTCCTGACTTCTTCAGTCGTCTGCCGAACCTGAATATCGACGTCAGCATTCTGGAGAGGAGCAGTAACGTATTCATGCAGCAGGGGCAGTTCGAATGGGCCGACCTGGGAACGTGGGCCAGTATTTATGACGATGCTCCGGCTGATGAGGATGGTAATGTCCTGCTTAATACAAAGGGCTATTTGTATGACAGTAAGAATAATATTATCCGGCTTTCAGAGGGCCGGACGGCTGTTGTGAAGGGGCTCAGTGACTATGTTATAGCAGAAGAGGGCGAGATCCTGATGATCTGCCCTCGTGAGGATGTGGCTGCTATGCGTAAGATGCATACAGACATCAAATTTTCCTAAAATATTCTCTGCCTTATAATTCCTTGCGGATAGAGGCTGCGATTTGCTCAAACTCCTCCTTGCTCAGTTCCAGGTGGGGGTTGGTGAACCGCATGTCGGCCTCGCTCTGCATGGGCACCAGGTGGATGTGGGCATGCGGAACTTCCAGGCCCAGTACGCACTGGCCTACCTTAACGCAGGGGATGGCTTTCTTAATGGCAATGGCCACCTTCTTGGCAAATACCTGCAGGCCGGCCAGCTCTTCGTCGGTAAGGTCGAAGATGTAGTCCACTTCGCGCTTGGGGATGACCAGTGTATGTCCCTTCTGCAAGGGGCTGATATCGAGGAATGCAAAGTACTTGTCGTCCTCGGCAATCTTGTAGCAGGGAATCTCGCCGGCTACGATACGTGAGAATATACTTGCCATAATGCCTACTCGAATTTAATGCTTACTACTTCCAGCTGAACGGTGCCGGCCGGTACCTTGACCTCGGCGATCTCGCCTACCTTCTTGCCCAGCAGTCCCTTGGCAATGGGTGTCTCCACGCTCAGTTTGCCGGCACGCAGGTCGGCCTCCGTGGCGCTTACGATGGTGTACTTCATCTGCTGCTTTGTCTTGACGTTGCGCAGCTCCACGGTTGAGAGGATCTGTACGGTGCTGGTGTCCATGAGGGTGGTGTCGATAATCTTGGCCTCCATGATGGTCTTCTTCAGCATGGCAATCTCGGTCTCCAGCTTGCCCTGCCATTCCTTGGCCGCATCATACTCGGCGTTCTCGGACAGGTCGCCCTTGTCACGTGCCTCGGCAATTGCGGCACTTGCGGCGGGCCTGTCCACACTTTCCATGTGTTGCAGTTTGGCTACCAGTTCGTCGTAGCCTTTTTGTGAAATGTATGCCATTTTCTTTTTCTTGTTTTAATTTGTTTCAGTTCTTGTTTCCCGGGCTTTGGCCCTTCTTTTAGTATGCAAAAGAAAAAGAATCCCGGCGTGTCTGCCGGAACCCTTTACTTATCGTTTAATACGATTCACCGCTGCAAAGATAGGGATATTTTTCTATCCCTGCAAATTTTCCCTGCTGAAAAATCAAAGCAGTCTTTCAATTGCCTTCCTGATATCCTTGACGTCTTCCATCCTGGCATTCAGGTCGCAGTTGCGGTCAATCAGGAAATACGTGGGAATCTCCTGTACGCGGTACAGCTTCAGCATATCGCTGTTCACACCTTCCTCGCAATAGACGCTGATCCAGGGCAGGTGCTCACAGCGCTGCGTCCATAAATGGCGGTCCGGATCCACGCTTACCTGGTAGATCTCGAATCCCTGGCCATGATACCTGTTGTACAGTTCGCGCAGTTGCAGCGTCCGCTCCTGGTTCCCCTCAAGACTGAAAGCGGTGAAGTCCAGCAGGATTACCTTTCCCATCAGGTCACTCAGCGTACGCTCCTCTCCGTTGATGTCGGGGAAGGTCATGTCAATGATGCCCAGTTCCTTTACCTTATTCTTATCTACATTCAGTACAATCTGCCGGGCGGGAGCCTGATTCTTCTTTCCTTCTACTGTAATGTTGTACAGGTTCAGGGTACGCGGGCGTCCCGGGTACTGCTGATGCCAGGCATTGGCAACGGCACGCAGCCAGGCCAGGTCGTTCCTGTCCGCCATGGGATTGAAGAGCAGCCGTCCGCCCAGCATCTGGAAGCAGGCGAAGTAGCTGTATGTGGCCCCGTAGCGGTTCTGGATGATGTCCATCTCTACCTCTGTCTTGTACTCCTTGATCAGTTGTTCTATCATGTCCGAGCGCTCCTGCACCGTATAGTTGCGGTCATCTGAAACGCGTCTGATGCTCCGCTCCAGGTCTGCCAGTTTCAAGCTCAGCAGGCGTATGGTGTCACACACGCCGCTGCCCTCTACCTTGTAGCCGAATGACATGTTCTTCAGGCTGGCATCCACAGTTACCGTCTCCGTACTGTCGAAGGCCAGGTTGATGCACTGGTTGCCTATGCGCAGGCGGTAGAACTCGGGATTACCCACGGTATCGCCGCTCATCTCATAGAATCCGTCCTCGGTAAGTTTTACGGAGTCAATCACTTGCACGCCGTCGGCCAGCGTCAGGTGTTCCAGGTACATCACCGTGTCGGTGGCATCCGTAATATGTCCCGTAACATGGAATTTCCCCTTCTGTGTACAGCTTGCCAGTGCCAGGCAGGCCGTTATAATGCATAATTTCAGTCTCATGATGTGAAAAATAATGATTTTTAGCGTTGCAAAGGTACAATTTTTATCTTGTTTTATACCTTATTATATAAAAAAGAGCCTTTAAGATGAAAATTATGAATGATGAATTGCATATTATGAATTTAAATTCCTACCTTTGCAGCAATTTTTTGACGCAATTTTATATTTTTTAACGAAAAAAGATGAACGTAATTACAAAGACAGTCGAGTTGCCTGATGGAAGAACCATCAGCATCGAAACCGGGAAACTTGCCAAACAAGCCGATGGAGCTGTTATGTTGCGTATGAACAACACCATGCTGCTGGCCACTGTTTGTGCTGCCAAAGATGCCGTTCCCGGAACAGATTTCATGCCCTTGCAGGTAGAGTACAGAGAGAAGTATTTCGCAGCCGGACGTTTCCCCGGTGGATTTACAAAGCGTGAGGGTAAGGCTAATGACGACGAGATTCTGACTTGTCGCCTTGTTGACCGTGCTCTTCGCCCCCTCTTCCCCAGCAATTATCACGCTGAAGTTTATGTTAACGTAATCCTCTTCTCTGCCGACGGTGTTGATATGCCTGATGCTCTGGCTGGCTTTGCTGCTTCTGCAGCTTTGGCTTGCAGTGATATACCCTTTGAGGGTCCTATCTCTGAGGTTCGCGTAGCACGTATTGGCGGTGAATTTGTTATCAACCCCACCTTCGAGCAGTTGAAGGAGGCCGATATGGACCTGATGGTCGGTGCTACCGAAGAGAATATCATGATGGTTGAGGGTGAGATGAAGGAGGTTCAGGAAACCGACCTTCTGGCTGCCCTGAAGTGTGCTCACGAGGCTATCAAGCCTATGTGCCGCTTGCAGAAAGAACTGAGCAAGGAGTTGGGTAAGGATGTTAAGCGCGAATATTGTCACGAGGTTAACGATGACGAGTTGCGCGAGGCCGTTAAGGCTGCATGCTACCAGCCCGCTTATGATGTTACCAAGCAGGGTCTTGAGAAGCACGCTCGTGCAGAAGCTTTCGAGGCTATCCGCGAACAGTTCAAGGAGAAATATGCCGCTGAGCATGCCGATATGGAGGCTGCTGAGTTGGAAGAAAAGAATACACTGATTGACCGTTATTATCACGATGTTGAGAAGGACGCTATGCGTCGTTGCATCTTGGATGAGGGTATTCGTCTGGATGGTCGTAAGACTACCGATATCCGTCCTATCTGGTGCGAGGCCAGTCCTCTGCCCGGTCCTCACGGAAGTGCTATCTTCACCCGTGGTGAAACTCAGTCTTTGGCTACCTGTACTCTGGGTACCAAGTTGGATGAGAAGTTGGTCGACGATGTTCTCGTTCGCGAGTACCAGCGCTTCCTGCTTCATTACAACTTTCCTCCCTTCTCAACAGGTGAGGCTAAGGCACAGCGTGGTGTAGGTCGTCGTGAGATTGGTCACGGCCATTTGGCTTGGCGTGGTCTGAAGGGTCAGATTCCTGCAGACTTCCCTTATACTATCCGTGTGGTAAGTGATATTCTGGAGAGTAACGGTTCTAGCTCTATGGCTTCTACCTGTGCCGGATGTTTGGCTCTGATGGATGCCGGTGTGCCCATCACTGCTCCTGTCAGCGGTATCGCTATGGGTCTTATCAAGAACCCCGGAGAGGACAAGTATGCTGTTCTTTCTGATATTCTTGGTGACGAGGACCACCTGGGCGATATGGACTTCAAGACCACAGGTACTCCTAAGGGTCTTACCGCCACTCAGATGGATATCAAGTGCGACGGTCTTTCATACGAGATCCTGGAGAAGGCTCTGATGCAGGCTAAGGCTGGTCGTGAGCACATCTTGGCCGAGATGATGAAGACATTGTCTGAGCCTCGTGCTGAGCTCAAGCCTCATGTACCACGTATCGAGCAGATGATTATTCCCAAGGAGTTTATTGGTGCTGTTATTGGCCCCGGTGGTAAGATTATCCAGGGTATGCAGGAAGAGACAGGTGCTACCATCACTATTGATGAGGAAGACGGCGTAGGTAAGATCCAGGTTAGTGGTCCTAACAAGGAGACTATCGATGCTGCTATGGCCAAGATTAAGGCTATCGTTGCTGTTCCTGAGATTGGCGAGGTTTACGAGGGTACCGTACGCAGCATTATGCCTTACGGATGCTTCGTAGAGTTCATGCCTGGTAAGGATGGCTTGCTCCACATCTCAGAAATTGACTGGAAGCGTCTTGAGACTGTTGAAGAGGCTGGTATCAAGGAGGGTGACAAGCTGCAGGTTAAGCTCCTGGAGATTGATCCCAAGACTGGCAAGTTCAAGCTCTCTCGTCGTGTCCTGTTAGAGAAGCCCGAGGGTTATGTAGAGCGTGAGCGTCGTCCCCGTCCCGAGCGTAAGGATCGTGGCGAGCGTCGTGAGCGTCGTCCCCGTCCCGCTGAGGGTGAGGCTCCTGCAACAGAGGCCGCAGAGTAATTAACGAATTACTTTTTTACCATCTATATAATAAACACCGTGGGGTAATCCTGCGGTGTTTTTTGTATCCCTTATCCGCTTGCCCGAGAGGTCATATACGCCTGCCTGGCTGTTGGCTGTAGCCTGTTGCTCATTGCCTGCAGTTGTAATTCCTGTGCTATTTTCTGTTACCTCTATCTGGCAAGCCAGATTGGTAGCCTTATTCTCTATGTATGAACTGTTCAGGGTTCCTACGTGGAAGATGCGCGAGTCTTTTGTATCCGTGTATGCATTGTATTTGCTGATGCCTGCATCATCTTCTTCGTCGCCTCCCACAAAGTCTATGGTATATTTGCCTGGTTGGGCGTTTTCGGGGATAGTTACCAGGAAGGTAATCTTAATGGAGTCACATCCATTGCGCCAGCAGGCTGATATGTTTTTAGGTACTTTCTTCTGACTTTGGAATCCGTACCATTTGTATTTGCTTTTCTTGAAGGCTGCATTGCAGAAATCAGTCAGTTTCTCGCACGCTACCATGTTGTGCTGGCTGTTTACCTTGCTTCCGTCGCTATAGTAAACCCAGTTCTCGGCAAACTGCTGATGTGCGCCCTTAGGAACAGTTACTTCCCATCCTTCGGGAACACGGATGCCGGCATAAGACCAGTCGGTTACAAAGTTCTGGGTGTCGGAACCATCGTCAACAACGGTAAAGCTGACTTCTATCGTACTTCCTGCCTCAGCCGTCTTAGGTGCCGAAGTCCTTATCAGTTTGTAACAGGAAGTCAGTACGAGGAGAGCTATAGTCAACCCCACCATCAATCTCATGCCAAAGAGGGAGGCTCTTTTATTTTGGTTGTTTTTTTGCATCGATATCATTTCTGTTTTTATCACTCCCCCAAGGGGGGGCGGAGGGAGCTTTTATTTGTCAAACACAGCTTTCCAATTATATACTCTGAAGAAGTAGGGTCGATAGAAATCGGCCGAGCCTGTGGCATTGAAGTTGTCGCTGAACTCCTTGCAGTCAGTATTTGTCGAGAATACCAACTCTCCCTCTCGTGAGAGTGTCTGGTGCAAGTGTGGCATGTAGAAGTTCTGATACGTGCGCGTACCTTTCTTATCTAATACCCAAGGCATGGTCCATAGTTGATGGCATTCCTCATAAGGTCCCCAGGGTGTCTTGCTGCGCATGATATACAATTGCTTGCTGAATACGAATCCTTGTGCTGTCATGTAGTAATAGTCGCCGTCCTTGAATACCCATGCGGTAGAAACAGAGCGGCTGGAGATGGCCGAACGGTTCACCTCGGCTGCTGTGGGATAAGTCTTTTGCCAACTGAAATTCCCCTTTTCATCGGCAATATAGTATTCCCACCCAGAGCGCAGGTCATGTGTGATGCTGCGTGCCACCACGGGTGAGGAGGTGTTCAGTGCATCTCCCTCGTTTTTCTTGAATTGGTTGCAGGCATACAGATAGGTATGTCCGTCTTCATCTTCCCATAGAGTCTGTCCGTAGCCAATGGGGTCTTTTTCAAAGAAACTGTGGTCAACACTAATGAGTTTCAGATAACTGTCATCGTCCGGTTTTCCTTCCAGTGAATAGATGGCAAGGGCACGGTTGTCGCTTTGCATCAGATTTTCTGTTCCGTTATAGACGCCTGCCCATAGTACTTGCAGCTGACCGTCTACAACTGTCCCGTCTCCGGCCCAATAAAGCCATTGCTGATCTATTTCGCCTGCTTTTATCTGTGCTTCTGTCTTCTCTCCTTTGGGATGGCGCAGGTGAGTACGACAAGTCCCTTGTGTTTTGTTAATCCAGTCGGCCAACCACACTTGATTGCTGCTCAGTGTACCTGGCAGTCCGTCTTTGCCCGTTGTCTGTACCATAATACTATTACGTGGAAAGGTGCAGTTGCCGCGTGCTCGGGTAGTGGAACTGACACGTCCGTAGAAACTGTCGTTGAATGACCAGAATACATTCCCGTCTGGAAGCATTGTTGTCTGAACGCCATCGCCTCCGTTCCAACCTAATGTGCGAGTGAAAAGTGCATCGTACAATTTGTCTTTGTAAACATAGACGTTATGGTTGGCATTATTATGTGGCATATACTCAAGTTTCCATTCATCTTTTACCGATGGAACGGGCCATTTCAGCGTATCAGCCGGTACCTCGTGTGTAAGGTCCTGTGACATGCCATTCAGGGCATAACCTATGCTTAGGAGTGTTAGAAGTAGATATGGTTTTTTCATTATTTTTCTTTTGGTTTTGGTTTATCTGAATACTTGGGGTAATAAAAGGCTGGCATCCCCAGTGCCATCATGGCAAATGGCTTGTGATTGGGTGGCAGGTGTAGCAACTCTTCGGTCTTACGCTGACCTATGAACTTAAAGGCCATCTGCACCAGTCCCATATAGATTTGCGAGACGCCATGAGCCTCGGCCATTAGTGAGGCGTTTTGGTAGGCCATGTTGCAGTCTTGCCAACCGAAGTCGTACTTCTTGGGAGTGCTTATCACCAGCAGGGCTTTAGCATTACATGTGCAGGGGCGTTGGCCAGCTTTCCATTTCCTTTCAAAATGGTACAGCTCTGCAGCTTCATTATATAGGTTGCGCAGGAAAAGTTTTGTCAAAGGACGTACCGGTTTCGACATTAATACACTTGCCAGTCGAAGGAAGAACTTCATGGTTGCATCTTCCACCGCTTGTATGTCGGCTCCTTCCAACAGGTTTACTACCACTTTTCTTGAGTTCTCGGATGTGGGCGCCACGTAGGCTGCCTCTATAATATCAGATAGTGCTTCCGTAGGAATAGGCTCCTCTGTGATGGTGCGGTTGGAACGACGACTTTTCATCAGTTCCATCAGTGATTTTGGCGATGGAATCAGTTCTTTCTGCACTTGATGGATGTTAGATGCGGGAAAGTCTGTGTGGTTCAGGGCATCCGCTTCACATACATCCACGCAGTGGCCGCATTGTATGCAGTGGTTAGGCTTAACCACCTTGGGCACTTCGCCTTTTTCTTGCGTATAAACGCTGGCAGGACAAACACGGGCGCATCGTCCACAGCGTTTGCATTTTTCGCTATCTATATTAATTTTGTTCATCATTAGTGGTTATTGGCTGACAATCAGTGTCATTGTCAATAGGATACTCTTCATTATTAGGATACTCTTCCCACATTTTTCTCAACAGATAGAAGCAGAGGGCGAATCCAACTATGATGCAGAAACCTGCAACCCAGTTTCCTCCTATCCATTCCACCATACTGAAGTCATCTGCCTTGTCTCCAAGCATCTGTGCCTGTATAACGGCAATGGAGTTGTTCAATATGTGTATGATGCAGGTAATCACGATGTTTCCCGTCTTTATGTAAATCACGCCTAACATCAGTCCAATCAGTATAGCTATGACCACCTGTGCTGGGTTTACATGGATTAGTCCGAAGAGTACGGCAGAAATCCATATTGCCTTTCTGGGCTCTATGCCGTTACGGGCAAGGTATCCGCAGACTCCCTCACGGAAAAGTAACTCTTCGGATATAGGTCCTAAAATGGCAATGGCCAGAATGCCCCATGTATTGTTGGCAAGATCTTTAATCTCGTCTTTAATCAGGTCGGGTAGATTTGTTATCTCTATTAACAGGTCACCTGCAAAAGCACCAAAGATACAGGCTACTATGGCTATCAGTGCCCAATTCCATTTAATGTTTGAGATGCGGAAGGTTTCGGGGATCCGCATTACCTTCAGTCCTTTCCAGCAAACAAGGATGGCTATGAAAAACGTAACTATCATGCAAGAGCCCATGATAGATGCAGAAATGCCGTTCATTGGATTTTCGGTAAAAAACATTGCAATAGCGATTGCTAATATACCAGCAAACAGTTGAGTAATCAGGAAGTAGACAAGTACTGCCAATAACGCTTTTTTCATGTTTCTTTTGTGTTTAAATAGTTTATAATTTTTGCAAAGGTAGCAATTATTTCCATATTCCTGCAGCGATTCGTAGATTTCTGTTTCATTTCATGGCGCTATCTTTGATTATTTTTGTATTTTTGCGACAGAATAATTAAATCTATTGGAAAAATGAAACGAATACAATCTTTGTTAATCCTTTTACTGACTGTGACTTTTGCGGCTGTTGCTCAGAACCAGCCGGGTGCGCCCTGGCAGGTGCGTGTAATGTGCTATAATGTTCAGCACTGCGCCGGTATAAAGTCGGATGTTGACTATGACCGTACCGCTGATGTCATCTTCAAGCAACAGGCTGATATAGTTGCGCTGCAGGAATTGGATAGCGTAACATCACGCAGTGAGGGACTCAACCAGATAGACGAGTTGGCCAAACGCACCTTGTACTACCCTGTTTTTGCCAGTGCTATTAATTATGGTGGTGGTAAATATGGTGTTGGAATTCTTTCACGTGAGCGTCCTTTGAGTGTTAGTCGTATTCCTTTGCCTGGCAAGGAGCCACGTGTCTTGTTGGTGGTAGAACTTAAGAATTATGTAATGGCCTGTACGCATCTGGATCTGGCCGAAGAGAATCGTCTGGCATCTGTCCCTCTCATTGTCGAAGAGGCAAAGCGTTGGCAGAAGCCCTTTATTATTGCGGGCGATTGGAACGATGAGCCCAACTCCAAACTAATGGACGAGTTGCGTAAGTACTTTACTATTAATACTGGCAAGAAAGCGACCTTCCCTGCTGATAAGCCTCAAATATGTATTGACTACATAGCCTCTTTTAAAGGCCGTTCTGCTGTAACGTTAAACTATTCTGTTATTGACGAGCCTGCAGCTTCGGATCATCGTCCTCTCGTCGCAAATCTCCGTTTGCCCTTGAAGGCTGACCAGCTGATGACTTTTAAGCCCTACCTACAGGATCCCAAGCCTACACAAATGACGATTATGTTCCAGACAACGGCTCCTGCTCACTGCTGGGTTGAATATGGAACAGACAAGAATAACCTGACCAGAAAGCGCGCTCTGCTCGACGGGCAGGAGGTATGTTTCGATATTGAGAACCGTATCACACTGGATAATCTTCAGCCCGGACAGCAATACTATTACCGGGTTTGCGTAGTTGATTTGTTGATGAAGCATGCCTACGAGTTCCATACTGGCGATACACTGCGCACTCCGTTCTACCAGTTCCGCACGCCCGAGGCGAAGGGGACTGATTTTACCTGCGTTGTTTTTAACGATTTGCATGTGCATCAGGATACATATGATTTCCTGTGTGATACCCTTAAAAAAGAGGGTATTTTCCCCGATTTCATCGTCTTTAATGGTGACTGCCTGCCAGAGCCCTATGACCGCGAACACGCTATGCGTATGATCCACGATTTGGCAGACCCTATAGGCGGAGCGGAAACACCCATCTTCTTCATTCGGGGCAATCACGAAATCCGTAACTACTACTCGGCTGGCATGCACAGATTAATAGGTTACCCCAACGATAAAACATATGGCGGCATTAGCTGGGGAGATACTCGTTTCATGGTGCTCGATTGTGGAGAGGATAAGCCCGATGACCACAAGGAGTATGCAGGGTTCAATGATTTTACGCAACTCCGTGCAGAACAGACTGAATTTATAAAACAGGAGATCAAGAGTCAGGCATTCAAGAAAGCCAGTCGTCGTATTCTTATCGGCCACATCCCCTTGTTTGGTAATGATGATGATTATCAGCCTTGCTCCGAGGCATGGGCTCCATTGTTGAAATCCCAGCCTTTTGATGTAGCCATCTTTGCGCATACACACCGGTTCAATTTTGCTGCAAAGGGATTGGAAGGAGCAGCATATCCCGTTGTGAACGGTGATGGTCCTCGAATACAACGTGCCTGCGTCACTGTCCTTCAAAAGCAAGGCAACAAACTGCACCTAAAAACATTGAGTAAGAATCCGCAGAATTGTATAGACATTGATTTGTAAAAGATAAAGATGCTTAAACTAATATCCACATTATTTGTTTTTCTGACTTTGACGGTTTTGCCTGCTACCGCACAAGGTCCAGATGAAGTACTCGAGACAGCTCGTCGCGTGAATAGCTATTTCGTCCAAAAATGGCCCGACCCAACCAAAGATACTTTCGTGGGCAGGAAACGCCCGAGTTCCCTCTGGACGCGAGGGGTTTATTATGAAGGTTTAATGGCGCTTTATGGTATTGACCCACAGTCGGATTATATAAAGTATGTTGATGACTGGGCTGATTATCACAAATGGACACCACGCAATGGTACCAGGACCACGAATGCCGATGACCAGTGTTGTATGCAGACTTACCTCGACCGTTATCTTTTAGAGGATAGTTCTTGCCCTTCAAAGATTGATAGCTGCTTGGCAAATGTTCAAAAACAGCTTTCCCAGAATCGTACTGATTATTGGACGTGGATAGATGCCATACAGATGGCTATGCCGGTATATTCCAGGATGTACAGGATTACTGGGGATTCTCGTTATGTCCTTTTTGCTCGCAACTGTTATGAATGGTCGCGCAACGAATGTGGCGGAGGCTTGTGGAATGCACAGGAAGGCCTTTGGTGGCGCGATGCCGATTTTGTTCCCCCTTACAAGGAAAAGGACGGTAATAATTGCTACTGGAGTCGTGGTAACGGCTGGGTCGTGGCTGCTCTTGTCAGGACCATAGAAGATTTGGAGGCATCCGATGCTCATCGCCCGATGAATAAGGATGTTCGTGCTTTTGTTAGAGAGCTCAGGTCGGATTACATGGCGATGATGCAAGCCTTGCTGAACTGTCAGCGTGAGGATGGCTTTTGGAATGTGAGTCTGATGTCGCCTGCCACATTCGGTGGGCCTGAAACATCAGGTACTGCTCTTTTTCTGATGGGCATGGCGTGGGGCGTCCGTAATGGGTTGTTGCCTGCCGGCAAATACCGTGGAGCCATAGATAAGGCTTGGAAGGCGGTTGCTTCAGCAGTACATCCGAATGGTTTCATCGGTTATATGCAGGGTACTGGCAAGGAACCGAAGGACGGTCAGCCGGTGACATATACCAGTGTTCCTGATTTCGAGGATTATGGAACGGGCTGTGTATTACTTGGAGCTGTGGAATATTATAAACTGATTCAGAAAAGTACCTCGAAGGCCGGCGCTCGTTGGTGGTGGCTGGGTTCTGCTGTTTCGAAGGCTGGATTAACATGGCAGATGGAACAGTTGGCATCGCATGGCATAGGAACTCTGGAGATAACACCTCTATATGGCGTTCAGGGTAATGATTCTAATAATATATCATTTCTTTCTCCTGAGTGGATGAAGATGCTGGGGTATACTATAAACGAGGGAAACCGGCTGGGCATACAGATAGACATGAATCTGGGCACAGGCTGGCCTTTTGGTTCGCCCGAGACGCCTTTGTCAGAAGCCGCTTGCAAGTTAGTGGTGGTGGATTCCCTGGTAGATAGCAAGTTGGCCAAAAGCATTGTGCTGCCGGCCCCACAGAAGGAGCAGAAGTATGCCCGACTCATTATCCAACGTGACTTTAAGAGTAAAGTTAAGGGCAAACGCCGCGTAATTGCTCTCTACGAAAGCCGCACGCGTCAGATGGTCAAGCGGGCTGCGCCTGGTGGCGAAGGATATGTCATTGATCACTTTGACTCTATTGCAGTTGCACATTATTTATCACGATTTGATCGGGCTTTTCGGTCTTCTGATGTTCCATTGCCAGCCACATTCTTTAATGACTCATACGAGGTGTTTGGGGCTGACTGGACACCCACCTTACCAAAGGAGTTCGAAGCACGTCGTGGGTATAAACTGGAGGATAAGCTGCAAGAGTTTGTAGATGGCGATGCTCAGGTAATCAGTGATTATAGAGAAACGTTATCAGAACTCTTGCTGAAGAATTTTACAGAGCAATGGGTGGCATGGAGTCACGAGCGTGGAGTGAAGGTGCGGAATCAGGCACATGGTTCGCCTGCCAACCTTATTGATGTTTATGCAGCGGTCGATATTCCTGAGATAGAAGGGTTCGGACTTTCCGATTTTGGCATCAAGGGCTTACGTTCCGATCCGGGTATGACGCGGAAGAATTATTCGGATCTGTCGATGCTGAAATATGCTTCTTCTGCAGCTCATATTACAGGTAAAAGACTTGTCTCAAGCGAGACATTTACCTGGCTGACGGAACATTTCCGCACCTCTTTGTCGCAGATGAAACCAGACCTCGACCTGATGTTTTGTTCGGGTGTTAACAGGATGCTCTTTCATGGGACATGTTACTCCCCGAAGGATGATCCATGGCCGGGGTGGAAATTCTATGCCTCTGTGGATATGTCGCCTACTAATTCTATTTGGCGTGATGCATCCATGCTGACCGGATACATTGACTTCTGCCAGAAACGTCTCCAGGAAGGGGAGCCCGATAATGATTTCCTCGTATTTTTGCCTGTAAGGAATATGTGGCGGACAAACCTTGATAAACGTCTGATGTTGTTCGAAATCAATTCTATGGATAAGAAAGCTCCCGAGTTCATAGCTTCTATCTTAAAGATTGATTCGTTGGGGTATGACTGTGATTATATATCCGAGAAATATCTGCTTTCAACATCCTTTGTGGATGGCAAGTTACAGACCGCGGCTGGCACACGCTATGCTGCACTCATCCTGCCTGGTAGCTGCATCCTAAGTAAAGAGGTTAAACAGCACATCGAGTCCTTGAAACGTCAGGGGGCGCATATTGTTTGTGATATAAATGCCGATGAATTGGGCAAATTTGCTAAAGCAGAAGAGCTGCGTACCCAACTTCACATGAAAATGATACGCAGGAAGGTGGGTAACGGTTATCGTTACTTTATTTCTAATCTTACTCCCAATGATGTACGGGGCAGTGTCACCCTTGCTTCTACGGGTGGGAAGGTGAATGTTTACTTGTGTAGTGGTGAGAGCTGTTTCATTGATGCTACTGCAGATGACAACGCCATCGTCACCTACCCAATAAATGCACTTCAGCCTTTCGATTCACAGACCTTAATGCTTGATTCACATTTCTCACCCATCGCAGATCTAACAAATAATCGTTGGACGCTTGGTTTCGTCGAATCACAGCCCGCTGTTGATCAGGTAATAAATCTCGATGGACTTCATACGTGGGAATCATTGCCTGTTGAAGGTTTGAGCGAACTGATGGGAACGGGTGTTTACGAAACTACCTTCGATCTCTCTGCTTCTGATGTGGCGGGTGACAACTATCAGATTGATCTTGGCGACGTCAGGGAGTCGGCACGTGTGTATATCAATGACAGCTATGTGGGATGTGCATGGTGTGTCCCCTTTATCTTGAATTTCAACGGCATATTGCACGAGGGGACGAACACTATTCGTATAGAGGTAACTAATCTTCCAGCTAATCGCATCGCAGCGTATGACCGGCATGGTGTGAAGTGGCGTAAATTCAACGAGATCAATATGGTCGACATCAATTATAAACGCACTACCTATGAGGGGTGGTCCCCCGTCCCCTCAGGACTTAACTCTTATGTAAAAATCTTCAAGTTATGAAAAGAGCATTTTTCCTTATACTAATAGTGTTTTCTGCATTATACGCAAAATCCACGACTTTCAACTCTTCTTGGCCCGACGGTACTACGATGGATGCCTTCTTCAACAATACTGCGAAGGTGGATGTCAGGACTTTGGGTAGGCAATATGTCATAACGAACTATGGCGTGAAGAATGATTCTGTGCTGATACAGACTGCGGCTATACAGAAAGTGATAGACCGTTGTGCCGACGAAGGTGGTGGTGTCGTGGTTGTGCCTGATGGAACATTCCTTTCTGGTTCTCTTTTCTTTAGGCAGGGTACGCATCTATACGTTAAAGGACGGTTGAAGGGGTCGGACCGCATAAGGGATTTCCGTCTATTGGAGACACGCTTAGAGGGGCAAACCTTACAATATTTCGCTGCACTCATTAATGCCGATGGATTGGACGGTTTTTGCATCGTTGGTGATGGGGCAAAGTTGGATTGGCAGGATATCCCTAGCGAATATGCGTTTGTCTCGCAACACAGTTGTATCGACGGCAATGGTTACCAATACTGGGAGGAATTCTGGTACCGTCGTATGTATAACCGCTCCTGCACTAATCTCGAGGCCATGCGTCCCAGGCTTGTGTACCTGTCCAACTGCAAGAATGTCACCGTTCAGGATGTCAACCTTATCAACTCTCCCTTCTGGACTAATCATCTGTATAGGTGCGAACATGTGCGTTACCTGGATAATCTTATTTATGCCCCTACGAAAGGCGTTGTTCCTCCTGGCGATGATAAGGAGCATGGTGCTCCCAGTAGTGATGCTATAGATTTGGATGTCTGCCATGATGTTCTGGTGCATGGCTGTTATATGCAGGTCAATGATGATGCTGTAGTGATAAAAGGCGGCAAGGGTATATGGGCAGACAAAGATCCTAACAATGGGCCCACTTATAACGTCTTGGTTAAGAATTGCCGTTATGGTAAAACCCATGGGTGTCTTACGCTTGGCTCAGAGTCTTTACACGATTGGAATATTGTACTTTCTAATATACAAATTAAAAATGTCAACCGGGTGCTGTGGCTCAAGATGCGGCCTGATACCCCTCAGCATTACGAGAAGATACGTGTTGATAATGTCAAGGGCGCATGTACCTCTTTCCTTGTGGTTCGCCCCTGGACCCAATTCTATCAGCCTGGCGACCGCCCGGATATGCCTTTGTCTATATGCAATGATATCACTTTCTGTGATATTGATGTTGATTCGCAGGACTTCTTCGATGTAGGAACATCCGACAAATACCGACTGCAGGATTTCTTCTTTCAGAACTGCAAGGTTCGTGACCGTAAACAGTCCTTCGATCCCACGATGATTGAGGGTTGCGTGACAAAAAACCTATTCATCAACGGTGTGAAGAGATAAATGCGGTTGGATGTTAAATCCTACAAAAAAAATAAGGCACTTGCGAGTTAATCGTAAGTGCCTTATTTGTGGACCAGCCAGGGCTTGAACCTGGGACCTCCAGATTATGAGTCTGTTGCTCTAACCAACTGAGCTACAAGTCCAATAAACCGTCAACTTGGTTTGCGGGTGCAAAAGTAGAGATTTCTGCTGAATTATCCAAATGTGGAGTCAAAAAATTTGGTCAGCAAAGGATATTTATCTAATTTTGCAGCCTGTAATGAAAATGAGGTACGTAGCGACGATAGGTTTTTTTGACGGTGTCCACCGTGGTCACCAGTGTCTGATAGGTCAGGTTTGCGAACTTGCCAGCAGATTGCAGTGTGCCTCTATGCTTATTACTTTCGACCGTCATCCCCGTCAGGTTCTTCACGCTGACTATGTTCCTCAGTTACTCTCTACTTATGAAGAGAAAAAGGCTCTCTTGGCAGCCTCTGGTATTGACAGACTGGAGATGCTTCCTTTTACTGAGGAGCTAAGCCGTCTTACAGCATTAGAGTTTATGAAGCAGGTGCTGAGTACCCAATTGGATGTGCAAACACTGGTGATGGGGTATGATCATCGTTTCGGTTATGGCGGCGGCACTTTCCCTGAATATGTGCAGTGGGGTAAGGAAGCGGGTATAGAAATTGTCCTTGCTCATGAACTGGAGGAGGAAAAGGTCAGCAGCAGCGTTATCAGACATCTTCTGAGTGAAGGGGATGTCAGGAAGGCTAATTACTTCCTTGGATATGATTACACTTTACAAGGTAGGGTGGTAAGCGGACATCAGTTGGGAAGGAATATTGGTTTCCCGACAGCTAACATAGATGTTCAGAAAGACAAGCTTTTGCCGGCTTGCGGTGTTTATGCTATAAGGGCCAGTGTTGACGATACATCTTATGATGGTATGCTTTGCATTGGTCACAGACCTACGTTGAACGATGGAAATGAATTGTCGATTGAAGCAAATTTGTTCGGTTTCAACGGCAATTTATATGGCAAGGAGCTTGTCTTACACCTCGTAGAACGTTTGCGCGACGAACAGCCTTTCGATTCTGTGCAGGCCCTGCAGCAGCAGTTGGAGCAGGATGCCATTCTGGCTCGAAAAATCCTTGAATCAGGTAACTGAGGCTACTCATCATTAATTGAGAATTTTGCTAATCCCCACCAGTATATTGCATTCTAATGACTAATGCCGAATTCATAGCTCAGCATAAAACAGATGACGTGCGCAAATTGGCGCTGAAGAAGGTGCCGGCAGACGTGGATCTGTCTTTTTGCCTGCAACAAATTGAGGGTTGGCAGCAAGCCTGCAAAAAACTTCCTCAATGGGCCGCGACTGAGGGTCTTTTGTATCCCGCACGTCTCTCGTTGGAGCAATGCAGCAGTGAGAGGACAGCTCATTATAAGAGTCAACTCGTTCAGCGACTCTTATCTGATGAAATGGAAAAAATGGTCGATTTGACCGGCGGATTTGGTATTGATTTCAGCTATCTTGCACCTTTGTTTCAGCAAGCTGTTTACATAGAACGTCAGGAGCAACTCTGCCAAATAGCCCAACATAACTTTGCCCTTTTAGGCTTACATCATGCAGAGGTTAGAAATGCTGAAGCGGAGAGTGAATTGCAACATATAAATGATGTTTCGCTCATATATGCGGATCCTGCCCGACGAGATGGAGCAGGCCGTAAGGTTGTTCTCCTTGAAGACTGCCAGCCCAATGTTATAGATCTGCAGACGGAACTTCTGGATCGTGCAAGAGTGGTGATTCTCAAACTTTCACCCATGTTGGATATTCAGCACGCTCTACGTCAGCTGCATAACGTTCGTGAGGTACACGTAGTAAGTGTGGACGGAGAATGCAAGGAACTTTTGCTGGTAATACATCATCAGGAAATGCCACTCCGTTATTATTGTGTAAATATTGCCGGCACCATTCAGGAAACTGTTGTTTCCGACAAGTGGCCTAATCCTGTTATTTGCGATAGAGAGGCTTCCTACTTATACGAACCCAATGCTTCAATATTAAAGGCTGGTGTTCAGGATGCCCTGTGCGATATCTATAAAGTGCAGAAACTCCATCCATTCAGTCATCTGTTCACATCAGACGAGTTGATTGCGGATTTCCCCGGCAGGATTTTCCGTATTCAGGGGAGGAGCGATTTCAGCAAGCAGGGAATGAAGACGTTGCTCGCCGGGGTTAAACAGGCCAATCTGACGGTTAGGAACTTCCCTGCCTCTGTCCAGGAGCTCAGAAAGAAGTTGAAAATAGCCGAGGGAGGCGGTGTTTACTTGTTTGCCACCACCATGCGTGATGAATCTCATGCTCTTTTCCGGTGCGAGAAGGTGAAAACTGGCTAATTTTTGCAATTTTTGCTTTCCCTTATATTAACCATATGATTATTTTTGCTAAATTTGCACCAGAACAAATCCAAAAAACCACTAAATAACCTAATTTATGTCTACAAGAAGAGATTTTTTGAAAGGTATGGGACTTGCAACAGCAGGTTTGACCTTGGCTCCCGGTGAGATGTTGGCTGCCAAGAAGAAATCGCAACCTGCTCCTGCACCAAAGAACGAGAAGGTGAGGATTGCCTACATCGGTATCGGTAACCGCGGACAGCAGAACATCGACGAGTTTGCCAAAACCAATATGGTAGATGTTGTTGCTCTTTGCGATGTTGACCTGAAAGGCAAGCAGTGCCAAAAGGTGCTGAGCATGTATCCCAATGCCAAACGTTACACCGATTTCCGCAAACTTTTTGATGAGTATTCAGATCATTTTGATGCCGTAGCAGTGAGTGTGCCTGACCATACACACTTCTTTGTTTGCATGGCTGCTATGAAGCATGGCAAGCATGTTTATTGCGAGAAGCCCCTTATCCGTACTTTCCAGGAGGGCGAAATCCTCATAGAGATGGCCAACCGTCATCCCGAGTTAGCTACTCAGGTAGGTAATCAGGGCCACTCAGAGGCAAACTACTTCCAGTTCAAGGCTTGGATGGAAGCAGGTATCATTAAGGATGTTACCAAGGTGGTGGCCCATATGAACAACGACCGCCGTTGGCATAAGTACGATTGGAACATGACTAAGATGCCCGAGGGTGATCCCATCCCCGAGGGTATGGACTACGATGCATGGCATGGTGGCATCCGCTACCACAACTTCAGCAACCTCTATCATCAGGGTGACTGGCGCAGCTGGTATGATTTTGGTATGGGTGCGCTGGGCGACTGGGGTGCTCACCTCCTGGATACCGCCCACGAGTTCCTGCAGTTGGGTCTTCCCTACGAGATTAATATGAAGTATGCCAAGAACCATAACGAGTTCTTCTATCCTTTCAGCAGTACCATAGAGTTCCGTTTCGGTGCCCGTGGTAATATGCCTCCCTGTGATGTTATCTGGTATGATGGTGTTGACAACCAGCCCCCATTGCCCGAAGGCTATGGCGAGAGTAAGTTGGCTGATGGCATTCCTGCCAGTGGACAGGGTGAATATACTAATCAGAAGTTGAATCCTGGTAAGATAATATATGGTCGCGACCTAACCTTCAAGGGGGCCAGTCATGGCAGTACCTTGGAAATTATTCCCAAGGAGAAGGCCGAGGCTATGAAGGATAAGCTGCCCGTGGTTCCTAAGAGTCCCAGCAACCATTATGTTAACTTCCTGCGTGCCTGCAAGGGAGAGGAAAAGACACGTTCACCCTTCCAGATTGCCGGCGTGCTGTGTCAGGTCTTCTGTCTGGGTGTCATCGCCCAGCGTCTGAACACACAGTTGTTCTTTGATCCCCGTACCAAGAAGTTTACCAATAATGAGTTTGCCAACGCAATGCTCTCTGGTATGCCTCCCCGTAGAGGATGGGAAGATTTCTACAAGATAGATTAAATTTGTCGTTATATCGATATAACGTTATAATGTCATAACGAAAAAGTAAAAACCAAATGAAGAAAATAATTATAGCTATGGCTATGCTGGCTGTTATGCCCGTAGCTGCACAGAAAAAGATTGTAAAAGAGGTGGCTGTTGCTGCACCTACAACGGATAATGTACTCACAGAGCAGGAACAGCGTGATGGTTGGAAGCTCTTGTGGGATGGTAAGACCACAGAAGGTTGGCGTGGTGCCAAACTTACCGGTTTCCCTACAAGGGGGTGGCGCATCGAGGATGGCGTATTGAAGGTAGAGGCTGCCAATGGTGCCGAGAGTGGCAATGGCGGTGATATCGTAACTAACAAAAGCTATCATAATTTCATCCTGAAGGTGGATTTCAAAATCACTGAAGGAGCCAACAGCGGCATCAAGTACTTCGTTGACCCTGATATGAACCAGGGGGAGGGTAGTGCCATTGGTTGCGAGTTCCAGATTCTGGACGACCTGCGTCATCCCGACGCTAAGTTGGGCGTCAAGGGTAACCGTAGACTGGGTTCGCTGTATGACCTGATTCCCGCTCCCGAGAACAAGCCTTTTGATATTACGACCTGGAATACCGCCACAGTTATCGTAAAGGATAACCACGTAGAGCACTGGCTGAACGGTGTGAAGTTGCTGGAGTACGAGCGTAACACACAGGAGTGGAACGCCCTTGTTGCTTATAGTAAGTATAAGAACTGGAAGGACTTCGGTAACCGCGACGGACGTATCCTCTTGCAGGATCATGGCAACGAGGTTTGGTTCAAGAACATTAAGATTAAGGAATTTTAGTCGTTTAGTCGTTTAGTCATCTGGTCTTCTGGTCGTTTGCTTGTCTGGACGGCTGGACGGCTGGTAGACTGGAGACATTAGAAGAGTTTATGAATTGTAAAATTGGAAAATTTATCAACTATTAATAACTATAGAAAAGTGAAAAAGATTGTATTTCTGGTTTGTGCCATGTTCATGGCGAACATTGGTTCACATGCAATTACGGATCCTGTTCAGTATGTTAATCCCTTGGTGGGTTCTCATTCTACAGGTGGTTTGTCCACAGGTAATACCTATCCTGCCATTGCCCTTCCTTGGGGTATGAATTTCTGGACTCCCCAGACGGGCAAGATGGGTGACGGATGGTGCTACACCTATGATGCCGAGAAGATTCGCGGCTTCAAGCAGACCCACCAGCCCAGCCCTTGGATGAACGACTACGGTACGTTCAACATTATGCCTGAATGTGGCGAGGATTATATCTTCGATGAGGCCAAGCGCGCCAGCTGGTTCTCTCATAAGGCTGAGGTCAGCAAACCACAATATTATAAGGTATATCTGGCAGATTATGACATCGTAACAGAGGTGGCTCCCACCAGCCGTGCTGCTATCTTCCGTTTTACTTATCCTGCAGGTAAGAGCTACCTGGTGGTAGATGCCTTCGACCGTGGTTCGTATGTGAAGATTATTCCCGAGCAGAATAAGATTGTGGGTTATACCACTCGTAATAGCGGTGGTGTGCCCAAGAATTTCAAGAACTACTTCGTCTTGCAGTTTGACCGTCCTTTCACTGTTACGGCTATCTGTGACGAGGGTAAGGAGAATAAGTCAGCGCTCGAGACCACCAGTAAGCATGCGCAGGGTGTAGTAGGTTTTACTACCAAGCGTGGCGAGCAGGTCAACGTTCGTGTGGCCAGCTCTTTTATCAGCATCGAGCAGGCTGAGCAGAACCTGAAGGAGTTGGGTAATAAGACTCTCGAGCAGGTAAGCGAGGAAGGCCGTCAGGAATGGAACAAGGTGCTCTCTACCATTGACGTGCAGGACGAGAGCGATATCGACCGTCTGCGTACTTTCTATAGCTGTCTTTACCGTAGCGTCCTCTTCCCCCGCAGCTTCTACGAGATCAATGCCAAGGGCGAGGTGGTTCACTACAGCCCTTATAATGGTGAGACATTGCCTGGCTATCTTTTTGCCGATACCGGTTTCTGGGACACTTTCCGTGCTTTGTTCCCCTTGGTGAATCTGATGTGGCCCTCTATGAGCCAGAAGATGCAGGAGGGTTGGGCTAATGCCTACAAGGAGAGTGGCTTCCTGCCAGAGTGGAGTGCTCCGGGTCATCGTGCCTGTATGGTGGGTAACAACTCGGCCAGTGTTGTGGCCGATGCTTACCTGAAGGGTGTTCGCGGGTATGATATCGATGCCCTGTGGGAAGCCGTAAAGCATGGTGCTAATGCCGACCTGCCCCGCACTACCAGCGGTCGTAAGCAGTGGGAAACCTATAACAGACTGGGTTATGTACCTTATGATAGTATCAACGAGAGTGCCGCCCGTACTCTCGAATATGCCTTCGATGACTGGAGCATCTATAAGTTAGGACAGGCTTTGGGTAAGCCCGAGAAGGAGATAAAGGTTTATGCAGAGCATGCTATGAACTATAAGAATCTTTTCGACCCCTCGCATAATCTGATGCGTGGTAAGTTGGCTAATGGCGAATGGGCTCCCAACTTCAATCCATTCAAGTGGGGTGATGCCTTTACCGAGGGTAATAGCTGGCACTATTCATGGAGTGTCTTCCATGATCCTCAGGGACTCATCGATCTGATGGGTGGAGCAGATACCTTCAACCAGATGCTGGACAGCGTATTCGTATTGCCTCCTATCTTCGATGACAGCTACTATGGTGGTGTTATCCACGAGATCCGCGAGATGCAGATTATGAACATGGGTAACTATGCTCACGGCAACCAGCCCATTCAGCACATGATCTACATGTATAACTACAGTGGTCAGCCCTGGAAGACCCAGTACTGGTTGCGCGAGACCATGAACCGTATGTACAATGCTCATGCCGACGGTTATTGCGGTGATGAAGATAACGGCCAGACATCTGCCTGGTACATTTTCACCGCTATGGGCTTCTATCCTGTTTGTCCCGGTTCTAACCAGTATGTGCTGGGTGCTCCTTACTTCAAGAAGATGACTTTGCATCTTGAGAACGGTAAGGATGTTGTAGTGACAGCTCCCGAAAACAGCGATGATAACCGTTATGTGCAGCAACTCACTGTAAATGGTGCAGAGCATAAGGTGAACTATGTGAACCATGCCGACCTCCTGCAGGGTGCCCGTATGGATTATGTAATGGGGCCCAAGGCTAACGAGAATCGTGGCAATACAGCAGAGGCTGCTCCCTATTCATTCAGTAAGGAATATAAGGCTACCCCTAAGAAGGGCAAGAAAGCTAAGAAATAACATCATTTTTTTTAAGATGAGAAACGTATTAACCATATTATGTGCAATGTTCTGTGCTGTCAGTTTGACGGCACAGACCTTTACTGTCACAGATTCTATGCAGTGGAAGGCGTATGACGATTTTAACGCTGCGCTGCTGGATAAAACGCTCAATATCTACAAGGCCGACACCAAGCAATCCCGTGCCGATCATCGTGGTAATGGTTATCGCGATGGCGATGTGTCAGGCTGTGCTGCCGCCATCTGGTGTCAGGCCATCTATTATGATATGGTCATCAACGCCTACAATCGTGCCAAGACCGAGGGTAACGAAGAGTTGATGAAGAAGTACCAGGCACTGCACGATAAGATTTATAAAGGCGAGAAGGTTCATTATGTAAACTTCAATTTTGACGACCCCAATACCAACAACGGATGGTTCGTCTATGACGATATCATGTGGTGGACCTGTGCTTTGGCACGCGCCTATCAGACCTTTGGCAAGTCAGAGTACCTTACCTATTCAGAGAAGAGCTTCTGCCGTGTATGGTACGGTTCTACCAAGGTGGGTGATGATGGTTCTTATGCCGATCCGGCCCGTTTCAGCGGCAAGTACGGAGGCGGCATGTTCTGGGAATGGCAACCAATTGCTAAGGCCAACCCCCACAAGGAGGGCGATTTCCGCTCTGCCTGTATCAACTTCCCCACTGTCATAGCTGCCTGTCTGCTGCACCAGCTGGTGCCCGATGGACGAACGGCTCCCACGACAGCACATCCCACTCGCCAGACTAAGGAATGGTATCTGGAGAAGGCCATCGAGGTTTATGATTGGGCAAGCAAAACGCTGGTTCCCAGTAACGGACGTGTAGCGGATGGTATTCACGGAGGCGGCCCTGAGTATTCAGATCATCTGTATAACCAAGCTACCTATATTGGGGCCAGTTGCCTGCTCTACAAGCTTACTGGTCAGGCTAAATATCGTACAAATGCCATTAACGGGACACGCTACGTTTTCAACAATATGACAAATGCCAGCAAGATTCTCAACTTCGAGAACGGATACGAGCAGGGTGTGTATGCAGCCATCTTTGCCCAGTACCTGCCAATGGTGGTGTACGACTTGGGACAGAAGACATACCTTACTTATATACAGCGCAACATGCAGAAGGCATGGGATAATCGTGATCAGGTGCGTGGCATCCAGGCTGGCAACTTCGCCAAGAAGACTGCCGAGGATGATGTGGTAGAGAGTTATGGCGGTAGTGGCATGCCCGCTCTCATGCTTATGTTCCCGGCTCATATTACAGCAGAGGATATAGAGGATGCCGTAGAGGAGGTTCCTGCTGCTCAGGCCAGTGTTAACTCAGATATTTATACCATCGACGGTAAGCTTATCCAGAAAGATGCTACACTGGGTCAGGTGGAAAATTTAGACAAAGGACTTTACATCTACCAGCAGAAGAAACTGTTGGTTAGGAAGTGATCTCCTTTGAGAGTGTTTTCATAAGTTTTGTTCCTCGCTCCTTAATAAAGATCTTTTATTGAGGAGCGAATTTTTTTCCATGTTTCTTCCTCGAGTCGTGTTCCGATAACCTGTATTACCTGGCTCGAAAGCAGGGCTCCCGTCTGCAGACACTGCTCTAACGGCGCGTTCTCGCAGAAGGCATATAGAAATCCTCCGGCAAAGAAGTCACCTGCTGCGGTGGTGTCCAGGGCGTTTACTTTCTTGGCTGGGGCAAAAGCTTCCTTGCCGTTTTGTCCTGATGAGGCTCCCCACATAGCCATGGCACCCTTGCTGCCCAGTTTCACTACGGCTAACGTGCAAAGTTCGGCTATGTATTTCATTCCCTCCTTGGCATCTGTTGTCCCAGTGAAGGCAGCACACTCCTCTTCGTTGGCAAAGACGATATCTATGTAATCCTTTACAAGATGCTGGAAGAAAGACAGGTTTGCCTGTATTACGTTGTAGCTGCCCATATCCAGGCTCAGCATCAGCCCTTCTTGTTTGGCTGTCTGGCATATCTGCTCTACTAACTCGTGGCTCTGTACCAGATAACCTTCTATATGCAGCAACTCATAGCCACGGAATAGTTCGGGCTTTATCTCGTCTGCCTTCATCAGGGCAGCTGCGCCTAAGAAAGTGCCAAATGTACGTTCGCCGTCAGGCGAGATAAAGGTATTGGCCACTCCTGTGGCTGTGTCGCATGCTATGAGTTTGGCTTCTATGCCTGTCTGCCTGCAGTTCTCTGCAAAGAAGTTTCCCATCTCGTCTTTCCCCACTTTTCCGATAAAGCCGGGTTTCAGACCTAAATTAGCCAATGCCAGTATGGTATTTCCTGCGCTTCCACCTGTAGCCTTCTTCGGATTCAGGGCTTGCAGACTATGGCTTAGGGCCTGCTGCTGTTGTTCGTCAATCAACTGCATCCCGCCTTTGGGGAGTTGGAAAGATGTAAGCAGGGAATCGTCATTCATTTGCACCAGTACGTCGACCAATGCATTGCCAATACCAATTATTTTCTTCATTTAAATCATTTTTTTTGCAAAGATATTGCATAATTCCAAAAAATGCTATACTTTTGCACCGCATTTGAGAGAATATTTTCAAATTTGCTTCAGTAGCTCAGTTGGTTAGAGCACATGACTGTTAATCATGGGGTCGTTGGTTCAAGCCCATCCTGAAGCGCAAAAGAGTTTCTTCTTGAATGCATTTTGCTTCAGTAGCTCAGTTGGTTAGAGCACATGACTGTTAATCATGGGGTCGTTGGTTCAAGCCCATCCTGAAGCGCAAAAGCCGAGATTCGTCTCGGCTTTTTCTTTTTCAGGTAGCTTTCACCAACGACTCCATGGGTCGTAGGTTCTTGCGCTCCAGTAGGTGCTCAGGCGCAGGCGGAACAAGCCCATCCTGAAGCGCAAAAGCCGAGATTCGTCTCGGCTTTTTCTTTTTCAGGTAGCTTTCACCAACGCCCCCATGGGTCGTAGGTTCTTGCGCTCCAGTAGGTGCTCAGGCGCAGGCGGAACAAGCCCATCCTGAAGCGCAGAAATCCCGCGAGTCGAAAGACTTACGGGATTTTTTTTATTGCTGCTCAGGGAATAGCTGGCAGAATAGCTTGCGCAGTGCTGCGTTGTCATCAATGATGTCCTGTAGCTGTCTTAGACGTTGTGCATTGGGGGAGTCTTCGAACCACAAGTGCAGGTAACCATTACGGCCGTATTTCTCGCGAAGATGTGACACCATACGTTGGAAGTGCTCCTCGCGACTCAGCTCCGGGTAATGGTCAATGCCATACTGAATGGTTCTGCGTATGATGGTGTCTGCATCAATGAAACGGTCTGCCTCTGCTACGATGCGCCCATAGATGCTGCGTGGCTCATGTCCGGACGAGGCACGATGGTCCTCGGCAGCATCGGCCATAAGGCTGATCTCGTCTGCTGTAAACCATTGTCGTAACATCTTGTCAGAGCGGATAATACGTGCCGACACTTCATGGTGATGCTCACGTCCCTCGCACAGTCCTGTGTCATGATAGGCTGCTATTACGTAGGCCATCTGGGGGTTAACGCCCAACTTCTCTGCCAGTTGCATGCTTTGCCGGATCACCATCAGTACATGGTCGCGCTGGTGCGCCTTATCGAAACTGTCATACAAGGGTATGATATCCTGTTCCACGTATCCTCGGATTTGTGGATTAATGGAGGCTAAGAGGTCTTCTATGTTGTCTGGCTTGTTCATGTGAATGAATATAATCGGATGTAAAAGTACCAAAATTCTTCACGTTATCACTTTCTTCTTGCCAAGATTATGCAGAAAGTTTAACATTTTTGTATATTTGTACCCACGAACATTAATCCGCGACTAATATATCCGATGAAAACTCTTTTATTTGCCACGATACTATTTTTCTTCGCAATAACAGGAAGGGGAGAAGAGCAACCGCTATCTTCTGTCCCGCAGGTAACCTGGGATCAGCAGAGTCTTATCATAGACGGACATCGAGTGGTGCCTGCCATGGGAGAGGTACACTACTCGCGCATTCCCGCTCAGGAATGGGAGCGTGCCGTGCGGCAGATGAAGGACGGTGGCATAACCATGCTGGCTTGTTATGTATTCTGGAATCATGTCGAGGAGATCGAGGGCCAGTATGACTGGAGCGGGCAGCGTAATCTGCGTCGTTTCCTGGAAGTCTGTAAGGCCGGGAATATGCCTGTTGTCCTTCGTGTCGGTCCCTATTGCCATGGCGAGGTGCGTTGTGGCGGCATACCCGACTGGGTTGTGCAGACGGGGTGCAAGTTGCGTTCCCAGGATAAAGTGTTTCTCGGTCTTGTCGAGAAATTGTACCGCCAGATCTTTACCCAGGTGCAGGGCTTGCAGTGGAAAGACGGCGGCCCCGTCATCGCAGCACAGTTCGATAATGAATATGGCGGAGACGGAGCCTACCTGATGGCATTAAAGGGGATGGCTCTTCGCATCGGTTTCGACCTCCCTTTCTATACCTTCACTGGTTGGCCCGGCCTCAGAAAGCCTGTCCCTTATGGCCAGATGTTGCCGCTCTATGGCGACTATGCCGACGGGTTCTGGGATCGAAGCCTTCAGGAAGGGTGTGGCAAATACTATAAGGCATTTAACTTCCGCGAGACACGCACCACAGGAGCCATTGCCTCCGAGCAGATAGATTACGCCAAACTGTCACCTGTCAACTCTCACCTGTCACCTGTCACCTATCCTTATTTCACTTGCGAGCTGGGTGGTGGTATGATGACCTCCTACCATCGTCGTATCTACACCTATCCAGAGGATGCCTACGCCATGGCTGTTGTCAAGTTAGGAAGCAACAGCAATCTGCTTGGTTACTACATGTATCACGGCGGCACCAACCCCGAGGGTAAACTGGGTGTGTCCCTCAACGAGCAGCAGCGGACGCTGAGCACCAACTGGAACGATATGCCTGCTATGACATATGACTTTCAGGCTCCGCTGAACGAGTTCGGACAGCGCAATCCCCATTTCTATATGCTGCGCAAGTTACACCTCTTTATGCAAGACTATGGCGAGGTGCTGGCTCCCATGACAGCCAACTATCCCTGCGAACAGGATATCAAACAGGGCGATGATACGCACTTGCGATGGAGCTATAGATCCTTGGCTGAGGGGCCTGATCAGTCTGCTTTTGTTTTCGTCAATAACTACGAGCGTTTCGCGAACCTGACGGCCAAGAAAGGAGTCCGGTTTGATGTCTGTGGCGTGAAGTTCCCACAGAGGCCCATTACCGTTCCTGCCTCTACAATATGTATTTTTCCTGTGAACATTGACGGCATCCGCTACGCTACGGCACAACTTGTTGCTCATCGCGATGGCAGGATATACCTGGAGCAGATTCCTGGCATCCCCACAGAGATTGCCATCGACGGAAGGGTGCTGCGCAATGTGAAGGCTTGCGGGACGGCCAGACCTGTTTACAAGAATATCTACCTGCTCACATCGGAACAGGCCGGACGCCTGTTCCTGGATGAAGAGCCCGTCAGCTCGCCTGTTCGCCAGTTTGTCGACTCTCCTGTTAGGGTTTCAAAGGTTAAAGCCGCCGGTGCTCCCCGTCAGATCACTTTTGGTGCAGGCAAAGTCGCAGAAGAACCCGTGGATGCCGATTTCGATAATGCAGCTGTTTATCAGATTTCTCTGCCAAATGATTCTTTGCTCTTCAGACCCTACTCTTCACTTTTAGAAATAGAATATCGTGGTGATGTGGCTCGTCTTTATGCTAATGGCAGACTTATAGATGATAATTTCTATAATGGTCGTCCTTTCCAATATGCCCTATGGCGCTTGCCCAAAGACTGCCGTCAGTTAGAACTCCGCATTCTACCCCTTCAAAAGGACATGCCTGTTTATTTCCCTCGTGAGGCTGACGTGCGGGCGTTGGGCGAAGACGTGAAATCTATAACCATTCGGTCAGTTCAATAGAATAGCCATTAACTATCCATTATATTAGAACAAGGTATAACTACAATAACAAAAGAATATAGTCCCCGACTCGGTCCTTAGTTATTGAGACAGACAAATAAGTGTAGGGGACTGAGTTATGATAATTAAAGAATAATAGATAATGAATAACCCAACACCTCGTCGGCTCTGCGAGAAGAAAGAGCAGGAGCTGCTGAACAAGTATTTCGGAAATCTGGTAAAGGAGGCCGCCCTGGAGCGTCCGGAGAATATAGGTGACTACACACTCGACCTGCTGAGCAGGATAGAGGCGGAGTACCGCTCATATCTTGAGGAGCTGTGGCCTCAGGTGGCTCCGGATGAACTGCGTGATACCCCTCTTGTGCTGGAGGAGGAGAAGTTGCGTGAACTGATGACGGCCAAAGACCGTAAAGCGCTGGAGAAAGCTTATCAGAATGCAGCTTGCATCACCTTCTGGGAGCGTCTTACCCAGTCCAACCATAAGGATGTGACGTATTATAAGGGCTTGCTGCACGAGTACTCTCGCAACCTGTTGACACTGATGCGCGAGGACTTCCTGGAGGAGGTCGAGGGGCACGATATCGAGAACAAGACGTTCGAGTAGGGGCTGGACGTCACCATCAACGCCTTTTTGCCGCTTTATGTGACACTTTGGGCCAATCTGTCAGAATATCTGGTACAGGCATGTTTGTTGTATTATAGTTAGTGAACGAAGGCGACAGACTTTAGGCTTTAGACCTTAGACTTTAGCCAATGTTCAATGAATTAACATGTTTAACTAAAATATAACTAGGAGGTATTAATTATGTTACCAGTAATGTTTCAAAACAGTTGGATGCCAACATTATTTGATGATTTCCTGAACACTGATTTCATGCCTCGTGCCAATAATACAGCACCTGCAGTCAATGTCAAGGAGAGTGAAAAGGCCTACACAATGGAACTTGCAGCTCCAGGTATTAAGAAAGAATATTGTCGTGTAGGTATCAACGAAGATGGTAACCTTACCGTTGCTATCGAGAATAAGGTTGAACACAAACAGGAGGATAAGCATCATCACTATCTGCGTCGCGAGTTCAGCTACTCTAACTACGAACAAGCCTATACACTGCCTGATGATGTGGAGCGTGATAAGATTTCTGCCAAGGTTGAGGATGGTATACTGACTGTTACCATGCCGAAGTTGGCTAAGGAACAAAAGAAATGTACCAAGGCTATTGAGGTGTCTTAATGACTCTGATACATAAAAGAAGGGGCTGTGCATAAAAGTGCAGCCCCTTCTTTTTTTATATACTATTCTGTTTTCTCTTTTTTAGGAGGGATTTTGATTCCTTCGCGTTCCAAGGCCTCTCGAACCAGTTCGTCAAAGGTTTTAACTTTGTCAAACTCTTCCAGGACTTTCTTGTCGCGTTTGTGTTTCTTTGCCTTCCTTCTGTCCTTAAAGGCAAAGGGATGCATAATCTTGTCTGTAAGACCCGGAGATATCTTATCTATCACATCGCCCAAAGAAGGGGTGCTGGGAATGCCCATTCGGGCTATACTCTGGCGTATGGCATCCTCAAGGGCTGCTGTGCTTTCTGGGGCCACTACCTCTACCTCTTTCAGAGTGTCTGTCGGCTCGTGGGTAGGGGGGATGGTGTCATCGGGCCAGGCCGTCAGCATAAGGGCTGTAAAAAGGACGTTTATCATTCTATTCTTTGTTAAATGTTCACAAAAATACAAATTATATGTAAGAAACAAGGGATGATGCACATAATTTTATTATTTTTGTGACTTGAAACACAATTTTAAGATAAGATTACATATGAAAAGGCTCGTACTTTGGCTCCTTGTGGTGTTCTGCTTTGCTTCGGCCGAGGCTCAACATTTCAAGGCATACCGAGGCGCAGTGCCCGGTAGTTACAACTTCTGGTTTCACGATCCGGAAAACGGGGCTCACAAAGACCCCAAAGCACACTTCCCTTTACTTATCTTTTTGCATGGAAGAAGCCTTAGCGGCCATAACTTGGATAAGGTAAAGCGCTATGGCCCCATCAGTGCGGTTGCCAAAGGGCTGAGCATAGACAGTTATATCATGGCTCCGCAGACCAGTAACGGCTGGGCACCCGATAAGGTGATGCAGCTTGTGGACTGGGCTATCAAGAACTATTCCGTTGATACCACCCGAATATATGTCTATGGTATGAGTATGGGTGGATACGGCACCATAGATGTCTGTGCCACATACCCCGACCGTATTGCAGCAGGAATGGCTGCCTGCGGCGGTGCCACAGTCAAGAATCTGGAGGGGCTTTCTAAACTTCCCATGTGGATCCTGCACGGCACGGCCGACCGTGCCGTACCTTTCAGCGCTTCGCAGAAGGTGGTGGATGCTATGGAGAAGACAGGAACGGATCGCCTTATCTTCACTCCTCTGAAGGGAGTGGATCACGGTCGTCCCGCCCGCCTTTTCTATATGACTCAGACATACGACTGGCTTTTCAGCCATTCTACCAAGGACCCTGGGCGTGAGGTCTGTCGTGATTTCAAGGTCACCCCCGAGATGCTGAGCAAGGCGTACGAGGATTTGCGTGACCTCAAGAGCAATAGTGATAAGGAAGACGAGTACATGGAGTAGGGTCGCCAATCGAAGTAACGACATAACATTTAAAATATATATGAAAAAGACATTTTTATCTCTGATTGTTTTGGTGGCAGCAACTGTGCAGTTGCGAGCCATCGACTACACAAAGTATGTAAACCCTTTTATCGGAACCCAGACAGATGAGACGGGTGCCCTGAGTGGAAGCACCTTCCCAGGTCCTACTATGCCACAGGGTATGGTACAGCTGGCTCCTGAGACAGAGCAGTATGTAACTTGGGACCCCTGCTGCGGTTATGATTTCAATAAGGACAGCATCTTCGGTTTTACCCACACGCATCTGAGCGGAACGGGTTGTACCGACCTGATTGATATCTCACTGATGCCATCTGTCAAGAAGGTGACACCTGCCGAGTTGCAGAAGGGTATCTTTGCCCAGACATACAAGCACAGCGAGGAATCAGCAACCCCCGGCTTCTATATGGTCAAGTTGCAGAACGAGGGCATCCTGGTCAACCTCTCTGCTACGGTTCATGCAGGTATTCATCGTTATACCTTCCCCAAGGATGCCAGGCAGCAGACGGTGATTCTGGACCTCGACCGTATGACATGGCGTGGCGATGCCTACTACAATGGCCGTCGTGCCTATCAGATTATCCAGAGCCAGATGCGTGTGGTTGACGACCATACAATCGAGGGCTTCCGTGTGCTGACGGGTTGGGCCAAGTTGCGTAAGGTCTACTTCCGTGCCGAGTTCAGCAAGCCCTTCACAGATCGTCTGCTGATGGACGGAGGCCGTTCCGTAGGCAAGAGCGATGTGATAAACGGACGCACCCTGCGTGCTGCCCTCGAGTTCAGCAACAAGGATACACAGGACCTTATGGTAAAGGTGGCAATCTCTGCCGTCGATAATGATGGTGCGCGCAAGAATATGAAGGCCGAGGCCCAGAGCTGGGACTTCAATTATTATACCAAGGCGGCCCATGACGCTTGGGAAAAGGAGCTGGCACGTATAGATATCGAGGGTACAGATGCCCAGAAGGCTATCTTCTATACCGGTCTTTACCACGTGCTGATGCAGCCCAATACCATGAGCGACGTTGACGGCCGTTATATGGACACCAACTTCGAGATCAAGCAGATGCCCAAGGGCCAGGCTTACCACAGTACCTTCAGCCTCTGGGACACCTTCCGTGCTGCTCATCCCCTCTACACATTGCTTTGCCCCGATGTGGCTGCTCAGTTTGTCCGCGATATGATTCTCCATCAGGAGACCTACGGCTATCTGCCCATCTGGGATCTGTGGGGTCAGGACAATTACTGTATGATTGGCAACCATGCCATTCCCGTTTTGGCTGATGCCATCTTGGCCGAGGTTCCTGGCGTAGATGCTGAGAAGGCTTATAAGGCTATGTTCGAGAGCAGTACCCGCACCCATACCAACAGCCCCTTCGAGGTTTGGGAGAAGTACGGCTATATGCCTCAGGACTTGCAGGGTACCAGCGTCAGCATCACCCTCGAGCAGGCATTCGACGACTGGTGTGTCGCTGCCGTTGCCAAGAAGTTGGGTAAGCAGGCCGATTACGAGCGTTTCCTGAAGCGTAGCGAGTTCTATCGCAACCTGTGGGATCCCACCATTGGTTTCTTCCGTCCCAAGGATAGCAAGGGTAACTTTATCGATAAGTTCGACCCCCTAAGCTACGAGGAGCCTTGCTTCATAGAGGGTAACGCCTGGCAGTATATGTGGTTTGTTCCCCAGAATCCCAAGGGACTGATAGAACTGTTGGGTGGCGAGAAGGGCTTCATCAAGAAGCTCGACGAGAACTTCACCCTCACAGCTACCAGTGGCGAGGTAAACGGCAATGCCAGCGGTTTCGTGGGTCAGTATGCTCACGGCAATGAGCCCAGCCACCATACCGCTTACCTCTACAACTTTGCAGGTCAGCCCTGGCGCACCCAGGAGTTGGTAAATCAGATTCGCAGTAATTTCTATAACGAGACCCCCTGCGGCTATGCCGGTAACGACGACTGCGGCCAGATGTCGGCTTGGTACATCTTCTCTGCCCTTGGCTTCTATCCCTTCAATGCCGGTAGTGCCGAGTACACCATTGGTACACCTCTCTTCCAGAAGGCAACCCTCCATCTGGCAGATGGCAAGGACTTCACCATCCTGGCTCCTCGCAAGAGCGACAAGGCCATTTACGTCAAGGGTGTGAAGCTGAACGGCCAGAAGATAACCGACTGGACGCTGACACACAAGCAGATCATCTCAGGCGGAACGCTCCAGTTCCAGATGAGTGAGAAGAAGTAAGACTACTTCCACTAAAAACTCAACATATGAAAAAGATACTGTTTTTTCTGGCCTTTACCTGCTCCCTGATGGGATTTGCATGGGAAAGACAGACTATCTGGCCCAAGGGCAAGATGCCTGATGCACAGGAGCATCAGATTGCGGCAATGACAAACGAAACGGGAGCCAAAGGCTTCAAACCCGAGAAGTTCCGGACAGCTTATCTGGAGTGGTTCGAGAAGCCTGAGAAGCCCAACGGATGTTGCATGATTCTTATCTCGGGCGGCGGATATTATAACTGCTGCGACGTGGGTCTTATCAAGCAATGGCACGAGCGTTTTACGGCATTGGGCTACCAGTGTGTGAACTTTGTATATCGCACACCAAGGCCCGTTGGCTTGCCCATCTATCAAACAGCTTGGGAAGACGGACAGCGTGCCGTCCGCATGGTGCGCAGTCAAGCCAAGAAGCGCGGCTTCGACCCAGAGCACATAGGAACTATCTCTATGTCTGCCGGCTCTCATCTGGCTGTTCTGCTTGCCACAAGTTCCCAGACACCTGCCTATGAGTCTATTGACAAACTGGATACCGTTCCCTGCCACATCAACTGGGCCATTGCCGATGCACCCGCCTATGTGACTACCGACGGCGAACTGGGCACACCTGCCACCCAGCAGGGTTACGGCCCTGACATCAAGTTGAGTACTTGTTTTAAGTTCGACGAGAAGACTTGTCCCATGAGTCTGCATCATGGCGGCATGGACGAATATACGCCCAATGGCTCCACCCTTATCTATAGAGAGCTGCGCAAGCGTAAGATTCCTGCCGAGCTGCATCTCTACCCCAACAAGCGCCACGGCGCCTTCGGATTGGATCGCGCCATTGAGTTCCTGACTCAACTGGGAATACCCGGCCCCGTGGCACCCGAAGAGGATATCATGAAACGTTTCCCCAACGATGATGCACGCAAGGAGAAGATTACACAGGACGTATGGCCGGAAGGCAAGATGCCTCTGTTCCAGGAACATCAGTGCAAGCCCTACATAGAATGGCACTTCCCCAAGGAGCAGAAGACCAACGCCATACAGATTATCTATTCTGGCGGCAGCTACGAGGGGAATGGCCCAGAGAGCTTCGAGGTAACTCCTGCACGCCGTTACCTGAACGAGCTGGGTATGACGGTCGTGACTATGAAGTATCGCACACCTCGTCCCAAGGGAATGCCTAAGCATATTACGGCCTGGCAAGACTTACAGAGAGCCGTTAAGTTGGTGCGCAGTCAGGCAGAGAAATACGGCCTCGACCCTAATAATATAGGTATTATGGGAAGCTCGGCAGGCGGTCATCTTACGCTGATGGGTGTAACATCGTCACAGCAGCAGTCGTACTTGCCCATCGACAACGTGGATAAGATGCCCTGTAATGTTCAGTGGGGAATCGGCATTTATCCGGCATACGCACTTAGCGATGGTGGCGATGTACACAACACGACAGGCGGCAACGACGACAGCGCCATTCTGGTTCCTGAATTCAACTTCGACCTAAAGACCGCTCCTATGCTCTTTATTCACGGTGATGCTGATGTATGGGCCGCCATGAATTCCGTTAAGACTTGGGAGAAAATGCGTGCTATGGGCATACAGAGCGAGTTGCATACGTTGGCCCTGCGTCCGCATTGCTTCCAGCGTAACGCTTCGCCCGGCACAGGCAGTTACACCTGGCTGGAACGCATCAGCGAGTTCCTAAAAGGGCAGGGGGTACTTAAGTAGATGGCTTCCACGGTTTACCATCTGTTGGCTTCATACCAAGTACAAACTTTCTTTGCTAATTTGCAGGCAAGACGTGGATTCTGACTGACTAGGTTCGTGGTTTCCCCAACATCATTTCCCAATAACGGGATAATGAAGTAAATCTCTTTTTCATCTTTTAATAATCTTCTTCGCTGATCCGTCGCTCATACGGATGATGGTAATGCCGGGTAGAAAATCCTTGATTCTGCGTCCCAGCAAGTCGTAAACTCCCTCTAGATTATCCATGGGGGAGAGAAGGGGTTTGGACAGCCCTGTGATAATATCGCTTGCCACAGCATCGAGTGTCCAAAAAGAGCGATGATTGGTTCCTGCAACGGCGGCATAGGTTTGCACCAGACAATCCGCCTGATTGCTCTCGGCACGCAAGTTAAGACCGATTGTGCCGGATGTGAAGTCGTTAGGCGTAGCGGAGGTGCAGGCAAATCCATATCGCCCGCCCTCCGAAGCCTGTGCTGCCACTCTATACTCTGCACCTTCTGAGCCCATGCTGATAATTGTGCCGGATGTTTTTTCATAACCCTGAATATAACGTCCGGTCTGTACGTTGCGGATATGATAACAGTGAGTATTGGTTGTGGGCTCGAAGGTCCAGTAGGCAGCGTCGCCAACCTTTCCTTCACAGGAAATTCGATTATCGTTCTCCATATTATCCACCATGTAAGCAGGTGTGCCAGAGAAGTTGCGGATTGTGTAGGCTTGATCCTTCAATGGCCAGTCTCCCGCAGGTGGATTGTCATCTCCTTTGGGTAAATAAGGAGATGGGTCGAATGTGTTATCTCGTATTTGCCGTATTTCGTCGGCAGAAAGGACACCCTTGAAGAACCATGCATCATCTATGTATCCTTTGAAGTAATCCTTTCCCGCCTTGTGTCCTCCTATACGGAAGCCACCAGTGCATGTTTCAAAGGAACCTGCTGAAATGGTGCAGTCACGTTCGCCATTAATATAATAAGTAATACTTTGTTCCACAGGATCGCATACAATAGCTACGTGCTGCCATGTGCCAGGCTTGAGCGAACCGGCAGTGGCACGATGCTGGTTACCTCCCAGAAAGTTGTTGTACAGAAAGGTTGGTGTGCCGCCGCCCGTTGGTGCTTCTGCACGTGCGTAGAGATAAATACGACCTGTGCCTGCATTGTCCTTCTGTGCCAGTATGATTTCGTCTCGGAAGTAAACTCCGTTGTCGATCTGACTGCCTGCACCCGGAGCTGTGGTGTTCTCGTTATAAATCCAGGCACAGAAAGTGCTCTGTGTGATTCGGGTGTCAAAGATGCCCGTGGTGTTGAGGTCTACATACTGGGCATTGCCGTTCAGACGAAGGGCATCGCCCAGTTTTCCCATGCCATAGGTAATGCCGTTGGCACTTGGCGTGAGAATATATTCAGAGGGTGATGCATCGTCCAGGTTTCCATCGAACGGAGAGTGGAAGATAAGTTCAGTCTTTGTCTCTGGAATGTCATAGGGGACATTCAGGCCGACACCCCTTGCCCATGTGTTCCAGAGGGTCTTCATCTCACGGACTTTCTCTGGATATTCGGCAGCAAGATTGTTAGTCTCAGACAAGTCGTGTTCCAAATCAAACAACTGCCATCCGCCATTGGCAAGAGCTGTCAGTCGCCAGTTGCCCTTGCGGACGGCCTTGCCGTTCTCGTGCTCCCAATACAGGGTGCGCTCGTCGTCCCATTTATTCTTCTCTTGAAGCAAAGGTACAAGGCTGCGAGCCTCGTCGCAAAGCGGTTTGATGCTATTGCCGCCATAGAAGGATGGGTAAGATGCTTCTGCCAGTTCCAGACATGTGGGCATAACATCCAGGAAGGTACACGGCTGGTTCATGATGGTTCCCTCCTTTTCCTTGGCCATACCTGCGGGCCAATGAACGATGGTGGGTGCAGCCGTTCCGCCATGGAACTGTGTTGTCTTCCAGTAGCGGTAAGGTGTATTGACTGCTCCTGCCCACCCGGTATGCAGGTAATTATACGTAAGCTGTCCTCCGGGGGTGGGAGAGTTGTGTACTACCATCTGCCCGTCCCGGGTACGGTCGTGGCGGTCGAATTCTCCGATATTATAGTTCTCGCTGGATGCACCATTGTCAGAGGTAAAGATTATGATGGTATTATCATAGATACCCCTGCGTTTCAGTTCGTCTATGATACGTCCTATGTTTTGGTCCACACAGTCTATCATGGCGGCATGTACCTCCATGTTGGCCGACTGGAAGGCTTTGTTCGTCTCGTCCTCCCATTTGCGTCCGGATGCATTGGGGGCAACGGGCATCTCGTCAGGGTTGATAAGCCCCATCTCCAGCATCTTTTGGTATCTGCGTTCACGCATGGCGTCCCATCCGTCATCATACTTGCCCTTGTATTTGGCAATATCCTGAGGTTTGGCCTGAACGGGCCAGTGCGGTTCCTGGAAGGCCACATACATAAAGAAAGGCTTGCCGTCAGCAGTCATTTCGTCCATCATATCTATGGCCTTATCTGCCACAAAGTCCGCATAGTAGAAATCCTTAGGGATACTATCGGTAAAGATAGCTTCCTCGTTATGCACCATCGAGAAGGGGTCAAAGTGGTCCGTAACACCCCAGATAGTACCCCAGTGTTGGTCAAAGCCTCGGTTACATGGATAGGTATCAATTGGGGCAAATGGCCTGTTGTTGAAATAACTCTGGTGTGAAAGCCATTTCATCTGGTCGGCATTGTTTCCGATGCCTTGTGTAAGCGAAAGGTGCCATTTGCCACTCATGCCTGTATGATAGCCGGCGTCTTTCAGCGCTTCGGGGATGGTGACGCAGTCATGTGTAAGACTAAGTCCCATGCCGGTAATACCTACAGTCTGGGCATAGCGACCCGTAAGGAGTTGGGCTCTCGAGGGGCAACTACGACCTGAATTGTAAAACTGGGTAAAACGCATACCCGAGGCTGCAAGTGCATTCAGGTTGGGACTCTCTACCTCACCTCCGAAGCATTGAAGGTCAGAGTAGCCCATATCGTCAACCACGATGAGCATGATGTTGGGCCTTTCTGTCTGCGCTGCACAAATAGCAGGCAACAGAGCAGCAGAAGAGAATATAAGTTTCTTTGCCTTCATATACGTCTATGGTTGTAATCTAAGCTTATTCTTCAGGGGTGTCGTCATCACTCCAGATGTCCCATTCAGCTTCCTTCGTCAGGGCGTCGCCACCGTCCACTGTGATGTCATTGTCGATTACCAGGCTCTCTGCCAGCATGCTGATAACCTGAGCCTTTTCTATCTTTAAAGCAGGTTTAATATATTTCATTGTCATAATATTATGAATTATGCATTGTGAATTACGAATTAAAAGAGAATTTTCTTCCCGCCAACGATGTTGATACCCTTCTGCAGCTTATTAATGCGCTGGCCGGAAAGGTTGTAGATAGCCTTTCCTTCTGTCTCTACAAGGGCAGATGAGATGCCTGTTGTGCCATCCTCTGTAAAATAGAAGGCCTTCACGCCAGCCTCACTCTTGATATAGGCTTTGCCTGCAGCTATGGTGGTACCAGACTGGGCCAGATAGAATGCTACGGCACCTTCCTTCTCTGCCAGAATATATTGGCTGCCGTCTGCAGAAATGCCATCAGACGCTTTCAGGTCATTGTCACTCATATCGCTTTGGGCTGTTGTTGCAACGGTTGCAAAGATGCTGCCTTTAAGAACTACTGCCGAGCCGGCAGGAACGTCATCAACTTCAGTCAGTTTTACGTAGGAACCTGCAACAGCCCCCTTATAGGTCTGGGCGCCTAGGATCATAACGTCCTCGCTTGCACAGTAGGTGGCATAGCCTGCCGTTGTAATTGCCTGAGGTTCCATTTCCGTAAACTTCCAGAAAGAGCGATGGTTGGTCCCGGCAGCTGCAGCAAAGGTCTGGACAATATTGTCATTTCGCCAGTTCCATCCAACGCAACCGCTTGTAAACTCCGTGTTTGCCTGGTCTGCAGAGGTAACGCCAAAGCAATCGTTACCTTCCTGACTACTGCAGTTTACTACAACATATGCCACAGGGGCATTCCCCATTTTGATTGTAACCTCGGTATTGTCATCGCATGCCTGGGCATAGCGGCCTGTTTTCACATTCTTGACATAGAACTGACCGTTTCCGGCATCCTCAAACTGCCAGAGGCTTGCATTGTCCAGGCTACCCATTGCCAGTTCTTCGCCACCATTGTCCTTAACATATACATTATTATCGTTACGGTTGGATATGGTATATACCTTATTTGCATTAATCTCCATTGCCAGGGTTACCAATGTCAGTTTCCAGAAGGAACGGTGGTTAGTTCCTTCAACGGCGGCAAAGGTCTGTACCGTGTTGTCGTTCTTCCAGTTCCATCCGATGCAGCCGGCAGTAAACTCATAGTTACTCTCGTTGGTAGATGTTAACCCAAACATATCAGTACCTTCTGCTGGACATTCCTTAATACGATACTCAGCAGGATCGTTACCCATGGTAACGTTGACCTCCGTTTCTGTGCTGCACAACTGGGCGTAGCGGCCGGTCTTCTTGTTCTTAACATAGTAACAACCGGTATTTTCCGTTGCGATAAACTGCCAATAGCACGCGTCGTCAAGTGCTCCCATCTGAATAATGTCAACGCCGGTATCCTTGACATAGAGATTCACGTCATTACGGTTGGAAATGGTGTAGTACTTACCGTCCTCTATGCCGAGGGCAAGCATAGTCTGGGCTACACAGATAGCTACGCAGAACAGAAGTAGAATTCTTTTCATGTGTTTAATTTAATTAGTTGTATTGTTGTTGTTAGTTTTCTGCCGCAAAGTTACGGCTATTATACAATACGAAATTACACTATAAAAAATATATATGCAGAATATAACACATAAAATGCGTATATTGCACAATAACAGCAACATACGCAAATTCTTGTAGGCGTATTTTATTAGATTTATATATAGAAAATATAGCCTTTTTATAGGCTCTAGGCCTTAACCTTTAACCCTTAACCTTTAACCCTTAACCCTTAACCTTTAACCTTTACTTGTGGGTCTACAGCCCTATTTTCAATACATCCTGCTCGAATGTGTCAGGATTGAGGGCCATGGCGCGCAGTCGCACCCTGTAATTCAGTATGGTATTATATGAATAGTTCAGTACCTTGGCAATCTGCTGGTTGTTGGTAATTCCCAGTCGTATCAGTGCGTAAATTCGCATGGATGGGGTAAGAAGGTCCTCACCCTCTTGCTTTCTGTATTCAGGTTGCAGCAAGGCATTAAAGTCGACAATGAATGTGGGGAACATAGACATGATTAGCTCGTCAAATCTGTCAAGCTGCTCTTTCTTGCTGAAGTTCTTCTGCAGTTCTCTGATGGCTTTCTGAGCCTGATCATACTGTGCCTTCCTCAGTTTCTGGTCTATCTTAACGGCAAACTCCTCAAACATATTCGTCAGATCGCTGTTCGATTCCAGCAGTTTGCCCAGATAGGCTTCTTTCAGCTTGTTAGAGTCGCGTAACAGCATGCTGGTGCGTTCCAGTCTTTCGTTCTCCTCCTTCAGAAGGCTGTTCTCATCCTTCACCTTCTTATCCAGGGAGTGAAAGCCCTTCAGCAACTTTCTGTTCCTCTCATAGCGTAATACTATATATGTAATGTATATAAGGAATACCAGTACCAAGGCAGCATAGAAGTAGTTCAGTATGCGGTTCTTCCTTGATTTCTCTTTTGTTATATCCGGTATTATCTTGTCTAAGTGTGTTATCTGTGATCGCATGCCATAGTACTCGCCGCTCTCAATGGCGATGTTCACATATTTGGTTACATCATATTTAAGATGGTATTGCCTGAACATGTGTTCCGTCAGGTCTATAATGGCTATGGAAGAATTCTGCGCGTTCAGGATATCGTTCTTTGTTGCCTCCATGTAATAACGGGTAGCGGCCTCATGGATACCCTGATGCTTGAAACATTTGCCCAGCGAGGCGTTTGCCAGAGTGTATAGGATATTATTCTCTTTGGGGATGTACTTCAGCGCTTCCTCAAAGTACTTCTGTGCCACATCAAACTTTCCTTGTCTGCCATATATTCTACCCAGGGCAAAGTTCTTCATCCCCTGATTGTCTGAATAATCTAGGCTTTTCAAGAACATCTCCTGCCCGATACCATTGTATTTCTGGGCATTGACAGAATCATTTACGTATACAGCCAGCCGTTGGTAAACTATACCATAATAAAAATAATATAGAGCTTGAATGCTGTCGTTCAGTTCGGGGAAATCCAGATCCACCGACTTTAGGGTGTCCAAGGCCTCGACAAACAGGCAGGCTTGTGCCATATTAAAGCTAGACAGAATACGTGATTCCGCCATCATATTCTTGTCGCCAATATTGTTGGACAGAAGAATCATTTTACGAGAGAACTGGCTGGCATAGTCATACGAGAACATCTGAGCCTTCTGCAGCATACGCCTGTTGGTATAATACCTGAATCTATCGTCGTAATCTGTATTCTTGTGAAGCTGCAGCATGACAGAGTCCATCTGGTATTTCAGGCTGTCATTATAGAATTGTTTCTTTTCTATAAGACCATTCAGGATGCCCAATTCGTGACGGTTGTATTCATTCATCTCCTTGGGATGCTCTTCTCTGTTAAGGAAGAGATATGCTCCAATCAAGAGGCAGATGATTAGAATTATGCCTATATATCGCTGTTCTCTGTACGATGGAATCTTCATTCTTGGTTACAATAAAAGTAACATTATTTATTGATTGTCGCTGCAAAGTTATGCTTTTTTGATTCGACTCCAAACATTGCCCAGTAAAAAGTTTCCTTTTCGCCCTAGGTACGTGCCTTTAACCATTGTTTTTGAACTTAGCGGTAACTTAGCGGTACCTTAGCGGTACCCCTGCGGTACTTCTTGGTTGTATGAGGCCTGATTTATGTTTTCCGTAAAACCTTTTGCTGTTTCAGAATATGTTTGTAATTTAGCGGTCAAATAGAAGGATTTTCTTAAACCTCTGCCACGAATTTCCGTACCTAGTGGCTCTCTTTTGGGCAGAAAACGATAAACTATGCCTGAGAGAGTGGCGGGGGGAGAGACAACTGTTTATGAGAGATTTTGCAGCAATAGATTTTGAGACAGCTAATAACGAACGTAGTTCTGTTTGTTCCGTAGGAGTTGTTATTGTCAGGAACGGAGAGATTGTAGATTCTTTCTACTCCCTGATTCAGCCTGAGCCCAACTACTATAACTACTGGTGCAGCCAGGTTCACGGCCTCTGCTGTCAGGATACGGACGATGCCCCCGTGTTCCCCAAGGTATGGGCTCAGATAGAACCGCTGATAGAAGGTCTGCCCCTTGTGGCCCATAACCGTCCCTTTGACGAAAGTTGTCTGAAGGCCGTCTTCCGTGTCTATCAGATGGATTACCCGGATTATGAGTTTTACGATACCCTGTGCATATCTCGCAGAGTTTTTCCCTATCTTGCTAACCATCAGCTTCACACCGTTGCAGCTGAGTGCGGCTACCTGCTGGAGAACCATCATCACGCCCTTGCCGATGCCGAAGCCTGTGCCTGGATTGCAAGGGAAATCCTATAGTTATTAACTTATCAACATTACATTATTTTTATTATTAGAAAGAGATTTAAAGAAAATAGTGATAATAATTAATTGGTGATAATTTCTTATATTTGCAGACGAAATTAGTAAATATGGAAGACAATAAGATTGTAATATATCAGACAGAGGACGGACAGACGCAAATAGATGTCCGGTTGGAGAATGAAATGATTTGGCTGACTCGCCAGCAATTGGCAGATTTGTTTGGCCGTGACTACAAAACTATCAGTAAGCACATTAACAATGCTCTAAGGGAGGAATTATCCGATTCTGTGGTAGTCGCAAAATTTGCGAATACCACTCAACACGGTGCCATCGAAGGGAAAACGCAAACTCACGAGAAAGAATATTTCAATCTTGAAATGGTTACGTCTGTTGGATACCGTGTTAAAAGTAAACGTGGCGTACAATTCCGCAAGTGGGCAAACCGAATCTTGAAAGATTACCTCGTTAAAGGTTATGCTGTCAATGAGCGGCTTCGCAAGGAACAGATTGGCGAGTTACGCCAGTTGGTGGGAATGTTAGGACGCACCATTCAGAGTCAGCCTTTACTCTCAACTGATGAAAGCAGCGCTCCAATAATAACGGTATCCTCTATCGTAAGGACGGCTCAAAACGTTTGGCAGACAATACCCTCGTTGCTTTGACCCTGATGATTGCTGAGAGCAAGACAGAAGAAAAGGATGTAATGGTGAAGGTTGTAGTGAACCTGATTAATCAGAGAAACGCATGAGTAGGGGATTGTTTTACGTTGGAAGTTCTTTTCTTTTCTTTGTAGCATAGGCGTAGCGTAGAAGTAGCATAGGCCGAGGTTAGAGGTGCTGAGACCCACAGGTCAAAGGCGTAGCAAGGGCGTAGCAAGGGGGAAGCAAGGGGCATGATAGCCAGCCTAGAGCTGATTGCCTGTTTAGTTCGGCCTGACAGCCAGTCAGGTCGGAGTATATGAAAGGACTCCCAGAATCACTTTTTCTATAAATCTTTTTGCTGTTTCATATTCTCTTCGTATTTCTGAAGCTATTGCTTCGAAATTCTTGCGCTCCAGTAGGTGCTCAGGCGCAGGCGGAATTCTTGCACTCGACAATAAAAATAAAACCCATTTTATTTTGTATTGTTCTTGCTAAATCGTAATTTTGCAAATAGATATCGTCACGATGTCTTTTAAGACGCACGCTAAGGCGTGTTCCCTGAGCGCAGGGAGGCGATATAATCTTTAACTTAGGTAATTGGTAAAAAGAACAATAGAGGTATGGATATTCAGAAAATACAGAAATATAAGTCAACATTTGACCTAATCGTCAAAGAAATTAAGGACGATGATGGAAATAACGTTGAAGTGTGGTATGCTCGTGAATTACAAGAGGTACTAGGTTATGCTCGTTGGGAGAATTTTATTGGCGCCATAGGACGTGCCATGGAATCATGTAAGACGCTGGGAATCAACGTTGATGACCATTTTCGTGAGGTCACGAAAATGGTCCAGCTTGGCAGCGGTTCTGTGCGTGAAGTACAGGATTTCATGCTTACCCGTTATGCGTGTTATCTGATTGCCCAGAATGGTGACCCGAAGAAGGAGGAGATAGCTTTCGCCCAGAGTTATTTTGCCGTGCAAACCCGTAAGGCAGAACTTATAGAAGAACGTCTGAATGAAATAGCTCGTCTTAGTACCCGAGATAGACTTCGTGCCTCAGAAAAACAGTTAAGCAAGAATATCTATGAACGTGGTGTTGATGACCGTGGTTTTGGGCGCATCCGTTCGAAGGGTGACCAGGCTCTTTTTGGTGGCCTTTCAACAGAACAAATGAAACAACGTTTGGGTATCAAAAGCGGGGCACTTGCCGATCATCTGCCAACATTGACAATTGCCGCCAAGAATTTGGCTACAGAAATGACCAATTACAATGTAGAACAGAAAGATCTGTATGGAGAGCAAAGCATCGCTGCAGAGCATGTACAGAACAATCGTAGTGTACGAAGTATGTTGGGTCAACGTGGTATTAAACCGGAGGAACTTCCACCTGCTGAGGATATCAAGAAGGTAGAGCGACGTGTAGCCAAAGATGAAAAGGAAATCCTCAAGGAATCGAAAAAACTTCCGAAAGGAAAAAGATAATCCTCATACTCAGCACCCCGCAAAGGTGCTGTTTTTGTTTCTAACAGCTATGGTTCATAGCAAGGGAGTCGCAGGGGGCATGGGAGGGGCTTGCCAGTCAGCCTGGAGCTGATCAACGGTCAGCCCGGAGTGGATGAAAAAAAGCCTCCGGAGTCTGCACGTGTTACCCCTAGGAGTCTACACGTGTAGGCTCGGGGAGTGTGCAAATGTAACCTCATGCATTCCTATTATAAAACGAGCGTTTACCCTTTGTTTTTGAACCTTGAGGTACACATGAGGTACTCCTTGGGTGCTTCAGACCTGTTTGTCGTGTTGCAGTGAGAGAAACGGCGTGTTACTGTAGAATGGAGTCTGTGTGCCGTTTTTGCAACCTCTGGAGTCTGCACGTGTTACCCCCAGGAGTCTGCACGTGTAACCTCGAGGAGTGTGCAAATGTAGGCTTTGGGACTTTAGACTTTAGCGGTTGACGTTGACGTTATCGTTGACGTTCTAAAACATCATCCTATGAAAAAAAGTTGTGGTTTTTATTGGTTGTATTGAAATAATCCGTATATTTGCGGTGTGAAGTCTCTGTTTTTCGGCTTTATGCGCATGCATTGAGTAGTGAATGAGGGGGCAGCTGGCAGCGGCTGGCGCACAATCTTATCGGTAAAATAAACGAAGCGTTATGCTCATCTTGTGTTCTGAAACCTGAGAAATTTCAAAGCTAAGCAAGAAGAGAACATGATGGCTTCCATGCGTAAGCGTGGACTTTAGTCATTTCTCCTTAGCAAGGTTTTCTCAGGACCTCAGAGCAGAGAAGTGAATACAGTTCCACGCTTCATCTGTATATAAAGGTCTTCTTTGGGACTGAGAAGCCATGAGAAACTAACCATGAAAAGGATTTACTTATTATTGCTGTTATTGTTCCCATTGTCAACAATGTATAAATCAAGTAACGTATTTGCAGCTGATCCTCCAGAATCAGAGTATCTGGCAGCTATGTCTGCTATTAAGGAAGGCACATACTACCTTGTAACAGAAGTGGGAGAAACAAAATGGTATGTTACTCAAAGTGGCAACCTAACTGATAAGGTGGAGAACGCCTGCTTGTTCGCCATTTCAAAAGACTCCGGCACTTTGGCAAATAGTAAGCTCTATGATACAGCTTTCCTTATCGACCCAGGAAACGGTGCTCATTTCTCTAATGCAACACCGTTGTTAGATGGTAATGCCTATTTGCATTTGGGGTTCTTCTATCAGGATAGTGGTAACGACCGTAACGATTGGGAAAGACAGGTGTTCTACCTAAAGAACGGAAAATATGCCATTCGTACCAGCAATACCACTTATGGAGAAACCAGTTGGCTTGATGCAGGAAGAGTATTCTGGAGCTGTGAGCCTGGTGAGACAGATGGTTCAATTATCCCCTGTTATAGTTATGAGCCCGCCTACATCTGGGCATTAGAAGAACCTGTAGGAAAAGTGAAGTTGTATTTGATTCTAGATGACCTCTATACATTATATGAGAATCAGTTATATGATGATGTAGACAATCCCGATTATGTTAATATGGGTTCTGGCTATGGGCAGTATGCAGACTGGGTGACTTGGCGTAAGTTCAAGGCATTGTTGGAAAATATTGCAGAACTAATAGACAAACTACAGGATCCCGATTATGACTATGATTCTGATCCTAACGCATATACAATAGAGCAGGCTAATGCCATGAAAGCTGAGGCTGCTTCCTTGTGGCAGAAGATTCTGGATTCTGAAGTTTTACCTAATGATGGCATTTCTTTTGCCGATATAAATGTAAAGGCTATCTGTGTGGCTAATTGGGATACCAATAACGATGGTGAACTGAGCTATGCAGAAGCTGCTGCTGTAACAGATTTGGGTGAGGTGTTTAAGTCGAATCAAACAATTACAACTTTTGACGAATTGCAGTACTTCACTGCCCTTGAAGAGATTAACGCAAGGGCTTTCTATGATTGTAAGAGTTTGAAATCTATTATAATTCCTAACAACGTGACCTATATTGGGTATGATGCATTTATTGGTACCGCATGGTATGATATTCAGCCAGATGGTTTAGTGTATGTTGGTAAGATTGCATACAAATATAAAGGAACGATGCCGGAGAATACAACTATTGAGATTGATGAAGGCACGTTGGGTATAGCATGTGGTGCTTTCTCTCATTGCTATGGTCTGACCTCAGTCACCTTTCCAAATAGCATTACGACTATTGGAAACGACGCTTTCTCTGGCTGTCGCGGTCTGACCTCAATCACCATCCCCAGTAGCGTAACGACTATTGGATACCCTGCATTCCTTGATTGCAGCGGCCTGATCTCAATCAATGTGTTACCTGGAAATACAAAATATGACTCCCGCGACAACTGCAACGCTATTATTGCAACTAAATCTAATCAGTTGATAACCGGTTGTAAAAATACAATTATTCCCAATAGCGTGAAGCTCATAGAAAACTATGCTTTTTCTAGTCGCAGCGGTCTAACATCCATCACAATTCCAAATAGTGTGACGGCAATCGGAAAAGTTGCTTTCTCTGGCTGTAATGACCTGACAACTATAATTGTTGAAGAGGGGAATACTGTATACGATTCTCGGGACAACTGTAACGCGATTATTGAGACCTCAACCAACACATTGATAATTGGTTGTCAAAATACAATAATCCCCAATAGCGTAACGACCATCGGAGAATATGCCTTCGAGGATTATAACGTCTTGACCTCCGTCACGATCCCAAACAGCGTCACATCGATTGGCAGATATGCTTTTTATGGCTGTATTTAGAGACCTCTAAACAACCATAAACAATGAAAAACACATAGAGATAAACCACTGTATATCAACCTCTTTTAGATTTTAACACTTCAGACTTGCTTTTTGGTAGTTCTCAAAAATCCGCTTA
>JAEEGF011892030.1_pt1 | contig 69404 bp, 62 predicted proteins | sample 9134171 | NCBI WGS metagenome assembly JAEEGF01 (sample SAMN16246542, study PRJNA631951) | gut metagenome | biome: gut microbiome; feature: rumen; material: AP-attached | host: Bos | place: Iran: Karaj | collected 2018-10 | reverse complement strand
TAATTATTTGACTTTTAGAAGGTTTATTCCACTCGCGAATAAATGCAGGAACAAAATCACTGGTTTTCAATGTTGTCGATGTTCCTGTTCCTTCGGTAGTTCCGTCAAACACTGTCAATGTCTCTTGGGCAAATGCAGGCATGCACATTACCCACATCAATAAACAGAGTAATAATTTTTTGTTCATAATAAAGATTTTTTAGTTTATAAAATATTGTGTATTAATTTGATGCGTTTATAAGTTAGGCTATTGAGTTATATTTTGTTTGTAAATTAACCCACAAAGATAGGAATTTTTATTAAAAATATAAAAAGAATGACAATTAAATAAATCCTAATGACCGATAGTAATAAAAGAATATAGGGCGTGTCACGACACGCCCTATAATGCTATAGTTAAGGGCTAGTAGCCAGGGTTTTGTGAATCGCCTGTTAGTGCTAGCACTTTGCCAGGTATTGGGAACACTGTGGTATAGCCATTGGCTTCGCCAGGGAGTTGTGGATGGTCGGTGTGGCTGCTGGTGAAGGTGCCAAAGCGAATCATGTCGTTGCGGCGCCATCCCTCCCAAGCTAATTCAAGCATTCTCTCGGCAAGGATGTTGTCGAGAGTGGCGGTGCGATATGGCGCATTCACACGGCCACGTACCTCGTTTAGCGGTTCATCACCATTGTATCCGTTTCTTACCAATGCTTCAGCTTTCATGAGCAGCACGTCAGCATAGCGAAAGAGTACAATGTCGTTGTCGCTTTGGCAGCCGTCTTTAGTGGCTGTGGGATCAATCTCATATTTTCGCATTCTCGCTCCTGCAGTCTTTTCCCAGGGCTTACCACTAACGTCAAGAGTCACTTTCCACGGCTCATAAATTAGTGGAGTGCCATCGTCAAGCAGCACTGGATTGCCGTCGTAATCAAATACTTCGCCAGCATAGTAGGTTGACATAAAACGTGGGTCAAGATTGTCGGTCCCATATCCAAAGGTGTTGAGCGCCTCGATTGTGGCACTCGAACCATTCTCGCCGTTGAGTCCTAATGCAGCGGCATGATTGTAGTGGCGTGAGCGGAACAAGTAGATAAACAGGTTAGTGTAGAGGTGCTTGTCCATGGGGATTATGAAGATGTTCTCGTCCGAGTTTTCATTATTGACAGCGAAGGGTTGTGCGAAGTAGTCGTCGAGCGTGTAGCCATGATTGGTAATATCATCGCAGAAATAGACAGCCGCTTCCCAAGAGTTCATTTTGTTGTCGTAGATGGTCCAATAGATGTCCTTGCCATTGGGGCGTGAAGCAGCGTTGGTCCAGTTGTCGTGGCAGTAGACTTCGGCGTTCAAGGCCAGTTTTGCAAGCAAGAAGTCGGCCACTGGCAGTGTGAAGCGACCATAATATTCTCCGTGCTTATTGCTACGACTATGGCTGAGCAATGGTAAAATGTCAAGCAGTTCGTTGCGAATGAAGTTGAAAGTGGTGCTACGAGGCTGTAGCTTCATGTCGCCCATATCGGGAGCTGACTTGGTGAACACTGGCACACGTCCATACAGGTCCATGGCATAGAAATAGAACATGGCACGCAAACCGCGCACCTCGGCTTGCCATTTAGCCACGTTGTCATTGTTTGAGTGCTGCTCAAGAAAGGCATTGATGTGCTCTAGCGACTCGTTGCACTTGATGATTGCCTGGAACAGATAGTCCCAAGTGGCGTCGATGGCTCCGTTGCTGGTTCCCCACTGGTGTGTAAAGAGATCTTGCCAAAAACCACCGTCATACCAGTCGGCACCGCGAGTGGGCATGATTGCCTCGTCGGTAGTAAATGTGTTCAAGTCATAAACACCACGTCCTGTACCTTGCAGGCCCTGACTATTGGCGTTTCCTCCCACCATCGTGTAGAGAGAAACCACAGCGTTACGATAGAGCTCGCCCTCGGTGCTGTAAGCCTCATTGTCCGGAATACGGTCGGTTGGATCCTCCTCAAGGAACTTGTTGCAGGCAGTACAAGCGAGCAGTAAAAATGCTGTTATGTATAATGAGATGTGTTTCATTGTCGCTAAAGTGTTTAAAATGTGATGTTTATTCCTAGTGTATAGTTGCGTGTAAGGGGATAGTTGCGCTTGTCGTCTACGCCTAGAGTGCCGTTCACGTTGTTGCTGTTGATAATGGGTGTGAGGCCGCTATAACTTGTGAACGTGGCTAGGTTATTGATTGTCACCGAGAGACGCAAGCGGCTTATTATCTTGCTATTCACAGGCACGTTCCATCCTATCGTGAGGTAGTCGAGATTGAGATAGTCGCCTCGCTCAAGCCAATAGTCGGTAGCCGTTTGATCCATAATGTTTCTCTCGGGTGCGATGGCTAGCACGTTGTAGCCTGGCAGACTGTTCATGTTCATGTAAGTGAGCGACGTGCCGTTGTAGATTTTGTGTCCGAAGGCACCGTTCATCTGCAACGTGATGTCGAAGTTTTTGTAACGGAAGCTGAAATTGGAACCGAGCAGAGCCTTGGGAGTGGCCTGGCCACACAATTGGCGGTCTTTGCCGTTCTCCAAGTCAATGATGCCGTCACCATCAATATCGGCAATCTCGTAGGTGTAGCTGCCGTCATCGTTGTCTTTTAAACCAGTGCAGTGTGGAAGGTAGAATGTGCCAAGAGGCTGTCCCACAATTTGATAAACTATGTTGTTGTCTCCACCATGGAAACCTGCACCATTGAGGCTTGATATTACTACATAATCATCGGCATTGATGTGATAACCTTGATATTCGCCACTGAGTGATAGCAGTTTGTTACGTTGGAATGCAAGGTTTATGTTCACGTTAAGTTCCATTTCACGAGTCTTGAAAGGCGTGGTTCCTACCGAAATCTCCACACCGCTGTTGCGCATTTGGCCTAAGTTGGCTAGCAGATTGCTGAATGTGAATGGAGGTACAGGCACTCCATAGTTATATAGCATGTCGCTGGTTTTGCTCGAGTAGAAGTCTATTGCTGTAAAAATACGTCCAGCTAGGAATGCTGCATCGATGCCAGCGTTGAAGGTTCGCTTCACCTCCCATTTTAGGTCGGGATTCACGTTACGCAAAATGTCAAAGGTCACTAACGCCTCGTTGCCTACATGTGCTATGCCGGCAGGCTGCGCATAGCGAGCGCTGGAATAGGAATCGATACCTCCCTGATTGCCAGCAAGACCATAGCCCACCCTCAGCTTCAGGTTGTCGAGCCAAGGCGTGTTGCTCATGAATTGCTCATTGCTGATGGTCCAGGCGGCCGAGGCTGAGGGAAAGAATCCCCACTTGTGGTCAGCGCCAAACTTAGATGACCCGTCGGTGCGTGCCGTGAGAGTGATGCTGTAGCGCCCGGCGTAGTCGTAGCTCACTCGTCCCATGAATGCTATTAGCGACGGTTTCGAGCGGAAACTGCCAGTTCCTTCCCACAGAGTGAGTGCACCTGCTTGAATGTTGTCAAAACCCACGTCGTTATTGTTGAAATTGGTGGTTGTGGTGAAGAAACCGCTGTAAGTGTCGCGCTCGGCTTCGGCAAGTGCCAAAGCGTTGATGTGGTGAAGAGCGAAGGCTTTGTCGTAAGTAAGCACGATGTTTCCGAGCAGTTGCTCAGTCTTAGCAGTGCTGCGATAGGCTTGCCCGTGTGCCCAAATGCTGGTGGGCAGGAATTGCTGGCGTTCTATTTCGGTGTGGCTATAAGCGCCAAATACCGCCAGGCCGAGGCCTTCTGTAAGACGGAATGTGAGTTTGGCATGAGTGCTGATGTGGGTGGTGTTGTCTTGAGTGCGGCTATCCATGAGCGCCATGGGATGATTGATTTGGTTACTGTAGGCAAAGCCATCATATCCTCCATTGGCATTTTTCGCCGCCTCAAAAGTTGGGTTGAAGGTTGCCGCCGAATAGAAGGTCTTTTGTACATCATAGATTGCAGTCGTGTTCTTGTGTATATTGCCAAACATTCCCACGTCGATTTTCAGCAGTCCATCCCACATGTTTTGGTACATACTCATGTTGCTGGTGAAGTTGCGCGACTTTTCGTGCAGAATGACGCCGGCATGATCGACATAACCCAGCGACACACGGTAGCCGTTATCCTTGCCACCACCTCCAAATGCAATGTGATGGTCTTGGATGAACGCGGTTTGCTGGATGGCTTGCTGCCAATTAGTGTTGAAGCCGTGGTCGATGAGCATTAGCCCTCGTGATTTCACTTCACGCACATAATCGCTGGCGTTGAGCATGTTGAGGTTCTTGAATACTTTGCTGAAGCCATAGCTGCCGTTATAGCTTATGGTGGTCTTGCCCGACTTTCCTTTTTTGGTTACAATCTCAATAACACCCGAAGCACCACGAGAGCCATATTGCGCCGTTTCGCTGGCATCCTTGAGGATGTTGAAACTTTCAATGTCGGCAGGATATACCGACGATAGGGTGGTAAGGTCGCCCATCACTCCATCAATGATGATTAGTGGGTCATTGCCACCAGTGAGTGATGTGGTGCCTCGCACTCTTACGGCATTCATTGCTGCTACGCCATTGTCACTGCGGGTTATAGTGAGACCAGCCACACGTCCGTTGATAGCATCGAGAGCCGTTGACACCTGGTCTCGGTTCATGTCATTTTCGGTTACCGTTTCTACGGACCCCGCACTGGCTCCAGCCTTGGCATAGCCCACCGTGGCAGTGGAGTCGGTGGCTGTAGTCACATTGGCTGCCATTGCAGTGGGTCCCATTGCTGCCATAATTATTAGGAGAATTCTTCGGTATTTCATTTTTTGGGTTAATCTTAAAGTGTTAAATGTGATTGGAAATTAGGAAGCAGCCTTTAGTGCTTGTGGATGGTGACTTGGGTGGCGCCGAAACCATATTCCTGGAAGCTTGCGTCTTGCACAGTGCATGCAGGCCACTTGCGCTTGAGCTCTGCAAGAATGGCATTGCGCAGCACTCCTTCGCCCTTGCCGTGTATAAATACGATTTTCTGTCCAAGTTTGTCCTCATTGGCTTTCATCACCTCGCAGAACTTTGCTAGTTGGTAGTTCAGCATGTCGGCATTGGAGAACCCCGCAAGGTTGTCGACCAATTCAGTGATGTGAAGGTCCTGAACGATAGTCTCCATTTTCTTCTTTTTGTGTACTTGCTTGGGCTGACGGCGGGGACGGTCATCTTGGCGTCGCTTATCGCGCATAGCGTTCTCGAGTGCACTGCTGTCGATGCGCAATGGTTTAGCGGGCAAGTCGTTGTGGGTAATCTCGAGTTGTAGCACTGGCGAATCGAAGTATTCGCTCTCATGGAAACAATGCAGCTTGTAGAACTTAGTCACATCAAGTTTTAGCTGCACCAGTGCAGGGTTTTTGAGTGCAAATCCTTTGCCCTGCTTGAATGCAATGTACTGCACCGCCACGTGTGTCATCGAGTTCAGGTCGTTGTGGCCGAACTCGTCGAGTGGTACTTGCGTGTTAGGTTCCACGATGTCGTGGTAGCGTGTGGTCCACTCTCGGTCCTCGTCGCCACGTGTCATATAAGAGAAGTAGAGGAAGTAGTTGCTGTCGTTTACTAGCATTGAATAGAATGTAGTGGTGTTCAGGTGCTTGATTTCACGTGGCTCGTAGGCGAGTACAATGTTTAGAACCTCGCCTTCTTCGGTCTCAAAAACTGGCTCTATTGGTTCGGGTTTCGGTTTGGGGGCAGGCACGTCGGACTCTACGAGTTTACTCTTTATTTCAAGCGGTTTCTCATAGGTGGTGTGATGAGGTTTGGCAGTATCGACCACGACAACTTCGCGTGCCAGAGCTGGACGCTCGAAACCGTCCTCATCCTCGACATAGACCATTTTTCCTTCCACTCTCGACACTCTGCCTCCACCCACATCATTGAGGAAGCGCACTATATCATTGACTTTTATCATACTGTATGTTGTTGTGTTTAATTAATCTATATTATCTCAGTGCAAATTTACGCATTTTTCATTAGTAATCACAAAAAAAGTTGTAACTTTGCAATATTGAAAACAACGACAATAACTAATACACTTTTCTTATTATGGCTAACACTCCTGAGTTTAAGTATGCCCCCATGTTCCAGCTTGGGGAAGACAAGACCGAGTATTACCTTCTTACCAAAGACCACGTGAGCGTGGGAGAGTTTGAAGGCAAACCAATCCTGAAAATAGAGCCCGAGGCGCTGACCAAGCTTGCCAATGTGTGCTTCCGCGACGTGTCGTTCATGCTGCGTCGTGCCCACAACGAGCAAGTGGCGAAAATCCTGAACGATCCCGAGGCTAGTGAGAACGATAAATATGTAGCGCTCACATTCCTGCGCAATGCCGAGACATCGGTAAAGGGTCAGTTGCCATTGTGCCAAGACACAGGTACTGCTATCATTCATGGCGAGAAGGGCCAGCAGGTGTGGACTGGTTTCTGCGATGAGGAAGCCCTCTCACTTGGAGTTTTCAAGACCTATACCGAGGAGAACTTGCGTTACTCGCAGAATGCCCCCCTCACGATGTTTGACGAGGTCAACACCCGTTGCAACTTGCCGGCACAAATTGACCTAGAGGCTACTGAGGGCATGGAATACAAGTTCCTGTGCGTGACCAAGGGTGGCGGCTCGGCCAATAAGACTTATCTGTATCAGGAGACCAAGGCCCGCATCCAGAACCCCGGCACTCTCATCCCCTTCCTCGTTGAGAAGATGAAATCGCTGGGAACCGCTGCTTGTCCTCCTTACCACATTGCTATCGTGATTGGCGGTACTAGTGCCGAGAAGAACCTGCTCACCGTGAAGCTGGCTTCTACTCACTACTATGACGAACTGCCAACCACTGGCGACGAGACCGGTCGCGCCTTCCGCGACATCGAGCTTGAGAAGCAGTTGCTTGATGAGGCACAGAACATTGGTTTGGGAGCACAGTTCGGCGGCAAATATTTGGCCCACGACGTGCGCGTGGTACGCTTGCCTCGTCACGGTGCAAGCTGTCCTATTGGCTTGGGTGTGAGCTGTAGCGCCGACCGCAATATCAAGGCAAAAATCAACAAGGATGGCATCTGGATTGAGAAACTTGATGACAACCCAGGTGAATTGATTCCTGCTGAGCTTCGTGAGGCAGGTGAGGGCGATGCTGTGAAGATTGACCTCAACCAGCCCATGAGCGAAGTGTGCAAGATACTGAGTCAGTATCCCGTTAGTACACGTTTAAGCCTTAATGGTACAATTATTGTGGGCCGCGACATTGCTCATGCTAAGATTAAAGCTCGCCTCGATGCAGGTGAGGGTATGCCTCAGTATCTCAAGGATCACCCCATCTACTATGCAGGACCGGCCAAGACACCAGCTGGCATGGCATGCGGTTCGATGGGTCCGACTACAGCAGGCCGTATGGACCCCTATGTTGACGAGTTCCAAGACCATGGTGGCAGCCTTATAATGCTTGCCAAGGGTAACCGTTCGCAAGCCGTTACAGACGCTTGCAAGAAGCACGGTGGCTTCTACCTGGGTAGCATTGGTGGACCAGCAGCAATTCTGGCGCAGAACAACATCAAGAGCATTGAGTGCGTTGAGTATCCCGAGCTGGGGATGGAGGCAATATGGAAAATCGAAGTTGAAGACTTCCCAGCATTCATCCTTGTTGATGATAAGGGTAACGACTTCTTCAAGCAAATCAAGCCCCGCTGCCCAATGTGTAAATGATGCATAACGCACAACTGGGCTGCGGCTTGAGTTGATGCAGAAAGTGTGATTTAAAGAATGAGATTGGAGGGAACTCCAGTCTCATTCTTGTGTGTGGGTATTGTGCTTAGAAGTTCTACTTGCCAATTATACATTATTATTTTAGGAAAAATGACGTAAAATCAAAAAAAATTTGTAACTTTGCAAGTTAATAGATTAGGCTAGTGGCCTTGATAAGAAAATTAGACTAAACATTCAAAAAATATATAGTAATGGCAAAGAAAAACCAAGAAGCCCGTAACCGCAAGATTGTGAAATGGATGTGGCGATGCTTAGCATTGTTCTTCATTGGTGTTCTGGGAATCTTTTTCCTTATATATAACGGCATCATAGGCTATATGCCACCAGTTGCCGAACTTCGCAACCCGACCGACAACTTTGCATCCACGATGTATACTGCCGACGGTGTTGAGATGGGAAAGATATTCCAGAGTAAGGGCAACCGTTTCTATGTGGAGTTTGATCAACTGTCGCCTTATCTGAAGGATGCTCTAATCGCTACCGAGGACGAGCGTTACTTCGACCATTCAGGTATCGATGCCACTGCGATAGGCCGCTCAGTAATCAAGCGCATCATTATGGGTCGCACATCGGCAGGTGGCGGTAGTACCATTACCCAGCAGCTTGCCAAGCAGCTCTACACGCCATCGTCGAAGAACATCTTTGAGCGTGCGTTGCAAAAACCCATTGAGTGGGTAATAGCGATGAAGCTTGAGCGTTATTTTACCAAGAATGAGATAATGCAGATGTACTTCAATCAGTTTGACTTCCTCAACAATGCCGTTGGAATCAAGAGTGCTGCCTATGTCTATTTTGGCAAGGACTCGCCAAGTGAACTCAACCTGCAAGAGGCGGCACTGCTGGTGGGCATGTGCAAGAACCCATCGTATTACAATCCACTGCGTTATCCCGAGCGTGCCAAGAGCCGTCGAAACCTGGTATTAGAAAAGATGGCCGAGGCAGGGTACCTTACTCAGGCCGACTGCGAGAAGGCCAAGCAGACTGAGATAGTTCTTGCTTATCACAAGGTGAGCCACAACGAGGGTTTCGCTCCTTATCTGCGCGAGGAAGTGAAGCGCATGATGATGGCAAAGCGTCCCGTGTATAAAGACTATCCCACTTGGAACAAGAACGCTTTTTATGATGACTCGGCCCAGTGGGTAGATAACCCCTTGTATGGCTGGTGCAACAAGAACCATAAGGCAGATGGCCGTCCTTACAACATCTACACCGATGGTCTTAAGATTTACACCACTATCGACAGCAAGATGCAGACCTATGCCGAGCAGGCTGTAAAGGAACATCTGATTTCGTTGCAGAATACCTTCTGGCACGAACACGGCATCAGCACTGGCGAGGGTGGCAACAAGGACCCGTATACTAGCAGCCGCAGTGAGTTGCCACAGTCGCTTAAGGAGCGCTTGATTAAGAATGCCATCTATGGTTCTAATCGTTTCCGTGCCCTCAAGGCCAAGGGAATGACCGATCAGGAGATCATGAGCGACTTCAACACTAAGCAGCCCATGACCGTCTTCGACCTTCAGAACGGCGAGCGTACCCTCAACATTACACCTCTCGACTCGTTGCTCTATGCTAAGAGCATTTTGCGTTGCGGCATGATGTCGATGGATCCAAGGACCGGATATGTGAAAGCCTACGTTGGAGGTCCCGACTTTGACCATTTCTCATATGATATGGTGTCGGTGGGACGTCGACAGATTGGTTCAACTATGAAGCCCTATCTCTACTCTCTTGCGATGGAGAATGGCTATAACCCTTGCGACAAAATCTCTAACGCCCGTATAAAGATAAATGGTTGGAGTCCACGTGGCGGTGGCGGTGGCGGAATGCTTACCTTGAAGCAAGCCCTCACAACGTCGAACAATACTTGCTCGGCTCGTCTTATCGACCTGCTGAAGCCGACCAACTTGGTTAACATGCTCCACAATTATGGCTTGACCAACGATTTCGACACCGTGGCACCCCTTTGTCTGGGTCCATGCGAAATCTCGGTGAAGCAACAGGTGAGCGCCTATTCAGTATTTGCCAATCACGGCATGCGTGCTGACCCGATTTTCGTGTCACGCATCTGCGACAGCCACGGTAACGTGCTTGCCGAGTTTACTCCACGTCAGAAGGAGGTGCTAAGTGAGGATTCTTACTTGAAGATGCTCACAATGCTCGAGAGCGTTATTAATAATGGTACCGGTCGTCGCGTGAGAGGATATGTCAACAACATTGAGATGGGTGGTAAGACAGGAACCACCAACCGAAACAGTGACGGTTGGTTCATGGCATTTACTCCACAGCTCGTGACTGGAGTGTGGGTAGGCGGTGAGGAACGCTACATACGCTTCTACAGTGGTGGCATTGGCCAAGGTGCAGGACAGGCCCTTCCTATATGGGGTAAGTACATGAAACTAGTGCTTGCCGATGGCGACAATCCTTATTCAAGTAGTGCATCATTTAAGGTGCCAAGCGACTACGACTTCTGCTACCGTGAGCGTGGATTGCAGTCGGAAGAGGATGCTGCTATGTGGACTAACAGGGGCGGTCAATATCGAGGTCCTGCTCGCAGTTATACGGGTGGTGGATCGCAGGAAGGCTCGCAAGGAGCCGACCAGGCTTCGCATGCCCAAGAGCCGCATCAGGCCGAAGCCATGCAAGGCGTCTTTGATTAGTGCCTTGCATTAGAAAGAAAAGACATTTTAGCCCAATGGAAATGTGCCTCCATTGGGCTAAATAGTTAAATAATGTTTAAATTTAGCCTTAAAATGACAATGTTTTTTGCCAGAAAGTAGAAATGTTGTAATTTTGCAGTCGCAAATCGCGGGGTGGAGCAGTGGTAGCTCGTTGGGCTCATAACCCAGAGGTCGTTGGTTCGAATCCGGCCCCCGCCACTAAGACAAAGAGTCTCAACCGATTAGGTTGAGGCTCTTTAGGTTTTTTATAAAGGAATAAAAGGAAGAAATGGAATTAAACATTCTCAATCCTCCTATCTCTTATCTATCGTCTAATCACTTGCCGCTTGTCATACTTTTAAACTCGTTTGCCAATTAGAGTTGCGCTTGTGGCTTTTTCAACAGTGCAAGTCACGAAATCTCCAATCTTAGTGTCGCCAGCGGGGAACACGATAACTTTGTTTTGCTGTGTGCGTCCAAACATGTCGTCATGTGAGCGCTTGCTGTAGCCCTCAACGAGAACCTCAAAAGTCTTACCCACGTCGGCGCGGTTGCTGCACAGCGAAAGTTCGTTTTGCAGAGCAATCATGCGGTTAAGGCGGTCGATTTTCACATCCTCGGGCACGTTGTCGGGCAATCGTTTGGCAGCAAAAGTGCCAGGTCGCTCGCTGTACTTGAACATAAACGACGAGTCGAAGCCCACTTCACGCATCAGTGTTAGGGTCTCCTGGAAATCCTCTTCGGTCTCATCATGAAAACCAGTAAACATATCGGTCGAGATGCCACAGTCGGGCATTGCGGTGCGTATGCGTGCTATGCGGTCGAGATACCATTCGCGAGTGTACTTGCGGTTCATTAGTTTGAGCACCTTGTTGCTTCCACTCTGAACAGGTAGATGGATGTGGTTGCAGATGTTGGCGTGGCTAGCCATAGTGTCGATTATGGCATCGCTCAGGTCCTCAGGGTTACTGGTGGTGAAGCGTACGCGCATCTCGGGTGCGGCCTCGGCAACCATTGCGAGGAGAGCCGCAAAATCCACGTTGTCGCAGGTTGTTATACCCCCCCCTGCCCCCTCTATCTTAGAGGGGGAGTTAACGTTAGCCCCTGAGGCTGTCATGTTATCCCCAGTCTCATTTGAGGAGTTTTTGTAAAGGTAGGAGTTGACGTTTTGGCCCAGCAGTGTGACTTCCTTGAAGCCTTTGGCTTGGAGGTCGTGGAGTTCGTTAAGGATGCTCTGAGGCTCGCGGCTGCGTTCGCGTCCGCGAGTGTAGGGCACGATGCAGTAGGTGCAGAAGTTGTTGCACCCACGCATGATAGAGATGAAACCACTAGTGCGGCTGCTGCCCAAACGCGTTGGAATAACATCGCGATAGGTCTCGGTGGTTGAAAGCTCTACGTTGATAGCTTTCTCACCATTCTCGGCTGCGGCAATAAGATTTGGCAGCTCAAGGTAGCTGTCGGGACCAGCTACTAAGTCAACACCATGGTTGTTGATGAGCTCATCTTTCATGCGCTCGGCCATACAGCCAATGATACCGATAATGAGACGGCGCTGGCGGCGTCGACGCAGTGCATTGAGCGTGTTGAGGCGGGCGAAGATGCGCTGCTCGGCATTGTCGCGCACACTACAAGTGTTGATAAAGATGGCGTCGGCGCTATCGAGGTCGTCGGTAGTGCCATAACCAGCCATCTGCATCACCGATGCCACCACCTCGCTGTCGGCAACATTCATCTGGCATCCGTAGGTCTCCATGAAGAGCTTCTTGGAGAACTCTCCTCCACCAGCATATTTTAAGTCAAGTTTGTTCATGATGAAATAATTATGTGTGTTTGAGCCTGCAAAGTTACTATTTTTTTGTAAAATATTACTCGGTTTTTTGCGTTTAAAGAAATAAATGAGAATAATGAAGAAAATATTGTTGACGATGTTGCTGGGTGCGTGTTGCGCGCTGATGAGCTGCGATAAGATAAATAACGAGTCGCTGCCCAATTATCCCGTGCGCATTGATTTGGGAGAATATGGCAAGTGGAATACCTATGGTGTGCACTCGTTAGGGGAGTACCGCATCTTCAACCGCGAGAAAGGATTGCCCTCCAATTTCCCGTATAACGTGAATACTTACACAGGTTTTGGCGGCGTGCTGCTGTTTATGGGTCAGGACCTGAATGGCAATGCATCGCCGTTGGCATTTGACCTATCGTGCCCAGTTGAGCACAATGCCGACGTGACAGTGTCGATAGACAGCGACAATCTAGACGCTTATTGCGCTAAGTGCAAATCGCGCTATGATGTGATTACTGGCATGGGTGGTCCAAAGAGCGGCATGGCAATTGACCGCAAGGTGGGTTTGAACATCTACAAAGTGCGCTCTACAGTCAATGGCGGCTACATCATCACAAATTATTAGTTGTCTTGATAAAAATGTCAATGATATATAAATCTTTTGCATTATTATAGGTAATGTGAAAGATTTTTTTTATTTTTGCACTAAATATTTAAAGTAAGAATATTATGTATCAGTTTAAGGTCCCCGATAAGATAATGATGGGCGACAACATTGTCGCCTCGGTCGAGAACGTGTTTAACCTCTACGGCAAGCACGCATTGATAGTGACTGGCCCCAATATAGCCCGTTCGACAATGATAGCAAGCTTGGAGCGCACCCTCGACAACGACCGTGTGAAATACACCGTTATCACCAACATCGAGGGCGAGCCCACTGTTAGCATGATAGAAAATGGCGTCCAGGCTTATATGGAGCATGGATGCGACTTTATTATTGGCCTGGGTGGCGGAAGTCCACTCGATTCGGCCAAGGCCATTGCCGCGATGACGGTTCTTGAAGGCTCGATTGCCGACTACAAGGGAGTGCGCATTGATGATGCCGAACTTCCTCCGGTGATATGCATCCCCACGACCGCTGGCTCGGGTTCGGAGGTTACAAAATACACCATTATCACCGATGAGAACAATGGCCACAAGATGCTGCTCACTGGCAACTCCCTGCTTCCCAAGATGGCAATGCTCGACTACACTTTCTCCAACGGTTGCCCCAAAACTGTTACAGCCTCGGCAGGTCTTGACGCATTGACCCATGCCATTGAGGCATTCATCTCGGTAAATGCCCAACCATTGAGCGATGCGCTTGCTTTGAGCGCCATAAAGCGCATCATGCGTTACTTGCCACAGGTTTATCGCGATGGGAGTAACTTTAATGCACGCCGTGAAATGTCGATTGCCGCATTGCAGGCAGGAATTTGTATCAACAACAGCAGTGTGACCCTTATTCATGGCATGAGCCGCCCAATTGGTGCTCGCTTTGATGTGCCTCACGGCATGGCTAACGCTATGCTGCTCAATGTGTGCTTGAGCGATATGGAGATGGCCGCTCGCCACAATTTGGCACGCATTGCTACTTACCTGCGTATCCAGGCCGTTGACGAGATTGACGCGAGCGAGAAATTTGTCGAGGAAGTAGAGAAACTTGTCGAAAAGCTCGAAGTTCCCACTATGAGCAAGTATGGCATCAACCGTGATGAGTATATGGCTGCTATTGACGATATGAGCTTTGAGGCTATTATGAGTGGCAGTCCGTCGCATGCACCGCGCGAATATACCGCCGATTACATACGCGACATCTATATCCGTGCTTATCGATAATTAGAAAGGATCTATTTGATGAAATTAAGGAAATTATTGTTTTCTGTTATTGCCGTGTCAATTGTTACATGCGGCACAATTGTTCATGCTCAGGAGAATAACGGTGCGAAGCGATTTGAAGGAACCGTGACTATCGCTATGACCGGTGATATTATGACTGGCAGTATCATGCCAACTCCTGACCTGCCACCCAACGAAGGCCGTGACATCTTTATCGACTGTGCAGAATTGCTTCAGAGCGTTGACGTGGCGTGTGGCAACCTTGAAGGCGTACTTGCCGACAGTGGCAAGCAACGCAAGCGTCCTGGACCACTGTCGTTCTCTTTCATGATGCCCACCAAGAGTGTAACTCTGCTTGTTAATGCCGGTTACGATTTTCTGGGCATCGCCAATAATCACATCAACGATTTCTATCCCGAGGGGATTGCCTCGACAATAAAGACCCTTAAGGATAATGGAATAGGGGTAGCTGGAACTAGCGCCTGCGAGACCAGTATCAAGGAGATAAACGGAGTGAAATATGGTTTTTGCGCCTTTGGCCATGAAAGCTACACGCTCAGAACACAAGATCATGCTACCGTGAAGCGTGTCATAAAGAAGCTGCGCCAGGAGTGCGACATCGTGATAGTGTGCTTCCATGGTGGCTCGGAAGGCGTATCGGAACGACACTTGCCTTACGGCACAGAGTATTTCCATGGCAGTGACCGCGGAAACCTCAGGGAGTTTGCTCATTTGTGTATCGACAAGGGTGCCGACATCGTGTATGGACATGGACCTCACGTGTGCCGCGCTATGGAGGTATATAAAGGACATCTAATTGCCTACAGCCTAGGTAATTTCGCCACACCACGTGGGATGAAGCTGGCAGGAGCGACAAGCTATGCCCCGCTGCTGCTTGCGCGCCTTGATGGTAACGGTGAATTAGTTGATGGCTTGATTCAACCGTATATCCAGTATCGTGACAAAGGTCCCCGCCTTGACAAAAGCGGCGCGGTACTCAAAGAGATAGAGACTCTCACACGAGAGGATATTAAAGACAACAAGTTGGTTTTTTATGACACCGGATACATAAAACCAATGTAAGTGTTATTTATATAAAAAGACAATTAAGCGCTATATAGTATTGTTGCTGTTTAGCGTTAATCCAAAATAAAAATGAGACATTTCCAGTTAGTAGCAATAATAGCTATCCTCGCGATGACCGCATGCAGCGGTATTGGTACCCAGCAAGGCAGTCAGTCAGCTAGTGACAGTACTGCCGACTCGACAGGCAGTCGCAATCGCATCGTCGATACGATAACCCTTGCTATGACTGGCGATATAATGCTAGGTTCTAAGTATCCCAAGCCATGCCTGCCACCTAATGAAGGTAAGGAAATTTTCATTGACTGTGACTCCATCATCAGGAGTGTTGACGTGGCATGCGGCAACCTAGAGGGAGTGCTTGCCGACACTGGTAGGCTGCGCAAGAGTTTGAATGGTAAGTTGGCTTTCTCGTTCATGATGCCCACCAAGAGCGTGCAGCTTCTCGTTGATGCCGGTTTTGACTTTATGGGCATTGCCAACAACCACATTTTCGACTTTTGGGAAGAAGGCACCTTGTCGACAATCAAGACCCTCAAAGATGCTGGAATTGGCGTTGCGGGAACCAAGGAATGCGAGACCTGTGTACGCGACATCAAGGGAGTTAAATACGGCTTTTGCGCCTTCGGTCACGAGGATTACTCGCTCAAGACCCAGGATACAACCACAGTGAGGCGCATAATTGAGAAGCTGCGCCAGGAGTGCGACATCTTGATAGTGTGCTTCCATGGTGGAGGTGAAGGTACTGCAATGCGTCACGTGCCCTATGGCACTGAGATATTTCATGGCTGGGACCGCGGCGACGTGCGGCAGTTTGCCCACCTTGCGGTTGACTGCGGTGCCGACATCGTGTACGGTCACGGCCCTCATGTTCCTCGCGCCATGGAACTCTATAACGACCACCTCATTGCCTATAGCCTTGGCAACTTTGCTACCATAGGTATGGGTGTTGCTGCGCAAGTAGGCTATGCTCCACTGCTCGTTGCCCGCATCGACGGCAACGGCAAGTTTGTTGACGGCAAGATACACTCGTTCAGGCAGCCAGGCCGCATAGGTCCTCGTCGCGACCCCAACAACCTTGCTGCTAAGGATATTAAGACCCTTACTCAAGAAGACATTAAAGATAACAAATTAAATATTGCCGATGACGGCACTATAACACGAAAATGAGAAAAATACTGATAATGATAATGTTGAGCGCTACGCTGGTGTGTAGTGCCTATGATGGAGTGGCTCAACTCTTTGCTGATGAGAGTGGAGAACTGTTCAACTCCCTCTCGTTCTCGGCGCGTTACCAAATGCTCAACAACTATTACAACACTGAGAAAAGCGAAGTGCTAAACAACCTGCAGACCAATGAGTCACGCATATTAACGATATCGCATGACCACATGGTGGTTGCCACTTCGTCGGGCAAAACGGTTGAGCTGAAACTGCTGCCTCAGCCTAAAAACGATACCGTTATTGCTGTTGTTGAGACAGTGGCTACGCCCGTCAAGGATAGCCGAATCTCGTTCTATGACCTGAAATGGAAACGACTCGACGATGCCCGATTCATCACTAAGCCCGAGATGAATGATTTCATCTTGCCTCAGGCACCAAAAAAAGAGCGCGAAGAACTGGTTAATCTCGTTAACTTCGCAATGATTGAGATGGCGTTTGAGGGTAACACACTTGTGGCACACTGCAATCTTCAGGACTTCTATATGGGTGACGATTTCAAGCACTATGCCAAGTGGATTAATAATCGCATCACCTACGTTATCGATAAAGGAAAGCTAAAAAGACGATGAGCCATGAATGTTGAGGCGCTGACACTCATACAATACAACAACCGCATCAAGCGGCTTGTCAACGACCCTAGCGTGCATGTGTGCTGGGTGATGGCCGAGACTAGCGACCTGCGCGTGAGTCGTGGGCATTGCTATCTCGAACTCATCCAGAAGGACGATACTGGTGCTACAGTTGCTCGACTAGGAGCTGCTATATGGGCAAGTACGTTTGCGGGCCTCAACGATAAGTTCTATAGGGCTACGGGTAAACCACTCGCCTCGGGTATGAAGGTGATGGTGAATGTGACAGCTAACTTTCATGAGCTTTATGGTATGAAAGCCTTTATCAACGATATCGACCCAAGCTATACACTGGGCGATATGGAGCGAATAAGGCGTGAGATAATTGCCAAGCTCACAAGTGAGGGTATTATCGACATGAATAAGCAGCTGCCGTGGGGCTTGGCTCCGCAGCGCATTGCAGTAATTTCGGCTCGTGGTGCTGCCGGCTATGGCGATTTCCTTAACCAGCTTCACAACAACGATCATGGGTTGAAGTTCTACACGTGCCTATTTGAGGCTGTGATGCAGGGAGCCAATTGCGTCCCCAGCGTGATTGCTGCCCTTGACCGCATTGCAACAGTAGAGGAATTGTTTGACTGCGTGGTTATAATTCGAGGTGGTGGCTCCACCAGCGACCTGAACTCGTTTGACAACTACGATCTAGGCGCCAACATTGCTCAGTTCCCGTTACCCATCATTACTGGTATAGGTCACGACCGCGACGTGACGATACCCGACATGGTGTCGAAACTGCACGTGAAGACACCCACTGCAGCAGCGGCATTTCTTGTTCAGTGTGGTACTGCTCAGCTTGAACGCATTAAGGTGCTTACCGAGACAATAGCCACTGTATCGCGCGAAGCTGTGGCACAGTCGCGTGAACAGCTTGCCTACTATGGCAACTTCATCCCACTTGCCGCTGCGAAGCTCGTTGAGACGAGCCGTATGCGCCTGAAGGGTTACACGCAGTCAATCCCGCTAGTGCTCAAGTCACGACTAAGCAATGAGAGGGTAGGACTGCAGCATAAACAGGAGGCGATAAAAGCTGCACTGAACACTTCTATGGAGCGTCAGCGGCTGCTAATTGCATCGCTCACCGACAAGGTGAACCTTCTATCGCCACAAAACACCCTGAATCGCGGCTACTCACTCACCACCTGTAACGGTCATGTGGTGACTAGTGTTGATGCCCTAAAGGCTGGTTCAGTTATTGAGACTACTCTTGCCGACGGCAAGGTGACAAGTGTTGTTGAATAAAAAAATAAGATATGGAAAATCAAGAAATTGATAAAATGACTTACACTCAAGCGATAACCGAACTTGAGGAGATAGTGAAGAAGATGCAAAGCCCAGAGTGTTCAATCGACAACTTGAGCCAGTACACGGCACGTTCGTTGCAATTGCTCAAGGTGTGCAAGGCAAAACTCACCGCTACCGATGAGGAATTGAAAAAGGTACTCGACGAGATGAGCGATTAAACAATGCATAATTTTCATCCCCCCACTCGAGAGGGGGAGTTGTGAGAAGTTTATTGTGGAATTTTAAAAATGAAATGATATGGAAAGAGAAGACGAAGTTGTGGTTTTCGCCATGTATGATGACCCTGTCGAGGCCAATATCGTGAAAGGTGTGCTCGAGAGCAATGGAGTTGTTGCTGGCGTTATGGGTGATGCTTTTGCCAACACCATGATGAAAGGCTTTACACAGGGCTCGATACGCGTAGTGGTATTCCGCAAGGACCTGGAGCGTGCCCATGAGATTATGAACTCGGCATCGATTGGCGAACCCGAGTTGGAGAATTGTGAAGATTAACACTATAAACCTATGGCAAACAATAATAAACGCCCTGTAGCAAAGGGTAATATCAACAAGAAGAAATTGCCTCGATGGCTCGTGGTTACCATTGTGGTGGCTGTAGTGCTGCTGGCGATAGCTGCCATTGCAGCGGCGCCGTTCCTCACAGCGACAGCCGATAAAGAAGCAACGCTGTTCATCAAGCGTGGTACTAGCAACGATGCTGTGGGCGAGATGATTGCCGCCGAGGTGAGTTCCGATTTTTCATCAAAAGTGATGGAGTTGCTTACTTTGACAGGTGGAGACTTGAGCACTCGTCAGGGAGCCTTCAAGATTAAAGAAGGCGAGAGCGCACTCAGCGTCGCCAACCATCTGCGTCGCGGCTCGCCCGACGAAGTAAAGGTTACCATCAACAACATACGAACCAAAGAGCAGCTCGCAAAACTGCTAGGTAAGAAGTTGATGATGGATGAAGCTGATTTTCTCAAGGCGTTAAACGACAAGGAACTGTGCTCGTCACTTGAAAAGAATCCAGACAACGTGACTGGCTTGTTCCTCGCCGATACCTATCAGTTCCTGTGGGATGTTGAACCAGCCAAACTTCTTGAGTCGATGAAGAAGTTCAGCGACTCGTTCTGGAATAGCGACCGCAAAGAGAAAGCTGAAAAACTAGGTCTAACACCCGATGAGGTTATTGCGCTAGCTGCCATCGTTGAGGGCGAAACAGCAAAAGCCGACGAAAAGGGCAAAGTGGCGCGCCTCTACATGAACCGCCTGAAGCAACATATCAAGTTACAGGCCGACCCTACAGTGAAGTTTGCCCTTGGTGACTTTGCTCTGCGTCGACTTCGTCTCGCCGACACTCGTATCGAGTCGCCGTGGAACACCTATTATGTCGATGGTCTGCCCCCAGGTCCAATCTGCATCCCCGAAAAATCTTCGATCGAGGCAGTTCTCGATGCTCCTGAGCACGACTACATCTACATGTGTGCCAAGGAAGACTTCTCGGGCTACCACAATTTCGCTGTCGACTACAGCGAGCATGAGGCCAACGCCAAGCGCTATCAGAATGCCCTCAATGAGCGAAACATAATGCGATAACCCCAATAATAAGACTATTTGCACTATGAAGAAGACGTTATTACTATTTGTGATGCTGGTGAGCGCCTGGACAACTGTTGTGGCCGACGAGCTGATTCGCTTCGACCTCAATAACTACACAGGGTGGGATTATACCCGTCCAGGATTTTTACTGAATTCTGAGAGTATAGGACAAAACAACGTGAACCTATTCAAGGAAGGCACGAATCCTGATTATACCCTTATATCGCCTCTTATCGATAAGCGCACGACAATCGAGATAATCATAAACGTTTTGGGCTATTCCAAATTTTGGAACAATTCTAATTATGATCCTTACAAGGGTTCACCCACAATCGAGATACTTGACCCCGACGGCAACGTATTGAAGAACTTTTTCTATCAATTTGGGGACAAAGCATTTGTTCGCAACTTCTCGGTGCGCATGATTGTTGCCGACTTGAATGTCAGTTTTTTCAAGATTAGGCTGGCATGCTGGAGCGCTGGAATCTACGACGCCCTCTCGGTGAGAGAGGTGGTAATAGAGGATGGCATACAGCACGGTGATGTGAACGGTGACGGCACCGTGACATCGGCCGATGTCACGGCCATTTATGACTATCTGCTAAACGGCGACACCTCATCGCTCATCAACGGCGACCAGGATGGTGATGGCATCGTCACCGCTTCGGATGTCACAGCCGTCTACAACATTCTCCTGGGCGTGTGAAGATGTGGTGCTGATTATTGTCCGTAGGTCGATTGCGATAATATTGCTGTGAGTTGTGGCTCCAGGACCTTGTTAGAGGCTAGGACGCTCCAATTTCGGTCGGGGCGGAAGCGGTCGGCATAGGCACCTGCCTCGTGCGCGATGAGCATTGCTGCACACACATCCCATTCGTTAAGATTCATTTCCCAGTAGGCGTCGAGAAATCCCGCCGCCACATAACATATGTCGAGAGCTGCCGAACCCAGGCGTCTCAACCCTCTGACTACAGGCATGATGCGCTTGAAGTTGTCGAGGTTGTTGTCGGGGTTGGTGGCCTTGTCATAAGGGAATCCTGTCGCAACCACAGCTTTTGAGAGCAGAGGAGTGCCGCTGGGCGCTATGGGTGTGCCGTTGAGCGTAGCACCGCCTCCCAATGTGGCGCAGAACATTTCGCCTAGCCTTGCGGCATAGACAACTCCTGCCACTGTCTTGCCATTGTGCTTGACGCCAATTGACACGTTGAACCATGGTAGTCCGGAGCTATAGTTGGTGGTTCCGTCGAGTGGATCGATGACCCATTCCCACTCACGGTTGCCGTGTGAAGAATATCCCGACTCCTCGGTAAGAATCGAGTGGTCGGGATATAAACGGTTGATGCAATCTACTAATAATCTCTCGCTGGCTTTGTCGGCAGCAGTAACGACGTCGAAGTCATTTTGCTTGGTGGCAATCTCCAGTTCATTGGAACGGAAAAACTGGAGCTGCACCTCACCAGCTCCCCGCGCCATTAGAATAGCATCGGCGAGGATTGCGTTATAAGTGCTGTTCATTCTAGGCTGTAGCGTGTTTTTCTCACTTTACTTTTTTAATGGGAATTTGACGCTTGAACACTTCCTTGAAGGTGATGAGAGTCTCGGTGCGTCCTAAGCCAAGCTGCAGGAACTTGTCGTGGATGAGCTTGAGCAGGTGGTCGTTGGTGTGAGCATAGAGTTTCACAAACATGTCGTACTTGCCGGTTGTGTAGTAGCACTCTACCACCTCGGGAAGCTCGCGCAGGTGATCTACCACGCTCTCAAACTTGGACGAGTCGTTAAGGAAAATACCCACATAGGCGCAGGTCTCATATCCTACAGCTACAGGATTGATGAGTGAGATAGAGCCTGTAATAACACCCATAGAGTTGAGTTTCTGGATCCTTTGGTGGATAGCAGCTCCCGATACATTACATTCGCGGGCGATTTCCAAATAAGGCTTGCGAGCATCACTAGAAAGCATGTTCAAAATTTTGTAATCGAGGTCGTCTAACTTTGGTGTTGCCATAATTGTTTTAATCTATTAGGTTATTAAATGATTGTTCTTTTTTGATTTGATTTAGAAAAAATGCCCCATTATGGTAGGGTTTTTGTAAAAATCTTTGCAAATGTAAGAAAAAAATCTGAAATTCCAACAATTTATAATATAAAAAACCTAAAAATCGCAACTTTTTTCTTGCTGTTTGTCTTTTTGCGCTTGTGAAACTCCTTTCATGAGTGTTAAGTTAGTGCTAAATCATTGATTCTGCTTTGTCTTTTTCGATTTTTTCTATATTTTTGCAAAACAAAAAATATGTTTTTATAGATTGTAGATTTTAAGGAGCCCACGCTGAGAAGCGTAGGCTCTTTAATTTGTTTACCAAGTGTCGTTGCAAAGATGACATAGGTGACAATGCATATATCTGATCATGATGGACAGTGCCGGTTGCTTTCTTTATGCAAATATGGTGGGCATACCGGTTTTTTTTGAAGTTAGCGATGTTGTGTTATTTGTGAAAATTTTAGGGTAATTTGTGAAATAGTGGTTGAGGAAAATTATTGTAATTTTGTGCTGTATTAAACATTAAGTTATAATACATTCAAATTCGAATTAGAAATAAGAATTATTTAGATATGGATGCATTTATTGTAGACCCTCGAAAGACCACGCCAGAGGAAATGGAGCGTGGCATGCGTGATGTGAAATTGGTGTTTGAGATTAACCACACTATGCCTTATACCGATGAGTATAACAAACTGGTGAAAGAGCTCTTTGGCGATAACTTGGGTGAGGGTAGCATGGTGATGCCGCCACTCAAGGGTGTGTGCTTCGACCGAGTGAGGATAGGCAACAATGTGATGATTATGCCCGATTGCCTTATGATGTCGAGAGGTGGAATTACCATCGACGATGATGTGATGATAGCTGCCAATGTGCAGCTCATCAGCAATAACCACGACCTGCACGACCATCCGTTGTTGCTATGTAAACCGGTACACATCTGCCGTAATGCTTGGATTGGAGCTGGCGCGACTATTCTGCCAGGCGTTACTGTGGGCGAGAATGCTGTGGTGGCGGCTGGTGCCGTGGTGACTAAAGATGTGGCAGAAAACACCATCGTGGGTGGGAATCCCGCTAAGTTCATCAAGAATATAGATTAATGGCGCCATTGGAAAACTCTTAATAAAGCATAAATCTTGCTTTTGTAAACCATTGATGATCTCATTACTAACATTAAAGTGCGTGACAAACTTTTTGTCACGTTCTTTGTTGTTTGCGGTGATGATAGTAACTTTGCAACCGAAACGAACGAAAAGTTACTAACACTATAATTCAAAAGATAAGATGTTACGAGATATTATAGTAGACCCTCATTATCCCGATTGCCCTATACGCAACATCCTGACGCGAATAAGCGACCGATGGTCAATGCTAATTTTGCTCACTCTCGACGGCAAGCAAGAGCCTATGCGGTATTCTGACATTCTCACTGCAATTCCCGACATTTCCCAGAAGATGTTGACGGTGGCACTCAAAAATCTTGAAGCCGATGGACTTGTGGAGCGTCATGCTTATGCCGAGATTCCACCACGCGTTGAATACAACATTACTGAAAGGGCAAAAACGTTGATGCCCCACATCAATAGCCTTGTTGGCTGGGCTCTGGAAAATCTTGCCGACATTCTTAACGACAGGAAAAAATATTCTTCAAATAAAAATCATTAAAAAGCTATTTAAAATGAAAAAGATTGAAACAATTGCACAAGGAAAGAATTTTGCAGCAGCCAACTTTGGCAAACTCAGTGAGATTATTGAATACGAACTTCCTATGGGCCCCGACTTTACATTACAAGGCAAAGTTTTTGGTGGACAAGCTGTAGGCGCAGCCGCAGGCGAATTCTCCTTCCAAACCCTCGTTCCTGGCCAGGACAGTGGATTCCTCCACACTCATAAGACACACGAGGAGCTCTATTTCATCCTGCGTGGAGAAGGCCAATATCAGGTTGACGGTGAGATTATACCTGTGACCGAAGGCAGTGTTATCAGAGTGTCGCCTGAAGGCAAGCGTGCCTTGAAGAACACTGGCAGCGAGAACTTGACAATGCTCTGTGTGCAGTACAATGGCGCTCCGTTCACTGAGAAAGATAGCCCGATGGTTGACGGCACAATTCTTCAAGAACCGCTCAACTGGTAATAAAATCTAATTAAAAACTCCATAGTTTTGCGATAGCAAATCAGCAAGACTATGGATTTGTTTTTTATTAATGTACTAGATAATCAATTGTGCACTTTGTGTGCAGTGGTAATACTGATGGGACGAAAAGAGAAATCGGCCAACTTGCTATTTAATTAGCTAGTTAGCCGATTTTCTTAGTGGTGATCCGCTTGGGGTCGCAAATTGTGATATTTTAAGTTTTTTGAAGTTGCAAACTGTTATGATTGTGTTTTTATAATACATTTATTATCAGCGATATAATTAATGATATGGCAATTATTTCGTTAGCATAGAGAAATATTAAAAAACATAAAATAACAACCGATATGGGGATTTATATGGGGATAATTCTTTGTGGTCTCCATATATTGTTGTATATTTGTAACAGAATAAAACGATAAATATTGTGTGTTATGGCTTATGAAATTTCCATATCAAAGAGAATTGACAATACCGGACGAGCTGAATTATCATTGCGTTTAAGGTTGGGTAAAGTTGACCAACAAGCATCGACTCATCTGTTTGTGAATCCACAGCATCTCCGCTGGGAAAACTATGTAAGCAGCAAAGGCCGCAAAAGCAAACGCCTGGTTTTGAAAACATCTCGCCTAAAGACAGACGAAGTGCAACATACCGATGAAGTAAAGAAGCAGCTGGATGATATGCTTGAGTTTATAGACAATAATCTTCAGCTAATTGGGGCGAACAATGTTGGCAAGGGTTGGTTGGCACAACAAATAGATAATTTCATCAATCCTCACGAGGAAAAAGTTGATAGCGATGAAAGCAAGCCAAAACAGATGTCTTTTTTCGAAATGTTTGATGTCTTTCTTGAGAAGCGTGAAATATCGCAAGGCAAGAAAAATCAGTACAAGGTGTTTCGTCGAATCCTCCAAAGATATGAGATGTACAAGCAACTGTTGGACCCAAAGTTTACGTTGTCTCTCGACACGCTTGATGGAAATGGAATTGAGGAAATTGGAGATTATATCAAAAAAGAATATAAACTATTGGAGAAGTTCCCCAATATCATTGAAGCGGTTAACGAGAGTCGTCAACCTGGGCCACGTGGTCAAAATACAGTGAATGGACATTACAAGAAGCTTAAGGCCTTTGTGAGATGGGCCATTGACAAAGATTACATCACGAACAATCCCTTCCGCAAGTTCAAGATTCCGAAAGACATTTATGGCACACCGTACTGCTTAACCCTTGAAGATTTGAGCCAGTTAGAAAAGGCAGATTTGAGCAAACGCCCAAGCCTTGCAGTGCAGCGCGACATTTTCGTGTTCCAATGCTGCATTGGCTGCAGGGTAAGCGATTTGAAAGAACTCACGATGGCTAACCTTATAAATAACGAGATTCATTACATTGCCCGTAAGACAAAGGATGGTAACCCGAAGACAATAAAGGTGCCTATCAATAAGACTGCACAAGCCATAATTGACCGCTATGCCGATCCTAAACGAAAGGGGTTATTACCATTTATCAGTGATCAAAACTATAATGAGGCCATCAAAGAAGTCTTCAAAGAGACAGGCTTAACTAGAAATGTGGTTGTCCGCAACTCACTAACAGGAGAATCTGAGATCCGTCCTTTGAATGAGATAGCCAGCAGCCACCTAGCTCGCCGTACTTTGACTAATATTCTATATAAAAAATATAAAGATCAATCATTAGTAAGCGCAATCACTGGTCATGCTCCTAATAGTTCTGCCTTCGCCCGCTACCGCGACATTGACGAAGACATGAGAAGAGAAATGGTGTCTGTTTTGGATTTATAAGAAGCCTACACAATCACAATATAAATGTTGTTCTAAAATCAGTGATTCTCGGATTATAAACCTTTAAATGTTAGAAAAACTAGGGAGAGTAGTGTTTTAAAAAACACTTAAATAAGAGGATCTTATTTCATTATCGTACAAAACAGAACCACCGTTGTTTGTAATTATGCATCTAACTGTATAACCATATTTGGATAAAAAAAACACGCTTCTTTTTGCTATAGTGCGTGATATTACTTCACACGCCTTTAACATATAATTTGGATATGTTTCTAACAATTTTGACTCATCAGATACAATTAATTTAATCGTAATAACCTTGTCCTCTAGATATGTATCAGTTAACGTTACACAATCATCAATCTTATATGGATAAATTTCCTTTATTTCTTCAATTGATTTACTAATGTATCTTTTAATATATTCTGCGTCTTTGGGGTTGGTTTGATAACCTATCGATAGCCCCTCCATCAGTTTTATGAGAACTGATGCATCATAATTATGACTTGTTGAGAGAAATGGCATAACATATAAAAATTCCTCATTAATGGCCGTAAATACAATTAGGTTAGCAGACTGACTAGTCTCAGGAGGAGAGATTTTAACATCCCATTTTAAGCACTTTATGGATTTATTTTTCGTTTCCACTAATACTTTAGAAATGGAATCAATTGTATAAGCTTGCTGGTCTTGATTTCCATCCATCACATCTCCAAGATATCGTAGAAACAAATGTCCTAAACAATATTTGATAAAACGTTCATCCCATGCAGTATTATAACTAACGGGTCTATCAAATACAGATATACCAATATAACCGTCTTCTGATAATAATGCTATCTCCATATGAGAAGAATCAATCACAGTAGTTTTCTTAAATGAAGCCGGGTATTCCAATGTAAAATATTTACACTCAAATTTGTTAAACCCTTTTTGCCCTGTGGGCATCTTCGCCTCCACATTGAAGCAGAAGAAAGACATCAATAAACTTGTTAGAATGAATATCTTTTTCATAACCAAATATATAATAATTCTTATTTATAACACCAGCCGCAAGGGGTGCGTCCCATCTTTTTGGCTTTTTCAAGAGAAACCGCAATTACTTCTTTTGAACAAGAATTGAGTCCACGGCAATAACGATCACAATGATATCGCTTGCTCATAGGACCAGTGCAGATGTATACCGTACTACCTGCACTGGTTTGTTGAGATGTATCGCTCATTCCAAAGGAGCCACAAAGATACATTAACATTAAAAATGTTGTTATAATCTTTTTCATTTCACTTAATTGCTTACAAAAATAAGAAGATTTATTTTAAAGTAATAACCTCAACGTAGCTAGAATATTTATCTGGATTAGACAAAATATCATCAATATATTCTTTAACTTTGTTAATATGTTTTCTAGATGTGATAATAAGATATTGATTATCTATAATTTCAATCATATTAGCGCCTCTTGACAATAACATTAAATTAAAATCTGTTGTATCTTTATTCTGAACCTTTTCTGCTTCTGATATATTCTTTGATCCATCAATTATAGTGACAAGAATACGGTACTTTGTATCAGGACCGGAGCAAGATGACATACTGATTGATATGACTAAACTCAGAAAGATGATAGCAAATACTTTTCTCATGTTTTTACTATATTTTTATATTGCAAATTTAAATAATTGAATTCATAATGCAAAATGTATCTTTTTATTCTTGGTAAGAATCTTCCTCATAATCAATCTCAGGATACTTTGGAGAGTCGCCGTAGTCATTGATTCCTGCCTCTGAGTCTTCAAGAGTGGCATATAGTATGATTAGACCTCCAATAAAAGGAACGAGTGACCAAAGAATGTAGACACCACTATGTCCAACGTCGTGTAATCTTCTGATTGTGGCAGCCAACCAAGGGAAAAATGTTATAATATTTGCAATTATATAGATTGGGCCTTTACTATATGAGTATGCATTGAGACCCATCGTTACGTCGAGTGCAATTGCTCCTACCAATATTACGAAATAGAATAAGATGAAAGTCCAATACTCTTTACGTCTGGCTCTACCACTGAAATTTAAGATGTTAGAGAAAACAGCGACTATTGCTTCTCTAAATGTCATTTTAATCTTTTCCATAGCTCTAATTATTTAAAAGTTTATAATTTGTTTATCAGCAAAGATGCTTTTCAATTCTATAACAAATGAAACATGAAAAGGTTATCAAAAGAATCTCTATTTTTTAATTTTCTCCTATTCATTGCTAAACAAATAAAAATGACTACCTTTGCGGAAATAAAATACCATCGTGAAAAAACTAATCAAATACATATTCCATATTGACCATTGGCTGATTACCATTTTCGCATTTATTATCTTGTGGATTCTATATGCTATGGTCATGAACTTTTCTCTCTTCTATCCTGTAAAGAGGGCTCTGGGAAATATGTCTGCAACTGATTTCTTTTTCCAAATAACCGAGGAAACTTCTTCTGTCAATCAAAATATAACGATCTTAGACTTAAAAGATGAGTATAATCGGGGCAAAATTGCAGAGTGTATATCTACGGTAGATTCATTAAAACCCTGGATAATAGGCGTTGACATCATATTTGAAGGGGTTAAGGGAGACCAAGAAGATAATTTAAGTTTGTTTTATGTTGCTAACGACATGAAATCAAAAGCAGTATGGTCAACTAAACTGCTTGATTACGATAACAAGACGAAGTCTTTTACAAACCAGTTGAATTCTTTCTTCTGCGACACTCTTGCTTTACAACTGGGTTTTACTAATCTTGATGATAACCTGGAACGTAAAACAATTCGCAAAATGCTGACAGTTGAAAAGCTGAATGGCAAGAGCATTAATTCATTTCCATTGGAATTAGCTCTCACTCTTGGTGACTCTATTTCAATCAAGCCAAATAATAAGCTGACAATTGATTATGGCACTAAATTCAACACAGTTCCATATGACTCAATTAAATTTCACGAAGATTTAATAACTAATCACATTGTATTGATTGGTAGTACAACTGATGAAGCAGACATGTGGTCAACACCTATTGGCAAAATGTCTGGTGTGGCCCTTCAGGCATACTCGCTAAATACCCTTAGAAGTCATTCCGACATCAATTATTATAGCTTTTGGACAAACCTTTTGATTGCATTTATCTTATGCTATCTTTTTGAAATAATTCTTGATTTAGGATTCCAGTGGCTCCGTAAACGAGACAATGTTGCAAGTACATTGCTGATTGATTCAAAATTGCTTCTTCGTGGCGTTACAATCATCATAATGGCCATTATAACATGGATCATCTTACTCGTATTTGTTTATCGTAGTAAATACTTTGATGCAGTGCTTATTTTAGCTGCTCTTGGAATGCTCATCGAGAGTAGACGCATATACAATGCTACTATTAAAGCTTTCTCAAAGAAATACAATTGGTGGATTCTAAGGAATTCACTATACAATAACAATATATTCAAATGAAAAAGATTTTAGTATTTATCACATTGAACATGGTGCTATGTTTTATTAGCGCCAATGCCCAACCTTTCCAGGTTGAAAAAGCATATAAAGTTAAGGTTTCCGATAAAAAAGTTACAGCAGGAATGTCCTTAAAGGAGAATGATATCATAAACATTGACAATAATGGATATCTTCTAATTGTCGATGTCCAAACTAAAAACAGATACTACATAAACTTCTCTTGCCGAAGCAAGGTCTCAAATCTTATAAAAAAAGGGAAAAACCCTATGACTGTAACGACAACATTCATAGATAAATTCTTTTCTTCGCCAAGGAGAAACACAGATTATGCCAGCTCAGGTAACATTATTCGAGGTGATGAGGATGAAAATTTAATGCCGGTAAGTCAGAAAGCTGAATTAGCTGACAAGGAAAATCCGAAAGAGGAAATCGCGCCAACAACAATAGAGATGGACTCAAGCGATATTGATGGGGAGACTGTTACATTATTTATTGTCATGCCTTAATGTTTAATACCGAAATGATGAATAAAAAGATATATATCGCAGCGTTTTTACTATTCACGCTTCTTACGAGTTTTTCATCACAAGCTCAGACCGTCATACAGATGGAATACAGTGGTGGAGTTTACAAGATACCTTGTTATGTAAATGGGGCTAGAATGAAATTCATTTTGGACACCGGAGCTTCTAGTGTATGCCTTTCTGTAGATATGGCAGAATATTTGCTTGAGAATGATTATCTTACATCGGACGATTTCTATGGTGTGGGGTCTTCTTCAATAGCTGATGGTAGTGTAGTTGACCACTTAAAGTTGATAATAAAGGACATTGAAATAGGCGGTTTGCACCTCAGTAACGTAAATGCTATTGTAATTGCCGGCCAATCTGCTCCACTGCTTATGGGGCAATCTGCGCTTCAGAAGTTGGGCAGCTATACCATCAATGGCAATAAGCTTGTGATAAACAACTATGACCAAACAGGAACAGGTGAGAGAAGTAAGTTAATAGAAACAGCCAAAGAAAGTATGAACAAAGGATATTATGCTTTGGCTATATCTTCTTATGAAAAGGCAAGAGAAATATACGAATTGGACTATGCTCATTTGGAGCATCTTGCATGGTGCTATAAATATGAGGACAATTATAAAGAATGCTTTGAGGTTTGCAAAAAGTGGTTGTCTCTTTATGAAAACTTGAATTACCAGAATTTTAACTCATCAATGTATGAGTTGGCATGGCGTTGTAATTATTATTTTGGATATTATGAACAGGCTCTTTTATATAAACAAAAAAGACTGCTAACAAGAAAGCCAGATCAAAGTATTGAGACTTTAGCATGGGATCAAGAACATTTCGGCGATATTTATTTCAGGCTAAAGCGATACGAAAATGCAATTACAAGCTATAGTAATGTCATTACCACTATCAAACAGGACAAAAAATTAAAAGACGAGTTTCCTGTTATCAAAGACAATAATTTGTTGGCCGCAACATATTTTGGGCTCTGTAAATGCTATAGAATTCAGAGCGATGAAAAGAAGTTCAAGAAATTTCTTGAACTATCAAAAAAATGCGGTTACGAAGAAGCTATTAAAATTTCCTCGAGCAAAGATAACATCAAACTATACTACAAGAAAGGAACTCTCTTGAAATAATGTAGAATTAGAATAGTTGATAAGTTGCTGATTATAGGGACTTTTTTAGTTTTATTATTAATCCAACATAATAAAAGCTGACCAATAAGGTTTTTCTTGTTGCTTGGGATACAATTCACGTAAATATTGTTGAGCGCCTTTAAATGATTGGCGTTTGCTATTGCCTTCTGTAAGTAGGCGATAGAATTCTGTCATAAACTGTTGGGTAGGTTCGTCAGCAACTTTCCATAGGCTCATTACAATTGTTTGGGCTCCTGCTTTCTTGAACCCTCGTTGTAATCCCATTACCCCTTCACTGGTAATGTCTCCTAGAGCAGTTTCACAAGCAGAAAGAACTACTAAATCAAGGCCGCGCAAGTCAATTTTAGAAATTTCTTGAGCTGTGAGGATTCCATCATCAAGGCCAGCAGGAATGGAGTCTCCATGAATGAGCATATTTCCGCCACTCATAACAAGAAACGAGCGAGTGAGCGATTGGTCCTCAATAACTGTATTTTTGTTTTCTTCTCCAAGTCTAATGAACCTATAATTGTTTTCATCCCTTTTTTTGGCTGCTTTTTCCTCAGGAATATATGAACCATGGGTGGCTAAATGAAGGATGTTGACTCGTTGTCCATCTAAACTCTTGAAAGACTCTTCTGTCCCGTTGTACTTTGTAAAAAGTTTTGTGTTAAGATTATCTCTTGTAAGCAAATCGTCTATACTTTCAACCTCTCTCAAAGTATAACCTAATTGACTGAAATCACCACGTACGTTCAGTGAGTCTTCAAGCCCCCTCATCATCATTGCATATTTCGGTTTATAATTGTTCGTAAGGTTGTCTTCTTGAATCACTTCAGGGTCAATGTTATAGAGCAGACCTCCGTATAAGGCAGCCTTAGTTGGTTTGCTTGTTCCCTTATTTATGACTAATTCCCTGGTCGAAGACAATCGGATCAGATTATATCTGTCGGCAATGTTTTCATTATTGTCGATTGGAAGATACTCAATACCTATATTGTACAATGCCCCGGTGGGTGAAAAATAAATATTCTCTTTTCCTTCTAGCTCCTTCTCAAGTGGTTTCCAAATCAAATTGTATAGAGCATCAGAAGTATAATAATCTTTCACTAAAATTGAGTCGATTTGCTTTTTCTCAAAAAGAGTGAACATTTTAGGTGTCGTATCATTTTTGTTTACAGTTAATGCTATATATATCACACTATCATTTCCTACGTAAGGTGATAAAAACTCAATGGCGATATCATTTTTGTTTAAGTGTTTTTGAACATCATTCCAGGTTATATTAATATTACCAACAAAATCATTATGACTATTATATATCCTAAGCAACTCTTTTTCTTGTCTTCTCATTTCTTGCGCCAAAGAGTCTACGTCTATATAACGTTCATTAACAGGTCGCTCATACAGTTTAGTAATAAAATTTTTCTTCTGCTGAATTTCATTGGATAATCTAATTATTTCTGGATCATTGCTTTCCAATAAATGATCATCAATATTTGATTCAATGTTGAGAAGTAATCCTTTGGAGAAAAGAGCTGAATAATCATATAAAAAGGCCTGATCTTGTACTTGTTCTGGAGTATTTAAACAGAGATAAGGAATATCAGAATCAAAAATATAAGCATACTTATTCCAAAATGATTCCCTGCTATTAGAGTCAAAATAGTACAGATTATCGCTATAATAATTCTTGAGATTAAAACAACATTGCTTCTTGTATTGCCAAGCAGAGACATAATCTTTAAGAACATAATAATCTAGTGACACATTATTCAGCGACATGAAATATTGAAGGTTATACTCACCAAATATACCCTTTCGTATCTCTAATGCTTGTTTGTCAAATAATAAAGCTTGTTCAAACTCTTGTTTCATCAAGTATAATCGGGAAAGGGCACTCAAAGAAAATGCCACGTCGGGATGATTCTCACCATACTGATCTTGATAAATTTGTAACGCAGCTTTGATGTATTGAATTGCAGTATCATAATCTTTAATATCCATATAATAATGTGCTAAATTATACATTGTGTTAGCACAATCTGGATGATTGCTTCCTAAACTAATTTGTTGTATATTTAAAACCTTTTCATATAATTCTTTAGCTTTGGTTATGTCGCCTAAATTGGAGTAATTAACTGCTAAATTGTTTAGAGTTGTTAGATATTTGGGATTGGTTTCACCTAAAATACTTCGTTTTGCTTCTTCTACAAGAAGATTTAATTTAAGCGCAACCTGATAGTCACCAATAGCAGAATAATATGTGGCTAAATCACCTAAACTACTTAGATATTTATATCCATCGGTTCCATACAATTGCTTTTTTATTTCACATGCTTTTTCAGTATTATAAATGGCATTTTTATAATCACCGCTATTTGCTTGAACAAGCGCAAGATTTGTTAATGCATTAGCATATGATGGATGCAACTCACCAACAATCCCCTTTATAATGCAAATTGCTGAATCTGAGTAGAGAAAAGCATTCTTATAATCTCCCAATTGGTTGTAATGAGAAACTAAATTATTCATCACCTCTGCATAACCTTTTGAATTGTCGCCAAGTGCTTGTTTTGTTATGGACAAAGATTCTTTCAAATAGACATCGGCTGTTTTGAAATCTCCCATATCTGTTAGTAATAATGCATAGTTAGTTAGAGTTGTAGCATAATCATTATCATTTCTTCTTAAAGAATCTTGACAAACATCTAATGCCTTTTCAAAGATTTCTTTAGCCAATATATAGTTACCTTTTATACGTAAACACTCAGCATAGTTGTTTAGTGTAGTTACATAATATTGAAAATCTAGATTATTATCTGTCATTTGAGTTTCCTGAATTTCAAGCGACTTTTTTATATGACATAAAGCCAAATCATAATTACCTGTTTCGTAATAAAATGATGAAAGATTAGAGTAAGACGATGCAAGCGCTGGATAATTCAAACCATATATATTTTCATCTAATCTTATAGACTCCTTCTCATACGAAATAGCCTTATCATAGTAACCACACCCACTATAAAAAAGGGCCATATAGTCTAAAAATAGTGGATAAATAGAGTCATTCTTTGATAATAATCCCAATGCTTCCTCTCCATATTGAACGGCTTTTTTAGCAACTCCTAATTTATAGTATATGTATGCCAAGTTTTTTAAGGAATATGCTTTTTCAATTGGACTCTCAACATTTGTAGGGTTTAAATGAATTAGTCTATTCTCTAAAGCTTTTAAATAATCACCAGACTTTTCATATGCAAATGATTGAGCTTCAATAGCATCATTAAGAACCTTTTTGTCTGATATTTTACTTTGTAAGACATTAATGTATTTATCAAACCAAATGGACGCTTGACGATGATTGTTGTCAAATTCATAGCAGTATGAAAGTAAACCTAAGTAGACATCACTTGTGTCATTAAGTAGTTCATTTACTTTTAATAAAGGTGCTATAGCGTCATGGTATTTTTTTTGATTAATATAGCTTAAAGCTACATCAATATAAATTCTTTTTAAAGATCTAGTATCATAATTGTCAATATTATTACTTAACAAGAATTCTTGCCCATACTTAATACAATCATTATAATTATTAGCTCTATAACTGAGTCCTGAAAGGACATCCAAATTGAAGAGATATCGTTCAGATGTTGTTCCATATGCATTCTTAAGTAAAGGAATCAACTCTTTTCTAATTCTTATAACATGTGTATCATCTATGTTTAAATATTGATTAGCTAATGAGTTTAGGTATTTCACATAATCCTCGGAGTTTTTTCCTTTTAGTTCTTCAATAAGCTTAATTAGTTCTTCCCCCAATTGTATTGCTTTTGAATTGTTTTCTTTTTCTATGAACAATAAGTATAAGTCCTCTAAAAGATTACAATATGTTAAATCATTAGTACCTATTATTTTTGAATATAAAACTTTTGCTTCCTCACCATACTTAATGGCATCATCAACTTCATCTATGACATAACAGATTGAAAACAACTCATGTAGCGAAGTCAAATAGTCTATAGATTGATTCCCTAATAATTGCTGCCTAATTGACAACCCCTTTTTATGATAAAAAAGAGCATTATTGTAATCTTCTATTCCCAAATAACATTCACCAATGAAAAAAAAAGAATTTGCTGTATAATAATTGTTTTCACCAATAAGCTTTTTTTCTTTCTCTAAACAAGCCAAGCCATATTGAATTGCTTGTTTATAATTAGTGTCTAAGAAAGATTTATATGCTAGAAGTGATAAGGAATCTGATTCTTCCGTAAGTTTGCGATTGATAGGTTCAATCTTGTAATAATTACTAAATTGTTTTGCTTGTTCTTCATCGCCTAAAAGATAATAACACCTGCTTATCCAAATCTTAGAATATTCTCTTCTATTCAGAACAGGATCCATATACTGCTCATCAATGACATCACATTTCTGGAACTCTGATATTGCTGTATTATAGTCTTCTTGATTATATAGTTGAACTGCATGTTCAAAAATACTATCAGAGATTGCTTTCAAATCTACTTCTTCTGCAATACTAAAAAATGGTAATAGTATAAAAAAAAGAAGTCTGAACTTTATTTTAGAGTCTTTCATAATATTTGATTTATTCAAAAATTAAATATGGTTGTTGAAATTTTTTCATCACAAAGTTTTTATTCTTGATTATAGCATCTGCTAATTGTCTGAAGTTTATGGCCCTTGTGTCCTTTGCCTCAAGCCAAATCAAGTAAGAGAGTGGGCCATATGTTTTACCTGAGCGACGATCTCTATATTCATAACTGACCTGGTCTGGTTGGCAGGCACTTACGGCAATCATTGGGGAATAGTCTTTACCCTTCGGGTTTCTTAGTTTATGGCCTTGATATTCTACTCTCTTATTATATGGAGGGTTAGGGCAAAAGATGTCACTTACTCCGCGTTGCTCACCAATGATAGAATCACAAAGCTCATCATCGTCATCGCCTCGTGTCCCATCACCACTATGACAAGCATCAAGAGTAACCATCAATTGCCCTGTTTTTCCTAGTTTCTTTCTCAGAGCATTAAGACAAACGTTTAGTTCATCATCAGTAAAATGATTCTGGCCATGGTAAGTCTTTGTTGGCTCCCGAAAGGCATCATAGGCGACCATTGCCTCAGTTAATCTATCCTGCTCATCGCCTACCTGGTCTATCATTTGCTGACCATGGCAGGAGAAATGAATAAATACTTGGTCTCCTTTTTTACATTGATTGGTTAGAATCTTTAAAGCTGTAATGATTCCTGCATGGGTAGCCTGATTGTCAATAAGGGTGGTAACAGCAAAGCCTGCATTGCGAAATACTGGTGTTAATAGGTCAATGTCATTCCTGGAATTGATTTTCACCCAACCAGAGTTGGTAGGATAGTTTCCAATTGCTACCAACAATGCTCGTTTCGTAGCATTGGCAGTCAAAACAGAGAGCAAAATGACTAATATGAATATTAATCTATTCATTCCAGTTTATTTTAAGTTCTGTCCATTCATCGCTTGGATGAGTGATTCAAGTTCTATGGGAGTCTCACCATATAAACGCCGGCTGATAGACTTAACCTTATTTATAATGTCCCAAGCCTTTTCAAGGTTATGTGTTTTAACATAAGCATAAGCAAGCGATGTGCCATATTCTATTTTCATATCATCATCTGCTTTTTCATAAAGCTTCTCTAAAGCACTTATGGCACTTTCAGTTTCGCCTTTCTTGAGCTTATTGATTGCATCAGAATAAAATTTCGAATCACTTATATCACCACTTCTCGTCATTGTCATATCGGGATTGAAACCAGCAGTAAAGATAGCATCACATAGTCTGTTCTTTGTCTGCTGTTGCTGATATTGATATCCTCCCACACCAGCAATAAATACAACCGCAGCAGCGGCTGCTACCCAACCATATATTCTCCTCACGGGAACAACACGTGCTTGAGGAGAGGTTTTATTAACTTTTGTCCTTCGTTCGACGATATTCTCCATTTCTTCATCAGATAGGTGCAGGAGAGCATTCTCAAACTCAAGATCAGCATTTGCTCCTGCTCGCTGAAGACCTGCAATGATTTTCTTATGAATGGTGAATTCCTGACTCAAATTCTTATCTGCTTTTAGTTGAGCTTCAAAAACAGATTTTTCAGCATCGCTCATCGTGCCATTCAGATAAGCATCAAAAACGTCTATGTCGTAATAGTTATTATCCATAGTTTTAAAAATCTGTTTAGTTTAATATGTTTAAAGCCAGCATGATTCTCTCTTTCAACTTTTTCATGCACCTGTTTTTCATCACTTTAACGGAGTTTGTCGATTGATAATGAATGTTATCCATTATCTCATTTATTGAGAGTCCTCCATAATAAAAGTCCTTGAGAATGGTCTCACATGGCTCGGGCAGGTACTTGATTTCACGATCAATAATAGCCAACTGCTGTGTTTTGCTCTCATTATCTTCTACCTCTTTCATCTCATTAAGAGAGATGTAAGTCTCAAAACGATTACTCTCATCAATATCATCATCTGAAGAAGACCCTATTGGTTGAATAAATCGGCTGGCCTGTTTTGCCTTGTTAATTGCAAGGTTATAACCAATTTTGAATATATATGATTTCCATTTTGTGCCCGAAGCAACCTTTCCGTCTAAAAGACTTTTCCTTACTTTGATGAAAACTTCACTATAGATGTCTTCTATATCATCAAGGCTAAGAACCGGGATGCTTTTGTGGATATAATTAATGAAGTGGTTCCTCAATGATATATAATAATTGGATGCTATTTGACTAAAATCTTCCATTAGGTAGGGATAAAAATTAGTTGTCTGCAAATTTAGTTATTTTATCCCTAACCTAACGGAATTTAAGCTAAAAAGATTTTTAATTAAATAATATTATTTGTTTGTGCCTATTTTCTTGATGTAACTGGAGGGCAAAGAGACAGTATATACTGGTGCTGTGACATCATCAACATAATAGCGATAATTAATAGATATGCCTAGTGAAATCATTTCATTGATAATGCTATTCTTCTGGCGTGTGTCGATTTTTGAGAAGAACTCATAAATCTCTTCAGCAATCTCTCTCCTTGTCTCCTCTTTTTCATCTTCTGTCAACACCATGATCCCAACTACCATATATGATGGAACCTTTGTGTTATAGAAGATTTTTGTGCCTTCCATTGTGACACTTGTAATTACCATATCGTTTTCCAAATATTGTGGAGTGCTATTATTAAGAGATTTTACCAATTGCCTAAAATACTCTAGATTGTAATTGCTCTTATTTTTTGGCAAATTGCCATTCTTTACCGTTTGTTTGTAGAACTCAGCACCCTCTTTGCATGTTATTACATTTTGCCAAAGAACATTGCCATCACAGTCTTTCAAAATGAATTTAAATGAAATTCCGCTTTGGGCAAATGTCGATGCAGGAACCCCTGATGATTTTATGATATTTGCAAGGATTAACTTAAAGCCGTACTCCATGTAGCTAAAGTCTGTATTTGGACTATAATAATCTTCCATGAATTCTTCCTTGAACGTCATGGTCATGGTCATCTGCTTGTTTTTGAATGATACCGACTCAAGTCTTCCCAACTCATTGTATTCGATTGGGCATTGTCTTGATAAAATAACCGCTTCTCTTGATAATGATTCAACCAAATCATTTGGGGTCACTTTTGTATTAGAGGTGGTATTTCTCTTATTGCTCCTTTTGCGCTTTGTCTGTGCATCAGCATCAAATGTAGATGCAACAACTAACACGATCATTATAAGTGTTAGGATGTTTCTAAACTGTTTCATAGTTGTAAAAATTATATGGTTAATAAATCTGTTTTTCTTCTATAACAATTGAGCCACAGAAAGGTTAACAGGAAAAATGAAAAATGTTATTTTTTATATAATTCTTGCAAATGGAGTGTATTATAATCAGTTCTTGACTGGGGTGTGTCTTGACGCTCCGCTTGCATTAGAAAGCGATGTTGCTCATAAGAAAATTCCAATGACTCTTTGACTTGTTTGTTCATCGCTCGCTTTGTTTTTACGCCGCAAAGTTAATGCGTCTCCCTCACACGCAAGGCCAGGCTCCGTTGCAGCGAGAAATCTCCACACCTGCGGGTAGTATTTCACTTGCAAGCCTTGCTCTCTGTGTGGGCAGTCGCACTTTTCGGGCAGTGTAAAAGCAAAGCGATAGCGATAACAAGATCAAAGATGTTTCACTTTTAAATTTTCTATATTATGAGTAACAATTCCCTTTCATTCGAGTTTGCGAGCGGTGCTGACAGCACCCAAGTTCAAGAACAAGTTGTAAAAAGCTGCAGCTCCAGCTCCTCCAATCTCAAAGAGGGTGTGGCTGATGTCGATGATGACGAGATTGACCTCGCTGACTTCAAGCATGACTACCGCACAGGTGAGCCTGCCCTGTATGTTGGTACTTATGCCAAGTACAATAACGGCGACTTGACCGGTATGTGGATATCGCTGGCGCGGTGCTATGACTACGACGAGTTTATGAAGGTCTGCTACTTCCTACATCGTGACGAGGAGGACCCAGAGCTGATGTTCCAAGATTGCGATAACATTCCCGATTGTTGGTATAGCGAGTGCGGTCTCGATGAGGAGACTTTCGACCTCATCAAGGCCTATGGCGAACTTGAAGAGGATGAGCAGCGTGCATACGAGGCATTTCTGGACCTGCGATGCGAGGATGACTTGACAGTGGAAGACTTCCGTGAGAACTACTGCGGTGAGTGGCACAGTGAGGAAGAGTTCGCCGAGAATCTGATCGAGGAGCTTGGAATCCTTGACGAAGTGCCAGAACATCTGCGCCGCTTCTTCGATATAGAGGCATACGCAGAGGAGCTATTCCGCTACGATTATGACTACTGCGATGGCTTCGTGTTCAGAGTGAGTTGATTTCTTCTTTTTAAATTGCTAGCGGAGTTGCCTGTTGAGACAGCTCCGCCTTTTTGCTTTTTCTGCTAGTGTCTAATATGATGAAATAGTTGTGTTTCCAAAATCATCTGTATATGCCGAGTAGTAGTTTCCGTTACTGTCATAGCCAGTTGTATTACCGAAATCATCTGTATATGTGTGTATGTAGTTTCCATTGCTATCATATCCTGATGTGTTTCCGAAATCGTCAGTATAATAATGATAATAGTTTCCTTTACTGTCATAACCAGAGGTATTTCCAAAATCATCAGTTGTGTAATGATAATAGTTTCCATTGCTGTCATAAACTGTGATATTGCCATAACCATCAACAGATGTATAGTAGTAATTTCCACTCTGGTCATATGACTCATAATTATATTCAGAATAATCCATATCATCTAAATCCTCATAATCGTCATAGCAAATAGACTGACATTCAGTTTCAGTGTACACACTACCAGGATCTATGTTATAGGTAGAGAGATTATTGTCACTAAGAAAATCTTGGTTTGATGGTTTGCTGCTGCATGCAGCAAGAATTAGAATAATACTGAAGTAAATTAAATTTTTCATATCAAAAGTGTTTAAAAGTTTCTTTATCCTTTATGACAGAAGTAATAGAAAGGTTAACATCTTTCATTTTTTATGAGTAAAATCGAGAGTGAATAAATATCACTCCCGATGTGTAACTGATTTTATTGTGCCAACACTTTGCACATTCTCAGCATGAATATTGCTATTCCCAAAGCAACCCACCAAAGGTTTCGTTCTAGCCAAGATTTTTTAGGCTCATTATCATTTTTTTTGTTCGCCTCCATCTTTGTTTCCAATTATAAGTTTGAGAATAAGGTATATAATACCTGCGAGTATAAGTAGTGTTATCATAACCTTACCATCCAGAGCATGTTCCTATTATCCGTCCATATTGATCTCGATAGGTTGTCGTGTAACCTCTTCCATAGTTTGAGGTGGTTGTTGAAGACCCGGTGCTTCGTCCATATTGGTCGCGATAGGTTGTGGAATATCCACCGCCATAGTTTGATGATGTAGTTGAAGAACCTGTACTGCGCCCATATTGGTCACGATAAGTTGTGGAATAACCACCACCATAGTTAGAAGTTGTTGTTGATGACCCGGTACTGCGTCCATATTGGTCACGGTAAGTTGTTGAGTAGCCACCACCATAATTACGACTTGTTGTGGAACTTCCAATAGTTTGACCGTATTGGTTGCGATAAGTCACATTGTACTGCGCATAACCAGTAAATGTTGCAAGAATGCAAGCTACGATAATTAGAATTGTCTTTTTCATAATCTAAAAAGTTTTGAAGTTATTAAATATGTTTCTTTACACTTTATGAAAAAACAATGTAAAAGGTTAACATGCGATTCAATTTTTTTCCATTTTTTCTAATTGATGCTTATGCTAGATGGTACAGGAACAGTTTTTCTTATTTCATCGCTTGTGATTATTATATCACAATGCTTCTTTGAATGATTGCCGGTCATTCGGTAAACCAGTCCAGTATGACTCACCTTACATAGATCAAGTAGAGCTTTTGTTTCATAGTCTTGTATACCTTCTTGGAGTATTGACATCTTAAGATAATCTTTCTGCTTTTTTACTTCACTAAGTGAATACATATTTTCATCTAGACTAATAGTTATAATAATATTTTCTCTATCAAGACCATAGTTGGTAATGAACATGCCGTCTTCAATTTTTAATGGTAATGATGCACGTTCTGCTTCTACTTCCATTTCAAGAATCTTGTGTAAAGCTTCATGCGGATTTAAATGAAACTTTTCTTTCATTGTTTTCAGCTCACTAACTGAGGCAACACTTTCAGTCTTTTTCCCTGTGGCATCAGTATAGACCACCTTTAGACCACACCCTTCATTGATTAGTTCGCTGATGAGAAAATCACCTTGACCATATTCTTGGCCATTCATACAAAGAAGAGCCATAACTAACATTTCCTTGAAGTTGTCCTGGTTTTTCTCAGACAACATAGGATTATTGTTTTTTTCGTTATAATGAATATAATATGTGACATTGTTGTCTTCGAGTTTTATGGCACTAACATATCCAGCACCTCCAGCAACTGGTATTGGGCAAGATTGATTTGCTTTTTCGATCTGAGCAGCAAAAGGCTCTGTGTTAGTCGTTTTTACTGGCTTACCAATAGTTCTAACAATATTACCTATAATGGCTAGTGCGATAAAAACGCCACCTGCTATTAATAATGCCTTTTTCATGACTTATCGTTCTCTTTATTATCTTTATTTTTCAATTTTTTACTTCCCCAAAAGCACAACCATGCAGCACCTAAATAGAATAGGCAAACTGATAGGAATATGCCAAAGTGTCCAAAATCACTTGTGTAGAAGTAGAGATCTCTCATAAATACATTACCGCCTCCTATGACAAGGGTGAATGTAAGTATATATCCCACAATCTTTAATAGTACGCTAAAAAACTTTTTCATGTTGTTCAAATTTCTTTAATAAATTGATTATTTTGTTTTTTCTCAGCTGATTAAGACACCTGCGAAATCCTGAATTGTAGCATTGCCACGCATCTTAAACATTAGTTCTCGTGCCATCCAATTGTTGTAATAATCAAACCACACATTGATAAACAAATCATTAAACTGCTTTGTGTCAACACTATCATTTACTAGAATTGTAAACATTACATATAATGCTATGCTTACGGAAACACTTTCTGGATCCAATGATTTCATTCGCATCTCTTCTGGTATGTCATCCATGTCATCAGCGTCTTTATAATGGGAATATTTAGCTAGCATGGAGATCTGGTGAACAAGCAGCGACATATCGGAACTGTTGTATAGATATTTCATTGCTTGATTGCTACGATTACTTTCTTTTTTGGCATAATCCGTCATATAGCGTTTCATCATTCCAGCAAAACGTCCCTGCATGGAATTAGGCTCAACCATATCGGTTAGGAAAAGTTTCTTTACTGCAATACACCAGTGGGCATATTGCTCTTGCATCATGCGAAGGTTGAAATCCTCGCTGTAACACGGCATTTGGTTAATCTCAACCTGATTACCCATCATAGATTCAATGGTGAAGTCTCCCATAAGCCGACGTTCTATTTCTTGCATTGTTTTCATTGTCAATACTTTGATTAAAAAGTTGATACTGTTATTGGTTCTTTTCATCGTTCTCATTCTCATCCTTTTTATTGCGAAGCAAGAAAAAGGCAGGCAAGAAGGTAATGAGAGATATTCCGATTAGGCCACCTATAGTCTCAGGTGCACTTGGAGTGAATGCTTGAGGCAAGCAAACGATGCCTACGATAATGAGGATAATTCCTAATACTTTTTTCATTTTTTCTGTTATTGAAGAGTGAATAAAATGTTTCTTTCCCTTTATGATATAATAACATAAAAGGTTAACAATTGGTGTCAATAGCACACCTTGCAAGGAGTACGGCCTAATGATTGGGCTTTGCTGACTGAAACGGCTTTTATATCTCCTGAGCATCGCCCCAGCCCTCTGCAGTCATAATACTTATGGTAGCGCTTAGAGTTTGGCCCAGTACAAATATATACTGTGCTCTCATTTGAAGCTTCAGCTTGTAGGTTACTGTAATCATTGGGAATAGTGGCAGCATAAGCTTGGTTCATGCCGTAATTACCTCTGGTGCTAAAGTCTTGGCTATCGCTACAAGCTGTCAGAAAAACAGCCAGCCCAAAGAGTAGAAATACTTTTTTCATGTTTTTGTTATTTTAGTTGATGTATGTTATTATTTTTTTACCACACGAAGAAAATCCAGAGTAGACCTTTTATTTCGGATAAAAGTGTGTCTATGAAAATGATTTGGAGTATTGAATCATCACTTCTGCAATAATCAATAAAGAACACGAAACTCATGATTTGACTCACAATAAAGTACGCCCACATGAGGAATCCACCGATTGCGCTTAATGTGTCATTGTTATCCATATCTCAATGTTTTTATGCATTTATACCGGCAATAAGAAGCGCAACCCATGCGGCCACAATGATTTTTTCAAAAAAACCACCTTTTGCAAACATTTCAAGCGGCCAAAGAGGACCAAGTAAAATCGCCAAAATAACGTAAATAATAATTGCTGCTGTTAACATAGTTGTATTGTTTTTTGTTTGTTAATAATAAATCTTGTTACACCCTTTATGACAAAAGAGGAAAAAAGGTTAACAGCAATTGAAGAAAAAGAGAGAAAATATATATCTTTGTGGTAACTTTAAACAGGTGAACTCTTTATTTACACTATTCTTTCTAAAGACATGATAACAAAGTATAAAATTATTTCTGTTTTTTTATTTTTACTATTATTTCAGTTTAATTCAAAAGCGGATATATTGGATTTGAGCACAGATAGTATTGCTGAATTATTATCTTCCGCAATTGACAACAATAAGTTTGATGTTGCTGCTGAATTAGGTTATGCATTAATTACAGAAAGAGAGTCTGAATTAATAGAAAAAGATTATAGCCCATACATATATTTATATACGGCTCATGCTTATTCTGGTTTAGGTAAATTTGCAATAGTTCCTCATATTGCTGATAGATCAAAAAGGGCAATACAAAAATATTTAACAAAGAGCGATTCGGAATATTATAAATTGCCTTTTGTTGAGGCATTAGCTTATTTGTGTATGGATCAGCCAGAAAAGTCTGATTCTATATACAACAGAATAATATATTATCTTTATGAAGATGAGTCACGACCAATAGATATAAAGCGTGATATCCATTTGCTAAAAAATCAGATTGATCAATATTATGAATTAAAACGTTCATACCGCAAACAGGACCGCTTGAAAGATTTGATAGATATTTCACAAAAGATGGTATTTGCATCAAAAGACACAGACAAAGGTGTTCAATCGTGGAAAACCTACTTTGAGATGATGCGAAATGCTTTAATATATTATTATTACGATGTGAATAATCCTGAAGATGAGAATATTTGGAGTTCTATAATTGCATATTATGATATAATGTTTTTTCTTGGGGGGCATGATTTAGAAGGTCGTGAAGATATTGCTTATAATAAAGCCCTTGTCAAAAAGAACTTCCTAGAATATCATATGGGGAAAATACATAAGACTCCTATTTTTGTTCATGATGTCAAAAATAGTCTTGATTCTTGTGAAGTTGCAATTGAAATTTGCAGTTTGCCTGATGAAATACTGATTCTTAAAAAGGATTTGGAATCACCTATCAGTGTAAGTATTGATTCCATATTAATTGATGAATTGAATAAATATGATTTACATGATGCAGTAATGGTCAACAACTTATATACTAAAGATAGCAGTCCACTAGTAAGACTATGGTTAACTATTGAGCCATATATTAAGAATGTAAAAACGATATATTTATCTACAACAAATACTTTTTCATGCTTTAATTTCTGCGCGATACCACTAAGTTCTGGACAAAAGGTTGCAGACAAGTATGATTTCCATCATGTGATATCTACAGCTGATATTTCTTTTATCAAACGAAAAGAGAAGCACACTAACTATAAAACTGCGGCTATTTATGGTGATATTAATTACAATACAAGTATAGATACATTGAAGATGGAATCGAGTAAATATATTGGTAATGGAATGTGGAAGAGCAATATGTCTCTTGTCTTCAGTCAGAATAACATAGGTAAATTCAGACAACTGCAACACTCTCTGGCAGAGGTGTGTACCATTGATAGTATATTGACATATGGTGGGATAAAAACTCGACTGCTTGTTAAATCCAATGCGAATGAAGAATCTTTTAAGCGTCTCACATATGAACCTATCGACATATTGCATATATCTACACACGGGTTCGATGTGGCTCCAAAATATAGATCAATATCGATAGATACTACTTTGTTGTCCCCAACCACAACAAGACAAACGACGATGTTGTCAAAATCAGGATTAGTAATGTCTGGTGTGAATCAATTTATTGACAATAATTATGTGTTTGATGATTTAGAAGTTGATGATGGCTTTTTAACGTCAAGAGAAATTTTAGATATTGATTTAAAGGGGACAAATCTTGCAGTCTTATCTGCTTGTAAAACAGGACTTGGCAATGATAATAATGTCATAGGGCTAGTTTATGGACCTCAATATGCACTAAAAACAGCAGGCGTGGAACAAGTTATGCTTAGTTTGTGGGATGTCGATGATGAAGCCACTTCTTTACTGATGAAATACTTTTATGAGAGTCTAATAAAAGGAGCGCAGCCGAGAAGTGCGCTCCATGAAGCTCAAAAGCAACTTATTAGTAATGGTTTTACAGATCCTTATTATTGGGCTGCTTTCGTTGTGCTTGAATAGTAGACATTTTATTTATACAGGTTGAATCTTGACTCGATTGAATGCATTGGAGAATTGTGCGATTCTCACTTTTTGCGCGCCTTTTATTGCTGCCTCATAATCACATTCTTTATCTACCATCTTACTTACTACGACAAACATTTCCAGACTCATCAGTAGAATAAAGAATACCATATAGAATGCACCGGCAAGTTTTCTGGTTGTGATAATTGTCCACATTGCTTCAAGTTCTTCAAGAAAACCAACACTGGCCTTACATTCTTTGCGTGCATCTTCTTCAACTGTCTGTTTTTTATGCATCCAGTTTTGCTCCTGCTCTCGCAACATTTCTAAGTTCTTGTTGTTGGTTTCAAGCGTTGCTTGTTTAGGGTTAATGACTTGCGCCGTTGTTACTGATGGATTGCTTACTGTTTTGATTTGCCCATTTGGCATAACAAGTTTCTCCTGGTTGGTTGTCACAGTTTTTTGAGTTACAAATGGATTGGTATTAATGTCGGCTTGCAATTCTGCATTTATATTGTCGATTGAATCAATATCCATGTGAAGTGATGTGAGCTTCTCGTCAATAATGCGAACTCGCTGGTTTGTCAACTCAACTACCTGCTCTTCTATTGTATTGGTCATTTGCTTGTCAATGTCCTTACCGAACATGGTTTGGTCAAAGATAGTTGATCCAATAACAGCCATTACTAAGGCAATCGCTGCACGAAATGCAACCATTGAGAATGTTTTTTCACTTGTTAGAATAATTTGACGTTCAATCATAATTACTATCGTAATGAAGAACAACGACACAAAACAACATGCCCACCATGGCAAACCTATATATCTTTGTGCGAAGCAGAAGCCAGTCACACCCCAAATAAGGATAAGAATAAGCAAAGCTGAGGTGTATTTGCTCAATTGACATTTACTTGCCTCTGAGCATTGCTCTAAAACATTAGAGCTCCATCCAGTTAATTTACATCCAAGTTTTGACCACCAATTCATAGTTTTATTCATTTAATGGTTATATAATCTAGTAGTTCAATTAAGCAGTGGCTCTTTGAAGTGGAAATGATGGCACGCTTGCTGGTTGAGGAGCAACTGTACTTTGCTTAGGAGATGTCATCATAATAGTTGAAATACCACGTAAAAAACCACACTCGTATGATTGCAAAGGCACTGATGCCTCATTTGCATTATTTCGAAAATCTTTTTCTAATCGTGCTAATTCTTCTTTATGAGTTTCAATTATAGATAGATGTTTTTCAAGTTCAGCAAGCGTTGTTAGCAGTCCAGCTGCATTGCAAGTCTCCATGCGTGTTTCAATATCTTGCTTCATTACATCATAATTCAAATTAATCTCACGGAACACCATCAGAATTTTATTGGTGATGATATTCATGTTAATCTCTTTAAATGTGAGGTCACTCTTAATCATTGCATCGTTGAACCCTTTCTCTTCGTAGTTCTTGTGAAGATAGCCATAGATCACATCGATAGGCCAACCTGTTGCATAAGATACTGTTAATGTTTTTTTCTCCGCATGGGCAGATTCAGTTTTTGTCTCATTGATAGACTCTGCCGGTAACTCTGGAGTCCCAAACATAGGGCTCATTGGGAGTGCGATGTTTACACCATTGTTTTTTTTGTTGAATAAATTTAAAATGCTCATAACGATTATTGTTTTTGATGTTACTTTGCCCTTTATGACATAAACAGGTCAAAGGTTAACAACTAAAAAATAAAAAAGTGGAGATTATTTAATACCTCCACTGATTTATCATTACTATACATTACTATACAATTAATCTAAAGCGTCCAAAAGAATAAACCCCGCCCAATAATAAGGAGAGTCAAAAAGTTTATTACCTTTTTCATCTGTATAGTCTCGTATAAATTGTTGGGCTAGTTTTAGTGATTGTTGCTTGCTATTCCCTTTAAGGAGATTTCTGTAGAATTCAACCATAAGCAAACGTGCTGAAATATCGTCAGCATCCCATAAAGACATTAAAATAGAACCTGCTTTAGCTTCTTTAAAAGCGCGTTGTAGACCAACTATTCCATCTTTTGTTATATCACCCTGTCCGCTTTTACAACTTGGCAAAACAACCAGTTCTAGATTCTCTAGATTTAAAGCAGCAATCTCATATGACGTGAGGATGCAATGTTCTTCTTGAGTCTGAGAGGATAGAATAATTCCGCTTCTTGCAAGCCGATGGTCAGTTTTATGATGTCCAATGTCCAACAAACTTACCATTTTAGCAACGTTGTTATTGGTTGGGCTTTTATCTTGCCAATAAAATGAGTGTGTGGATAAATGGGCAACCGAATAACCGTTTTGAAGTAGATGTTTCACATTGTTTGTTGTACCATCTTTTCCACGCACAATAGTACATTTTAGTTTGTTGTCAATTAGCATTTTTGATATTTGGCTGATTTCTATTGATGATTCAGGTAATTCTTTAAATCTCTTTGAATAATTATTGCGATTACCATATTCTAATCCTCCAACAAGTAAGTAATTGTCACTTACTATTTGATGTGGTTTGAGTAATTGTCTAGTAGAAGACAATCTAAATACTCTTGCATTTAATTGGTAGCAACTACTTACACTAATATAATTCTCAATAGGTAACACATTTAGCAAACCGTCTGCGGATATGTATATATTTTTTTTATCTTTTATATAATTGAATAGTTTACTCCAAATTAATGTATTAAAATCTTCAATTGAAGATTCTGGATTATTTGTTAATTCTTGTAACTTTTCTAGATCACAAACAACCTCAAGAACAGGAAACTCTTTATTTGGCAATAAACATAATGCTAGTAATTCCCCAGTGTTATTCGCTTGAATAAACTCTATGGCCATGGATTCTTGATTTAAAACATTAAGAATATCCAAATAACTACCATACAACAAATTGTTAAGAACTGAAGATGTCGTATCACTATAATTGATCCAATCATTCAAAGTTTCTGAATAAAGGTCATGTGCATTATGAGCTATTTGTGAGTTGAGCAAAAAACCTTTCGAAAACAAGATGTTATCATATAACAAAGAATTAAGCTTATTAATGTCTGTCCCTGGAGATTTTAGAGCATTGAGATGGCTATTTAGATATATGTCGTTAAACCAATCATTGTATGAATCCCAAAGCAATTCTCTATCATCATAAGAAAACGTAGAAAAATCGCGAATAATAAGATATTTATAGATATCAAGCATCTTATTAAGTTCAATAAAAGCATTATAATAATCCTCTTTTTTATGCCAATACAAGAAATCTGTTCTGATAAGGTCTGCATATTCATAGCTAAATTTCCCAAATATGCTGTCTGCCAATTCATATGCATGTTTTTTTGTTTTTTTGTATTCATCAAGTCTTCCTGAATAAAAATAATAATCGCTTAATCGATGAATCCCCTCACATTCCTTGGAAGAGTTGCGAATTTCATATTTATTTCTTTGTAATATACATTGTTCTTGGAGGTATATAGCTTTGTCTAATTCAGATATTTCAGCATAGTCTTGAGCTAAATTTTGCATTAATTCGAAATATAGCTCATTCTTTGGTAAGCTTTTTATTAAAAACTCTTCAGTAGATATTTTATCAGTAATGTCAAGACCGAGTAAAAAATTATGTATATGAATTGAGTCTTCGGGATTGCCTCTCGTAATTATGTCATATCCAATATTTGCATAGTATTTTGCTTTGTCTTCGTTTCCAAGAGAAGAATAAGAATATGAACATGTGGCACATAACAGAAGGTATGCTTGCTTATCTATTTCTAATGTCTTATCATTTAGGTGTCGGAGAGCTAAATTTAATGCATCTGCATAACGTTGTTTGACATAATAGTATCTGCATAGTTTTACTATCACTGGAATATTATCTTTTAAAGATGTATATGATAATTTCTCGCGCAACTTCAGCCCGTTTTCGGCACAAGAAATTGCTTTATCATATTCATCTATAGCTTCATAATAAAGAGATAATTTTCCATAGGTAAGGGCTAAATCAATAGACCCATTTGGATAAAAAAATTGTTTAATACTTAGTGCTCTCTCTCCGTATTCAACTGCTTTGGCATAATTACTTTCTCTGAAATATGCATCTGCTAAAACTCCAAACATAATAGCTAAAGCTATATCTTTATGCCAATTATTTTTCTTATATAAATCGATAACATCTAGAGCATATTTTATTGCCATATGGTTGTCGTTTTTGTTGTTGTAACCTCCTGCTAAATAAAAAGTTGCTGTTGATTTTAAGACATCTGTGTTAACTATATCATTTTCATTAAGAATGTCCAATACAAGAGAGTTTTGCTTTATTATCTCATCAAATTCCCCATTTTTCATGAGCGAATCTGAATAAGCATTAAGCATCCTTGCTATTTTATGAGGAGCATAATATATACAATTAGAATTGTATTGTGATGATGAAAACAATTCTATTTCTTTGAACTTCCATTCGCTAGAATCATTTTCGATTAGGCTAAAAATCTTCCCATCAACATTAATTCGAGGAAATATCAAATCAAAGTTTATAGTTTGATTGGGACGCGTGTAATATGTATAATTTGGAGCTAAAGCAATTCCTTTAGTATCATTCATTATATACCTTTCATTTCCGATTTGGATATATGTCTGAGGATCAATATTTAGCCAACCAGAAAATGTTGTATCATTAATGGTGTTATTTGCGGAGATATTAACTATCAAAGCAGAATCGTTAAAATCTATATAGTTAATCCAAGCTCTTTCTGGAGATTCTTTAACAGTTGCAAGATTAATATCTTGCACATTACTTGCATGTATGTTAGAGATATAGAAAAATACACTCAACCCAAATACGGTATAAAAAAATACTTTTTTCATAATTATTTATATCTTGTTCAATCTAACATTATAAAGCCTGCCCAATAGTATGGATCTGGATAAAGAGTTTTTACGTAATTCATCGCATCTTTGAGTGCCTGGTGACGATCTGTGCCTGCCATTAAGTTCTTGTAGAATTGTGTCATAAGTATCGAGGTGGATTCGTCTGGAACTTTCCAAAGGCTCATTACAATAGTTTGGGCTCCAGCTTTTTTGAATGCACGTTGTAAACCGAGAACACCTTCCACGGGGTCAATTTTTCCTCTAGCAGTCTCACATGCAGAGAGCACGACCAATTTTGTATTAGACAAATCTAATCGAGAGATTTCATCAGCCGTAAGAATTCCGTCTTCAACGTTTTCCAAATTAAAGTTGCCAGTCCAGGCATTATTGGAACCTGCCATCATCAGTCCACACCACATTAAATATCCTTCTCGTTGAGATAAAGGAGTCGTATTCTCAATGAATTTATTGCCTTCGGCTTTCTGTTGAGTGTCAATTACGAAGCCATGAGTAGCAAGATGAATGATATGCGGTGAGTTTCCATCAAAACTTTTGAATGATTCCTCATTACCCTTTTGTCCCTGATATGTCAGAATATTTACATTTGAATTACTTAAAATTAGGCAGATACTATCAATTTCATTTTTCGTGTAGGGTAATGCACCCCAACGGCCACGATTGTTTATTGAACGAGATGCAAGAGTTGTGGATATATCTTCGCCTGAAAATAGATTATACTTAGAACTCTCTTCTGCCATTTCAGTAGTGTTTAAATCATATGTAATGTTACCATATAAACAAGAAGAGTCATATGATTGTTTTGAATTGTTTTTTACCTTTGAAATATTCTTTGTTGAAGAAACTCTTACCAGATTGTACTTTTCAAATAAAGGAGTCCCATTATTGTCTTCTAACAGATTTAAGTTGATATTAGAAAGGTAACCTATCGTCGAATAATAAACAGAGTATCCATCCTCTATATATGGCGTGATCTCTTTCCAAATCATTGAATACAGCTTTGTTGTATTTGCTTTGCTATATAAATTGTTTATAAATAGTTCATCAGGATCGTTGTTGAATATAATGTCTTCAATAGAATCAACTTCATCAAGTAGAATTAACTTTGGAGCAGAATAATTTTTCTTTATGACAAATGCTCCATAATGTGCTTCCATATTTGGATATATAGGCATTACGGGAACATAGGTAAATTCAATAGCAACCTCATTTTCAGAAAGTGCATCTCTGACATCCTCCCATTTCCCAGCACTTTTTATTAGTTCATCTGCTAGATTTGGAATAGATGATAAAATATCACGCTCTAGCTCATATAAATGATTTAATGAGTCACGTCTTTCTGTGGATATCATTGATTTGTTGAAAAGAGCAGCTCGATTTTTCTTATAAAGTAAATATTTAGATGCTAAAGAGGTGTTTGCATCATGGGCGATATAATTATCTATGTAGGTATTGTTGTCTAAATACAAATTCCGGCAAAACAAAGTATTGTTAAATGCTAATGATGATGCTTTTTCATCTTTGGTAGAGAATGCTATTAAATTGTTCGTCATCAATAACTCTTTAGCTATTGCCGACCAATAATTATCTCGTTCGCTTTCTGTAAAGTGAGATATAATCTTTGTACAATTTTCAGTTGCAGTTTTGTTGTGTTCTTGAAGAGTAGAAACAGCAAGATCTGTTTGACTTGTATATAAATAAGCTAGAGCAAGATTTTGGTGAAATATATAATTCTTTTCTTTATTTTCGCTTTGAATGCTCTTAATGAGTGGTATTGCTTCTGCCCATTTATTCTGTTTCATATAAATGGTTGCTAAATTATTTAATGCTAATTGATAGGCACTATTGTTTAGTCCCTTATTTGACGGAGCATTAATTATAGATTTAAGAACACCTTCTGCTTCATTAAAATTACCTAGAGAATAACAAATAATTGCTTTGTTCCCTAGAAGCGTAAGCCCACTTGAGTTTTCATATATGTTTGCGTCAACAGTTTTGGAGAATAATTCAATTGCTTCATCATTATATTTTCTAGCAAGAAGCAATTCATCTAATTCCATATAACTCGAAGAGATGTTACTTAATACTTTAATGTATTCTATACCTTGCACATTAATCTGAGAATATAAATCTATTGCAGCTTTTCCATATTGTATAGCTTCAGAGTAACGCATTAAATAGTAGTTTATTAGGGAAAATGTTCCATAAAAACTTGCTGCGTGCTGTGGGGGCAAATTATCAATTTTTATCTTTTTGAGTGTGTTTTCAGCTTCTAGTCTCGCTTCATTTAAGTTGCCAGCATCTAAATATGCTGAACTTAATGAAGTTGATATAGATACATAGTAAAGTGTATCTAAAACACTTTCTTGTTCTTTGGACTTTTTCAGCTTTTTAAGTGATGGAATTGCTTTCTCTCCGCGTCCAGAAGCTAATAATGATAGGCACTCGGTATAATTTAAAACACTATTGTTGATATCATCTATTTGTGAAGAATTTCCATTAACGAGAATATCTACACCCCTTAAATCATCTTCCATCTTTAACAAGATATTAGAATCAGGATTAGAAGAGTTTCTATATATATCTATTGCTTCTCTTGCTAAAGTTAAGTATTCTTTGTGTTGACCGGCAGCACTCAAACAGACAGATTTGTTGTAAAGAGCCATAGCATATTCTTTAGATTGTTTACCATACAATAGTTGTAGTAAGGCAACATCTTTTTCAATATAAGGAAAAACTTCATTATATTCATGAAGATCACGAATCATAATACTGCAATAATCATCTAGTATTCTTGCATGGCCAAGACTATTTTGCACTTCTTGAATAGTCTCATACCATAATAGAATCTGCTTAAGAAGGGATGCGGACTTTTGATAATCTCCTTTGAGAAAGGCCATTGTAGCATAATCATAAGTTAGTTGCGAAAAGAAATTAAGGTTGCTGTTATTTATTTGAAATGTGTTGTCATTAATTGCGGGAATAATTATGCTTTCAAGATAATCTTGATACTCATTAGTAATTGAGTCTGATTTGTCCGTCTGCCAAATATTTGAGGTCAAACTACCCCAATATGTTAACATTACGGGGCCTATCTCATTGTCATTTGTTGTCTTTAGTAGCTCTTGCACATATTTGCGTGTAACATAATCTCCTTGTGATTTGCGCAATTCTTCAACTTTAGCAACAACTGACTTAAGGTCTGATTGTCCAAACACAGAATGGGTACCACAAATTAATATGCCGATAAAAACGATTAAGCAAAGAACCTTTTTCATTTCAAATAATAATCATTTTTTTTTAATTAATCCAAAATAATGAAGCCAGCCCAGTAATATGGGTCGGGATACAATTTAGCTGTTTCTTGTTGCGCTTTCAGTAACGCTTCATGCATCTCTATACCATTCACTAAACATTTATAAAAATTGGTCATGATTACCGAAGTGGCCTCATCTGATACTGGCCAAAGACTCACAAGCAAATGACTTACCCCTGCCATCTTAAAAGCTTTAACAAGTCCTCCAAATCCCTCTTGAAATGCTTGTCCCAATGAACTATTGCAAGCAGAAAGGACCACTAAGTCCGTATTACTTAAATCTAATAAGGAGATTTCTTCGGCAGTTAAAACCCCATCATATAGTTGGGGATTTGATTCTTCATCTCTTAATGAATTATTGGCACCAGAGAATAATAATCCTGTTAATAGCATTGATATGTCTTTGTAAGAATAAGGTACAAGTTTGTGGAAGTAATCAAGATATTTATTAAAGCCAACCAAATAAAAAGCATGTGTTGCAACATGAATTAAAGATGGTGATTTACCATCCATTCTACAAAATGAAGATTCTGATGCATCATCGCCTATATATAAATCTATAGCAACATCTCTATCACTAAGGCAAGCCTTTATATTTTCAACTTCTTGTTTTGATGCTGGTAAATGACCAAATCCTGAACGTATACTATCACTTATCTCATCGTATATGATATCTCTATAGGTTGATTTCACTCCAGTGTTCTCATTTGAATAATTAATACCGCCAAAGAGCGCTGCACTATTAATATCAATTGTTTCTTTTCTATAGCATATATTTTCTGTTGATGAAAGTATTCTTACATTATATTTTTCATTCAAATACCGACCATCTGGACAGACGATATATGCTAAATTAATATCCTGAATCATAAGGATAGGCGAACAATACACTGTTGTCGCATTTTTTAAAAATGGATCCAATTTTTCCCATAATAATTTATATAAAATGTAATTAGAATCTCTTTTGTATAGATTATTAAATCCCAATTCTTGTTGTTTAAGTACATTTAAACATAATTCATATAATTCATCATGCGTGCACAAATCAATAAATATAGGACACTCCATTTGTGAAGAAAGAACAAGAGCTGCATATTGAAGTTTTTTCTCTTCACCTATCCGATTAAAACCACTATAAGAAATGAATTCTATTGCATATTCGCCTGCTTGTAAATGGTCTTTAACTTCTTTCCATGATGGAATCTGGCTGATTATAACTTTGCCTCCTAACGTTTTTAATTGGTTGAGAAGAATCCATTCATGTTCTGTAAGTTCATTTCGATATTTTGAGTAATCTTCTTTACAATACATGGCAAAGATCTTAGAGCGTAATTGCTTGATGTTTGCTAGTGTAGCTCTGACTTGATTGTCTTTGCAGGCATCACGAAGATAATCATTATATTTATAAGTAAGACCTTTTAAAAAAAGAGCATTATCATAGGACATTCTGAGAGCTTCTTTATTTTCAGAAAACTTATCTAATATGTTCATGTTAAGTTTTAGTTGCATAGAATTAGAAGCCCATTTCTCTTCCTGTTCTTTGAGCGGGAAGGATAAAAGCATATTGAAAGAAATATCTTTAAGTATATTACTACTCTTAAGCGCATACTTAGCACATTCTTCTTCATTTCCTAGATAATAATTAGCTAAGAGTATACCATTATAAATCTTACTTTTCTCAATCTCGCTAAGTCTTAGATTCTCTATTTGATGAAAAATAGATAAAGCCTCTGAATATTTTTCTTCATCCAAATAAATTGTTGCAAGTGCATATCCCGAATTTACAAACCCCGAGATATATTCTTCATGGTCTCTAGATAAATCATAAGCTTTTTTAATATATTTTTTTGCTTCAGAAAAAAGACTATGTTCATAAATAGCCCTATTTATTTCATATGCCTTAGATAAAGCTATCTCATGACATATAGTCCCTGCCTTTTCATAAACCTGAATCAAATAAGCTTGAGAAAACCTAGATGACGAACTCTCAATGATAGAAACAGATTCCATTATTTCTTCATAAGATTGCTGTAATTGATTGGTTTTCAGGTGGCACATAGCTAACACGCTCAACATTAAAGCAAATTCTTCATTTTTAGATTCAAGACTTCTTAAATAAGAAACCGCTACTTCTAAGTATATTTTGGCAGTTTCATAATTCTCTATAGAAAAAGAAAATGCGCCATAAACATTATACAATTGGTAGAGAAAGGGTGATGTTTTTAAATCTCCATCAAAAAAATTTATTGCGTGAGATAGTAGTTTTTCAGCTTCATCAATTTTATTGTTTTGGATGTAAGTCGTCGCTAGTAAACATGTTAATTCTATATAATCCGAGTCTTTAAATTCAGAAACTGACAATTGCTCCATCGATGAGAGTTCATTCGAAATTAGTTGAATTGGTCTTTCAAGATTGCGTGTTTGAATATCATGAAGAACTTGTTCAAAAGTTTCTTTATCTTTAATTTGTGCTAAAGAACAAGTTGCAACACAAACAAGAAAAAGAAACAATAAATATCTTAATTTATTTCTATAGTGCTTAATATACATTTTATACTATTTTCTTCAATAACTCTCTTGCCTTATCACCGATGGCAGTGCCTTCTGGAGCAATGTCAATGAGTTTTGAAAGAACAACTTTTGCTTTCTTTTTGTCGTTATTCTTTAAATGGCCGATAGCAAGGTTCCAACCTATTTCTGAAGCATAATCAGTGTAGTCGTTATATGTTTCTTGTATGGCAAGCTGCCAACATAATGACAGTTCATGAAGCGTGTTATCTAAGTCTTTCTTTGAGGCAACGTTGTCAAAGAGTTTGGCAAGTTTGTTCTCTATCTCTGCATTATCTTCTCCGCCACGAATAAATTGAGAAGATGAGAAGACTGTTGAGTATTCTTCTCCAAGGCTTGTTGTTTTTCGATAATCATTGAAACTAAAACCGCCCCAAACGAATAGCGCAACAGATGCGGCTGCTGAAAGCCATGTTGCTGCTTTGCGGAACGTAATTATCTTTGTTTTCTTTTTGCGGACAACCTGCTTTGCAATACTTGTTATTTCATTGGACTCAGAAGCGAGCATTTCATCTGCTATTTCTTCATCGCGTGCAGAACCTGCTTCTTTCATGCCTTTGACCAAACGAGCTGTAGCGATTGCCTTGGATTTCAGTTCTTCATTGGAATCCAACTCTTGCATGAATTCTTGTTCTTCCTCAGCGGTCATTTTGCCCTTAAGATATCTAACTATTCTTTCATCCTCAAGCAGCAAAGTCTCATCTATATTGTTGAATTTATCTTCCATTATTATTTCTTATTTTGACAGGTTTAATCAAATATTCTCCCAACTAATCTGTTGTATAAATCTTTGAACTTATTACAGCAACGATGTTTTATTACTTTTACCGAACTTTCACTACTATAGTTAAGCATACTGGCCAAAGTCTTCATAGAGAATCCGTCTCGATAGAAGCCCCACAAAATGTCATTGCATTGTTCTGGCAGATCTTTTACTATTTGCCTCACGAGTGCAGACTTTCTGCGTTCTACGCGCTCATCGTTATCCTCAAGAGCCAAAAGCTTATCGATTCGTTCATCTTCAAATTCATCCTTTGTAGCATTAGGATACTCGTCAATAATGTTTAGTGTTTTGCCGCTCTTTCGCATCATCTCGAATGCTTTGTTACGGCATATACTATTGAAATAGGTTGCAAGCGAGGCTGTCATGCTAGCAAGTTCTCCATCCATAATCTTTTGATGAAGAATTATAAATGCCTCCTGGAAAACGTCCTCGCAGTCGGGGCGTGATAATGAAAACTGACCTTGCAAAAATGCAAGGGTCTTCTCCCATTGCTTTGAGGCAAAATTATTCAGAGTTTCATATGAGTATTCCATATCAGTATGTTACTTCAAAGAGGTCTCGATAACCATATTTTGTTTTGTCAATCGTCTATCACCATCCATCCATCTTTTTACTGTTTGAATCCATGACAAAGATTTTGTCAGTTGATTTGTACGCAGTGTCTTGTTGATGTAATATGAGAGTGGGCCATAGTATTGACCATCTTGTTTTATCTCACAATTGGACTGATAGGAACGACAAGCTTCAAGTATAAGTATTCCACCTTGTGTGCCATTGCTATTAATAACAAAATGCCCATTAGTGTTTATTCGAGGGCGATATGCGCGACCGTTGGAACTAAAACCATCTCGAGTGCCACGAATAAAAATCTCCTCATCTTCTTCCAACTCGTCTCCACGGGCAGCCCCTCCAGAATGGCAAGCATCTATTACCACACAGAGGAAACCTTTTGCTCCCACTTTTGTTCTTATTTGGTTGAAATAACCATATAATTCGTCGTCAAGGATGTGATTCGCTCCCTCATATTTGCCTTTTCTGTAAACCTTTTGTGCATCATAAGGAATGATTGCTTCGTCCCAACCATCTTCTTCGTCACCGCTCTTGTCATCATATGGTTGACCGTGACCAGAAAAGTGAATATAAACCAAATCGCCTGGTTTGCATGAGTTGGCAAGTGCTTTTAGCTCTTTTCGTATACGTTTAGCTGTCGCTTGCTGGTTAGTTACTTTGGTGATTTTGAACTTTTGCGATTTCAAAGTTGTGGCAATCAGCTCGACATCATTGGCACCATGAATATCCGTCCATTGCGTAGCACTATTGGTCGAGTAGTTGGATATCCCAACCAATAGAGCACGTTTTGTTTGGGCGTGAGAAGTAGTGACAAAAGTTAAAGCCACAATTACCATCATCCATTTTACTATATTCCAATTGATCTTTGTCATATTCAATTGACTTGATTGTTTATATTATAATCTCCCAGAAACCGCCTTTATCGGGGCCGACACGGCGAATCAATCCTTGTTCCTGCATCTTCTTGATGTTTCTTGCAATGTTTCTACGATCAATACCAATTATGTCTGCCATCTTAGAAGTCGAAATATATGGGTCTTCCTTTACTAAATCAATGATTTTCTGTGGCGTTTTCTGTGACGTTTTCTGTGACGTGTCTGTGGCTTTTTCTATGATGTTTTCTATGACGTTTTCTGCTGCCTTTTCATCATTTACAGTCTCCTTTTCAGTTACCTTGGGCACAGTGATGCGCAGGATGAAATCCTTGTCATAAAAACGCAGTGCGGTGGAGCCGTTGGCTTCGAGTTCGCGACAGATGCGGTCAACGCCCTCGCCATACTCCTTGACATAGTGATAGGCCTTGAGGAATGCGGCAATCTTAGGGTTGCGGGAGAAATGAGTGTGGCGGATATTCTCGGGCTTCACCATACCAGGCAGTTTGCCCGGTGACTCGAAAACGAGGCGGTCATCGAACATCTTTATCTGAATCTCAGTGCCTTTGATGTTATATGTGCGGTGGCAAATGGCGTTCACCACCATCTCTTGTATCACGAATTCGGGATAATCACGGCGTGTCACAAACTGACCGTGCTGCCCCAGGAATGTGTGTTCCCGCACCTGAGTCTCGATAAACTCAATTGTTTTTCTGACCTGATGTAAGATGGTTCCTTCGAAAGTTACATCCTTGATAACGTTCATCTCAGCCCCCACCTTCTCGTCGACACCTTCGTATCGGATGAAACGGGTACGAGCACGTGGGAAGAACTTCTGAGGATTTTTGCCGAACAACAGCACGCATGCCGTACTCACTTCCTCCTCATCATTCTTTCTTTGACGCACAAAACTATTATTCTCTCGCAAGTATTCCAAAGGTGACTTGCTATATCCAATCAACTTGGTGAATTCTGCCACGGCAACCATGTCAATATCATCAACAGTAGCGCCATAGACAGCGATGTCCTCGTAGTAACGTTCGCCTTTATCGTACATCAGCTGCACACGTTCCTCAAACTTTAGTTTGTGGCTCTTGTCGCCCACACGCATAAATGCTTCGTCTGCTTGATTGGTGTGCAAACTTGAGCTTGCTGTCACATTCATCAGCAGTACATGGTTCTCATTGCCGTTCAGATCAACACATGGCACATATTCCACGCTGACCGGCACCGACGGATTGCAGAAGTCGAGCGGCACACGAAGTAACTCGTTGAGCTTTTCCGGATACTGGTCAATGCCCTCTATCGCCCGCTTATTGTCTGTAACGCCAATGGCAATAGTGCCACCGTCGGCATTCGCCATGGCGACCACCGTTTCGGCCAAGTCTTTAGGCGCAATCTTTATCCTCTTGCGGTCGAACGACTGCCCTTCGTTCAGAGATAATATTTCGGCAATTGTCATCATAAAGCAAAAGCGTTAAAAGGTTTGGTTGGGCGAAGCAATGTGCGAATGTCAACGTCGAGTAACTCAGCCACGCGAGTCAAAGTGTAAAGATCGGGTTGACTTGAATTCGTACACCATTTAGACACTGTTGCAGGGTCTTTATCAAGCTGTTCGGCAAGCCACTTACTAGTGCGCTCGGTTTCTGCTAACACGGCCTTTATGCGATTTATTCGTTCCATCTTTATTTCAATTAAATTGATTTTGAACGCAAAGATAATTAAAAACAATTTAAAAACCACATCTATCTTCACGAAAACTCATTTTTTGCCAAATAAATGCAGAAAATGACATCCTTGCTTAAAGAACAAAGAGGAAATAATAATTGGGTTTTGATGTTTCAGAATGAGAAGTATACGGATAATATATTATCTTTGCAGCTATATAAGAACAGATGATATGGCATCACAGAAAAATCTTACTCCAGAGGAAACTCTTGACTGGCTTGTTAAAGTTGCGACAGCCGATGGGCTACTATCTCCGACTGAGAAGACAACTATTCGTGAATTTGCTAAGTCTTATGGCATTAAAGCAGATTTGATACTTGAGGCTGCAAGTAAATCACTTGTCGGCAACAAGCCTGAAGTGGAAATCATTGATTATCGTGCAAAAAATGGCCTATTGTTTGAAAAGCTGATAGTCTCTTTCCTTAAGGACAAGTCAAAGTTCAAACTTCTATCATGGACTGGAGACAAGTATGTTGATGGAATCTATGACAACAACAATTTAAACCCTGACATTCATATTCAGCAGGTTATAAACGGTACAACGATAGATTACTACATTGAATGTAAATGGTGCCACTATTGGAAGCATGGTGAAAAGGGCTATTTCTATGAAATTGTTCCAGGACAGTTGCGACGTTATCGAAAGTTTGCCAGCAAGAACAAACGCGTTGTTCTGATTGCTTATGCATATGGTCGTACAGGCGATAATCCACGTAGCATTTACCTTGTACCTCTCCGTGCATTTAGAGAGAACAAAATACACAAAGTTGTTGCAGATAAGAAATACCGCATCGAGCAAAATGCAGAATCCTTTGCTCAATATATGGAAAACTATTTCGCTGTTCTTTTCGCCAAAAAGAAGAAATAAGAAAAGTTGCCATTGGGATTGTTATTTAATTGTATTTGTCGATAACTTTTGTGACATATTATTTTATAAATAGGTGTGAAATTTGTAATTTTGCACGCAACATTAAGGATTATAATTCCCCTTATATATGGTAACACAGAGCGAAGCGGCATTAGAACAAGGGTTAATTAAAGCCCTTCAAGATATGAGTTATGAGTATGTGAAGATTAACGAGGAAACTAATCTTCACGCTAATTTCAAGGCTCAACTGGAGAAACACAACCGCAAGAAACTCGCACAACTAGGGCGTGAGCATTTCACCGATGCTGAATTTGAACGGATTCTTATCTTTCTTGAAGGTGGCTCCCGTTTTGACAAGGCGAAGAAGCTTCGAGATTTGTACCCTCTTGACACAGAAGATGGCAACCGCATCTGGGTTGAATTCCTGAATAAGCAGAACTGGTGCCAAAACGAGTTCCAGATAAGCAATCAAATCACTATCGAGGGTCGTAAGAAATGCCGTTATGATGTTACCATTCTAATAAACGGTTTGCCACTCGTTCAAATCGAGTTAAAGAAGCGCGGCATTGAGCTGAAGCAAGCCTACAATCAAATACAACGTTATCACAAAACTTCATTTCATGGCTTGTTTGACTACATTCAAATCTTCGTGATTTCCAATGGAGTAAACACACGCTACTTTGCAAACAATCCTAATCAGGGCTACAAGTTCACGTTCAACTGGACTGATAAAGACAACAACCCATTCAACGACCTGAGTCTCTTTGCAGCAATGTTCTTTGACCGTTGCACACTCGGCAAAATGATCAGTAAATATATCGTTCTGCATGAAGGAGACAAGTGTCTTATGGTATTGCGTCCATACCAATACTATGCTGTGGAGGAAATACTCAACCGAGTACAAATAAGCAATGATAATGGCTATATCTGGCACACCACTGGCGCAGGAAAAACGCTGACTTCTTTCAAAGCAGCACAGCTCGTGAGTGAGGTGGATGGTGTGGACAAGGTGATGTTTGTGGTTGACCGCCACGACCTCGACACACAGACGCAAAGTGAGTACGAGGCATTTGAACCTGGCGCTGTAGATGGCACAGACAGCACTCGTGAGTTGATAAAACGCTTGGGCAGCAATAGCAAAATTATTATCACCACCATACAAAAACTTAACGTGGCTGTCACTCGTGACCGCTACAACAAGAAGATTCAAGACTGCAAGAATAAGCGTGTGGTAATGATCTTTGACGAGTGCCACCGCAGTCATTTTGGAGAGAGTCATAAGAACATTGTCAATTTCTTTCAAAACAGCCAATGCTTCGGCTTCACCGGCACTCCAATTTTCGCCGAGAATGCAGTCAGCCAGCATACAACAAAAGAAATATTTGGCGAGTGCTTGCACAAATATTTGATTAAAGATGCTATCGCCGACGAGAATGTGCTGGGATTCCTTGTTGAGTATTATACTGGCAACCTTGATATGAACACCGAGGATGAGGGTCGTATGACCGAGGTGGCTCAGTTCATTCTCAACAACTTCAATAAGTCAACACTTGATGGTGAATATGACGCTCTGTTTGCTGTGCAGTCGGTATCTCAGCTCATTAAATACTACAAGATTTTCAAATCGCTGAATCCAAAAATCTCAATCGGTGCGGTATTCACATATCAGCAAAATCCTGACCAGGATGATGACAATACTGGCATGAACGCTGGGTTTGCCGACAACTCGACACAAGGCGATGAGCTGCAAGCCATCATGGATGACTACAATGAGCGATATGGCACTAAATTCTCCACTGAAAATTTCAGTGCCTACTACGATGATATTAACCGCCGCATGAAAAAGAAAGACCCAAACATGAAACCGTTGGACTTGCTTCTTGTGGTGGGAATGTTCCTGACTGGCTTCGACAGCAAAAAGCTCAATACGCTCTATGTTGACAAGAACATGGAGTATCACGGCTTGCTGCAAGCTTTTAGCCGTACAAACCGTGTGCTGAACGAGAAGAAACGCTTTGGTAAAATAGTCTGCTTCCGTGACCTTAAAGAAAAAGTAGATGCCTCAATAAAGCTGTTCAGCAGCACGGCAAACCCCGAGGAACTTGGCACTATCATCCGAGAGCCGTTTGAGAGTGTAAGACAAGAATACAACGAACTAGTTACGCAATTCAAGGAATTATACCCAACAGTACAAGGGGTTGACCAATTAGTAAGCGAAAACGACAAACGAGACTTTATCCTTGCCTTCCGTGAGATATTGAAGAAACATGCCGAGATGCAAGTCTATAATGAGTTTGATGAGGATGATGAAGAACTTGCGATGCCTGAGCAGGAGTTTATGGATTTCCGCAGCAAGTACCTCGACATGGCTCTTGGCAATACTGTTCCAGATAATCAAGAGGCAGCTGATCCTGAGTTGCCATACGGCGAACAACAGACTATAGAAGACATAGACTTCTGTCTTGAGTTGCTGCACAGCGATATCATCAATGTGGCATATATTCTCCAACTCATCGCTGACCTTAATCCATCTGATGAGGACTATCAAGAGCGTCGCCGTCAGATTATCGATACGATGATTAAGGATGCTGAGATGCGTAATAAGGCAAAACTCATTGACGGATTCATTCAACAGAATGTGGATGAAGACCGTGACAACTTTGAGCGGGCTAAAGCTGATGGTACTATGGATCTCGAGAGTCGCCTGAACAACTACGTTAAAGAGGAACGCAACAAAGCCATTGAGCAGCTGGCAAAAACTGAGGGGGTGCCTGTAGAAGTACTTGACAGATTCCTTTCGGAGTATGACTACTTGCAAAAACAGAAACCAGAAATCATCCAAGAAGCAGTGCGTGAGCAGCACCTCGGTCTGTCTAAAACACGAAGGGCAGTTAAACGCATCCTGGCTTCATTAAATAACATAATCAACATATTCAATTGGGACTAATGCGTTAAGTGAGAGCAAATAAGAACTTGTTCTTGATCTGCCGAGCGTGAGCATTTCGGTCGATAGACATTAAATTAACACAAGATATGAGCGAAGAACTCCAACAGAAACTGCGCAACCAACTTTGGACGGTTGCCAACACCCTGCGAGGAAACATGAGCGCAGGAGAGTTTATGTATTTCTCGTTAGGTTTTATTTTCTACAAATACCTCTCCGAGAAAATAGAGAAATTTGGCGATGAGATTTTGAGTGACGATAATGTTACTTTCAAGGCTCTATGGCAGCGCCATGATGAAGAAGCAGAAGAACTAAAGGAAGATGTGAAGACGGAGTGCCTGGAGAATATCGGTTACTTTGTGGAGCCAGGATTCTTGTTCTCGTCAATCATCGACGCAATAAACAGAAAGGAGAATATTCTGCCAACGTTGGAACGCTCGCTCAAACGCATAGAGGATAGCACACTTGGGCAAGAGAGTGAGGAAGATTTCGGTGGACTGTTCAGCGACATTGATCTTGCATCGCCGAAACTCGGCAAAACTGCAGATGATAAGAACACGCTTATTAGCAATGTGCTACTCGCCCTCGATGATATCAACTTCGGGCTTGACGAGGCAAGCGACATCGACATCCTTGGCGACGCTTACGAATATATGATATCACAGTTTGCCGCTGGAGCGGGCAAAAAGGCTGGTGAATTCTACACTCCTCAGGAAGTGAGCCAAATTCTAGCGGATATCGTGACTACTGGTACAACTCGCTTGCGCAACGTGTATGACCCGACTTGTGGTTCTGGCTCGTTGCTGATTCGTGCAGCTCGCAATGGACGTGCCGAGGACATATTCGGTCAAGAGAAGAACCCAACGACTTTCAATCTGGCACGAATGAATATGCTGCTTCATGGCATCAAGTTCAGCAATTTCTCTATCGAGAATGGCGACACGTTGGAGGCTGACTCTTTTGAAGATCGCCAGTTTGATGCTGTAGTAGCAAATCCACCTTTCAGTGCAACTTGGAGTGCCGACAGCAAGTTCCTGTCAGATGACCGCTTCAGCAAGGTTGGAGTGCTTGCGCCTAAGTCGAAAGCCGACTACGCTTTCATTTTGCACATGGTGCATCACCTCAATGAGGGTGGAACGATGGCCTGCGTAGCACCGCACGGCGTTCTGTTCCGTGGCAATGCCGAGGGTAAAATTCGCCAATTCCTGATTGAGACCAAGAATTATATCGACGCAATTATTGGCTTACCTGCCAACATCTTCTATGGCACAAGCATTCCCACCTGCATACTCGTGCTTAAGAAGTGCCGCAAGGAGGACGACAACATTCTGTTTATCGACGCGAGCAAGGAGTTTGAAAAGGTGAAGACACAAAACAAGTTGCGTCCAGAACACATTGAGAAGATTGTTTCAACCTTCCGTGAGCGTAAGGAAATAGAGAAATATAGTCATCTCGCATCTCTCGAAGAGGTTAAAGAGAATGATTACAATCTCAACATTCCTCGCTATGTGGACACCTTCGAGGAAGAAGAACCCATCGACATTAAAGCTGTAATGGCCGACATCAAGAAACTTGAAGCCGAGCGTGCCGAGCTTGACAAGGAAATTGAAGTGTATCTAAAAGAATTGGGCATTGTTGAATAATTAAGGATTATTAATCACTATGGCAGAGAATAAACAAAATAAAGGCCCAAACGTTCCACCTTTACGCTTCCCTGAGTTCACAGAACCGTGGGAACGCAAGAAATTAAGCGATTTTACAGAACGTGTGACAAGAAAAAACAAAGGTCAAACAAATTTACCACTAACAATATCGGCTCAATATGGTTTAGTTGACCAAATATCTTTCTTCAACAATAAGGTTGCAAGTGCTGATATGTCAAATTACTACCTCTTAAAACGAGGAGAATTTACATATAACAAAAGCTATTCAAGCGACTATCCTCTTGGTGCTGTTAAAAGATTGGATTTGTATGATATGGGCGCCTTATCCACGCTCTATATTTGTTTCAAAATCGCTGGCGACATTAACTCGGATTTTCTTGTGCATTATTTTGAAAGTCCAAAATGGCACAGAGGAGTTTATGAAATTGCAGGTGAGGGCGCAAGAAATCATGGTTTGTTAAACATAGCAGTTTGTGATTATTTTGAGACACAACACTATGTTCCGAGCAATTTGAAAGAGCAAAAAAAGATTGCATCTATGCTCAACCTTATCCAGCGAAGAATTGAAGTGCAAAGCAAGCTGATTGAGGATTATAGAAATCTTAAGAGATTCCTTCTAGAACAATTGTTTTGTTTGCCCAAAGAACACGCTCCTAAAATTAGACTAAAAGGTAAGAAAGAAGATTGGCAAAAAGTTAAACTGTCTGATATAGTAGAACGAGTCACAACAAGAAATAAAACAAATTCATGTTGTCGAGTACTTACTATAGCAGCTCAATATGGTTTGATAGATCAACAAGAGTTTTTTAACAAGCAAATAGCAAGCTCAGATCTATCAACTTATTATCTTCTGCATAATGGTGATTTCGCTTATAATAAAAGCTACTCAGCTGATTACCCTTGGGGGGCAGTAAAACGTTTAGAAAATTATGATGAAGGGGTTTTATCATCTCTTTATATATGTTTTAAGCCCAACAAGGCTGTTGATTCTGATTTCCTTTGTCATTACTTTGAATCATCCAAATGGTATCGTGGTATTTCTGAAATATCAGGTGAAGGAGCAAGAAATCATGGATTATTGAATATGTCTGTTGAAGATTATTTCAACACAGAGCATAGAATTCCTTCAAAAATAGAGCAAGAAATGATATCGAATGTTTTCAATTGTATAACAATAAAAATGCAGTCTGAGGAGTCTGTTCTTGAAAATCATAAAAAACAAAAATCATATTTGCTTAATAAAATGTTTGTTTAATCAATATGTGTTGACGATTTTATAAGTCACATAAAATCCTTTATCAAAGGGATTTGTCGTGATTTTCACAATAACACAAATGGTTGGCTTCAAGTATCTTTCTCAGAATTAGGCGCCGATTATGGCGGTCTTTCAAATAAAACTGCTGCCGACTTTGGCAAGGGCAAGCCATTCATCACATATTTGAATGTTTACACTAACAGAGTTGTGGACGAGAACCAACTCCAATTTGTAAAAGTGACTGAAAATGAAAGCCAAAACAAAGTAAAGTGGGGCGATGTCCTTTTCACACTTTCATCAGAAACTCCTGATGAAGTTGCTGTTGGTTCTGTATATATAGGGAACAATAATGAATTATACCTAAATAGTTTCTGTTTTGGTATTCATATAGATAATGAACAAATAGTTTTCCAACCTTATCTTGCTTATCTCATATCAAGTCCTCAATTCAGAAAGTGGGTGTTCCCATTGGCACAAGGAAGCACTCGATTCAATTTGCAGAAATCAGACTTCATGAAGAAAAAGTTTCTTTTGCCACCTTTAGAGGAACAAAAGAAACTCTATAAGTGCCTTAATTTTATAAGTAGTAGAATAGCAATCGAAACCTCAATAATGAAGGACTTACAAGAGCTTAAGCAATCCCTATTGCAACAGATATTCATATAAACATCTGATTTAGAAAGAATTGCTTTTGTTTGCTTAGTAAAACAAGCAAGTTCTCTGCTTGTCGTTTCTTGTTTGACAAGCAGTTAAGCAAAACAACGACTTGCGCCAATTTCTCTGCTTTCGGCAGATTGATAGTATTCTTTAAAAAGCGTTGGTTGGTTATATTGATAGTGTTTTTTGCGCCCTTTTGAATAAGCTTGTGAAGATAATTCTTTGCAGAAACAGCATTACAAAAGTAAAAGTGCAAGAAACAACCAATATCGTTTGACGCTGGTATATAGATACCATATAAAGGAGAGACTGCGACAGGGTTCTCTTGATGGCTACGTTTCACTATACCATAAGGGAAGTCACCAGTCGGGCTTTTGGTATAGATTATATCACCATAATGCACGACATTATAGTGACTAATATCATTGGCAGCAAAAGATCGACCAAGATATTCAACCTGATTGACCACGCCTTGTGAAACTGACACCGAATAAACTTCATGTAGTTCGGTGTTTGCCTCGTTGCGCTCGGTCAAAATTTCTGACAATAAAACGCTCTCACAGTCACTTGATTTTGATGCTTGCAATGTAATCCCTTTGATTAGGGATTCGAGTTGTTGAATCAGCTTGCTTTGCACCGCAATACGTTTGTCCAGCAATTCGATGAAAGTTGCTATTTTATCTTGTTCAGTGCGAGTCGGAATAAACAATTTGAAGCATTCATATTCTTGTGAATTGATGCCAGGCTGACCAGAACGAGCGGACATTATTGTTACCCATTTCTTATATCTTGAGAGTTGGGTTTGGTAAAAAATAAACTTTGAATTGAAGCACGGCAAAACACCTCCTCGAATTAAGAATCCCGCATAGTATAATTTGCCATCTGTTTTGTCGTAATGATATGTTTTACCAACACTTGCACCTGTTCTCGCAAAAAGAATATCATTTTCGCGAACCAAATATTTATCTTCAAGAACTCCAGATGGTGATACAAC
>JAEEGF011538193.1_pt1 | contig 69558 bp, 55 predicted proteins | sample 9134171 | NCBI WGS metagenome assembly JAEEGF01 (sample SAMN16246542, study PRJNA631951) | gut metagenome | biome: gut microbiome; feature: rumen; material: AP-attached | host: Bos | place: Iran: Karaj | collected 2018-10 | reverse complement strand
TACATCGGCTCCCCTACCGCCCAGTATCAGGGCCAGTACGGAACCGAGGCTAGGATCCAGCTCAACGATTCCTTCAAGACCACCAACGACATCCGTGACTTCATCGCCGCCGAGCGCGACGCTATGAGCGAGGCCGACAGACAGTTGATGCAGGTCGATATCAAAGCTGACGAAGACGTCAGGATGGGTATTGTGACGGACGTGAAGCAAGAGCTTAGGCGTTGCTCCGCCCTTAAGATCATGTACGCTGCCCGCAAGAAGGGACAGTAACCCGTCAGACGACTGACAATGGGAAAAAGAGGACGCATGGCGCCCTCTTTTTTTATGCTCCGCACTCTTTGTCTTGGCTGATTTTTATAGTATATTTGTGGGATTATGTAAAGTTTTGTAGGAAATGAGCGAATTGACTAGAACTAAGGTGAAAGACCTGCTTAAAGAGGCTCCTGGGAAGGAGGTCCTCGCCAAGGGCTGGGTCAGGACAAAAAGAGGCAACAAACAGATCAAATTCATCGCATTGAACGATGGATCGACGGTCCACAACATACAGGTCGTGGCCGACACGACCAAGTTTGACGAGAACCTTCTCGCTAAAGTGACAACCGGAGCCAGCCTCGCGGTAACAGGCACGCTTGTGGAGTCTGTCGGAAGCGGACAGGCGGTCGAGATACAGGCCAACGAAATCGAGGTTCTTGGCGAGTGCGACCCTATGAGGTATCCGCTCCAGAAGAAAGACACCTCCATGGAGTATCTCCGTACCGTGGCTCACATGCGTCCCAGGACCAACACCTTCGGCGCGATTCTCAGGATTCGTCACGCCATGGCTTTCGCCATCCATAAGTTCTTCAATGACAAGGGGTTTGTCTACCTCAACACTCCGCTCATCACCGAGTCTGACGCGGAGGGAGCAGGTGATATGTTCCAGGTCACAACCCTCAATCTTGAGAATGTCCCCAAGAAGGATAACGGCAAGGTTGATTTCAGCAAGGACTTCTTCGGCAAGAAGACCAGCCTTACCGTGAGCGGCCAGCTCGAAGGAGAGCTCGGAGCCACAGCGGTCGGAGAGATATATACTTTCGGACCGACATTCCGGGCGGAGAACTCCAACACACCGAGGCATCTTGCCGAGTTCTGGATGATCGAGCCTGAGATGGCCTTCTACGACATCAACGATAATATGGTCCTCGCGGAGGAGTTCGTTAAATATCTCGTCCAATATGCCCTGGACAACTGCATGGATGACCTCACCTTCCTCAACAACAAATACGATGAAGGCCTGATCGAGAGGCTTCACAGCGTGCTCGGCATCGAGTTCCAGAGGCTGACCTACACAGAGGCCGTCGAAATCCTCGAAGAGGCTGTCAAGAACGGCACACAGTTTGAGTTCCCGGTCAGTTGGGGTACAGACTTCCAGAGCGAGCATGAGAGGTACCTGGTCGAGAAGCATTTTGGCAAGCCGGTGATTCTCACCGACTTCCCGATGGCTATCAAGGCCTTCTACATGAAGCAGAACGACGGTTGCGCCCCTGGAAGGGAGACCGTCAGGGGAATGGATGTGCTCTTCCCGAAGATCGGCGAGATTATCGGCGGATCCGAGAGGGAAGCTTCCCTGGAGAAGCTGGAGAGAAGGATTTCGGAGCTTGGAATGAGCCGCAAGAACCTTGAGTGGTACATAGACACCCGCCGTTTCGGAACAGTGCCCCACAGTGGTTTCGGGCTCGGATTCGAGAGGCTGCTTCTCTTTGTCACCGGCATGTCCAACATCCGTGACGTCATCCCCTTCCCGAGGACACCTAAGAACGCTGAATTCTAATAAACAACGATATGTTAGTCATAGGAATAGCCGGTGGTTCCGGCTCAGGAAAAACCACGGTGGTCAACGCGATCACAAGCAGGCTGAAGGAAAAAGTTGTCACCATCCCTCAGGACTCCTACTACAAAGACTCAAGCCATCTTCCCATGGAAGAGAGGCAGCAGATCAATTTCGACCATCCGGACGCCATCGACTTCAAGCTCCTTTGCCAGCAACTGGCGGAGCTTAAAGAGGGCAAGACCATCGACCAGCCGGTATATTCCTACATCACCTGCTCCCGTTCAAAGACGGAGACGGTCACTGTGGCGCCGGCCGATGTGATCATCATCGAAGGCATCTTGATTTTCACTTGCAAGGAGCTCAGGGACCAGATGGACATAAAGATATTCGTTGACGCTGACGACGACGACCGTCTCATGAGGGTCATGGCAAGAGACATCCTCGAGAGAGGAAAGACGGTGGAGACCGTCATCGAGCGCTACACAAAGACTGTAAAGCCGATGTACCTCCAGTTCATCGAGCCCAGCAAGCGTTACGCTGACATCATCATCCCTCAGGGCGGTCACAACAAGGTGGCGATCAACATGATCTCCGCGACAGTTGAGAAGTCGCTCAGGGACAAAAAGAAAGAAGAAAGCAAGTAAAGACCATCCGGCATGCGCGGCGAGGATAAAGCGGGACTTTATATCACGGTGATATTCCACTTGGTGATTATCATCATACTCCTCGCGTGCCAGATTGGTGCCGTGCTGAAGAGGGAGAACACCTTCGTCCTTGATTTCACCAAGCAGGAGGAAGTCGAGAAAAAGAAGGCTGAGGAGAATTTCAAAGAGGAGGTCAGCGACAGGCTCGACCAGCTCTTAGCCTCAGCCGCGGGGGTGCCGATCAGGAATATAGCGGTGGACCGGAGTTCCCTGCTGAAAGATGACCGCAACACCAACGCTGAGCAGCTCTACAAAGACGCCGAGAGACTTGCCCAGGAATTAAAGGATGGTTTCAAGGCCGACGAGCCTGATGATGACTATGTCGCCATCAATAAACCGACGGTGAAGAAAGAAGATCCCAAGAAACAGTCCTACAGCGGTCCATCTGTAGTCTCCTACGCACTGGATGGGAGGAAGGCCAGCAGGCTTTCCATTCCCGCGTACAGGTGCCTCGGAGCCGGTCATGTCACAGTTATCATTACGGTGGACCCGTCCGGAAACGTACTCAACGCCAAAGTTCAGGAAGACGCCTCATCTGATGACAGGTGTCTCAGGGAATTTGCCATCCGGGCCGCCAGATTGTCGAAGTTCTCCGCATCCACTTCCGCTCCTCCAAGGCAGATCGGTAATATCGTCTACATGTTCATAGCGCAATGAGGAAGAGCACCATATACATTTTGATCGCCCTCGTAGCTGTTCTCGTCGCTGGAATCGCAGTGGCCGTGAAGTCATTGTACTCCGGTTCCAGCAAGAGCAAGACAGCGGTGGACACTGGGCAGTTCGTAGAGCGCCATGAACTCATCGAAGCGGTACCTTCTGATGCTGCCATAGTGTTCTGTGTCAAGAACTTCGGCAGAGCGCTTGAGATGTTGGGAGACTCTACCGCTCTTTTCGGAAAGATCACTTCCGGGAAGTTTGACAATCTTGCCCGAGAGTCATTCGACGGCCTAAGGAAGGACCCGGCTATCATTTCTGTTCACTACAGCAAAGACATGCCCCCGCTCCTGGTCGTCAAGCCTAGTAAAGAGATATCGGACACCGTATGGAACGATTGCTCCAAGTTAAGGGCAGCGGCTGACTCGGCCGGGCTTTTCACCAGAGTCAGTGACGGTCTGATCCTTATCTCCTCCTCCGAGACTATCGCCAACTCCTCAGCCAGGCATTTATCTGAGGGCCATTCTATCATCGAGTCGAGCGGTTTCGCCGAGTTGGCCTCACAAGTGGCGGGAAGCGACATCGTGTTTGTCTCCAACGCATATTCCGATAATATCCTTGACACATATCTCGCGCGTAAGTACCGCAAAATGAGCGGTTTCTTCAAAGAGCTAGCCGGATGGACCGCCTTCAGCGCAACAAGGCACTCAACCTCTGGAGTCTCGATGGATGGCACCCTGCTTTACGGCAGCGATCACTCATTCTATATGAACGTTCTGCGCCATGCCGGAACCGGCCCTGTACATATCGCTGAGGTTATCCCTTCCAACACGGACTTCATCCTGGACCTTCCTATCGGCAATATAGGCTCCTACCTAAAGGCTTACCGCAACTACCTTGACTCAAAGGCAAGGCTTGACAAATACGAGACTCTTCTCTCAAAGCAGAAAAAAGAGACCGGACAGTCAGCTGAGGACTGGGCCAAATCCCTCGACATCAAGGAAGTGGCTTTAGTCGACCTTCACTTTGGAGGGAAGCTTCGCCAGATGATATTCCTTAGGCCGGGAAACAAACGTACCGGTGAGGGGATCAATGACTTCAGCCGCTTCGCCGGTTTCCCGAAAACCGTGTTCGGAGAAATATTCACCGGTGAGGATGAATACGCCTCCACTATTGTCAACGGATGGATTGTAGTAGGCTCCAGGGACTGTCTGGACGAGTTCTCGATGATGTCTTTCGAGACTCTCAAAGAGCGACTCTCTGCCGCCGGATTGTCCGACAGGATTCCTCAGAAGGGCTGCGGGTTCTGGATGTACCACTCGTTGACAGAGGATCCTAATTTGATCAGCGCCAACTTCAGTCCTCTTATCGCCGAAGGTCTGCGGAACATGATTACCGGTGTGAGTTACGTTCCCGTGACCCTAGCGGCAATGTCCAAAGGCGATAAAATGGGGCTTTCGCTGGATGTGACCAGAACCGAGATCCCGGGAGGCAGGATGCCTCTCCCGTCAGTCAGGGACACCACAGTGGCTGTTTCCAACGGGGAGTTCAAAGTGATGAACTCGGCGACCGGAAAGATCAACACCTTATATCAGAATTCCCATCTGTCGATCTGTCTCAAGGACGAGAACGGCAAGGACATGTGGGGTATTCCGTTCAAATTCCCCTTCTGCGGCTACGTGAAGGAGGTCGATTCCTTCAAGAACGGGAAGCTCCAATATCTCTTCGCGGCCGACAGCAAGCTCTACATGATCGACCGTCTTGGCCGATTTGTGGGTGGCACCCCAGTCGACCTCGGCAAGAAGATAGCCCTCGGCCCTGAGGTCTATGATTTCGAGAACAATAAGGAATATTCAGCCATGGTTCTCCTGAAAGACAATACAGTAGGCCTGTACGACTTGAAGGGGAAACCGGTCGGCACATGGAAAGGCATAACTTCTGAGGAGACCATCAAGACCCTACCTGAACTTCTTGAAAAGGATGGCAAACGGTATTGGATCGTCAGGACCTCAAGGCAAGCGTTCGTATGCCCCTTCGATGGCGGAGATCCCGTTATCAAGGGAGAAGGAAATAAAATGATAAGGCCCGACAGCGAGATTACCATAAACGACAAGGGCGCTTTCATGGCCAAGTGCCACGACGGCAAGGAAAGAACATTCAAGTTGGAAAAAGAAAAAAAATGATATCATGAACGAATTCAAGTTCCAATCAGTCAACAAGCTCATAGAGAAGAGCTTCCAGGATAACTGGGACAGGCTTGCCCTCTCCAATTACCAAGGAGTCAGCCTGTGTTACCGGGATGTCGCCAGGAGAATCGAGAAGCTTCACATCGCTTTTGAGAAATGCTTCCTCCACAAGGGTGACAAGGTCGCTATATGCGCCCGCAACCAGGTCAACTGGGCGGTAAGCTACCTGGCCACAATGACCTACGGCGCTGTAGTGGTGCCTATTCTCCATGAGTTCAAGCCCGGCAACATACATTACCTGGTGAACCACTCAGAGGCCAAGGTGCTATTCGTGGATGATGTCATCTGGGAAGGGCTCAGCCCCGAAGAGATGCCAGGAGTCTATGCTGTGGTCAGAATCAACACCTTCCAGCTACTGTACGCCAAGAATGATCGTATCGTTGAGGCCAGGGAGCACATGAATGAATATTTCGGCAAGCGTCACCCTAACACCTTCGGACCGGAGAACCTCAACTACTACAAGGACTCCCCCAACGAGTTGGCCATGATCAATTACACCTCGGGCACCTCCGGGTTCTCTAAAGGTGTCATGATTCCTTATAGGGCACTGTGCTCCAACATCCAGTTCGCGTCTCACGTGCTGCCTGAGCTTAACAACAGGTCAAATGTTGTTTCCATGCTTCCTACGGCTCACATGTACGGAATGATGTTCGAATTCCTGTTCGAGATGACCATCGGAATGCATGTCCACTTCCTCACCAGGATACCGAGTCCGAAAATCATCACCCAGGCACTCCAGGAGGTCAAGCCTAACATCATAATCGCTGTTCCGCTGATTATTGAGAAGGTCTACAAGTCCAAGATCCAGAAGACCATTGAGAAGGGCAGCATCAAGACTATGCTTAAGATCCCTGTCCTCAACGAGATGGTCCGCAAGAAGATCCGCACAGAGCTTGTGACCGCCTTCGGAGGCAGTTTCATAGAGATCATTATGGGAGGCGCCGCCTTCAATAAAGACATTGAGAAGTTCTTCTGGGACATCGACTTCCCTTACACGGTCGGCTACGGAATGACTGAATGCGCCCCGATCATCACATATGCCCACTTCAATAAGAAGAAGCTGTATTCCTGCGGCCAGGCCGCATATAACATGCAGATAAGGATCGACTCCGAGGATCCCGAGAGAATCGAGGGTGAGATCCAGTGCAAGGGCCCCAACAACTGCCTTGGCTATTACAAGAACGAGGAAGCCACCGCCAGCTTGTTCACTGAGGATGGCTGGATGAGGACAGGTGACATGGGTATCATCGACAAGGACGGATTCCTGTTCATCAGAGGCAGGAGCAAGTGCATGATCCTCGGGCCTAATGGCCAGAACATATATCCCGAGGAAATTGAGTCCGTTATCAATGCCGTTGCCTATGTGGTTGATTCCCTGGTGATTGAGGATAATGGAGGTCTAACCGCTCTTATTTATCCTGACTACCATCAGGCCGAATTGGACGGAATGACGAGGGATCAGTTGGAGAGCACTCTCAACGGTCTCCTTCCCGACATCAACAAGGAGATCCCCGGGTATGCCCAGATCCGCAAGATCGAGTTCATGCCTGAAGACTTCGAGAGGACTCCTAAACGTTCAATCAAGAGATATTTGTACCAAAGAAACGGCAAATAATGGAGAAATTCGATTCTAGATACCTTGAGATGGCCGAAGTCTGGGCCAAGAACTCCTACTGCAAAAGACGTCAAGTGGGAGCTTTGATAGTCAAGGACAGGATGATAATATCTGACGGTTACAACGGCACCCCTTCGGGATTCGAGAATATCTGCGAGGATGAGAACGGAGTGACAAAACCTTATGTCCTCCATGCCGAGGCGAATGCCATAACCAAAGTGGCGAAATCCGGTAACAGCAGCCAGGGCTCTACCCTTTATGTGACCGCGTCCCCTTGTCTGGAGTGCTCGAAACTGATCATCCAGTCAGGGATCAAGAGGGTCGTGTACCGGGACGAGTACCGCCTTACTGATGGTGTGGATCTCCTGCGCCGAGCCGGTATTGAGGTTGAGAAGGTAGACTGATAATGAAGAGAATATCCCCTATCCTTATAGCCGTGCTGGGCATCATTGTCGGTGCCCTGGCGGTCACGACATACAATACCTACAGGACTCGCAAGCACCTCTACAACGTCCAATACGGGCAATGGCGCAAGCTCAATCTGATTCTCGACCAGGTCGACCAGAACTATGTCGACACGGTTGACAACGAGGGCGTCACAGAGGCCGCTATCGTCGCCGCTCTGGCGAAACTGGATCCTCACTCGGTATACATGCCTCCTGTCGAGTTCAACGAGGCTGAAACTGACCTGGCCGGCAATTTCGACGGCATAGGCATCCAGTTCAATGTCCCGAACGACACCGCCACGGTTATTGAGGTCATCAAGGGAGGACCCTCAGAGAAGGCCGGACTGCAACAAGGTGACAGGATCTTGAAAGTCGACGATAAAGTCATCGCCGGAGTCGGGTTCCCCCAGGACAGCATGGTCCGCAGGATGAAAGGTCCAGCCGGGTCAAAAGTCAAGATTACGGTCGGCCGCGGAAAGGAGACCATCCCATTTGAGATCACCAGGGGGAAGATTCCTGTGCACTGTGTTGACGCCGCTTTCATGGCGAATGACACCACGGGCTATTTAAAGCTCTCAAAGTTCTCCAAGACAACGTACAATGAGGTCAGCATAGCAGCTTTAAAGCTACTTTCCCAAGGCATGAAGAAACTCATCCTTGACTTGAGGGACAACACCGGAGGCTATTTTGACCAGGCTCTGCTGCTCAGCAACATGTTCCTTGAGAAAGGGGATGAGATTGTCTACATGGAAGGCCTTCATCGCAAGAGAGATGAATACAAGGCTGACGGGAAGGGAATCCTCAAAAATATCGCCCTTACGGTGCTCATCAACGAGTCCAGCGCTTCATCCAGCGAGATATTCGCCGGGGCTATCCAGGACAATGACAGGGGCACGATCATCGGAAGGCGTTCGTTCGGGAAAGGACTTGTCCAGGAACCTCTGTATTTCAGCGACGGATCAGGGGTGAGGCTGACGGTGGCCAGGTTCTACACTCCTTCCGGAAGGTGCATCCAGAAGCCATATTCCGACGACTACAGGTACGATATATACAAGCGTTACTCCGGTGGGGAGATGTACGATGCCGACAGCATAAAGGTCGATTCCACAGCGGCTTACAAGACAATCAGCGGAAGGACGGTCTATGGCGGTGGAGGTATAATCCCGGACGTTTTCGTCCCGGTCGACACCACCAGGGCAACCAATTTTTACATTGCCTGCAACAGGAAGGCCACACAGATGCGATTCTCTTCCGCCATGTTTGACCGATATAAAGGCACCATAGCCGGAATTGAGGACTTCAATGAACTCAGCAAGGCCCTCGACGGTATGGATATTCCCGGCAAGTTCAAGGAATATGCCTCCAGAGTGGACGGCATCAACTGCACTCCCCAGGAATGGAAGGACACTGAGGAATATCTCGTCCCGCAACTGAGAGCCCTGATCGGGCGCTACTCAAAGCTAGGGGACAACGCTTTCTACAAGATGTATCTCGGGGTGGACACCACGATACGCAAGGCTATTGAACAGGAATGACGTACATCTTCACGTCTTCCGCGCTAATAGGATTGCCGCCGAAAATCAATAGCCTCTCAACGACATTGCACAACTCCCTTATATTTCCAGGCCATGACTTCTCTTGAAGAAGTTTGATGGCCTCGGGAGAGAATGGCCTTGAGAGCAAGCCTTTCTCCGTGCTGAGCTGCTCCACGAAATAATCCACCAACAGCGGAATGTCGTCTTTCCTCTCATCCAGGGAAGGCACCTTGATGACAATCACACTAAGACGATAATACAGGTCCTCCCTGAAATTACCCTTCTCAATCTCCTTGCGAAGGTCCTTGTTAGTGGCCGCGACGACCCTCACGTCCACGATGATGTCCTTGTCACTTCCGACTCTCGACAGCTTCTTCTCCTGAAGCACCCTCAGCACCTTGGCCTGGGCCGCGAGACTCATATCCCCTATCTCGTCGAGGAACAATGTCCCGCCATCAGCCTGCTCGAACTTACCCTTATGCTGTTTAATCGCTGAGGTGAAAGATCCTTTCTCGTGACCAAACAATTCACTCTCAATTAGTTCCGAGGGAATTGCGGCGCAGTTGACTTCAATGTAAGGCATCGCGCTCCTGGCACTCTGCTCGTAAAGGCTTCTGGCGACAAGCTCCTTTCCGGATCCGTTAGGACCCATTATCAGGACCCTCGAATCAGTAGGGGCGACCTTGGTGATCATATCCCTGATATGACGAATAGGCTCTGACTCACCAACCATCTTCTGGCCATAGACCTTTTTCTTGAGCTGACGGTTCTCCTTAACTATGCTAACCCTTTCGGTGGCATTCTTGATGGTGATAAGTATCCTATTGAGATCCAACGGCTTCTGGATAAAATCGAAGGCTCCTTTCTTGATGCACTCAACCGCGGTCTCAATGTCTCCGTGGCCGGAAATCATCACGATCGCCGAATCGATTCCGTCAGCGACCAACTTGTCAAGAACTTCAGTTCCGTCCATCCCCGGCATCTTGATGTCGCAGAAGATGACATCAAAACGCTCTTTGTCAACCTTGGCGAGAGCGGCAGGCCCATCCTCAGCGGTATCGACCTCATAACCTTCATCACCCAAAATCTCGCCCAGGGAGTTCCTGATGGCCTTCTCATCGTCTACTATAAGAATCTTCATATCCAGACTGCTTTTCTATCACAACTTTACGCGAATATCGGACTTTTTTCTCGGAATTTTGGTATTTTTGTTATTATGAATATTCCAGACATCATCATAGCCATCGACGGCTATTCCTCAACCGGCAAGAGCACGCTTGCCAAGCTGATAGCAGAACAGTACTTCTTTCTCTACCTCGACTCCGGTGCGATGTACCGGGGGGTCACTCTCCATGCGCTCGAGAACGGGATGATCGACGATTCCGGAGCTATTGATGAGGCCAGGCTCAAGGTCGCCCTTGAGACCCTCGACCTGGATTTCAGGATCGACGGGACTTATATCGGTGACCGCAGAGTCGAACAGGATATCCGTACCCTGGAGGTTTCGAGCCATGTCAGCCCTGTCTCAGCCATTCCATTTGTGAGGGTATTCGTGGATGAGAAACTCCACGCTTTCGGACAGCGCAAAAGGGTTGTCATGGACGGCCGAGACATCGGAACGACCGTATTCCCCAATGCTGAGGTTAAGATATTCATGACCGCCACGCCTGAGGTCAGGGCCCAGAGACGCTTTGACGAGATGAAATTGAAGGGCCAGGAACCTGTCATGGAGGAGGTCATGAAGAACCTTCTCGAGAGGGACTACATCGACTCTCACCGCGAGGTGTCTCCCCTCTCCAGGGCCGCTGACGCCTATGTCCTGGACAATTCAGACATGACTCTCCATGAGGAGACTGTATGGTTCCAGGGGCTTTGCCAAGGCAAGTTCGGCATCTTGGAATAATGGCTCTCACGGTCGAGATTGACAAGCGCTCGGGATTCTGTGGTGGAGTCATCCGGGCCATCAGCCGGGCCGAGAAGTTCCTCGAATCAGATCCCGGACGTAAACTGTATTCCCTAGGAGCGATAGTCCATAACGAAGCCGAACTTTCCAGACTCGGCTCAAAGGGACTTGTCACTATCGGCAAAGAGGACATTTCAAATATTCCCGACCCATCCTCTGAGACTCTTTTGATCCGCGCCCATGGCGAGCCTCCGGAGACCTATGAGCTTGCCGATCAGGTAGGCATCAATGTCATAGATTGCACCTGCCCGGTAGTGCTGCGCCTCCAGCAGAGCATCCGCGAAGCATATGACCAGAATAAGAATATCATTATTTTCGGGAAAATCGGGCACGCTGAGGTGTTGGGACTGCTGGGACAGGTTGGAGGCGATGCGGTTGTCATCGAAGACATGAATATGCTGCTCTCAGCGCTGGAGGACGGTTCCATCAGAGTCGATGTGCCGTTGGAGATATTCTCACAGACAACCAAAAGCCCGACCGAATACTCCGAGATATGCTCGGTGCTCTCCGAGAAGGCTCAAGCCGGACTGACTGTCCACAATACCATCTGCTCACAAGTGGCGTCGAGGCATGAGGAACTTTCATCTTTCGCCTCATCGCATGACGTTATCCTCTTTGTATCAGGAGCTTCCAGTTCCAATGGGAAAGTCCTTTGCGATCTTTGCCGTTCCAAGAATCCAAGGACATATCACATCTCCGGTCCCGAGGAGATCGCCCCGGTATGGTTTGAGGCCGACGACCGGGTCGGAATATGCGGAGCTACCTCAACTCCTCGCTGGCTACTTGAGAAAGTCGCCTCCGCCGTCACCTCTATCAACCGATAAACAAGCCTATTTTATGAAGCACTTACAATTGATTATCACCTTTGCCACGCTTTTGTCTCTGCCCATCGCGACGCGGGCGGATCGGGTCCCCGAGCAGAAGGCAAGGCAGATAGCCGAATCATTCCTCCGGATGCAGGCCTTCCCAGTCACCACACCGTCGACCCGGGGACATGAAGCGCCCGAGTTCTACATTTACTCGGCGCCCTTGGCAAATAGTTTCGTCATCATCTCGGGTGATGATGTTCTCCCGCCAGTCCTCGCCTATTCGCGCGAATCCGCCTTTCCCGAGAAGGAATTGCCTGGCAACTTGCGGTGGTGGCTTGACGAGATGTCCAGAGGAATTGACCATCTCCGGAAAAAAGGAGAGAAAAAATCCCCGACAGTCGCCTCCAAGTGGACTCTCACCCGCTCCCTCTCCGTGGACCCCAAAGCCGTCCTGACAATTGAGACAGCCAAATGGGACCAGAGGAATCCATACAATCTCCTTTGTCCGCTTGTCGAAGGAAAGCAGACTGTCACGGGTTGCGTGGCAACCTCATTCGCGATCATCTTGCGGTACCATAAATGGCCTGACAAGGGAGTAGGGACGGCCAGCGGTTACACGTGCTCCAACCTCACCATTCCAGACCTGCCTCTTGGGCACGAATACGATTGGGAGAATATGCCTCTGGTATATGATAAGAATCCCACCCCGGAACAGAAAGCGGCCGTTTCCCGCCTGATGTACGATTTAGGAGTTTTGGCTCAGGCAGAGTATAATGTGGATGAGACCTCAGCCTCTACCACGACTCTCCTGTATGGGATACAGGATCACATGAAGATCAACCAGAGCGCCATGTTTCATATTAGTGATAATTATTCGTCCGGAACATGGATTGAGATGCTCCAGCGTGAGCTTCGGGAGAATGGGCCTGTCTCGTACGATGGCGACGCGGAAATCGGAGGAGGTCATGCTTTCGTCATTGATGGTTACGATGACCAGGACAATTTTCATATCAATTGGGGATGGGGTGGAAACTCCAACGGCTATTTCACTATGCCGAATTTCGGGGCATTCACCAGGAACCAAGGCGCTATTTTCGGCATCAAAAAAGACGATGGATCAAAGCTTCCGGAGGGCGTTTTGCTTTCGGAGCCAGGTATCTTCTCATTCCCAGACGTGCCAATAGTCCAGGGAAGGACCGTCAACGCCGGCATTTCCGCTGTGTATTCAATAGACACCGAGACCGCTCGTGGTTTAGTCTCGCTAGGCATCGCTGACAAGGACTATCACTTGAAAGAACTGTTAGGAGAGACCTTTGAGGTGACCCTTGAGCTTTATGAAAAAAAGATGTTCCCTCCTCAAACAATCGAGATCCAAGGAGAGATCAGCCATGGAGATCGACTCATGGTTTTCTTCAAAGGAGAACATAATGGAGAATGGATGCCCCTTGGCAATTACCTGCGACGCAGAAACTCGATCGCTCAATTTATGCGTGCCGTTTACGAGATATTGCTCTCTGACCCGGATCTTCTGGAAGAAGCCTCTTTCTCTTTCAACGCAAAAGATAATCTCTTGATAATCAAACTGCCTCAAGAAGCGACCTGGACTTTGACTCGGCAAGGCAAAGAGGTAAAAAGCGGTAAATCCGACTCGCTCGAAGCGTCCATATCCCTGGCCGGATTGGAAAATGGAGATTACGTGTTGTCTTTGCTCGGCGAAACCGGCGCCAAATCATCAGTCACTTTGACCTTATAGCCATGCGTAAATTATTCAATCACGTTATCATAGTCTGCATTTTCCTGGTAGGATGCGAAAAGACTCCGGTTTTGGAGGTTAACACTGGACGGATCGACTTCCCCCATACCGGTGGCACCGAGACTGTGTCTGTCCATTCCAATGGCTCCTGGACGGTCAGCAACACAGATAGTTGGCTCCATATTTCAACTTCTTCAAACGGATTCACTCTTGTGGCGGATCCGAACAATACCTCTTCTGACCGTTCCGTGTCGCTTAGAGTCCAGTTGGGAGAACTGTCAAAAACGATAACAATCTACCAGGAGGGCACGACACTGCAAATCCCGATTCCCTCCTACCAGATCGGGTATGATGGAGGGACTTTACAACTTGGAGTCAGGAGCAATGTTTCGTGGCAGATAAGTTCCGATGCCGATTGGATCCAGGTCCAACGGAGCCGGGCCGTCACAGAGGAACAGGTGACTGTGTCTGTCGCCCCGAATCCGACCCACAAGACCCGTTCCGCCACCATCACGGTGTCAGGAGAAGGCTTGACCCACACCAGCACTGTCCAGCAGGACCAAGCCCCGCGCGTACTTGTCATTCATTTTGACACCGACCTTTTCCCATTACCCGTATTCAATGGCGGAAGTATCAATGGAATAATTGATTGGGGAGATGGTTCAATCCAGAATTATCTTCCCGGACGAAGGCACAGATACGATTCCGCCGATTCCCATACCGTCAGCGTCACCTTATTGGGCAGCACAGGTTTTGAAATGTCTGATATCCATGGTATCACGCATATCGACCTTTCAGGGTACCGGGACCGATAAATATTTGCAGAAAAAAAGGCAATTGATTAAATTTGCATGAATTACCTATAGATTTTAATTCATTCAGTATATGGCAACAACAGCAGATTTCAAGAACGGACTGTTCATCAGCTACAATGGCAAGCCTTGCCAGGTGGTTTATTTCCAGCATGTCAAGCCCGGAAAGGGCCCCGCTTTCGTGAAGACAAAACTCCGCAACCTCGAGAACGGAAGAATACTTGAGAACACTTTCACCGCCGGAATGAAGATTGACGTCATCACTGTCGAGAGGCGTCCTTACCAGTTCCTCTATTCTGATGAGGACGGATTCAACTTCATGCACGAGGAGACATACGAGCAGATCCACCTGCCTCACGACGTCGTCGAAAACGCTGACCTCATGAAAGAGGGCCAGCATGTTGAGATGATGTTCGTCCTGGAGCCCGAGGAGAGGTGCCTTACCTGCGAGCTTCCCACTTATGTCACCCTTGAGGTCACATATTCCGAGCCCGCCGTCAAAGGTAACACCGCTTCTACCAACGCTCTCAAGGAAGTCACCCTTGAGACCGGTGCCAAGGTGATGGTTCCGCTTTTCATCAATCAGGGCGAGAAGATCACAGTCAACACCACCGACCGCAGCTACGGCCAGAGGGTGTAAACCTGACAAAACAGTCATAAAACGGACAACCTTGCAAAGATTGTCCGTTTTTTTTTCGCATATTTGTTGAACAAACATTTAACCCATGAATAAAATCGTATCGTCAATCAAATCAGGCATTTTACCTTGTTTGTTGCTTTGTTTGGCCTTGATTGCGGCCTGCGGCCCGAAGGAGGATCCCGTAATCGCTGTGACAGGTGTTTCTCTGGACCAAAGTTCGCTCACCCTCGATATTGGCGGCACCGCTAACCTGACCGCGACAGTGAGTCCTTCCAACGCCACGAACAAGGCGGTGAGTTGGTCGACATCCAACCAGTCTGTGGCCACCGTCAACAACGGGACAGTGACAGCTGTGGCAGCTGGCACGGTCACCATTACCGCGACAGCCGGAGGGAAGTCCGCCACCTGTTCGGTGACGGTCAATAAAAAAGAGGTAGCCGTGGCATCCATAGATTTAGACCAAACCGAGGCTGAATTGGAAACAGGTGAGACTCTGACACTTACGGCTACAGTGACACCTAACGACGCCACTAACAAGACAGTGACATGGACCTCCAGCAATGATAAAACGGCGACCGTCAAGGACGGTGTTGTCTATGCCATAGCTGCAGGCACTGTCACAATCACAGCATCGGTAGGACACAAAAAAACCACTTGCGAAGTTAAGGTCATTCCCAATAAGGAAGAGGAGACAAGAGCAATATTGATGAAGTTTTACGAGGCCCTGGACGGCCCTCACTGGACAAAGCGGAATGGATGGGGAACAGATCAGCCGATCAGCGAATGGGATGGTGTCGCATATTCTCCCGGCAATTTGTGGCTCACTTTCCATGGCGTCGGCCTCAAAGGTGAGATTCCGGATTGTATAGGAGATCTGACAAATCTGCAGTCCATTGATATTCGGAATGAGCCAGGTTTGACCGGAACCTTGCCGGATTCATTCCGCAAACTGGTCAATCTTAAAAGAATTCACATTTCAAACACATCGATGACGTCTTTGCCAGATGTCTTTTCCGATATGCACGACCTCGAAAACGCGCATATTTATGATAATGCGAATATGACAGGTCCGTTGCCCGAAAGTATTGGCTCATCCGATAAGTTGGAGGAACTCTCTTTGGGGTTTAACTGTTTTACAGGTAGCATTCCCGCTTCATGGATAAAGCATAGGGAGCATTTGCTTCTGCAATTCAATCATCTGACAGGCAAGATTCCGGAGGCCTTTCTGCAAGGATCGCATGATGAGGTGGCTGTTTTCCTTGTCCGATCATTGAATCAACATGAAGGATATGGCTTTGACATAAGTGAAATCGATGTCCCGGGCTACTGGCCAACCGTGGTTATTGATGACATCGCCGCTGACCAATCCTTCACCTTCGCTGACGTGGTGAAGAAAAACAAGTACACAGTTTATCTTTCCTGGGCGCCATGGTGTCCCTTCTCAAAGATTCTTCTTCCTCAGTTGCTGGATTACTATGACAAGTATCATAAAGACGGACTGGAAATCATCGCCACTCAAATTGTCCCGGAAGATAATGGCTCTATGCATAATCCTGGTCATGAGGAGGATGAACGTAAACAACTGGCCACAGTTCTGGAAAAAGGGTATGACCGGTGGTATAATTTCTATTTCAGTACAGTGCCAATTCCTTCTATTTATCCAGCCACGACTCCGCAAGCTGATGTTTATGACAGCGATGGCAATCTGGTGTACACCAGTTATCTTTCATTTCCCGGTCCCGACAGCCGGAATCGTTGTTATGCCTCCGCCAGCCAGACACTCATGCCTTTCCTCGAGACCTTATTTGGTCCTGCTGAAGAGTTCGAGGAATACACCTCGACTGATTACTCCAAGGATGGCGAGGTCATGACCTTACATAAAGCCAGCGTCGGCAAGGGAATCAACCTGGTCTTCATGGGAGACGCCTACGTCGACAAGGACATGGGCAAGGGCGGTCTGTATGAGACATTAATGAAGCAGAGCATGGAGGAGTTCTTCGCGATCGAGCCTTTCAAGACCTTCCGTGAAAGGTTCAATGTCTACGCCGTGAAGGTGGTATCGCCCAACGGATGGACAGGTCCTGGCTATGAGACCGCTTTAGGTGCGGTGTTCACTCACGGATCTTCTAGTTCAGGGGTTCTCGACAAGTGTTTCGAATACGCTTTTAAGGTCCCTGAAATAAAGGATGGCAAGAACTTGATGATCAGCGTGCTGGTCAACTCTCGCAACGCTGGTGGTATCACCAATATGATAGAGTCCTCGCAGTCAGGTGTGGCGTTCACTTCCAGTGAGGGCAACAATCCCGAGAGTTTCGGAATTATTCTTCGTCACGAGGCCGGTGGCCATGCGTTCGCCTTCCTCGATGATGAGTATTTCAACATCCAGACAGAGCCCACGGCCGACCATATCGCCCACCGCAAGTCGATGTACGAGAAGTACGGCTGGTACGCCAACATTGACTTCACGAACGATCCGACAGCGGTCAAATGGAGCGCCTTCTTGACAGATGAGCGTTACAAGGATGAGGTCGGGATTTTCGAAGGTGGTTCCCTGTATGCCAGAAATGCCTACAGGCCTACCAACCACAGTATGATGAACGACCATTTCGAGTACTTCAATGCTCCTTCGAGATGGGCTATCTACAAGAGAATTATGGAGTTGAGCGGCGAGGAAGCCAGTTTCGAGAAGTTCCTGGAATATGACGCGATCAATCGCGGGAAGAAACAAGCGAACTCCGCCCCTAGGACCCGCTCTGACATCAAGATTGAGCACACCCCGCCAGTCATCATCCCGTAGGCCGTTTTTCGGAAATAGTTATAAATCAATCTGATATAGATAATGCGTAGCTTATTTGGCTACGCATTATCCATAAATTGCGATGAATCAAGTGGTTACGAAAAACAGACATTGACCTTTTTCTTTACGGGAAATAATGTTAAATTTGTAAGTTATGTCAGAATATATCGTATCAGCGAGAAAATACCGTCCTGACTCCTTCGAGACACTCATCGGGCAGGACACCATAGCGCAGACCCTGAAGAACTCAATAATCAGGGGCAAGTTGGCTCACGCCTACCTATTCTGTGGTCCAAGGGGCGTCGGCAAGACGACAACCGCGAGAATATTCGCTAAGGCCATCAACTGCGCCAATCCTTCCGAGGACATGGAGCCTTGCGGAAAGTGCGAGTCCTGCATCTCCTTCCAGGAGGGCAGGTCATATTGCATCCATGAGCTGGACGCAGCCTCTAACAATGGAGTCGAGGATATCAAGAACCTGATGGACCAGGTGCAGATTCCACCGCAGGTCGGGAAATATAGCGTCTACATCATCGACGAGGTCCACATGCTCTCGACAGCCGCTTTCAACGCCTTCCTCAAGACTCTTGAGGAACCCCCGGCACATGCCATATTCATTCTCGCGACAACTGAGAAGCACAAGATTCTCCCGACCATCCTCTCACGCTGCCAGACCTACGACTTCAACAGGATCTCGATCCCGGACATGGTCTTCAACCTCAGGAATATAGCGGCCAAAGAAGATGTCAAGATAGATGATGAGTCTCTCCATGTCATAGCCCAAAAAGCGGACGGAGCGATGAGAGACGCTCTTACCATTTTCGACCAGACAGTGGCCTTCTGCGGCACTGACGTGAAATATGAGGACGTGATCAGGAACCTAGGAGTCCTTGATTACGACTATTCGTTCGCCCTGGTTGATTATTTCCTCGCGGGCGATTACGGGAAGGCACTACTGACCTTCGACGATATTCTCTCCAAAGGTTTCAACGCCCTTCATTTCTGCGCCGCGCTCAGTTCACATCTTAGAGATCTGGTGGTAACAAAGAATGGCGGGCTGGACTCACTGCTGGAGCTCCCCGAGTCCCTGAAAAAGAGATATGTGGACCAGGCTTCAAGATGCTCGCTCAAGTTCTTGTATGACGCCCTGGGTGTCACCACCGCATGTGAGGCAGGTTACAAGCAGGCGGTCAATCCAAGACTCCACATAGAGTTCGCCTTGATGAAGCTCAGCTTCCTGATGAGGGGGCCAGGGATGGCCGACCAAGGAGGCAATGAGGGGAAGGAGATTCTTCGCCACGCTCAGAATGACAGAAAAACCGCGCAGGGAGACGGAGATCGTCTTGCCGCCGGACAACCAGCCGACGCCCCTAGAGCTCGCAAGAAGCCCGGTAAGACTGGATCGGCGCTTTCGCTGAACGCCATCATGGAGGAAGAGGAGAGCAAGAAAGAGGAGAAGAAAGCTCCCGCCGTCTCGGACGAGCTGCCGGATGACGAGACTATTCTCAAGGCTTGGAAGGCCATCCCCGAGGAGTTCAAGGCCATGAACCAGATCCGCCTCGCCAACACACTCGAGAACGCCACAGTCGAGATAGAGACCGCGGGAGACACTAAGATCGTCACATTCAAAGTCAGCAACGCCTCCCAGCAGAAATGGATCCAGGAAAACCGCCTGCTGACTCTGGAAGGAAATTTGCAGAAGAAGGTCGGTGCCTCCAGGATCCGTCTCGAGGTGGGAGTGATCCCGATGGAAGAGAAAGAAATCCAACCTTACACCGACCAAGAGAAGGCCACTGCCCTTATGGGGAAGAACGGGGAGGTCCAGAACCTGATCAAGGACTTCGGTCTGGAAACAAAATAAACAGTTCAGTATATGAAACTTCGCTGCGAGAACCTCGTAAAGAAATATGGCATCAGGACTGTCGTGAAGGGAGTCTCGATGGAGATCAACCAGGGAGAGATAGTCGGTTTCCTCGGCCCGAACGGAGCCGGGAAAACGACCAGTTTCTACATGATCACCGGGCAGATAGTACCCAACGGTGGAAGAGTCTTCCTTGATGATGAGGAAATCACCGGCTTGCCCATGTACAAGAGAGCACAGAAAGGTATCGGTTACCTGCCGCAAGAGGCTTCCGTGTTCAGGAAGATGTCCGTGGAAGACAACATCATGTCCGTCATGGAGATGTCAGACATGAAAAAAGAGGAAAGGAAGGAAAGGCTTGAGAGTCTGATCAGCGAGTTCAACCTCTCGAAGGTCAGGAAAAGTCTCGGAATCCAGCTTTCCGGAGGAGAGCGCCGCCGTTGCGAGATCGCCCGCGCCCTTGCCATCGACCCTAAGTTCATCCTTCTGGACGAACCTTTCGCGGGAGTAGACCCGATCGCCGTCGAGGACATCCAGTTCATCATCGCTAAACTGAAATATAAAGATATCGGCGTGATTATCACCGACCACAATGTTGGTGAGACCCTCGCCATCACAGACAGGGCATACCTACTCTACGAGGGCTCTATCCTCCAGCAAGGCACTCCCGAGTCTCTCGCCGCGGACGAGGATGTCCGTACCAAATATCTGGGTTCAGGCTTTATACTTAAAAAGTCTGTCTCAGTTGAGAGAGCCAGGGCTGAGCATCTTGCTTTGGAGGCCGCGAAAGCCGAGATTGAAACCGCTTAAATCATTAAATTATGAGACATTCAAGAATTATCACGTTCCTGGCGTTTCTGGCTTTGTTGACTATGTCCTCCGACCTCTTCGGCCAGGCGCAGATCTACACTAGGAAAGAGAAGCTTAAGGATCTGACAGCCAAGACCGTAAAGGTCGTAATGACTGGAGACGAGGTGCTAGACGAAGCCCTCAAACAGAGCGTAACCAACGCCTGGACAATTTCCCCTTACGAGTTCTGCTCCGGCGAGGAGTTTCAGAAGATAAAGACAGACAACAAGTACTACTTCCTGATCGTGGTCAAGGGCCAGCAGCGGAAAGAGGCCGAACCTGGAATCGACCTGCTGACCTTTGTGAAGGGTGGAGAAGGTGCGGACAAGTCGATCAATGACATGTTTGAGGTCGTGACATTCCCCTTCCGTTCAGCAGAGGACCCTTCCGGAAGGGAGTTCCTCATGTTGCCGGCCTTCCTGACGATCATGCAGGAGCACGCCATCGGCCTTACCAGCTCGGAGGTCAAAGCATATTCATCTCTCGGAGCGACAGATTCCAAGAAACTCAGGATGAAGCAGATCTATTTCTGCGAGGATGACTTCGCTCCCCAAGTGGACGAGAAGACCATCAAATCGCTTGACGAGGACATATTCGTGGAAGGGGATGACATTGACCCTGATGATGTTTTCGCTGAAGGCAAGTTCAACGCCGTGGTCAGTTATGTCGTCGCCCCCACTGAGCCAGTCACAGGATCCGTCTGCTACAAGTTGCTCATCGGTGCTGACGACCACAACTTGTATTGGTACAAGAAGCACCGGATCACTTCAAAACAAGGTGCGGGGTTCCTCGACAGCGACTTGAAAGCCATTAAACTTCTAAGGAAATAATGCTCATAGGTAAGGCCCCGTGCGGTTTGGGATATGCGGTGAAAAGGAGCGGGAACTCAGTCGGTTACTGTTCCTTGACGATAAAGTGCGGAACCAGGGATGAGGAAGGATTCCACAGCGGGATAGCCCATTTCACAGAGCATACCATATTCAAAGGCACCTCTCATAAGAGCGCCAGGGTCATCAACAGTTACCTGGACAGGCTCGGGGGTGACCTCAATGCTTTTACCACCAAAGAGGAGATTGTTCTTCACTCCACAGTACTTAAGGAAGACCTCGGAAAAGCCGCAGGCCTTCTTTTGGAGCTCGCGACCTGCCCGGTTTTCCCCGAGGATGAGATCGCTATCGAGAAGGGAGTGGTGATTGATGAGATCAATTCCTACAAGGACAACCCGGCTGACGAGGTCTACGACAAGTTTGAAGAGGCTCTTCTGTCCGGACACCCGCTCGGTAACCCTATTCTCGGCACTACGACGAGCGTCAGAAAAATCACATGCGCTGAGCTTGGACGTTTTGTGAGCGAGCGGTTCACCCCTGGCAACATGGCCTTGACGATGGTAGCCGACATTGACGAGAGAAAGCTTGAGAAAGGTATACTGAGGTTGGCCGAGAAAGTATTTGACGGTACATGGGCGGAGTCCAAGGAACGTGTTCTGAAGACAGTCACTGTTCCCGCGGTATTCGAAAAAACAGTAGACAAGAGAAATCACGAGGTCAACGCCGTTATAGGTGGACTTGCCCCGTCACTATATGACAAGGAAGCACGTTTCGACGCTATCCTTCTAGCGAATATTATGGGTGGACCTGCCTCCAACTCGAAACTTAACGACTTGCTCCGGGAAAGGAACGGTTGGGTCTACGGTGTGGAGGCTTCATACAGCCAATATTCCGACACGGGAGTTATGGCGGTCACTCTCGGTTGCGACCGCGGCAACCTGAAACGCTGCCTGGGAGGCGTGGAGACCGTGATCCGGAAGATGCAGGACAACCTCCTCTCGGAATCCGCGATGAGAGCCGCGAAGAAGCAACTCCTCGGACAGCTGGCTATTAGTTCCGACAATGGTGAGACCCAGTGTCTTTCCATGGGCAAAAGCCTTATCTCTTATGGCACAGTTACTTCCGATAAGGAGAACAGGGAGGCGATCGAGGCCGTGTCGGCCGATAGGCTGCGCGAGGCGGCCAGAAAGATATTCAACCCCGAGACATTGTCAACATTCATTTATTTGTAAGATATGAGACGTTTATTATCAATTGCTTCCGCGGGACTCGCGCTTATCGCTGGATGCGGTAAGGTGGCACCCCCCGAGCCATATGGAGCGATTCCTACACCTCAGCAGGTGGAATGGCAGAAGATGGAGATGAATATGTTCGCCCACTTCGGGCCGAACACATTCACGGGTCTCGAGTGGGGTCTTGGCACCGAGGCCGAGGACATATTCAATCCCACAGAGCTTGATTGCGGGCAGTGGGCATCCATCGCCAAAGCCGCCGGATTCAAAGGAATAATCATTACCGGCAAGCACCACGACGGATTCTGCCTCTGGCCCAATCCTGTGAGCACGCACACTGTTGCCCAGAGCCCTTGGAAGGATGGTAAAGGTGATGTCCTGAAAGAACTCTCGGAGGCTTGCGAGGCAGCGGGAATCAAGTTCGGAGTCTATGTCTCACCTTGGGACCGCAACGATCCTCATTATGGGACTCCGGAGTATAACAATGTCTTTGTCAAGACTTTGGAGAGTGTCCATGATGGTCGCTACGGGGAAGTATTTGAGCAGTGGTTCGACGGTGCCAACGGCGAGGGCCCCAACGGGAAAAAGCAGGAATATGACTGGCCTCTCTTCCACGAGACCGTGCTGAAGTATCAGCCCAAGGCAATCATGTTCAGCGACACCGGTCCTGGCTGCCGCTGGGTAGGCAACGAGAGCGGAGTGGCCGGAAAAACCAACTGGAGCACATTGAATACCAAGGGGTTCACCCCTGGCGCCGGGGCACCTTCCAGAGAGAGTCTCAATAGCGGAGATGTCCATGGAGCCTGCTGGCATCCGGCCGAGACCGACGTCTCTATCCGACCTGGCTGGTTCTGGAGGGAGAGCGAGAACGACAAGGTCAGGTCGCTTAAGAATCTTCTTGGCATTTACTACACCAGTGTCGGACGCAACTCATTGCTGCTCCTTAACGTTCCACCAGATAACCGCGGCCTTATCCACCCTGCTGACTCGGCAAGGCTAATGGAGTTCAAGGCAGCCCTCGACGAGATTTTCAAGGTTAACCTTGCTGACGGAGCGAAAGTCACGGCAAGCGATTGCAGGGGCCGCGGGTTCAAGCCCGGGAACATTCTGGACGGTAATTTCGACTCCTGTTGGGCGACCAAAGATGGGATCAACGAGGCGATAATCACCTTCGACCTTGCCGGAGAAAAGACCTTCAACAGGGTTATGATCCAGGAGTATATTCCTCTGGGACAGAGAGTAAAGTCGTTCTCCATAGAGGCACTTGACTCGGACGGGCAGTGGAAGGAGATCGCCAGCGAGACCACTATCGGCTACAAGAGGATCATCCCTGTCGCACAGACCACAACCAAGAAGATCAGGATCAATCTCGATTCCTTCGCCTCACCGGTGATTAACGGCTTCGGACTTTACATGGATAATATTTCAGATTATTCAGAATAATAGCTATTTTTGATCGTTAAAATCACTAAATACCATGAACATTAAGCATATCCTCGCGGCATCGCTGATCCTTTTGGCTGCCGCATGCTCTTCCAACAAGACCGCAGGTCCCATCAAGGTCAAGGTTCCCGCCCGCCCCGCGGGTCAGGAGAATGTGATTGGACTAACGGCCCCTGCCATGGACACAGTCAGAGTCGGTTTCGTGGGTCTTGGAATGAGAGGATCTGGAGCCGTCCCCCGCTTCACCTATATTCCCGGAGTAAAGATCACCGCGCTATGCGATGTGGTGCCCGAGAATGTGGAAAGGTCTCAGAAGACATTGGAAGAGAGAGGCTTCCCGAGGGCTGCCGGATATTCCGGCGACACCGAGGCATACAAGCAGCTTTGCGAAAGGGATGATGTGGATCTGGTGTACATCTGCACCGACTGGATCCATCATATTCCTGTAGCTCTCTACGCTATGGAGCACGGCAAGCATGTCGCTTGCGAGGTGCCTTCAGCGACCTCCCTGCAGGAAATCTGGGATGTCATCAATATGTCCGAGAAGACCCGCAAGCACTTCATGATGCTCGAGAACTGCTGCTATGACTTCTTCGAGCTTTCCTGCCTCTCGATGGCACAGGCCGGACTGTTCGGCGAGATCCTTCATGTCGAGGGCTCCTATCTCCACAACCTCGATCCTTTCTGGGACGCCTACTGGAACAACTGGAGGCTTGACTTCAATGAGAAACATAAGGGAGACCTCTATGCGACTCATGGCTTAGGCCCTGTGGCCCAGGTCCTTAACATCCATCGTGGTGACCGCTTCAAGACCCTCGTGGCTATGGAGACCAAGGCTGTCAACGGTCCTCGCAATGTCGAGAAGAGGCAGGGACGCAAGAGTGAGGACTTCCAGAACGGTGATGAGACAAGCACCATGATCCTTACCGAGAAAGGCAAGACCATCCTCATTGAGCACGATGTGATGACCCCGAGACCCTACAGCCGCATGTACCAACTTGTCGGAACCGATGGCTATGCCGGCAAGTATCCTATCCAGCAAATCTGCCTGAGGGGCGACAAGTTCACAGAGACTCCCAGCATCGAGGATTTCAATACCGAGAAGCAGCTTAGTCGTGAGGAAATAGCTGAATATCAAGAGAAATACCGTAACCCGATACTGACTCCCGAGCTTGAGGAGCTGGCGAAACAGGTTGGTGGCCACGGCGGAATGGACTTCATCATGGACTACCGTCTGATCTACTGCCTGCGCAACGGCTTGCCGCTCGATATCGATGTCTATGACATGGCCGAGTGGTGCTGCCTTGCCGAGCTTGGAGAAATCTCCATTAAGAATGGAAACATGCCCGTCGAGGTCCCTGACTTCACCCGTGGCGCCTGGAACCAGGTCAACGGCTTCTCCTACGCCTTCGCGAAGTAAGTCTCCGTAAAGGAACCGAGATCAAGGTACTTTTTATAGAGCATGGAATATATCTCCGTCCTTTCTGGGGCGGGGATATATTCTTTAGAGAACCCGGAGTTCATGGCATCGATAGCATCCTCCACCCTATCATATACACCGGAAGCGGTCGCGGCGAACATGGCCGCGCCAAGGGCGCAAGCCTGCATGGTCTTGCAGACCTTGATCGGCTTGCCGAGCACATCGCTCATCACCTGCATCACAAATGGTGACTTCAGAGCGATTCCACCTATGCCGATAACCTCGTCTATCTGAACACCTTCCTCAACAAAACGGTCGTGGATGGCCTTCGTCCCGAAAGCAGTCGCTTCGACAAGGGCTCTGAATATCATCGGTGCGGTAGTACCAAGCGTTAACCCGGTAATAGCTCCCTTGACAAGAGGGTTGGCGTCCGGGGTACGGCGGCCATTAACCCAGTCAGTGGCCAGCATAGCGCTCTCAGAAATCGGAATCTTCTCGGCCTCAACTGTCAATGAAGGTATAATATTCTCGCAAGCCTCCGCCAAAGCATCTCCTTCAAGACCGGACACAGTCCTCAGAGGCCACTCCAGAACCTTGCGAAACATTGCGTAGACGTCTCCGAAACTGGACTGACCGGCCTCTAAGCCCACCATTCCAGGGATAACGGATCCGTCAACTTGGCCGCATATTCCCCTGATGCACTTGTCTCCGATATCCTCGTATGAAGCGACCATCACATCGCAAGTCGAAGTGCCGATCACCCTGACAAGGGTACCTGGCTTGACACCCGCTCCGACAGCGCCCATGTGGCAGTCAAAAGCGCCACCGGCCACAACCACGCTTACACTGAGACCAAGTCTCTCAGCCCATTCCGGGCAAAGAAAACCCACAGGCTTATCCGCGGTCTCAGTCTTATCGAAGAGTTTGGCTCTCCACCCGGCAAGAAGCGGATCAACTCCAGCGAGGAACTCCTCAGAAGGAAGTCCGCCCCATTTCTCGCTCCACATCGACTTGTGTCCCTGGGCGCATCGACTACGGATAATGTCCTTATGGTTGGTCACACCGGTCAGAACAGCCGGGAGCCATTCACAGCACTCCACGATAGTGCTCGCCTTGGTGGCTATCTCAGGAGAATTCCTCAAGATATGCAAGGCCTTGGCCCAGAACCACTCGGAACTGTAGATTCCGCCCTCGTACATGGAATAGTCGATCGCGGAGGCTTTGCATGCCTCGTTGATCTCCGCGGCTTCCTTGATCGCGGTGTGATCCTTCCATAGCACGAACATGGCGTCCGGATCGGCGGCATATTCATCACTCATCGCAAGAGGAGTACCGGACTCATCAGCGAAAGCGGGAGTGGAACCAGTTGTGTCAAAGGCAATTCCGACCACGTTTGGAGCCACCTCGGGGGCGCATTTGGCCAAAGCGTCCTTGACAGTGAACTCCATCACCTCAAGATAATCCTTGGGATGCTGGCGCCATTGGTTAGCCTGTGGATCGCAATATAAGCCCCTGGACCAACGAGGATAGTTCTTGACACTGGAAGCGAGAATCTCTCCCGTCTCCGCATTCACTACGAGCGCCCTGGCGGAATCGGTGCCGTAGTCCAATCCGATGACGTATCTTGCCATATTACTTCAAAGCTTTTCCGAGAAGGTAATATATCTCATTGATTTTCAAATCCCTCTTGATTCCCTCAAGGGTAGTGTCCGCTCCGATCCTGACCATCTCGATGTCCGCGATCTCGGCATAATCCTCCCAATACTCAGGAGTGAGGTCATAGGAGAAGCAGGAGTGATGGGTTCCTCCGGCCATCATCCAAGCGGCGGCGCCAATCTCAAAACTCGGTCTCGGGATCCACAGAGCGGAAGCCACAGGAAGCTTCGGAAGCGGTTTGGGCTTGATGCAATCAACTTCGTTGACCACCAGACGGAAACGTCCGCCCATATCGACAACAGTGGCGGCGACTCCGTAACCAGTCTTGCTTGTGAACACAAGACGCGCGGTCGGGGTCTTACGTATGCCTATTCCCAACTCATGAACCTCAAGTTTGGGCTTGTGGGCGGCTATCAGAGGGCAAATCTCAAGCATGTGGGCCTGAAGGATCGCTGAAGACGGACCATCAAAGTTGAGGGTGTAGTCCTCAAGGAAAGAACATCCCTCGGACAAGCCTCTAGTCATGAACCAGACAGTCCTATAGAGAGCGGCGGATTTCCAGTCGCCTTCCGCTCCGAAACCATAACCCTCTTCCATAAGTCGCTGCGATGCAAGACCGGGAATCTGGTCGAAACCTCTTCCGGTCTCCTCGACATTCACATCCCCGAGGTCGTCGAAATTGGTCGTGAAACCCTTAGCCTTCTTATCCGCGAGGATTGCCCTAAGGGTCAGTTCGGCCTTGGCAGACCTCCAAATCTTGCAGTAAGGAAGGGTGCCTTTCTCCTCAAGCGAGGTCTCATGATCATATAATTTGAAATATTCCCCGACAAGAGCGTCCACATCTGCGTCAGCCACTTTGTCGAAATATGTCATTAGCTCGCTGAAAGGCACATAATCAACATGATAACCGAGCCTCATCTCCGCCTCGACCTTGTCGCCGTCGGTGACAGCCACATTATTCATCTGATCACCGAAACGAAGGATCCTCATGTCTTTCGCATCGGCCCATGCGGCCGCTACCCTCTCCCAGACAGCGATATGGCCGAGAGTATCCGGATCTTTCCAATATCCCACCACAGTCTTGTGGTTCTTACGCATTCGGGCGAGGATGTGTGCATATTCCCTGTCACCATGAGCGCTCTGGTTGAGGTTCATGAAGTCCATATCCATGGTCTCCCAAGGAATCTCCTTGTTGTACTGGGTGTGGAGATGGAGGAGAGGCTTGCGTAGTGCCTGTAGCCCATGGATCCACATCTTGGCGGGCGAGAAAGTGTGCATCCATGTGATGACACCCACGCACTTCGGATCGCTCTCCGCCCTAGTCATAACATCCAAAACTTCGGAAGAAGAGTTGGCGGTGCCTTTATAAACGACCTTCACCGGCAAGAGACCGGAGGCGTTCATACCAGCGACCATCTCATTGGAGTGACCGTCCACTTGGACGACAGCGTCGCCTCCGTAGAGCAGCTGCGCTCCGGTGACGAACCAGACTTCGTAGTTTTCGTATTGCTTTATCATATTGATACTATTTTTTTTGTCCGTAATATGCGTCAGGGCCGTGTTTGCGGCTGTAATGTTTCTCTATAAGATACTTGTTCATCGAAGGTTCATGGTCGATGACATCCAGTGTAGGCAACTGCAGGGTCGAGGAGATGAACGCCATCTTGGCCACTTCCTCGAGCACCACAGCGTTATGTACAGCGTTGGACACGTCCGTTCCCCAGGTGAAAGGCCCATGGTTCCGAACCAGGACAGCAGGGGTGTCGTCAGGATTCATGTTCTTGAAACGCTCCACAATCACGTTGCCCGTCTCCTTCTCGTATTCTCCAAACACTTCCGCCTTTTTCATGTCGCGGGTGCAAGGGATGTCATCATGGAAATAATCGGCATGTGTCGTCCCGATGTTTGGAATATTCCTCCCTACCTGTGCCCATGCGGTAGCGTAAGTGGAATGGGTATGAACTACTCCCCCGATATTCGGAAACGCCTTATAGAGAACAAGATGCGTCGGAGTATCAGAGGATGGTCTCAAAGACCCCTCCACAATTCTGCCCTCCAAATCGACCACGACCATGTTCTCCGGTCTCATCACATCATAAGCGACTCCGCTGGGCTTTATCACCACAAGACCGGTTGACCTGTCTATCGCTGAGGCGTTGCCCCAGGTGAACAGGACCAGGCCGCTTTTGACGAGATCGAGGTTGGCCTGCCAGACTATTGTTTTAAGTTCTTCTAACATTGTCTACCAGAAATAAATGTAGAACGCTACGGTGACCGCCAGGATAATGCAGGAATGGACGATATCCCAAGTTCCCCAGGACGCCCTGGTCGCTGCTTTCTGCTCAGGAGTGGCCGTGCCGAAACACAGGCCCCGGACCTGCTCATCACTGGGTCTCGGAGTCAACATGGTCACAACAAAAGCGAGTGCCACACAGAAGAGGAACATCCAGACACAGAACGCATAGACATTCATCTCATTGAAAATGAACGTGAAAGCATTGTGAGCCTCGGGATTGACTATCATCGTGACCAAACGGGTAAAGCCAAGCGCAAGGCCAGCGATCAGGGTCCACATACCTGCCTTAGGTGACGTTCTCTTCCAGCAGACTCCAAGGAGGAACACAGCCGCGATGGACGGGGCGACAAGGCTTTGAACGCTTTGGATGTAGTTATACAAGCTCTTCCCCATTTTCTGGATCACCAGAATCCAGAGCACTCCGAACACGACCACGATCACAGTGGCCAAACGTCCGATGCGTACCAGTTTCTTCTCCGGGGTGTCAGGGTTGCGGCGCTTATAGATGTCGATCGTGTAGAGCATCGCCGACGAGTTATAAAGAGAGGCCAGCGAACTCATCAAGGCCGCGAGGATACCACAAATCACCACACCTTTAAGACCGACGGGGAGCAGGGTGTTGACCAGCATCGGGAAGGCCAAATCGGGATTGGCGAGAGTACCGTCAGCCTGAAGACCAAGCGCCGAGGCGAGCATCTGCCCAGTCTGTGAGCCCGGTGTCTTCGTGAGCGCGAAAGCGATCATGCCGGGAATAAGGAACAGGAACACGGGAAGAAGTTTCAGATAAGCCCCGAATATGGTTCCCCGACGGGCTTCTTTCTCGTTTTTCCCGGACAAGACTCTCTGGACGATGAACTGGTCAGTACACCAGTACCAAAAACCGATTATAGCCGATCCGAACAAGGCTCCATACCACGGGAACTCAGTATCCTTGCCGCTTCGCATCAAGGTTGTCATCGAATCGCCATATTCATTTACGCTCTGGGCAGCGCAGATGTCCATCATGGCATTCCACCCTCCGAGCTCCTTAAGGCCTATCCAAAGGATCACCAAGGAGCCGAGCAGTAAGATCGGTGTCTGGAGGACAGACGTCTTGAGGACTGATTCCATACCACCGATGACCGTATATATGGCGGTAATGATAACAAGCGCCAGGGCGGCGACCCAGAAGTTAATGCCTAACAATGCGTTAAGTGCCAGACCTCCTGCCATCACGGTCACAGAGACCTTGGTCAGCACATAACTGGCGAGAGAGAGGTAGGTCAGGATGCCTCGGCTTTCCTTGTTGTAGCGTTTTTCCAGGAACTCAGGCATCGTGTATACCATCGAGCGCTGGTAGAACGGTACGAAGACCCATCCGAGGATGAGTATCATCCAGCCTTGGATCTCCCAATGGGCCTGGGCCATACCTGCGGAAGCTCCCGTGCCGGCGAGGCCGATAAGGTGCTCGGAACCGATATTTGATGCGAATATCGAAGCTCCTATCGCGATCCATGTCGCTGAGCGGCCGTCCAGGAAGTAATCTCCGGAAGTCAGTTTCTTCTTACGGAGCACATCCCAGACGATCCAGACCATGCCCGCGAAGAACAAGGCTATGACTATCCAGTCCCAGGACTGTAGTGTGATTCGGTTAAGATCCATAAACTATTTTGTGGAGAAAGCGAACACGCAATGGCTTGTGTAGGTCTCACCTGGCTTAAGCAAGGCTGAAGGCCACTCAGGCTTGTTAGGAGTGTCGGGATATTTCTGTGTCTCAAGGCAGATGGCGTGACGGAAGTTGTAGACAATACCCTTCTTTCCGGTCACAGTGCCGTCAAGGAAGTTTCCGGCATAAATCTGCACGCCAGGCTCGTTGGTATATTGCTTCAAGACGATGCCGGTCTCGGGGCAGTATAGCTCAGCGGCGAGGACAGTGTCATCTCCCTTGGTATCAAGCACCCAGTTGTGGTCATATCCCTTTCCGTTGTGTAGCTGGTCATAATCGGCGTTGATATCCTTGCCTACAAGCTTGGCGGTACGGAAATCCATCGGAGTACCTTCGACCGGAACTATCTCACCTGTAGTCATAAAGGTGTCATCCACAGGTGTGAAGCATGTGGCGTTGATATAAAGCTCATCGTCTTCTACACAATGGTTCGCCGGATCACCAGCAAGATTGAAATAGGAATGGTTGGTCATATTGATGACCGTGGTCTTATCTGTAGTGGCCTCGTACTTGATGTCGATGGCATTGTCCTCGGTAAGGGTAAAGGTCACAAACGCGGTGACATGGCCGGGGAAGTTGGCGTCTCCGTCGGGAGAATCGAATTTGACCTTCAGGTGGCTTCCGTCAGCCTCGACAACTTCGGCGACCTTGTACTGCCAGCCGTTGGGGCCTCCATGGAGGCAGTGGCCATAGTTATTCTGAGGGAGCTGATACTCCACACCGTCCACCGTGATCTTGCCCTGGGCGATACGGTTGGCGTAACGTCCGATCGTGGCACCGAAATCCGTCTGGTTATTCTCGGGGAAGTAGTCCTGGATTTTGTCAAAACCCAGTACGACATCCTTATACTCGCCATTCTTGTCAGGGACCATGATGGAGACTATACGGCCTCCGAAATTGGTCACGCAGACCTCCATACCGGACTTGTTGGTCAAGGTGTAAAGAGCGGTGACACCACCGTCCCTTTCAGCTTTGAAATCCTCAGGGTTCAGACCTGACTTTGTGAGTTTCGGACCTTTCTCAGCGCAGCCCATAACCATAAGGGCGGCAGCACAGACAACAAATAACTTTTTGAACATAGCTATATAATTTAAAATCAATTACATCAACATTTCACTAGGCGCAACCTCGACAGCGTCGAAGTCTTTTGCCAGCCACACGGCCATATATCCGGCACCTCTATGACACCAGGCATAATAAGGCACTAAAGTGGCAGTCACATCTCGTACAATCATCTCACCCTTTCCTAAGCCATGGGTGAAATACCGGCCTCCAAGAGTAATCTTTTTGACAGGATGGCCGACAATATCACCATCAGTGACTTTCAGTTCCGGTTTCTCTCCGACAAGAAAACCGGAAACACGGAAATCGTTGTCAGGCTGTTCGGCGCAATACACAATCGGTCCCATCTCGACCGCAATCCTGCCCTTATCAGCCTCAACCTCCTCACGGGCGGTCACGATCCTGGGTTCCATGTCCAGATGAAGGGAGACTTTATCACCCTTCTTCCAGTTCCTAGTGATCGTGAAATAGCCTTTGTCAAGGTCTGAAGAGACTTCCTCTCCATTAACCAAAACCTTATAACTCAGCGATTTCCCATCAACGTAAGAGTATAATCCGCCAGGAGCGACCTCTCCTCTGACCCAACCGGGAATCCTCAACTTTAAAGAGAAAGACTTCGCCGCGTTCTTGTCTATGATTATATTCACATCCCCGTTCCAAGGATATCCAGTCTCCTGACGAAGGACCACATCCTTCCCCCTTACCTTTTGGGTCAAGGTGTTGGACATATAGAGATTGACATAGAGGTCGTCATCCTTGACAGCGTAGACATATCCCGGAACCGAGGGGATGAAACGGCAGATATTGGAAGGGCAACAGGCACAACCGAACCAAGGCTTGCGCTCATAACCACCTTCTGAAGCCAGAGGATTCGGATAGAAGAATCCATCCCCCTTAAGCGATACTCCGGAGAGGAGCCCATTATAAAGTGTACGCTCCAGGACATCGTAATATTTCGAATCACCGTGGAGGAGGAACATCCTGTGGTTGACATAGACATTTCCGATGGCGGCGCAGGTCTCGCAATAGGCCTCGGCGTTCGGCAGCTCATAATTCTGACCGAAAGCCTCTCCCCGACGGGAAGCGCCTATTCCTCCAGTGATATAATATTTCTTGCTTACTATATTATCCCAAATCCGGTCAATAGCGTTGATGTAGTCCCGGTCGCCTGTCAAAGCGGCAACGTCAGCTATTCCGGAATACATGTAAGTTGCCCTCACAGCATGTCCCACCGCCTCATCCTGCTCGACAATGGGAAGATGGGTCTGGTTATATGGGTCCCGGTTTGCGGTCTTGCCACGACGATCGAGGAAATACTTGGCTTGATCTAGATATTTCTTGTCCCCAGTCACAAGATAGAGCCGGCAAAGTGCCATCTCAGCGATCTGATGGCCAGGCACTCTGTCCACCTGTCCGGGGCCAAGGCCGACCTCCCGTATTACGCAGTCCGCATATTTGATCGCAATGTCAAGGAAATTCCGTTTGCCGGTGGCCTGATAATGAGCCACGGCACCTTCGACCATGTGGCCGAGATTGTAGAACTCATGGCTGAGCTCCTCTACTTTCTCCCATCTGCGCTCCCCGGCCCATTGGTGCGGATGCTTCGGGTTCATAGTCCGGGCAGTGTAAAGATACCCGTCAGGCTCCTGGCCACCCGCGACAATCACCAGGACACTGTCGATATATGCCTCGAGATTCTTGTCGGGATAGGTCTGGAGGACATAACTGGCACCCTCAATGGTCTTGTAGACATCTGTATCGTCGAAAGAAAAGCCCCCGACATTGTATTCATCACTCGGATGGGCGGCCTTGACGAAGTTCTCGTAGCGGCCAGTCTCCTCACACTTGCTGAAAGCCAGAGGGATAGTGACATCCCGGGAGGCCTTGAGCCTTTGACCCCAGAAACCCTCGGAAACCTTGACCGAGGTAAACTGGACCGGAGTTATGGGATAACCTCCAGCCGGAGTCTTTCCGGTGGGGGTATTGCCGGCCGATGTCAGCAGAGTGGCAACGACAGCAGTAATGAGGATATTGGTTATTTGTCTCATAAAGAGTTGGTTATCATTTATCTATTCTTTTACAAAGAGATCACTGGCTATGCTATCAGGGGAATATATAGCCGTATCGTTTCTCCAGATGTAATTGTAGGATGCGGATTCGGTATCCCTGCTTCCAGAGACATAGGTCTCACCGCCAGGAGTCACGAAAAATGAAAAGAGGTAAACATACTCCTGGAAAATAAGAGGATAAAGCAGCTTGCCATTTTTGTACACCTCGATTTTGGACGTCCGGTTATTATTCTCAATGTCATTATTGATGGCAGCGTAAACATCATTCCCGACTATCTCTATCTCACAAGGCCTCCCGCCACGCCTACACAGATGGTCGCAAAGCTGATACTGTCTCTTCCCGTTCTTATAAGCCGCGAGGATGCTTTTATCGTCATTGTAACCTTCCCACACAAGGCACCAAACATCATTCCCTGAAGTGGCGACAGCATAACACCCATTGTGCCTTGAGCCATCTCCAAATGTGGTTTTGGAGATCTTACCATCAACTGTAACAGTCCACATCGTAGCGATATCGATATTATACTCGTCCGTAACTGCCCCGCAGACATAGAGATTCCCCTTGGAATCAGCGTATATATCGTCTATTTCATAAATATAGGACTCAGCACCCTCATAGAGAGAGAACGTCTTCTCCTCTCCGCTATCGGAAACCCTCACGACAGAAAGATTTTTCTTGTAATCACGCTCGAGAAGAATAAAGTAATACCCTCCACCAGCGGCAGATCTCCTCCCGTCATACAAGCCGTCTGTACTGATGGCATGGATGTCCACACCATTTTTGTTAATCAAAAACTTACCATAATTGTCGACATGGACATAGTACATGTTCCCTTCAGGATCGAGACCAGTATTGAAGTAAGTCGGGATACCCAACGGCTCACCACCATATATCAACTGATTATTATTATTCCAATACAAGCCCGCTACCGAAGCGGTTGTCACGATTACTTTGCAGGAAGCCTGGAAACCTCCCTCCGCACTCTTCGCGGTTATCGTGACTTCTCCTGGAGCAAATCCATTAACAATGCCATCAGCATTAACCGTGGCTACAGAAGTATTTGAACTTGTGAATGTTACAACTTTATTATCAGCATAGGAAGGCGTGAATATAAGCTCAAGACGTTTGGGATACCCGATTGCCACACCGTATCTATCGCTAGTGAAAGCTATTCCTCTTAGAGTGTTATCCTGGAGAACCGTCACATCGCAGAATGCTTCTATCTCAGTACCATCCACTCTCGCGAATATCTTGGTCTTGCCAGCCTTGAGAGTCGTGACTGTGCCATCGCTGACAGTCGCCACCTCTTCATTGGTGCTTCTCCAGGACACTGGCTTGGCCGCGGCGCCTTCAGGTAGGAATTTGACTGTCAACTCGAACGTGGTGCCTTCCTTGACTTCCTTTGAGGCCGGATCGATAGCTATTTCATTCAGAACTATTTCCTTAGCTGTCACCGTTACCGAGCAGGTGGCTGTTTTGTCTCCGGCCTTGGCTGTGATGGTGGCCGAGCCAGCTTTAACAGCTGTCACATTGCCGCTACCATCAACAGTCGCCACAGTGTTATCAGAGGATGTCCAAGTGACTTTCTTGTCCGTGGCGTTGTCTGGAGCGACTGTGGCGCCGAGTTTCTGACTCTCCCCTTCCACTATGCTGATCTCAGTTTTGTCAATGGTAACGCCCGTTACAGGCACAGCGTTGGCGGCAACTGTAACTGAACATGTCGCCGTTTTGGAACCATCTGAGGTAGTGACAGTTATCGTGGCTGAACCAGCTTTAACAGCGGTCACCTTACCATTGGCGTCAACTGTCGCGACTCCAGCATCGGAGGACTTCCAGCTGACTGATTTGTTAGTGGCGTTGCTGGGCGACACGGTAGCGGTTAGAGACTCCGAGCCACCCTCGTTGAGGTTAACGCTGGATTTGTTAAGCGAGACTCCCGCGACAGAGACCGTCGCGGGCTCTTTAGGCTCATCTTTGCCGCAGCCGGTAAAAGACACGGCCAACATAGTCAGGGCAAGTCCGGCTGACATGATTCTGGAAATGGTCTTTTTCATAGATTTGATTATTAATTTACTTTTTCTGCATTATTCCCAAATTTATAAAACTATTCCCATTCGCGCAAACAATCAGTTTCCGGTTTTTTTTGTATCTTGCGAAAAAGAAAAACACTTATGGACAAACTAGTATCAGATCTTGTTGGCGGCCTTGGACGGCTGTTCAAGAGCAAAGTCGGCCAGGCGGTCACAAAGGCCGTCGGCAGCAAGACTAAGACCTTCACTTTCGAGACATTACCCCAAAATGCCGATGAGCTGGCCGGCCAGCCGGAAGCGGCTCTGACAGATGTCTACGCTGTCGCTGCCCTTTCGCTCCTTGCCCTGACAAGGTTCGAGACTAATCGGGACGAATCTGTCGCGATGCTGAACTTCCTAAAGGGGCCTGATCCGATGACTCCCATGGCGATACAACAGATAGCCGACCGATTCATGGACGGGAAGTTTTACGTTGTCAACTCTTTCTTCGAAGGAGCCACTCCAGCCAACAATTACACACCCTCAAAACCCTACAAGATCAGGGTGTCTTCCACTCCATATTCATTTGATAATGAGAATTGGGCTGTTCTTTACCTCCACTCCGGAGGAGCCGACAGCCCCCGCCCGGTCAAACTGAGGAAGAAACCCAGCACCGGCCAGTGGTTCCTCGTTGAGATTCAGTATCTCGCCGACATCCGTCCACCTATCGCCACCGACAAGTGGGCCTAGGTCCCCCATAAATATAGTAGCCGGCGTCAATTCAAAGGAAATGACGCCGGCCACTATTATCAGCGATAGACTCTAGTCGAGTGAGTGGATGAAGAGTCCTGAGCGGAGCTTGGGCTCGAACCAGGTGGTCTTCGGAGGCATGATGTTGCCGGTGTCAGCGATATCGATCAGCTGACCCATCGAGACAGGATAAAGGGCGAAAGCGACCTTCATCTCACCGGAATCAACCCTGCGGGAAAGCTCGCCAAGTCCCCTTATTCCACCAACGAAATCAATCCTCTTGTCAGTACGCAAATCCTTGATTCCCAGGATGGAGTCCAGGACAAGATTCGATAGGATCGTGACATCCAGCACTCCGATCGGATCACTGTCATCATACCTTCCGGGGAGAGCCTCGAGAGAGTACCACTTCCCGCCCAGGTACATCGAGAAGTTGTGGAGATGGTCCGGATGGTAAATCTCGGCACCCATCTCAACCACAGTGAAATCCTTCGCCAATGCAGCCAGGAACTCCTCGGAAGAAAGGCCGTTAAGATCCTTAACCACACGATTGTAATCCAAGATCTTGAGCTGGCTCTCCGGGAAGCACACAGCCATGAAGAAGTTGTACTCCTCGTCACCCGTGTGGTTAGGGTTAAGAGCCTTCTTCTCAGCGCCGACCCGGGCCGCGGCGGCGGTACGATGATGACCGTCAGCCACATAGAAAGCCTCAACATCACCACAGAACAACCTGGTGATCTGGTCGATCGTCTTGTCGTCATCAATCACCCAGAATTTGTGGCCGAAGTTATTCTCATCGATGAAGTTATATTCAGGCTCTTTCAGGACGGTCTGGGCGACGATCTTATTAAGGATGTCGTTGTCCTTATAGGCGAAGAACACGGGCTCGATGTTGGCGTTCTGGATACGGACATGGATCATACGATCGTCCTCCTTATCCTTGCGGGTGAGCTCATGCTTCTTGATCTTGCCGGAAGCGTAGTCGTCGGTGTGGGCGCAGAGCACAAGACCATACTGGGTGCGGCCCTCCATGGTCTGGGCATACACGTAATAGCACTCCTTGGGGTCACGCTTGAGCCAGCCCTTGGCCTGCCACTCCTTGAAATTAGCGACAGCCTTGTCGTACACGAGAGGATCGTGATCCTCAAGCATCGGATCGAAATCTATCTCGGGCTTGGTGATATGGAGAAGGGACTTCTCGCCAGCCATCTCCTTCGCCTCGGCGGAATTGAGCACGTCGTACGGCGGAGCCGCGACCTCTGTGATTATATCTTTGGGCGGACGAATCGCCGCGAAGGGTTTTACTCTTACCATAGATTCTTCACTTCGTTCAGAATGACACTATTTGTTAACCTGGAAACGGGTGTTACCTGTGGCGAAGAAGTCGCAAATCTGGCGGGCGGCGGCGAGACCGGCGTTCATGTTGGCCTCAGCGGTCTGGGCACCCATCTTCTTGGGAGTCGCGAAGACCCGCAGCCCGAACTTTTCCTTGAGAGCCTCGTAGTTGTCAGGCATCACGTCGGTGACATACTTAAGGTCAGGACGCTCCTCGAGAGCCTTCATAAGTCCCTCCTCGTCAATAACTTCCTTGCGGGCGGTGTTGACCAGGCAAGCGCCTTTCGGCATCTTGGTGATAAGGTCGTAACCGATGCTCTTGATAGTCGAAGGCAGGGCGGGAATATGGATTGAGACATAGTCAGAGGAAGCGTAAAGCTCGTCCAGATTGAATACAGGCTTGGCTCCACCAGCCTCGATCTGCTCAGGGGTGAGGAACGGGTCAAGGGCGAGAATCTCCATACCAAGAGCCTTGGCCTTGGCACCGACAAGACGGCCGACGTTGCCGAAAGCCTGGATACCAAGTTTCTTTCCCTGGACCTCGCTTCCGGTAGCGGGAGTGAACTGTGTACGGGCCATGAATATCATCATGGCGACAGCCAACTCGGCGACAGCGTTGGAGTTCTGTCCGGGGGTGTTCATAACGACAACCTTATGGGCAGTGGCGGCGACGAGGTCGACATTGTCGAATCCGGCACCGGCGCGGACGACGATCTTCAGGTTCTTAGCGGCGTCAAGCACCTCGGCGGTGACTTTGTCGGAACGGATAATGAGGGCGTCGACATCAGCCACGGCGGCTATAAGCTCGGAGGCGTCAGCATATTTCTCGAGGGCGGCGAACTCATGGCCGGCTCCTTCGACAATCTCCTTGATTCCAGCTACAGCAGCTGCGGAAAAAGGTTTCTGGGTAGCGACTAATATTTTCATTATCAATTACTTCTTAAGAGTCTCAAATTCCTTCATGCAGTCCACAAGAGCCTGGACATCCTCGAGGGCGCAAGCGTTGTACAGGGAAGCCCTGAATCCTCCGACGGAGCGATGACCCTTGATGCCGATCATGCCCTGCTCTTTCGCGAAGGCCATGAACTCATCCTGGAGAGCCTCATAGCCGGGAGCCATAACGAAGCAGACATTCATGATAGAACGGTCCTCCTTGGCGGCGGTGCCGACGAACAGAGGGTTACGGTCGATCTCACCGTAGAGAAGGTTGGCCTTCTCGGTGTCGATCTTGTGGATAGCCTCCACACCACCGATGCCTTTGAGCCACTTCAGGGTCTCGTTCATCATGTAGATCGAGAACACGGGAGGAGTGTTGAACATGGAGAGCTTGTCGATGTGGGTGCGGTAGTCAAGCATCGTAGGGATATACCTGGAGACCCTTCCGAGGGAATCCTTCTTGATGATGGCGAAGATCACACCGGCAGGACCGACGTTCTTCTGGGCGCCACCGTAGATGAGATCGTATTTGGACACGTCCACAGGACGGCTCATGATGTCGGAGCTCATGTCGGCGATGAGGGGAACGGGGCAGTCGATATCTTCCTTGATCTCAGTACCATAGATGGTGTTGTTGGTCGTGATGTGGAAGTAGTCGATGTCGGTCGGGATCTCATAGCCCTTAGGAATATAAGAATAGTTCTTGTCGGCTGAGCTTGCGAGAGCGTAAGCCTCTCCAATGCCCTTGGCCTCTTTGAGAGCCTTCTTCGCCCAGACACCAGTCTCAAGGTAAGCGGCCTTCTTCTCAAGATAGTTCATGGCCACATAGAGGAACTGAAGCGAGGCGCCGCCACCGAGGAAAACTACCTCATGGGTCTCAGGGATATGCAGGAGTTCCCTCCAAAGGGCGCGGCACTCATCCATAGTCTCGTCCCACTCCTTGGTACGGTGGGAGATGCTGAGGACTGACACTCCTGTGCCTTTGAAGTCTTTCAAAGCTTCAATGGCATTGTCGATAGCCACCTGCGGGAGCAGGCACGGGCCGGCATTGAATACGTGAACTTTTTTCATTTTTGAGATATCAAATTATAACTGTTATTAAAAGCGTGATTAGGAATCAAAACCAAATCCGGTGTAAAGATAGACAAATTAAAAGGAATAACCCAATAAATAAGAGATAATCGCCATGCGGACATACATGCCGCCTCCGGCTTGCTGGAAATAATAGGCGTAAGGGGTTGAATCGACATCCTCAGCGATCTCTCCGACCCTAGGCAGAGGATGCATAATCCTCATCCCGGGCCTGACAGAACCAAGCATCGAAGCCGTCAAGCGATAGACATCCTTAACCTTCTCATATTCAGCGAGATCAGGGAATCTCTCTTGCTGTACCCTGGTCATGTAGAGAATGTCGCATTCGTTGAGACCATCCTCAATCCTGGACACCTGCCTGTAAGGGATCCCGTCCTTGTCCAGCATCTCGATGTATTTCTTGGGCATCTCGAGCTCTTCCGGGGCGGTGAATGTGAACTTGGGGCTGAAATGCCTCAACGCGTCCACCAGGGAATGAACGGCACGGCCATATTTCAAGTCACCTACCATGTTGATATCCAGCCCGTCCAGTCTCCCCTGTGTCTTCCTGATGGAATACAGATCCAGAAGGGTCTGGCTCGGGTGCTGGTTCGCTCCGTCTCCAGCGTTCACCACCGGCACAGATGCGACAGAGGCGGCGATGTCAGCGGCTCCGGCCATAGGATGACGCATCACGATCAGGTCCACATAGTTGGACACTATCTTGATGGTGTCCTCCAAGGTCTCACCCTTAGTCTGGCTGGTGTTGCGGTTATCCGGGAAACCGATGACCCTTGCTCCAAGCCTGTTGATCGCGGCCTCGAAAGAAAGCCTCGTCCTGGTGGACGGCTCGAAAAACAGGCAGGCGACGACCTTGCCGGACAGGAAACTCCGCTCCCGATCCTTCTCGAACAGAGCGGCCATGTCCAGGATATGGAGTATTTCCTCCTTGCTGAAATCCTGGATTGAGATTAGACTTTTAGGCATATTTAAATAATTGTTATTGAATATCTTCCACTACAAGTCCGGATATTCCGGAAACCCTCTTCAAGAAGTCCTCGCCTTGGGAGAGCCTCACCCAGGTCTTTAGGGAACATGAGTTTCCGAAGTCCTGGTCCTTCTGCTTAAGATCCATGTCTTTCAGGACCTTCATGACCTGGTTCATCTCCCCGTAACCGAAACTCACATTATACCACTTTCCCGCGATCTTCTCCACCGATCCCGCGTTATCAAGAGCCTCGGCGGTCGAGGTCTTGTAAGCCCGGATAAGCCCCGGGATACCCAGCTTGATCCCCCCGAAATAACGCACCACCACGACAAGAGTATCGCTTAAGGAGCGGGAATCTATCTGGCCAAGGATCGGTCTGCCCGCCGAACCGGACGGCTCACCGTCGTCGTTTGCCCTGAATTTGTCGCCGAGATACCCGAGACGGTAGGCGTAACAATGGTGCCTGGCATCGTGGTACTTCTTCTTGAGATCGGCCACGATGTCCTTCACTTCTTCCTCAGTCTCAACAGGATAGGCAAATGAGATGAAGCGGCTGCCATTGTCTTTGAACAGACCTTCCGCCGGAGCTGGAACGCCCAGGTACGAGTCTTTAATGATGTTTTCGGAAAGGCTCATTCTCAACTTACGAAATTAACGTTTTTCAGATTATTTTGCAACGCAAGGGGATTTTTTGTATTTTTGAATAACTATTTGAGTTTTATGGTTTATCAATTCAGAGTCACACTTGCCGGAATCAAAGGATTCTACAGGGTTTACAGGATGGATGGGACCCGCACGCTTTACGAGTTCCACAAACAGATGAGGGCCGATATGGAGTTCCCTCAGGACCAGCTTATCATGTTCAAGGCGTTGGATGCCGAGGGTGGAGTCGTGGCGCGTTATGGTCTGTTCGACCTTGGATACGGAACGGTTGACAACGTCACTGTCAAGCAAGCTATCGAGGCTGGAATCGCCTCATTCATATATTTTTATGATGTCCCCAACAAGAAAAGCGTCATCGTGACCTTTGAAGGCGAGGAAGAAGGCAAGGGGCCCGCGCCGGTCATCGTCGATGTAAAGGGGCCCAACCCGATCGAGTTCGAGAACGGCTATGTCGCGTTCGAGGACTTGCCGGATTCACAGCGCCACCTTCCCGGACAGAAGCCCGACTGGCTTGGCAGTCTCGCCGACTCAGCGTCAGGCTCTGGAGGAGAGGACGATGATGACGACGAGGAAGAGGAGGATGACGACGAGGACGGCAAGGAGGTTTTCGACGGTTCTGAGGACCTGGATTTCTAGGCCATGTCCCGCCGGCTCGTCGTGATACTCGGGCCGACGGCCGTGGGCAAGACGGATTTCAGCGTCCGGAAGGCTCTTGAATACGGTTCTCCGGTTATTTCCTGCGATTCCAGGCAAATCTACAAAGAGATGACTATAGGCACGGCTGTTCCTGACCGGGAACAGCTCGAGGCCGTCAAGCATTATTTCATCCAGACCGTCCCTGTCACCCAGACCTACACCGCGGGCGATTACGAGAGGGATGCCATTTCCCTGATTAACAGGTTGTTCGACGAAGGTCATGAGACACTTGTCATGACAGGCGGTTCCATGTTCTACATTGATGCCGTGTGCGAAGGACTGGATGATTTGCCGGATGGGGATCCGGAACTGAGAGCCTCGCTTTGGGAACGGCTCAGGGCGGAGGGAGTAGGCAGCCTGGTTGAAGAATTGAAGTCCAGGGATCCTGAGACATATTCCAGGATCGACAAGGAGAACAGCCAAAGGGTAATCAGGGCTTTGGAGGTGTGTCTCGTTTCAGGAAGGCCGCTCTCATCTTTCAGCTCGGGAGGCAAAAAGAGGAATTTCGAGATAGAGAAGATCGGGCTCTCAAGGCCCCGTGAGGAACTCTATTCAAGGATAAATCAACGGGTTCTGGACATGATACGCCTCGGACTCGAGGAAGAGGTCCGGTCCCTTCTCCCCTACCGTGACCTGCAGGCCTTGCAGACGGTTGGCTACAAGGAGATGTTCGATTATCTCGACGGGAAATATCCTCTTGAAGAAGCGGTCAGGCTAATCCAGAGGAACACCCGCCACTACGCCAAGAAACAGATGACCTGGTGGAGAAGGGACAACTCAATAAAATGGATTAATCTATAGTGACATCCTCACTCCGGCCAGGACCCTGCGGCCGAGCAGTTTTCTCGAAGAGTGGAACGACTGGAAAGCGCTGACCGCGTCCATCTTCAGCTCATCAGCGCCAAGAATATTCATGCAACGCAGGTATAGGCTGAACTTGTCCAGTTTCCAGACGGCCTCGGACGACAGGAGCGGCGGATTAGCCGTCTTCTTCCCCGCCAAGGAGTACCAGCTGAGATAGCAGTCAGTGAGAAGGGACATCCTTTTCGAGGGCATCACGGCCAGGGTCATGTCGCAGGTCAGCCGGTCTGTCCTGGACTGTCTCGAGAAAGAGGATACGAGGGAAGTTCCGTCGGTTTTGACTTCCGCCGATATCCAGTCCCAAGGGTTGCTCCTCAATGTCAGGCCCGCGTTCAGGCTTCTGTCCCTGAACCCTTCCATGACTCCCTGGAGCTGGCTTTCATAGGAAGACAGGAGAATCCCGGCCCTGGCTTCGATGACCAAAGCTCTGAGTCCTATGTATTTCTTCACGTTGCCATTCACACTGAATAAATCATGAGCATTGACCGCCGGAACGAAAGAGGAGACAGAGAACCGATCATAATAAAAGGCTGAGGAAGTCATGTCGGAAAACGACTTGTCATAACTCGAGGTTAAGGTCGCATAGAAAAGGGCAACGTTGTCCGAATATTTAAGGAAGGCGGTGGTTTCCAGGGATTTGGACCTCATCAGACTGTCCGGGATCGCCAGCACGCGGTAAGTTCTTGCGACAGCCGCCCGGTGCAACGACTCATCCTGGGACCGGGACAAGGAGAACCTGCCGATAAGCGAATAGTCAAGCTTGCCCGTCAGTGGACCTGAAAGGCTGATGGATGGCGAGACCAATGGATAGAACATATTGACTCCTTCCGAGACGACGACGTAATTAAGGCTCGCGGGGATGCTGAGATCCAGTTTGGAGCGACCTATGCTCCGGTCTGTGGAGACCGCCGCCCTCGGGGCGAAATGCCATATCCGGGTCCTGGCGCCCGACGATATTCCCCGCGGCTCAAGACCTGTCAGATTGGACTCAATGGCTGATCCGGTGAGATTGATTCCAGCGGTAAAGTGGAAAACCTGTTTCCCGGCCTTGGCGTCAAACCTCGCGCTGTTACGGCTGTCGAAGCGGGAGATGGTGTAATCCTGACGGAAAGCGCTCTGGCCGAACTTGAAATCCGCCTGCCCCTCATTCCGGAAATACTTGGTGTCGCTGGAAATATCCAAGGCTTTCCTGTCAGACAACCTGATTATCGAAGACAGCAGGTTGTCCACCTTGAAAGACGGCAGGTCACGGTGTTCGCCTGCCGGCTCCTCCCTGGTGATGTCCAAGTCATTATCCCTGAGTTGCCCCGAGAATCCGAGTTTGTCAGAGAAATAAGCCTTCCCGGCATTTTTCTCAAGTTCGGCAGAACCTGTCATAAACAGTTTCCTGTCAAGAACTTCCGTTCTCTCGTCTATTGTCAGGACTTCGCCGCCGGGGAAGTTGACTCTCTCACTTGTGAAGGTGTCTTCGGAATATCGTTCCGCGGCAGCGGAAAGGGTCGTCCTCACCAACATGTCGCCCTTTGTCTTGCGTAGTGAGTTGAGGCTGGCCACCCCAGACGTGTTGGCGTACCAGAACTCCTTCGGGAGCTGGAGGGGTGACAGAGTGGGGGTGAGCGGGGTGGCGAAATCAGGCTCAAGACTTTCACGGAGCACGTATGCCTTGCCGGATGCCCGGCCGAAATATTCCTGCTCCCTGAGTTCCTGAAGGATGTCGTTCCCGATGTTGTTCCCTTTCAGGAGATAGAGGTTCTGCCTGCTGGAGGAGAAGCGGGAAACCATGGCCCTGAAGTTGAAAATCGGGAACCGGGGAGCCCCGAGGGCCGCTCCGCCGGAGAATAGCCATGTGCCTTTGGACGATTCCTTGAGGATGATGTTAACGGCACTCTTGTCTGTCACAACTATGCCGGCCAAGGCTTTCACCGGCTGATGACGCCGGTAGACCTCCACGCTGGATATCTTGTCAGGGGTGAGGTTTTTCACGACAGTTCCGTATCTGGCACCCATCAGGTCCATTCCCTCGACATAGAACTTGTTGATATTCTGTCCGTCCACTCGGATCCCTCCGGATTCTGTGACGCTGAGGCCGGGCAGTTTGGCCAAAAGCTCTCCGATATTCCTCTCATTGCCATCAGAAAAGGCCGCGGCGGAGTACTTGGTGGTGTCGCCTTTCTCCTCGATCACGCTCGACGTGACTTTGGAAGCCCTCAGTTCGGCTTTTTTCGGGACAAGTTTGATTGTCAGGAACTTCGACGGATCAGTAATGGCCGTTTTCCTGGAGGCGTAACCCATCAGGGTGACGATGGCGGTGTCTGGAACCGCGGTTCCGGCAGGCTTGACAACGAATGATCCGTCCTCTCCGGTCATTGAATATCCCAGGACTTTGGAAGCCTTGTAGACTGAGACGAACGCTCCGGCGAGAGGCTCGCCGGTCTTGCTGTCAGAGACTGACCCGCGTATTTCGACCGCTTCTTGTGCAGGGCAAAGGAGCGGCAACAATAGCAGGATAACCAATGACAACAGCCGTAAACGCATATCGATCAGCTACTTCCAATAACTTTCAGCGATCAGCGGTTGGTATTTCATGTATTGTATCCGGGTGACCGAGCCGTCCTTATTCCTGACCTCTCCTATTGCCCCGGAATACCCTGTCAACTCATTGAAGTAGTCCATGTCCCTGCTCGCCCTTGTCTTTATCTTCTCCTCCTCCTTGACCGACAGGCGTTCGACTTCGCACGCCCTGGCATAGGCTTTCATGCTTTCAGGCCACCTCGGCTCATCAAAAGTGCCGATGTCACGAATATAGAAATTGAACAGCTTTTCAGAGTCAATGGCATACACGATAAGTCCGGGGCAGCCCCAGAGCAGCCAGGGCCCAGCGTTGACGGGAACCTCTTCCGTGTACCAGACAGTCCACTCGCGCCCCATGTACTCAGCCTCGGCCTTTTTCACGGCATATCCGGCGAATGTCTTGGTCGTGTCTGAATCCAACAGGTTCCATAAAGGCAATTCAAGGCTCCCTTTCTCTCCAATGAATATTTTCTTGATCGCCTTGTACGATATGCCGTAAGACGCCTCAGCAAAATCAACGTGCCACAGATCAGTCGTTCCGCGATGCCTGATGGCCTCGTTATACGCATCCTGGTCGGCGATATTTCCCGACTTGTCAAAGGCCTTGACGCACAACGAATCCCTCAGGTAACGGCCTTCGCTGTAGAACCAGCTCTCCTTCCCGTTGTAGTCGAGACGCATGTCCATCTCGGCCCTGAAGTTCTTCTCAGTCGTGTCCCTTTTATATAAAAAGGCGTAGGAAACCCTGATGTTCCGCTGCGCCATGAGACTTCCGCAGCAGAACATCAGAACACACAAAAGAGATTTCCAGCTCATACTCTAATAGTAAGGGTGTAAACAACAGGGACAGCTACGCCATCCTTGTTGAAGCCTGGTGTCCATTTCGGGGATGCGCTGACAACTCGAAGAGCTTCGTCATCAAGACTCTTGATGCCGGACCCCCGGAGCAACCTTACCCCTTTGACTTCACCTGCCACCGTAACAGTGAACTGCATAACCACACTTCTCTGGGCTTTTTCCATGCTTTCGTCATCGGGACAGTTCAGGTTCTCGTTTACCCACTTTGAAAACGCATTGGCATCACCACCGCCAAAAGTAGGGCTTACCTCGACCTGCTGGTATAGCTCAAATTCCTCCTCTCCATTGGCCGGATCATAGTCGGTCACTGTCCTGACCGTGGCCGCAAGTGAGAGTCCCATAATGGGTATCACGAATAGCACTCTAAGGGCGCTCATCCTCTTTGACCTTTTCTTGAGCATCATTGAAATTCGATTTTTGAGTGTACCGGAGTTGAAACTGTTCGCGACCGTGTACCCGCGGTCAGCGGCAGCTTTTCTGATAAGGAACATTTGGTATCGCGTGGCATCGATGCCATTTTTAAGGACAGCCTCATCGGCCTCATATTCATGCACTCCACGTAGGTCACTCCTCAGCATCCAGACCATTGGGTTGTACCATTGGAGGGCCGAAAAAAGGTCCACTATGAGGATGTCTGGGGAATGCCTCATGGCGATGTGGGCTTCCTCGTGGGCCACTATTTCCGGGTTCCAGAACTCGTAGTCCTTCCTGGACAGCACTATGTGGCGCATCCAGCTGAACGGAGCCACGTCCCGGTCGGTTATCACAAGGTCGATTCCTCCATCAATGGTCTTGTGTTCTCCTCCACGTATTATCCCTTTTATCTTGAATATGGACCAGAAGGTCTTGAATATCACGAAGACGAGTCCGATCGCATAGACCGCCGCAAGCAGCGAAATCCATACAGGCGAAGCGACCGGCCCGGCGGCTAAAGCCTCTCCTCCGGAAGAAACCGCATCAGAGACCACGCTGACATGTTCTGTTTTATGCACGGTGATTACGCACAGGGGAAGCAGCAGGGACACAACAGGAGTCAGGACCAGAACAATCCTGTTGAGCCTATGGAAGGTGTTCTTGGCAAGAAGCAGACGCCAGAAAGTGTAGAACACCGCCGTCAGGAGAGCTGCCTTGAATGTGTATGTGAGGAATGCGGTCATGTTATTCGGCTTTCTTTTCTTCGACCTGACGGATGAGTTCTTTGAGTTCGTCCACGGTAATCTTCTCGTCCCGCAAAAGGGTCGAGACCGCGCTCATGTACGAGTTGCCGAACCAACCGCTGATAAGACCTGTCAACGAACTTTCCTTGTAGCCTTCCTCTGTCACCAAGGGATAATAACGGAAACTTCCCCCATAGGACTTGTCATGAGAGAGGAAGCCATCCTTTTCCAGCATCCTGACTTGGGTGGACACTGTGTTAAAGTGCGGTCGGGACCCAGGTAGCAACGGAATCAAGTCCTTCACGAACAGCCCGCCGTTCTTCCAGAACAGCTTCATTATCATCTCCTCTTTTCTTGTCAACTTTCTCATTCGGATTCTAATTTATTTAAGGTAAAGGTCGCATGGCAAAGGTAACGAAAAAAATTTTATGCGCAAACTATTTTTTTTAGTTTTTCAGAGGAAAAGGAGAATCGCCAACGGGTCCTGGCGCCCGACGATATTCCCCGCGGCTCAAGACCTGTCAGATTGGACTCAATAAAACAGTTATTACAAATGTCATGTATGAGCGGCTGATTGGCAAAAAATATTATATTTGTAGATATGTAGATATAAATAAAAGAATTCTCCGCCATGGCGAAAGAGATACAGTTGGATCCTCATTGCGAGGCGATTCTTCAGGAATACAGGGACAAGTTACCCTGGATGGAAGAGGTGGCCCGGAAGACCTACGACACGCTGAAGACCACTCTGGCTGAGGCAGGGCTTCTTGTCGCCGCTTTGGAGTATAGGGTCAAGAGTGAGGAATCCCTCGCTGGAAAGCTTGAGTTGAAAGGCGGGAAATACAAGTCCCTCGCTGACATCACGGACATAATCGGTCTGAGGGTCATCACCTTCTACATCGATGATGTGGACAAGGTGGCCTCCGCCTTGGAGAGACTCTTCGACATCGACTGGGAGAATTCTGTGGACAAGCGGAAAGCCCATGAGATCGACAGTTTCGGCTATCTCTCGCTCCACTACATCTGCAAGATTCCCGACTCGGGATTCCGGATGGAAATCCAGATGAGGACTGTCCTGCAACACGCCTGGGCCAACATGAACCATGACACCGGCTACAAGTCCGGAGTCGAGGTGCCGAGGAGATATCTCCGGAACTTGAGCCGCCTGGCCGGAATGCTTGAGCTTGTGGATGACGAGTTCAGCAAGATACGAGCCGAACTTACGGACTACAGGAGGCGGGTACGTGCGCTTGTGGCTTCCGGCAATCTTGACGACGTGCCACTTGACGGAGACTCTTTCAGGAGTTTCCTCGACTTGGATCCTTTCGGCCAGCTGAACAAAAGGATAGCGTCTGTCAACCAGGCTGAGATACATAATGTTCCGCTCATGCCTTATCTGGCGGTATTCAAGGGCATCGGATGCAAAACCCTTGGCGAAGTCGCCGATATAATCAAGGAGTACTCCGAAGGGGCGTATCAGATTGCGACTTACCAGATCGGACTGACAGACCTGGACATTCTGGCCTCCTCGATCGGTCCACAGGATCTTTGCATCGCTTATATCCTGAAGAATGGTGGCGGCAGTGCCGGAATCAAACTAATGTTCGACTCTTTGAACGGGCCTTCCGAAAGCAACGAGATGATGGCCAAGCTTCTTCTCGAACAATCCAGCGACTTTCCTTTTATGAACCAATAGTATGGCGAACGAACCTCTTGACACACAATTACTTGACAAAGCGATAGAGTTTGCGGTCAAGGCCCACTCGGGAACCGCCCGACGCGGGAAGGGATTCCCGTACATCGTCCATCCGATGGAAGCGATGGAGATTGTCGCCACCATCACCTCCGACCAGGAACTTCTGGCGGCCGCCGCCCTGCACGACACGGTGGAGGATACGGATGTGGAAGTGGAAGATATACGGAGGGAGTTTGGGGACAGGGTCGCCGAGCTGGTGGCCGCGGAGAGCGAGAGCATAGCCGAAGGAATAAGTGAGGAAGATAGTTGGAAAGCACGGAAACAGTTGGCTTTGAACCGATTGATCTCTTCTCCTATAGATGTGAAAATTGTTGCGCTTGGCGACAAATTGTCTAATATGCGGGCGATCGCCAGGGATTATGAGGTTATGGGTGATGACCTTTGGAGCATCTTCCACGCCAAGGATCCCGCGGATCACAAGTGGCGGTACCGTGGGCTGGTGGAAGCCTTCAAGGATCTCAGCCACACGAGCGCGTTCAAAGAATTCGAGTATCTGGTTGATAAAGTATTCGGGAAATGACCATGGAAGCGATAAGAATATCACTTGATGACTATGTCCTGGCAGGCGGCGGGGCCAATGGCGAAAGTTACGACCACAAGACCGACCCATCCATCATGCTGAAGCTGTACTTCCCTGGAAAGATACAGCAGCCTCTGGACGAGATGATTCTCGCCCGGAAGGTTTATGACTTGGGCATACCGACCCCCGAACCTGGAGATTATGTGGTCACCGAAGATGGGCGCTACGGAATAAGGTTCCATCGCATCCTGGATAAGAAATCCTATTCCAGAGCGACGGGTGACAACCCTCAGGAGGTGGCCAGATATGCCGGAGAGTTCGCCCGTATGTGCCTCAAGCTGCATTCCACCAAGTTGGATGTCAACCGGTTCGAGAATGTGAAAGATCGCTATTACCGACTCCTGGAAGCCAATCCCTTCTTCACCTCAGCCGAGAAAGACAAGATCGGGAAATTCATCTCGGACACTCCGGATGAGGACACCGCCATCCATGGGGATCTGCAATACAGCAACGCTATATTCGCTGGCGGGAAGAGCTACTTTATCGATCTTGGCGACTTCTGCTACGGGAACCATCTTTTCGATGTCGGCATGGTGTACCTGTGCTGCTATCTGAGCGGTGAAGACTTCATCAAGGAGACTTTCCATATGCCAAAGTCGTTGGCGATGAGATTCTGGGATGAGTTCGTCCCGGTTTATTTCGGGAAGGACCGTTCACCCAAAGACATCGAGGAGGAGATACGCCCCTATGCCGGCCTCAAAACACTAATTGTCGAACGTGACACCGGAAGCCCGATGCCGGAGTTCCGGGCAGCTTTGAAATCAGTGCTATGAAAAAGGATTTCTCATTAAAAAAGACGGCTCTGCGAAGGGAACTTTGGACCGGCATGCTGTTGCTGGTCGTTGCCGCTTTGACCCTTGAAGCCACATCCCTCGTCCAGTACTATTTCGCCCAGAAAAGCGTCACCGAGATAGCGTCCAAGCGCGCCGAGGATAACCTTGAGAACGCAAAGGTGGATATTCTGAATATCCTCAACCAGGTGGAGACCGCCATCAACAATGACATCTGGATGGTCAGGGCTTGCCTTCCGATAAGGGACACGATCTGGAAAGTCGCGGAGCATATAGTCAAGGAGAATCCGGCCATAGTAGGTTCAACAGTGGCTTTTGTCCCGGGTTATTATAAAGACAGACCCCTCTTCTCACCATATTCCTTCAAAAACACCGAGACCGGAGAGATAACCCACAAGTCTCTGGCCTATGAGGAATATGACTACCCTTCCAAGCAATGGTTCATCGAAGGATTGACACATGAGGACGGTTTCTGGTCTGAGCCTTACCTCGATGTTGGTGGCGGGGACATCATGATGACAACTTTCTCAATGCCGGTGAGGGACTATGAGGGAACGATAGCTGCAGTAATTACGGCCGATATCTCTTTGGGTTGGCTCAAGAGCGTTTTCGACGACGTCATCATTTATCCTGAATCTTTCAGCATGTTGTTCAGCCGGGAAGGCAAGATCATGATCTCCCCTGTCGAGACTCTTGTCATGCACAATACGATTCAGGAAGTTTCGAAACAATTCAAGGACACTGCGGCCATGAAGAATTTCACCGAGGCCGTCCTGTCCGGCAAGAGCGGCAATCTGAAAGTTCACGGAGGTAAAAGCTTCAGCCACGTCTATTTCGCCCCTATCGAGAGGACAGGCTGGTCCATGTCAATCGTGATTCCGAACGACCAGATTATGGGAGATATCAGGAAGCATAACAGGATGGTCTGGCTTTTCCAGTTTGTCGGGTTACTCATGCTGCTCCTTATCCTGCTTTCCGCCCATAGGAACCAAAAGAAATACAAGAAGTTATCTGAGAACGAAGAGAGAATGGAGCAGGATCTGGTAATCGCTAGGGAGATTCAGATGGCAATGATTCCCAAGACCTTCCCTCCTTTCCCGGAGCGAAAAGATATCGACCTTGCCGCCAAGATCGTCCCCGCTAAGGAAGTCGGTGGGGACCTGTATGATTATTTCATCAAAGACGAGCATTTGTATTTCTGCATCGGAGACGTGAGCGGAAAGGGTGTTCCCGCCTCATTGGTGATGGCCATGACCAGAAGCCTGTTCCGAGCGGTATCCGTTCATGAGAAGAGTCCCAGACACATCGTCAATGCCATGAACGAGTCATTGACCGACATGAATGAGCAAAACTTTTTCGTGACATTCTTCTGTGGAGTCCTGGATCTCACCAACGGTCATTTGCGTTACTGCAATGCCGGCCACAATACTCCTATTATACTTACCGACTCGGTCAAGAAACTGCCCATAGTCTCTAATCTCCCTCTTGGAATCATACCGGATTTCGACTACCAGGAACAAGACACAAACATCATATACGACGACGCCATGTTCCTTTACACGGATGGCGTCACAGAAGCTGAAAACGTTGACCATAAGTTGTACGGTGAGAAGAGGATGGAGGATATACTTCATCTCAGGAGAGCTCCTCAGGAACATCTGAAAGCGGTTTATGACTCAGTCGAGGTTTTTGTCGGAGAAGCCCCCCAAAGTGATGACCTGACCATGCTGTTCATACACTTCACCAACGAAGCCTTGAAGAACCCGTCACAATGGCGCCTTACCCTCCGCAATGACATCGGCCAGATTGACAGGCTGACTGAGTTCATCGAAATGATCGCCCAAAAGATTAATCTTGAGCCGGAGCTTGTCATGAGCATAAACCTCGCCTTGGAAGAAGCCGTGACGAATGTGATATCATATGCCTACCCTGAAGGCACCGAAGGAGAGATCAAGGTAGACGCGATCGCGCGCAAAGACTCCCTCCGGTTCACCATCTCCGACTTCGGCCAGGAATTCGACCCTACAGCCATGCCTGAAGTTGACACCTCCCTCGCGCTGGAAGATCGTCCCATCGGCGGGCTTGGCATCCATCTTGTTCGGAAGATTATGGACAGGGTGAGTTACAAGAGACAAGATGACACAAATATCTTAACATTGACTAAGACAATAAGAGAAAACAATGGAAGTAAAGATTGAAAAGAACGAGGACATCACAACCGTGAAGTTCATAGGCCGCTTGGACACTCCCGCATCGCAGGAAGTGGCCAAGACCCTGATGCCTTTAGAGAGAGATGCCAATGGCACATTTATCCTTGATTGTGAGGAACTTGAATATATCTCCAGCTCTGGCTTGAGGATATTCCTTTCACTCCGCAAGGCGGCTGCCGTCAAAGGGGGTAATGTGATTGTGCGCAACATCAACGACAGTATCCGGAACGTTTTCTTGATGACCGGATTCCTGAATCTCTTCGAAATCGAGTGACATGATGCCACTCTCGGTATTCTCAATCAATATCCTTTCCGAGAATGTGCTCCTGTTCGTGTCGGTGCTGGTGTTTATCGCCATTATCCTGACACGAATAGGAACCAAGTTCGGAGTCCCTTCGTTGCTTCTCTTCCTTGTGATAGGAATGATAGCGGGAACGGATGGAATCGGCATACGTTTCGAGGACTACCACCTCGGAGAATCCATCGGACACTTCGCGATGACCATCATCCTGTTTACAGGTGGATTGCAGACATCGCTCCAAGAGTCCAAGCCTGTAATGAGACAAGGAGCTTTGCTATCCACTTTGGGAGTGCTGATCACCGCTTTGCTGACTGGTGGATTTATTTATTTCGCCACCAGGAATATGGTCGGGGAGATCGGCGGGACTTTCTTGGGATGCCTGCTGCTCGCTTCCGTGATGGGTTCCACAGACTCCGCTTCTGTATTCTCTATTTTAAGAGGCAAGAAACTGCATTTGCGGGAGAGGATCGGAACCATGCTGGAACTCGAATCCGGCAGTAATGACCCAATGGCCTATGCCCTTACCATCATTATCGTCCAAATACTGACGAACTCTTCCGGTCTTGCCGCCAAACCACATGGAATGATTCTGACCGGAGTCGGTATTCTTATCTTGCAAATCATAGTGGGAACCATCGTGGGAATAGCCGTGGGTTATGGAGCCAAGTATCTTCTTGAAAAGGTTAAGCTTCCAGGCAACTCCCTCAACTCGATTCTCATATTGAGCATCGGTTTCTTCTCCAATGGTATCGCGACAGTCCTCTACGGAAATGGCCTGCTCGCTTTGTACCTGACAGCCATAATCATTAACAACAAGGCTAATATCCCTTATAAGAGAGACGTACTGAAGTTCTTCGATGGCATGACTTGGCTGATGCAATTGCTGATGTTCCTGATGCTTGGACTCCTTGCCAGGCCTTCCCAGATGTTGCATTCGCTCGTCCCCGCCCTCCTTATCGGTTTGTTCCTGCTGATTGTGGCCAGGCCGGCCTCCGTATTCATTTGTCTTGCTCCTTTCAAGGAGTTGTCGACAAAAGCGAAGGTGCTCATTTCATGGGTTGGCCTCAAAGGTGCCGGACCTATATTGTTCGCCCTCTACCCTGTGATCGCCGGACTTGAAGGGTCGGACGACATTTTTAATATAGTATTCGTAATCACCCTTCTTTCTCTCGTCACACAGGGAATGACCCTGTCTCAAGTCGCCAAGAAACTGGATCTCAGTTTCGATGAGGATCCTGAAATCGAGACATTCGGGCTGGAAATCCCGGATGAGATGGGTATTCTGAGGGACCACACTGTCACAGATGCCGACTTGGCCGGAGGTTCCACGTTAAGGGATCTTAACCTTCCCCACGGCATACGTGTTATGATGGTCCGCAGAGGAGAGCATTTCCTCGTTCCACATGGGAGCATGCGGCTCCTCCCCGAAGATCACTTGGTGATAGTCATGGGAGAGAGCGACGATGATCTGGAAGAATAAAAAAACGGCCCCACAAACATGCGGGGCCGTTTTATTTCTGGTCAGCCTTTATCAGAAAGGGAGGTCGTTGAAACCATCTTCAGCAGGCATATCGTCAATGGACGGAGCGGGAGCCTGCTCAGGCATGGCTCCATAAGTGGCCTGAGGAGCCGGGGCGGGAGCGGCGGTCTGAACCTGGTTAACAGGAGATATGCGCCATACACGCACATCATTGTACCACCTGCCATTGAATTCCCTGGCCCTGAGATTAAAGGAAACCTTCACCTCATCTCCTACCTGGTACTTGTCCAGCTCAGCGACCTTATCGTTCCCGAATGATGTGAAACAGACCTCAGCAGGATAGTTCCCATCCTGATATTCCAGGATGAAATCCTGCTTCACCCAAGCGCCCCTGGCGCTCTGGCCACTCTGTTTGGCCTCTTTGCGGGAAATCTTGCCCTCCAATTCAAGAGCTGCCATGATTCTTATTCCTTTTCAGCTTCAGTCTCAACGAAAGGCTTCACAGAATCCAGCGTGATGTCGAACACCAGAGGGGTGTTAGGCTGGATGGCGTTGGAACCGCGCTCGCCGTAACCAAGCTCAGCGGGAACATAAAGAGTGGCCTTGCCGCCCTCACCGATGAGCTGAAGACCCTCGGTCCAACCAGGGATGACCCTGTTGAGAGTGAGCATCACGGAAGGATCGCTCTCAGGGACCTCCTCAATGAGGGTACCATCCTTAAGAGTGAGCTTATAGTGGACATAGACAGTGTCCTGAGGACCGGGCTTGACATCGTTGCCGGGCTCCTTGATAAGATAGCAGAGGCCGGTCTCGGAAGACTCGACTCCAGCGATCTTCTTGACTTCCTCGAAGAACTTGTCCTGGTCGGCCTTGTTGACAGCGGCGGTGTAGGCGCTCCTCTTCTCAATGAAGTTGCTCATAATCTCATTCATCATCTCAGGATTGACCTTGAACTGCTTGACAAAGTCGGTGTCACGCTGGTTGCCCTTGGCGTTGACGAAGTCATTCATACCCTTCTTGATCTCTGAAAAATTGAGGTCTCCGAGGTTATATCCCTTAACCATCGAGCCTAAGTTAATGCCAAGGAGATAACTAACGGAGTCGACCTCACCCTTTGAAGGGATAAGGTCCTTCGCCACACCGGCCGGCTTGGCGGAGTTACAAGCAACGGCTGAAAGAACAACAGCCGCGATAGCGAAAATCTTGATTGCTTTCATCTCTATGTATACTTTAAAAAAACTTTCTTTTTATCGTTGATACCCAACGCGAATTGCGGGGAAATCCCCGCGAATATCGCAAAAAAACTTGACATTTTATCATTATCGCATTTTTGGTTTGCCATTTACAAAAAGATTGACTATATTTATTGAAACCACGCCAATCATGGAGATAGATTCCGCAGTACTGTACTCAAAACTGAAAACTTTCTTCGGATACGATTCATTCAAAGGGGATCAGGAAGCGATCATACGCAATCTTATCGAAGGGAAGGATACTTTCGTGCTCATGCCCACGGGAGGCGGGAAGTCATTGTGCTTCCAGCTGCCGGCGCTCGTGATGCCTGGGACCGCTATTATCATTTCCCCTCTTATCGCTTTGATGAAGAACCAGGTGGATGTCATCAGAGGTTTCGAGGATGAGCAGACCGGAATCGCCCATTTCCTTAACTCCTCGCTAGGCAAGGCCCAAATCCAGGAAGTGCGGCAGGATGTGCAGTCCGGAGTCACAAAATTGCTTTATGTGGCGCCCGAATCTCTGACCAAAGAGGAGAATATCGACCTCTTGAGGGATGTGGACATATCTTTCTACGCTATTGACGAGGCACACTGTATTTCAGAGTGGGGTCACGACTTCCGCCCCGAGTACAGAAGGATCAGGGATATGATCCAGACAATAGGCAAGGCTCCTGTCATAGCCCTTACCGCGACAGCGACCCCTAAGGTGCAGAACGACATCCAGAAGAACCTCGGCATAATGGACGCCACGGTTTTCAAGTCCTCATTCAACAGGCCGAACCTGTATTACGAAGTCAGGGACAAGGTTAATGCCGAAAAAGATATTATCAGATATATTCTCCAGCATCCAGGCAAGTCAGGAATCATTTATTGCCTTAGCCGTAAAAAGGTCGAAGAGACTGCGAACCTGCTGAATATTAATGGAATAAAAGCTCTTCCCTATCATGCCGGACTGGATGCGAAGACAAGGGCGGAGAACCAGGACCGCTTCCTGATGGAGGATGTGGACATAATCGTCGCCACAATCGCCTTCGGAATGGGTATCGACAAGCCTGACGTGAGGTTCGTCATCCATTATGACATCCCGAAGAGCATTGAGGGTTATTACCAGGAGACAGGAAGGGCCGGACGAGACGGAGAATTGGCGGACTGCATCACCTACTACAGCTACAAAGACATCCAGAAGCTCGAGAAATTCATGCTCGGGAAACCTATCTCCGAACAGGAGATCGGGAGACAGCTGCTGATGGAGACCGTGGCCTACGCCGAGACAAGCCTCTGCCGCAGGAAAATGCTCCTCAACTATTTCGGAGAGGATTATACTAAAGACAATTGCGGAGTCTGCGACAACTGCCTCCATCCCAAGACCACCTATGATGGCCGTAAGGAAATGACTCTCGTTATCCGACTCATAAAGTCCCTCCCGGAGCATTTCAAAATAGAGCATCTCGCCTACATACTCTCCGGGCGTGTCAACGCCATGGTCAAGTCCTATGAGCATGACACCATCCCGCTTTTCGGGGAGGGCAAGAACCACGATGACAAATTCTGGTGCGCCGTCATACACCAAGGCCTCCTGCTTCACTTACTGGAGAAGGAGATTGAGTCCTACGGGAGGATTTATGTGACCAAGAAGGGAGAGGAGTTCTACGCCAATCCTTGGGAGATACGCCTTGTGGAGGACAGGGTGTTCTCGAACAAGGGTTCGGACGATGATGACGAGGACACTGCCAATGACAAGGCCGCGATGAAGGGAGGAGGAGGCGATCCGATCCTTCTTCCGATGCTGAAGAACCTTCGCAAGGACATGTCAAAGAAGCTGAATCTCCAGCCATGGATTATATTCGGAGATCCCGCCTTGGAGGATATGTCAATCCTCTATCCTATCACTTTCAACGAGTTGCATAGTTGCCAGGGAGTAGGTGAGGGAAAGGCCAGGAAATACGGCAAGGAGTTTATAGAGCTGATCAAGGCCTACGTCGAGGAGAACGACATCACCAGGCCAGCCGAGTATGTGGTGAAGTCCGCCCCGACCAAGTCGGCGGACAAAATATTCATCATCCAGAGCGTGGACCGGAAGCTTGCTCTCGAAGATATAGCTGACGCTAGAGGACTTGAGATGGACAAATTAATAGAGGACATCGAGGGAATCGTTTCGACCGGGACGAAACTGGATCTCAACTATTATATCCGTCAGGTAGTGGACGACGACATAGTAGAAGAGATATTCGACTATTTCAAGAACGAGGCGACCTCCGATTCGGTTGAGGAGGCTATGCAGGCGTTGGGGCCTGATTATGATGAGATGGAAATCCGGTTGGTGAGACTAAAATTCCTCTGTGAGGTAGCCTCCTGATAATCTTTCCGATCAGATAGTTACCATTTTAAGCCGCCTGTTCTCAAAATGGCCGAGACGGCGGAAGCCGAACATTTTCACGTATTGGGCGAAATACTCGAACTTGTTCCCGACTTGCTCCGCTTTGTGGGAGTCGGATCCGAGGCAAATAATATCACCGCCGAGCTCCATGTACCGGATAAGGATGTCACGGTCCAACTGAGGGGTACGGAGTCCGTAGGGCTGGTATGTTTTGGTGTTGATTTCAAGCCCTTTTCCATTCTCTATCAAGTACTTCAGGATCTCGTCCAGAAGGCCCGGGAAATCCCTGTAAAGGATGCTTTCTTTAGGATAAGGGGCATATCGGACGATATAGTCGAAATGACCCATAACATCAAAATCCCCAAGACGCTTCATCTCCCTAAGAAGTGTCTCAAGGTAACGCCCATAAGCCTCTTTCCAGTTCTTGCCTTTGTAATATGGTCCGAAATAAGGATCAGTGTCCTCAAGATAGTGGACTGACGCGGTGACCTGATCGAAAGAATGGGCCGCCACGAAATTCTTGTTAAGCTCACGACAGTCCTCGTAAAGGCCGACCTCAACCCCCTTCAGAACCCTGAATTTCTTGGCCGCGGCACGCCCGAAGGCACCTTCGGCTACCATCGCTGCCACCCTGTCAATCTCTTTCTGCTGGTCCTCAACACTAAAGACCTCGCATACTATCGGCTCGAACTCCTCCTTCATTTTAGGGACGAAATAGTCGCAATGGTCTGTGAAACAGATACCTCCCAAACCCTTTTCGACCGCCGCCTTGACGCTCTTCTCGACAGTGGTTCCTCCACCATCGAATGAAAACTGGCAATGGTTGTGTGTGTCGAAAAACATATTACGAATATAGCTATTTTTTTTATTAATTTTGTGTCTATGATTACTCTCGGATACAAAACCAAATTCAACAGCATCACAAGGGCTATCGCGGCGATCGGAATCGGTCTCGTGATGGCCTTCGGGGGGAATGCCCCGACTAACGTGGTGAAAATAATCGCTATCCTGCTTGTCCTCGCTGGTGTGGCATCCTTAATCTATGGCCTCATCAAGAGCAAGGAAAACGGTGTATACCAGCTGCTTCTGGTCAACGCCGGACTGGACATAGCGATCGGTCTTTTGCTATTCTTCAATCCCCAATGGATTGTCGGGATTATAGTCTATGCTATCGGCGTGATTCTCATCCTGTTCGGAGGGCTACAACTAGTTGTGCTTACCGGAGCCATGAGCCTGATGGGAGCGGGATTCTCTTCCCTTATCCTGTCCATCCTCGCCATAGTAGGAGGAGCGTTTCTCCTATTCAATCCATTCACTATCGGCGTGATGAGTGTCATAGCAGGCTGCCTTCTCATGGTCTATGGGGTAGCTGAGTTGATATCTACCTTCAGGTTATCCAAGGTCATAGTGCAAGAAGATGACACTGTAGACGAGCAATGATCCCCCAGGAGACGATACAGAAAATCCTTGACACCGCCCGTATCGAGGAGGTGGTGGCCGACTTCGTGACTCTGCGAAAGCGAGGGGCTGATTGGTGGGGCTGCTGCCCCTTCCACAACGAGAAGACCCCATCTTTCCATGTCGTGCCGGCCAAGGGAATATATTACTGTTTCGGCTGCCATAAGGGAGGCTCCGCGGTGGGCTTTGTGATGGATCATGAGCACATGTCCTACCCTGACGCGCTCAGATATCTTGCCAAGAAATACAACATCGAGGTGGTTGAGGAGGAGCAGAGCGCCGAGGAACTGGCCGCCCGCCAAAGGAACGAGAGCCTCTATCTCGTATCGGATTTCGCCGAAGGTTTTTTCCAGGAACAACTGAAGAGTGGCGAAGGTAAAGCGGTGGGCCTCAATTATTTCCACACCAGAGGCCTAGAAGATGAAACTATCTCGAAATATGGTCTCGGTTGGGCGCCATCCGACCGGCACTCCTTCACCGACGCCGCCAAGGCGAAAGGTTTCAAGGATGAGTATCTATTAGAGACCGGCCTTTGCGCGAAATATGATGATAAGCCGGATCTCCACGACAGATTCGTGGAAAGGGTAACCTTCCCTATCCATTCGGTGAGCGGAAGGATTATCGGATTCGGAGCCAGGACATTGAAGTCGAAGGAGGAAGGGAAACCATATGCGAAATACGTCAACTCCAAGGAGAGCGCCATATATGTGAAGAACCAGTCCTTGTACGGAATATGGTTCGCGAAAAGCGAGATGGCGAAGAAAGACAAGTGCTTCCTTGTGGAAGGCTACTTGGACGTTCTTTCCATGCATCAGCTAGGGATCACCAACGTTGTGGCCTCCAGCGGTACTGCCTTGACTGACGGCCAGATACGTCTCATAGGACGGTTCACCAAGAACGTCACCATCATGTATGACGGTGACGAGGCCGGCGTAAAGGCCGCTTTGAGAGGAATCGACATGTTCCTACGTCAAGGAATGAATGTCAAGGTAGTCCTGATTCCTGACGGGGACGACCCGGATTCTTTCGCGAGGAAACACACATTGGAAGAGGTGGAGGATTTCATCACGAGGAATGAGCAGGACTTCGTGGATTTCAAGGGCTCTCTGCTTATGCGGGACGCCGGGGATGATCCACTCAAACGCGCCTCTGTGATCAATGATATCGCTGACACTATCGCGGATATTCCTGACGCTATAAAGAGGGAGACCTATATCGATTTCATGAGCAGGAAGTTCGACATTCGCCGGGCTGCTCTTGAAGAGCGTGTCAGCGCCACCAGGGCGAAGTTTCTCTCGTCCGGTGAAGCTATGGCCGGACGGCCGTCCGGGCCACGCGAGATTTCTGATACGGCCGGAGCGGCCTCCGGGCTTAGGCCGTACTCAGCCGCAGCGGAGCGAGGATGGACTCGGCCGGGCCCGGACGGCCGTCCGGCTAATGATGACTTATCCACCTTGGAGGAGAATCCGATTATGGCGAAAGCGGAGCGGGACCTGCTAAACTTTATCCTAGCTAACGGCACAACTACCCTTGAATTCCAAAGTGACTCGGAATTCTATCCGGGAGATGAAGAAGAGGCTCAGACGGTATTTGACTTCATCAGCCAAGCACTCGAGGCAGATGAGACCGGTTTCGCCAACTCGGCTTACCAGTCCACTTACGACGCCTACTCCGACGCGTATTACGAAGGATATACCCAAGATGAGATTGTGAAACGTCTCCTAGACAGCGCTGACAGGACCGTGGCATTTGTGGCTTCACAACTATCGACAGATGAGCGTTACGATCTCTCAGTCAAGAATTTACGTGATGCCATGATGTCCAAAGGATCGTGGCTGACAAAGTTCGTCCCCAAATCAATCCTCGTTTTCCAGGCCTGCAGGCTCGAGGATAGGGAGCGCTCCCTGAAAGAAGATCTTAGGAAGGCCCAGACAATCGGAGACCAGAACCGTGAAGTGGAAATAATGCAAAGCCTTGTGCGTCTGCGCAAAGCCATCAAAGCCGTAAAAGTCCGCCTCGGACGAGAGAAGTAAACGCCCGATGCTATCTTTCAAATGCCATTTATATGTTTAATTCAATTAATTAAATCAAAACTCAAATCGGATCACACGACCCTGTACAAAGTAGTAAATGAGCACATCCTGCACTTTACGATGTTCTTGACCATTAGCTGCTTCCAGAGTCTCTTGATAAGCTTTCAGTTGTGGGGCGTAGCCCGCATATGCGCCACGGGCTTTCGGGTCGAGGAAATCCTCAATCGTATGGTAGCTCTTAAAGTCGACCAAAACGCATTTCCCGTCAGGAAGGTCCCACACCAAGTCCATATCTCCACGGATTATCGTTCCGTCCTCCTGTCTCATTACGACAGGCAACTCGTGTAAAGGAGTCCCTTCTCCATACCGCTTACGCAGCCAGCAGAAAAACTGGGCAGCGGAGTCGATGACGGAATCGGGAGACGGGAATTCTTTCGTCAGCCCCATCCCTTTTATGATTCTGCCAGCCATCCCCACCATTTCTTCCCGGTTTCTATCCGGATCATAGGCGGCAAAAATATGATGGATGCACGTACCGCAGAGGGCTTCATTTCCATCCTCTTCTTGGATGTTCTGTAACATCCTTTCGCCACGAAATACTTCGGTAAGAGTTACCGGATTCAGTGACTGATGTCCTGAAAGACTGGGACTTATGTACTTATCAGAACCCGTTGGAGTTGATGGAATCGTCCACGCATGCAGCGTTGTAGGCTCGTCATTAGTCTGATTATCAGGCTCATCAGCAATCGGGGTCAAATCAACAAAACTAAACTGATGCTGAGGATGCCATTCGAACCTTTGATTGGAAAGAACACCCGCACCACACAAAAGAGGCCAAGAGAACGTACTCTTACTATTTCCTAAAGTGACAAGATAGTCTTTTGCTCGTGTGAACCCTACATAAAGAAGCCTTTTTTCTTCCTCAATCTTACGATCAGTGACGTATTTGAAAAAAGACGTGTTTCCCACCCTGGCCATCACCGGTTCCGGCAAGTTGGGTGCGGCCCCATAATAATCCTTGGAAGACTTCGACATGATTTTTGGAAAGACATGGAGCAAGACTTGATCTATATTAGTATTCCGGTATGGACGCACGCCACCAAACTCCTTCTTATATATGTTTTGCTCATCGAGATTCAGACTGTCTAGCTCATCCAAGATGACCATCGGCCATTCCAATCCTTTTGATGAATGGCAGGTTAAGACCTTTACCGTATTGGTCCTGTCGATTATATGACCTTCCGCTTTATACCCAGAAGTATAGGAAATGTATCCTGGAAGGGTTGGCGCGACATTCATATTCAAGCACATCTGCTCATATTGCCGCGCGAGATTAATTATAAAACCAATGTTGCGTGTCCTAGTCTCAGAAAGCCCCCACTTTCCGACACTACCATACATATCCAATTCAAGTACAAGAGATTCAACTATTTCCGATACAGAAAGTACCGACAATCTCTTGCGAATATTGCCCAGACGTTCAAATAGTTGTTCCGATCCGTCCGGGAGATTATTGACGGTGTCTCGGATGATTTCTTGTGTGGGTAATCCGTTAAGAAGATGCAGGATGTCTGCCTTCGCACACTTGTCATCCTCATCAATGATGTATCGGATAAGAGACAGAATCAATTGATATTCAGCCCAATTAATAAACTCTTTTTCTTGTATAGACACCGGCACTTCAGCCTCCCGGAAAGCCTGGGCTATTTCTGGAATAAGAGTACCGTTGCGGAGAAGGATAGCGATATCCCGATACTGTATCGGTTCCAGGATATCTTCTTTATTATCATCCTTATCACGATAGACCATACAGTTCCCGGAGTCCACAATCTCCTTTATTTTCTTGCCGATGGCGACGTAATCATTCTTTTGAGCTCTTGATGATTTCAAAGGAGCGAACCAGAATTGAGATGCTGGTCCCATTTTTTCATTTTCAGAACGAACCGGCTTCAGAGACACTTTGTCATACGGTTTACCAGGATCGTCAGGATAAACCGGCAACTTTTTGACATTAAACGCATTGCAAAAAACGTCATTAGCGGCTTCCACTAACTCCGGCCGAGATCGATACGACTCCTTAAGAGACTCCTGCTCCGCCTCCGAAAAATCATTAATGAATTCTTCCACAAGTGTACTTTCCGTACCCCGGAACCCGAATATGGCTTGTTTGCGGTCACCGACGAATACCGTCTCATTCACAAGTTCCATCAACTTTCGGAATATCCTGATTTGCACCGGATTGGAATCCTGGAACTCATCCACCATCATCACATCGTAGGATTTACGGATATCCTCTCTCACATCCTCAAATCCGTCTTCGTAAAGAATGCGAAGGAACTTTTGTTCCTGGTCATTGAAATCCAGTAAACTATTCTCTTCCTTGAACTTCTGGTACTCCTGTTCCCAATCGCCGGCAAGTTTAAACAACTTTCGAACGCACTCCTGACAGTCAACTCCGACACTCTTTGAAAGAAGAACACGGGAAGCTGCATCTTTAGCCATGTCATAAACATCGGGTGTTATAGACTTCTTCCAGAAACCCGTTGACTTGTCCTTGTTCTCGACGGACCATTTGTACACTTTTAAGGCTTTTTTGTAAAGAGCCGCTCCTCCTAGCAGCGCCCTGGCCTCTTTTTGCTCACCTAGCAACTGAGGTTTCTGGCCCTTTGCCTCCTTCTCCCGGTTCCATTCTTCAATACCTTGATCTATTGTTTTCAAGAAAGAGTCCAGGACTGGTATTTTATCAGACGCATCCACAGAGAAAACCTCCTCGATATCATTGCAGGATGTTTCACAACTTTCCGAGAATCCTCCGACACCGAAACTGTATTTCAGATTAACTATCTCCCTTAAATACTCTTTCCAAAAGTCGGCGTTCATTTCATAATCCAAAGCGAATCTCGAGAAGAACTTGATGTCATCATCGCTCGCCACGTTTTCCGCCGTCCTGCTGATATACAAGTTCTTATCTTCTTCAGAAATGACATTCAACGGAAGGGTCAAACCAAGACGGTACCAGTACTTCTTGACAAAGGTCTCACAAACGGAATGAACCGTTCCGATTAGAGCACTATCCAATTCAGCCGCCTTGGAGGGCATATTCTTCTCATTGATAAGTACCTCTCTAGCCTTTCGGACAAAGTCGGCCGCAGCTGCTTTTGTGAAAGTGGTCAATATGATGCGTGACGGGTCTATCGGTTTGACGTTGCTATCCTTGACAGGGACCAGCATGTCAGCCAGCTTATGCGTCAACTTATATGTTTTACCGGATCCGGCACCAGCGTTGATATATTTTTTTGTGCTCATCTTGACTATTTTATGGAATCCTTCAATATCGGGTATTTTGTGGGCTTGGAGAAAGGAGAGGAGGCTTTGACTTTACCTTTATCCGCAGGTAAATCAATTAAACTTCCATCTTCCGCCTTTATATGGTAATTGATCTCATCCAGCGGAGCTCCCTCTTCCATTTCCAAGGACCCCTGCTTCAGCTCAGATCTTCGCTGTTCAACCGAGTTGCGGATTCGCTCCGCAAGCGGAACATCCTTCTCTTTTTTCTTGTGTCGGATGACTCCATTTCCACGGAAAACTCCAGTATCATCATCGGTATGCAGCTGATTAATCGGGAAGAAATAGTAGCCCCTTGCAGTGACTTTCCGATTGAACATCTTTTCAAGCGCTTCTGTATAGACCTCTAATTGAATGGACTTGTCATCCTCCAACTTTTCAATATATGCCTTGCCTCCAGAATACTTAAAATCAATGACCACAAGGTCCCCGTTTTGCCTCTCCGCATAGAAATCAACACTTCCCACAATGCTGGAAAGGTTTTCAAGGTCTTCATTCAGATTCACTTCACTATCTTTGGGCCGCAACTTACTATCCTCCAAGATGTCAAGCAAGACTCCGATGCTTTTCCTGACTGTTCTTTTGAAATGGGCAAGCAGTGTCCTGTTTTCCGGCATAAAAAGAATCTCCCCCTTTTCTTTTGCCGCATTATCAACTCGCTTGTTAAAGGATTTCTCTTCCAACATAGCCCTCATCTGCTGGATATCACCGCCACTGTTTTTCAGCATACATTCGAAAATATAGTGAGCAACAGTTCCTTGGGTCGGAGTCAGATCAGACAACTGGAGAGATGACACATCTTTGAATCTAAGCTTTTTGTCCATCACAAAGTCAAAGGGAAAAGCAATGAGTGTCTCGATACTGGTAGCGCTCAAAGCGATGTCCTCGTCAGTCTCTTTACCATTCTCCTTGCGACGTGGATACAAGTCAACCCCAGTCTCAAGGGTACGCAAGGGATTGAATATGCTCGGGGTAAAACCACCCTCTGCCGAGCGCATGTCTATCTCTTTTTTCCCCTTTTTATCATTAAGGTCCTTAGGCTTACATAGCGTGACCGCAGGATGTTCGGACAATGCATCCGAGCGGTCGAAATCACAAGCACACAGTTCAATTGTCTTGACATTTCCCAGTAAGTCGACCAGCAGGTTGAAATCGTACCTGATATATGCTGTATTCGAATTGAGTTTCAATTCCTCCACTTCCTCCTGAAGCAGGAAGGAATATGGGTAAGAGGTTTCAAGACCTCCATTGCAAGGTAGCCACAGCAAGCTTTCCGGGGCATCAATCATACACCTGTGACTGTCGACGACATTCCAGCTATTTGCCATAGCGCTGTCGGTCTTGACCGGGGTGGAGGCATAGAGGGTCTTCAACGCCTTCAAAAGAACTTTGACCTCCACCAAGTCGGAAGGCATATTCTCAATCACCCGACACATTCCGTCGCACAAAGAAATCAATTCCAGCTGATACGCCTTTCGTTCTTTAGTGATAACCTTAGGCGACCATTCCACCAAATCTTCGCACCATTTTGTGACAACAGAAGCTCGGACCTTACCGTTTTCGATGTCAGCATCCAGAAGGGCAAGTAGGAAATCCTTAACATTCTGATCATCACCACATTCGGATAGTATCTTCTTCCATTTTCCCCCTCGACCGCCATCTCTAAGCAACGCTTCGGCCAAGGCATATCTAATCTTTCCGGGAATAGGAGAAAAACCGGTCCGGAGGTATTCAAGCAAGTTGTTTATGTTCAGCGGTCGCTCAAGAAGAGATAAGCCGAGACGAAGAAGCTGCGTGATGGAGGAATCCCCACTTGCATATGCCTCAAGCAGAGGGCGTTCCCTATTTTTTAGTACAGCGTTCATCCGGAACGGATCCGGACAGATCACTGCTCCGTCAAAGTCCTTGTGATTGTCCGCAGCCCAAAGGAAAGCCTCGGCTACCGTGCCGAAATACCTGATAGTGATATCCTTCCCTTGGGTATCTAATGAGAGTGATTTTTCGCCCAACCCATCATATTCTCCTTTGGCTGCACCAATCGCTTTCAAAGACTCACGAATCAGTTTGGGAAGCAGTTTGAAGTCGTGGCGAACTATAATTTCGACTCCGGGAATAATCCCGTTGGAGAACAAGAGAACCTGTTTCCACCTCTCTGGTGTCCCCACAAGCCCGGTTTTGCTGAAAGTCCGTTCCACCTCGGCCAACTTTCGCAGGCGGAGGCTCTTATAATCAGTGTCGGAATTGAACCCTTCCATCACTAGGAGGTCCCTCCAACGAAGGATTTCCTTGGCCGTAGCCAGGGAATCGTTATCAAATGCTTTTTCATAGAAAGCCTCTTTCTTGCAGGCTTGCAGTGCGGTTTGGTATGCTAAGATTCTCTCTATTGCCGCATTCTCGTGAGCTGCAAGCCCCAAACGCAGTTCCAAGAATTCAAGTAAGCCGGCGTCACCGACAACCTTTTCAAATTGAGTTTCATTGACGGGGAGATTCCTGTAACACTCCCCAGTAAAAGACGGACTGTAATAAAGTGTCATAAATATATGCGATCAAACAAACTCAAATATAGTTATTTCTTTTCACTCTAGGAAAGGTTTACCGACTGACCTCCGCTCTCCCCTACCTCACCATAATCCTGCTTCCTAACAAACCGAAGTCAACGTGATCGAAGTCATGGGACTCCTCTACTGGCGTGACTTGAAGGGCATCCGTAACCTTTTGAGGATCAGCCAAGAAACCAGCCATGTCATCGAAGGGCATCTCAAGATCGGCATGGAAACTTTGAGTAATATTAATAGTCACGATGCCGTTTTTGACCCTGAAAGACCCGGCTATTCCCAGTGGTGCCAACACAGTGTCAAGCAGCGTTTTAATAGTTGTACGCTCGATATCCCGGGTTTTGGCTTCCACCTGCTTCCTGAAATCCACCTCCTTCAGATCCCGCATAAGTTTCCTCATCTCATCCTCTACACCATCTAATGCCGAGTCCAGAGCGAGCATCAAATCCGCCAGCCCTTGTGACGTCAGGTTAGCCTTGATAATCGGACTGCTGTCCGGTCTAAGAATACGGAACGTTCCGGAGCCCGAGCCACTGGGTTCCCTGTAAATACGGTATTCCCCATTAGTCAAAGAGACGGTCAAATGCTTATGACGCGCCTCGATGGCCGTCTCGGGTACACCCGAGCGGATCAGTATAACCGCAGTCTCCTCGGGGTTAGGCATGTCAAGAGACTCCTCAAAGCTATGTGAGTATTCAAGGACAACGTTAGCTATATTCTTCATCAAAGTCTCCCAAGGCCTCTCTAGCGCCACTCTACGGAATCCTCTTGACTCTGAATATGACCTCAGATATTCTTTGGCATGCTTCTCTGCCAAAGCGATAATACGCTCCCTGAAAGTTGACTGATTAGTGTCCATATGGCATCTTCTTATTCTCTTGTTAAGCCGCCTCTCCGAAGTTCCCCCTCATTTGGCGCCTCATTCTGAAAGCGGCGATGGTCACCGCTTGGGGAGTTAAACCTATAATCATAGCTATCTCACTATATGATAATCCCTTGCATATGAGTTCATATATTCTCCTATCTCTGTCGCTAAGTTTGCTCTTGGCTAACTCAATGCCGTCCTCATGTTCTTTTCTCAGAATATCATAGTCGGCTCCTTTAGGGTCTGCGAAACGAAGGTCCCTTTCAGTGAAATCCATATAGGATTCGCATGATTCTGAGTCTTTTACGTCATCGAGACGGATATAGCGAACACAATTCTTGTCGACAGACTTGACAAAGTCATAGACGACACGAAACGCTATTTGACTCACATAGGTCTTAATGGATGACTTATCGGAGTCATAGTGACCTTTTGTGTAAAAACGCTCAACGGTCAGACTGACCATCTCGTT